>Ga0100377_1000005_pt1 | contig 149683 bp, 127 predicted proteins | sample CryGeymeta201501_FD_83664 | JGI IMG/M metagenome (GOLD analysis project Ga0100377, IMG submission 83664) | Groundwater microbial communities from Crystal Geyser aquifers in Utah, USA - Crystal Geyser metaG 2015-01 | ecosystem: Environmental > Aquatic > Deep subsurface > Groundwater | place... | reverse complement strand
TCTGCCTTCCCGCCTGCCTGCCTGCCTGCCGCCCCGCCTCCCGCATCCCCACTTCCCGCATCCCCACCTCCCGCATCCCCACTTCCCGCATCCGTTCCTCCACCCGAGCGACAGAGAGAAGCCCATGACCATGCGCCCCCGCCTGGCACTCTCCTCCCTCCTCCTGCTGGGCCTCGCCAGCAGCGGCTCCGCCCTGGCCGGCACCCTCAAGCTGGCCGACGCCACCGCGAGCTCCGAGACCCATGACGACTCCGGCGTCAGCTACGCAGCCAAGAACGTCAAGGACGGCAAGCAGGGCACCGCGTGGTTCGAGGGGGACGACGGCAGCGGCCTGGGCTCCTGGGTCCAGGTGAACCTGGACGGCGAGCAGACCGTCACCGGCTTCCAGATCTGGAACGGCTACTGGCTGACCTACGACATGTGGCAGCGCAACAACCGGGTCAAGGACCTCGAGGTCGAGCTGGCCGACGGCACCAAGCAGAGCTTCACGCTGAAGGACGACATGAAGCCCGAGGAGGTGCATTTCCCAAGCCCGGTCAAGACCAGCAGCCTGAAGTTCCGGATCAAGGGCATCTACTCGGGCAACACCTTCAACGACACGGCCATCTCCGAGGTCCGTGTCTTCGATGACAAGGCCGAGGACTACCTGGCCCCGACCGCGTACACGGCCAGCACGACCTACCCGGCCGACACCGACGGCGACTACGGGCCCGACAACGTCGGCGACGCGATCCTCGACAGCATGTGGTGCGAGGGCGACAAGGCCGGGGACGGAACCGGCCAGTGGCTCCAGGTCGACTTCGGCGGCAGCAAGAAGGTCGGCCGCCTGGTCATGATCAACGGCAACGCCGACAGCTTCGGCGCCTTCATGAAGGCCAACAGCGCCACCTCGGCGACCCTGACCTTCTCCGACGGCACGACCCAGGCCATCACCGTCAAGCCGACCCTGATGGAGCAGACCATCACCTTCGGCCCCAAGACGAGCTCGTCGGTGCGGATCACCTTCGACGAGGTCCGAAAGGGGGAGGAGTTCAACGACCTGTGCATCTCCGAGGCGCGCTTCTACCCCTGAGTCGGGCGGGTCCGTGGGTCCTGCCGCGCGGTGGGCTGGACCCGTCAACATCGGTCAGAGGAAGGACCTGGCGACGCGCGGCGCTTGAGGGTGCTCGGGCCTGAGTGTAGGGTCCTTCGGGAACGCTTCAGGAGGCATGATGCGGCAGTTGAGCGCCCTGTGGGTTCTGGCCCTGATCCTCGGTCTCGGAGCCTGCAAGGCCGACCAGGGCATCGGCCGGGTGACCACCACTGACATCTTCCTCCAGGAGCCCACCAACAAGGTGGACATCCTCTGGGTCGTGGACAACAGCCGGTCCATGGAGGGGGAGCAGGCCGAGGTCGCGTCCAAGTTCGCCGCGTTCATCGGCAATGTGGAGGCGAGCAACGCCGACTTCCACATCGGCGTCGTCACCACCGACATGACCGACCCCGACCAGCGCGGCAAGCTGCAGGGGGACCCGCTCTACCTGACCAGCAGCGACGACTACATCCCGCTCTTCCAGGAGCGGGTCCTGGTCGGCACCGCCGGCTCGGACCAGGAGAAGGGCATCGACGCGGCCTGGACCGCGCTTTCTGAGCCCCTGGTCAGCGGCTTCAACGGGGGCTTCCGCCGCAACGACGCCACGCTCTCGGTTATCTACCTGAGCGACGAGAACGACTGCACCGACCACGGCACGCTGGCCAGCTACACCGACGCCCTGGCCTGCTACGACCACAGCGACCAGCTGGTCGACGTCAAGGACCTCATCACCGACTACAAGCAGCTCCAGACCGCCGTGGGCCGCATGATCGTGAGCGCGGTGGTCGGGCCGACGGTGGACAAGGGCTGCGACGGCACCGTGCCCGGCTTCCGCTACATCGCCATGGCCCAGGCCTTCGGCGGGCTGCAGGCCAGCATCTGCGAGGCCGACTTCAGCCGGATCATGGAGGATCTGAGCTTGGAGGTCTCGGGCGTGCAGACGAGCTACCAGCTCACCCATGCCGCTGTCGAGGAGAGCATCTCGGTCGATGTCGACGGCACGGCGGTGGACCCCGGTCCCGACAACGGCTGGACCTACGACAGCCAGTACTGGATCGTGTACTTCCACGGCGATGGCATCCCGGCACGCGGGGCGACGATCTCGATCACCTACGAGATCGCCAGCGGCGCGGCAGCCCCGGACACGGGCGCACCGGGCAACGCGGCCCAGGCCGGCGGCTGATCGGGGCGCAGGCGGGCGGCTGAGCGCGGGTCAAAGCGGCCGGACGCTGCGCTCGTCGGGCAGGAAGGCCCCGATGGCGGCCAGGCCGGGCAGGTCGTGCAGGTCCTGGCGCTGCTCGGGCACGCACCAGCAGGGCGCACCCGCGGGCCCGGCGGAGCGCAGCGCGGCGACCGCCTGGGCGTGGTCCTGGGCCAGCCGTGTGCGCAGCAGCGGCGCCTGCTGGATGGTCGCCAACACGGCGGCCCAGCGATCGGCGGGCAGGGGACCCTGGGTGGGCAGCTCCTCGGGCCGCAGGCTCTGCTGCGGGATGCCGACGGTGCGGTTCACCAGGAAGCCGCCGAAGGGCAGCGCCTGCTCGTGCAGCTTGTCGAGGAAGAACAGGGCGTCGCCCCGCGCGGCCGGCGAGGGGGAGCTGACCAGCAGGAAGGTCGTCCTGCGGTCGCGCAGCAGGGACTGGACCTGCACCGAGCGGCCGTGGAAGCCCTCCCACAGGTCGCGGAAGACCTCGAAGAACTCAGCGATCTCCGAGATGGTGCCCCTGCCCATGACCCGCTTGAGCACACGAGACACGGCCTCGCTGCCCAGCTCCAGGGCCCGCCAACCAGAGCGGCTGGCCGGCATGACCAGCCAGCGCAGCACGCCCTCGTCCATGAGCGAGGCCATGCGGTCCGGCGCGCGCAGGAAGTCCAGGGCGTGCCGGGTGGGGGGCGTGTCCAGGACCACGACGTCGTACAGGCCGCTGTGCCACAGGTCGTACAGGCGCTCCATGGCCATGTACTCGTGGGAGCCACCCAGGCGCGTGCTCGTGAACTGGTAGTAGCGGTTCTCCAGGATCCGCGTCGCGGAGGTGTCGGAGACGGCCAGGCGGCGCACCAGGTCGTCGAAGGTGGCCTTGGCGTCCAACATCATGGCGTCGAGCCGGCCGGTGGCGTGGGGCGCGATGCGCTCGATGGGCACCCGCACGGGGGTGTTGCCGATCTCGCCGATGGACAGGCTGTCGGCCAGGCGTCGGGCGGGGTCGATGGTCAACACCGCGACGCGCTGGCCGGCGATGGCCCACTTCAGGGCCAGGGCCGCGCTCGCGGTGGTCTTGCCGACGCCACCCGAGCCGCAGCAGATCACGACGCGCGCGTGCCGCGGATCGAGGGCCCGGGGGCTCACGCTGCCTCCACAGCAGGGGCGAGGTGGTCGGCGAGCAGGGCCACCTCGGCCAGGCCCAGCTTGCGCTGGAAGAAGAAGGGCAGGTCGACGACCGGCAGGCCCATGCCCTCGGCCAGGCGCTGGCGGGACCCGTCCTGGCGGACCAGGCGCTCCATCCAGGCGTCGACCAGGTCAGCGGCCTCGATCACCGCCGGCTGCCCCGAGGCCAGCAGGCTCGGACGGGCGCGGGCCCAGTCCGAGGCCGTGGTCGGCGCGCGGGGGTGGACCTCGTTCAGCACGCACAGCGAGAGCTGGCGGCGGCGCTCCCCCAGGCGAGCGTGCAGGTCCAGCGTCTCGGCGACCGGCATCTCCTCGGGCAGGGCCACCACGACCATGCGGGTCTGCCGCGGGTCGCCCAGGACCTCCTCGACCCGCTCGTTGCCCCGGTACATGGGCCCGACTCGGGTCAGCTCCATCATCGAGCGCGGGGCCTCGAGCATGGTCAGGCCGTGGCCGGTGGCGGGGGCGTCGACGATGACCACGTCCCAGCGGTGCCGCCCCTGGGCGTCCTTCTGCTGGACGGCGCAGTCCCAGACCTTGCCGAGCTGCACGGCGTCGTGCAGGCCGGGGACACCATCGACGAAGGGGCTCATGACGCGGTTGCGGAAGACCATCTCGTAGAGCTTGCGGACCTTGATCTGCTGGACGACGTAGTCCTCGATGGCTTCCAGGGGCGTGATGGACAGCGTCTCCAGGCCCTCGGCCAGCCGCACCGGCTGATAGCCACGGCCCGGGACGCCGAACAAGGTCGGCAAGGCGTCGGCCCCGCTGGTCTCGGCCACCAGGACCCGCTTGCCCGCCCGCGCGGCCAGCAGGCCCAAGGCGGCGCACACCGTGCTCTTTCCAGAGCCACCCTTGCCCGTCACCACGATGATGCGGTGGTCCAGCAGGGACAAGGCGACTCCGGGACGGCGTCAGGGAGAGGGGGAGGTGCGCAGATCCGCGTCCCTATCTTCCTGGGCTCCGCCCTGCTCCCCCGCGGTGGGCACGCTGTCGAGGTCGGCGGGCGTCGGCAGGGTGTCCGCCGGGCCAAAGTCAGCCGGGGAGGAGGACAGCGCCTGAGCGACCAGCCGATAGGCCCGGGCCGAGAGCAGCAGCGACAGGTGACCGACCCAAGGAAGCTCGTGGTGCCGGGCGCCGGGGCGCAGCGCGTGCTCCGGCGGCAGGACGATGGTGTCGCCGCGGCTCCAGATGCAGGTCGTCGGCACCGTGGGCGGCCCGAGCCGGGTCACGATCTCGCTGCCCGGCAGCAGGTCCATGGACTCGCGCTGCCGGCCGAAGACGGCGATGCGTGAGCCCTGCCAGGGGGTGCCCAGCGTCACCAGGCGCCGGACGCGCCGCTGGCCGCCCAGGTGGCCGACGTACCAGGCGGCGATGAGGCCCCCCATGGAGTGGGCCACGATGTCCACCTCGGCGGCGCCGCTGGCCTGGCACAGCTCCTCGACCCGCTGGGCGAGGTTGGCGGCGTAGACCGGGACGGGGCGCGAGACGGGCTGGTTGTTGATACCCCAGACCCAGCGCCAGCCCCGCCGGCGCAGCCAGGCCGCCAGGAAGGTGAAGCAGCTCCGGTTCATGCCGTAGCCGGGCACCATGATCACAGGGGGGGCCATGGCGGCGGCGGGCGGCAGGTCCTCGGGCTCCCGGGGCGCTCCGGCGGCCGCGAAGGGCGGGCGCATCCAGGTGCCCAGGGGGCGGATCAGGATCACCAGGGCCGTGCCGAGCCACTCGCGGGTCAGCCAGCCGAGGGCCTCGCGGTGCGCCCGCAGCCGCTCGCCGCGCAGCAGCGCCAGGAAGGCGGCGGTGACGAGCACAAAGCCCAGGCTCAGGGCGAGGTGGAGGCTGAGCAGGGCGACCAGGATGCGCATCGGTGCAGAGCGTAGCGCCCGCCCCCCAGCACCGCCACGAGCCGGGTCCCCGAGACCTTGCCCCCTGCCAGCAGGCGCATAGGGTAGCGGGCCCGAGGAGGACCGATGCCGATCTACGAGTACCAGTGCCCCGACTGCGGTCACCGCTTCGAGAAGCTTCAGAAGGTGAGCGAGGGGCCCGTCACCCTGTGCCCGAGCTGCGGCGAGGAGCACGTCAAGAAGCTGGTCAGCGCCACGTCCTTCATCCTCAAGGGATCGGGCTGGTACAAGGACCACTATGGCCTGAAGTCCAGCGCGGACGGGGGCGGCAGCAGGGGGGGCACCAAGGCTGCCGACGGGAAGCCGGCCGCCAGCAGCGAGAGCAAGGGCGGTGAGGGCAAGGGCAGCGAGGGCAAGGGCAGCGAGGGCAAGAGCGGTGAGGGCAAGGGCAGCGATGCCGGCGCGGCGAGGGGCGGCGACAGCAAGCCGGCCGCCGCGGCCTCGGCGCCCGCTGCGGCGCCGAGCAGCTCCTCCTTCAAGACCGGGGTCTGAGGTGGCCACCCGCATCGAGGGCATCGAGGTCAGCAAGCTGCTCGGACCTGCGCTCCGGGACCGCATCGCCGCCCTGCCGCGCTTGCCCGGCCTCGCCGTCCTGCGGGTAGGGGAGGACCCGGCCAGCGCCGTCTACGTCGCGTCCAAGCACAAGCGCGCCGAGAAGCTGGGCTTCCACCAGCGCAGCCTGCACCTGCCGGACGAGACCACCCAGCAGGAGCTCCTGGCCCTGGTCGCCGAGCTCAACGCGGACCCGCTCATCGACGGGATCCTTGTCCAGCTCCCGCTGCCCGGGCACGTCGACGCCACCGCCGTCCTCGACGCCATCGACCCGGCCAAGGACGTCGACGGCTTCCACCCGGTCAACATGGGCCTGCTGGCCCAGGGCCGCCCCCGCTTCGTCGCCTGCACGCCCTTCGGCTGCATGAAGCTGCTCGAGGCGGCCGGCGTGGAGCTCTCGGGCAAGCAGGCCGTGGTCGTCGGCCGCAGCAACATCGTCGGCCGCCCCATGGCCCTGCTGCTGGAGCAGGCCAACGCCACCGTCACCGTCTGCCACAGCCGCACCCGCGACCTGGCTGCCGTGGTCGGCGCCGCCGACATCGTGGTCGCCGCCATCGGCCGCCCCCGCATGATCCAGGGTGCCTGGCTCAAGCAGGGCGCCGTCGTCATCGACGTCGGCATCAACCGCCTGCCCGACGGCACCCTGTGCGGCGACGTCGACTTCGACAGCGCCGAGCCACGCTGCGCCGCCATCACCCCCGTCCCCGGCGGCGTGGGGCCGATGACCATCACGATGTTGATGCACAACACCGTGACGTCGGCGGAGCTGCGGTTGGGGGTGGGGTGAGCGGGGTGGTGACGACGCCGGTCGCAGACCTCGCGCGGACGCTTCCGGAGTGGCGGGCGCAGCTGCAGGCCTGGCGTGCCACCGAACACGCCAGGCGATGGCAGGACGAGACCCGCGCCGCACGGGCGAGCCATCGCGATGAGATCGTCGCGCTGTTTCGGCGGTTCCGGGAGGGCGAAGAGGACCTCGCCGCGTTTCGCGAGACCCTGGACTGGCGTAGCCGGACCGAGTGGGTGCACTTCGGCCTGAAGGGCACGTCGGGCGCCATGTTCGTCAACATGCTGACCCGGAACGTGCCGGATCGGGAGGGGATCACTGCCGAGCTGCGCCAGGCGCTCGTGGTGCCTGCGGATGGCGAGCAGGCCGAGGCACGGATCCGGCGGCTCATGGCCTGGCTCGATGCTGGTATCGCTGCGGGCGACTTCGAGCGGGCGCAGGTTCACCCGAACCGGACAGCGACCTTCCTATCGACTTGCTGGGAGGCAGAGGATCCCACGTGGCCGGGGTTCTGGCGCAGTGCCATCACGGTCTTGCAGCACTACGGGCTGTACCGTCCCCAGGACGAACGTGCGGGGACCTACCGTGCCTACCGTGACGCGTTTGTCGAGGTCGCAGAGGCGCTCGCTGTGGACGTCATCGACCTTGAAGGGCTGTGCACCTGGCTGGAGGAGCAGCTCAAGCCCCAGCCTGGACCCTTCCCCGGTCCCGGTCCCGCTCTTGACCCGGGCGGCAGCCGGGTCTGGCTCATCTCCCCGGGCGAGCGGGCGCGCCTGTGGACCGCGTGGCAGCGGGAGGGCATTGCTGCGATTGGCTGGGACCACCTCGGCGACCTGCGGCACTACACCCGTCGCGAGGACCTGGAGAAGGCGATTCGCGTCGCCAGGGACGACGACGCGAACCCGTACAACGACGTCAACGCCTGCTGGGACTTCTGCAACACCATGAAGCCAGGGGACCTGCTCATTGCCAAGCGCGGGCGGCGCCAGATCGTCGGGGTCGGTGTGGTCACGGGCGACTTCGAGTTTCAGGGCGAGCGGCCGGAGTACAAGCAGGTTCGCAGGGTGGACTGGCGGCGGGTGGGCGAGTGGAGCACCGGCGACGAGCACCTCATCACCAAGACCCTGACGAACATCACTGCGTACCGCCCCTTCATCGCCCGACTGGAGGCAATGGTCGGCCTGTCGTTTGCGGAGCTCACGAGCGGCAAGGTCGATCCAGGACTCGATGGGGGAGAGGGCAAGCTCGTTCGCTCCTACACGCTCGACGATGCGATCCAGGACCTCTTCCTGGAGCGAGAGCAGGTCGAGGAGATGCTGGACCTCCTGAAGCGTCGGCGCAACCTGATCTTGCAGGGGCCTCCGGGCACCGGCAAGACCTTCGTCGCCAGCCAGCTCGCGCGTGTACTGCTGGGCGGATCGGTCGAAGAGCAGCTCGCCCGAGTGCAGTTCCACCAGTCCATGTCCTACGAGGACTTCGTCCAGGGCTTCCGTCCCACCGCCACTGGCGGATTTGAGCGCCGGGACGGTCCCTTCCTGCGCTTCTGCCGCAAGGCCTTGCAGGATCCCGACTCCCCCTACGTGTTGCTCATCGACGAGATCAACCGCGGCAACCTCAGCCGGATCCTCGGCGAGCTGATGCTGCTCATCGAGCCGGACAAGCGCGGTCCGGAGTGGGCCTTGACCCTCACCTACGCCCGGGATGACGAGCCGGACTTCTACGTGCCCGACAACCTCTACATCGTCGGCACGATGAACACGGCGGATCGCTCCCTGGCCCTGGTGGACTACGCCCTGCGTCGACGCTTCGCCTTCGTCGACGTTCCCAGCGCCGTGCACACCGAGTCGTTCTGTGCGTGGCTGGCCGGTCAGGGGCTGGCTGACGATCTCGCTTCGCGACTGGGCAAGGCGATGGGCGACCTGAATCACCGGATCCGCAAGGATCCGAACCTGGGCCCCGGGTTCTGCGTGGGGCACAGCTATTTCTGCAGCGTGCCCAAAGAACCCGGCGCCGACTGGCTGCGCAAGGTCGTGCAGCACGAGGTGCTACCGCTGGTTCGGGAGTACTGGATCGACGACCCGGCCCAGTTCCAAGACGCTGAGGCCTTGCTCGACATTGGCGACTGAGCTGCCTGCCGGGCCCCAGGTACCGGTCGCCAACCTGTACTACCTGCTGTGCTACGCGCTGAACCGGCTGCGCCTCCAGGAGCAGGTCTCCGTGACGGCCCTGGAGGCGGACGCCACGCCGTCAGACCTGCTGGCAGCCATGCTCGCCGCCGAGACCCTGCGGCTGCGGCTGCGGGGTGTGCCAAGGGCGTACCGGACCGTCGGCGAAGACACGCGAGCGCCGCGGGGCCGCATCGCGATGGGGGCCACGCTGGGCCGCGCCCTGCTTCCCCAGGGGCGTATGCACTGCGAAGTGAGCGAGTTGACGGCCGATGTGCCCTTCAACCGGGCGCTCAAGGCGGGCCTGCGTGCGCTGGCGGCGGATCCGCGCGTAGACCCGGCGCGCCGCCGCGGGCTGCGGCGGCACCTTGTTGCGTTCGCCGAGGTGGGATCCGTCGCGCTGGCACCGCAGGCGCTGGGGGCGGCATCTCAGGGGCGGCTGGAGCCACTGCACCGCAGCCTGCTCGCCTTGCTGGAGCTGGTTCGTCTGGGGCTTCCTCGCGCGAACGACGCAGGCGCGGCATCACTTCCGGACTGTTTCGGTAGTCCTCAAGCGATGGGGCTGCTCTTCGAGGACTTCGTGCGCGCCTTCTGGATGCGCGAGCAAGAGACCTTCAAGGTGTCCAAGCGCCGAGTGCCTTGGACGGTTGAAGGCACGGAGTCCGACCGTGCGTTGCTCCCCATGATGGAGAGCGACGTGTTCCTGGCCGCCCGTGACCGCCGCGTCCTGGTCGAGTGCAAGTACAGCAACCACACCCTGACTGCGCGACCGGGACATGCCGCCAAGCTTCGAAGCGCGCACCTGTACCAGCTCGGCGCTTACCTGTCGCACCTGCGGCGAACCCCTGGACCGCCCCTGAAGGGTGTGCTGCTGTACGCCCAGGTGGAGCGGCCCCTGGCACTTCGCTACCGCCTGGACGGCTGCGAGGTCGAGGTGCACAGCCTGGATCTGGCCCAGCCCTGGTCGGGGATTGACCGGGACCTCCGGGAGATGATCGCAGGCTGGTGAGCCCCTTTGGGGAGGGACAGGCTCTGAAGCGGGCACCGTGCTGGCTCCAGCAGGGGTGGCCCCCTTCCACTCCCTGCTCCCTGACCGCAAGGACCGCCCCGCGGTCCGCCACCGCACCCCTGTTCATGCGATCCCGCCAGCGAAGGGCCTTCCGGGCGCAGGCGAGGGGTCCCTGCCGGCGCACATTCTGGAGGCGCGCGTCAGCGCGACGACAAGTGCGCAGGCAGGGAGCCCCGAGGCGACAGCCCGGAAGGCCCGAAGCGGGTCCAGACCACAACCGGGGGCGCAGGCGCGGCGGACACCCCGGGCCGAGTGCCGCTAGTGCTGGTCCTCCTGCCCCCAGGGCGGACAGGTGCACACCAGGTTGCGGTCGCCGAAGGCGTCGTCGACCCGGCGCACGCTGGGCCAGAACTTGCTGACCCGGCTCCAGGCGTCGGGCCAGGCGGCCTGCTGGCGGGTGTAGGCGTGGGCCCACTCGTCGGCGGTGACGGCGGCGGCGGTGTGGGGCGCGTTGTGCAGCACGTTGTCCGTGGCGTCGGCGCGGCCCTCCTCGACGGCCATGATCTCGGCGTGGATGTCCAGCATCGCGTCTACGAAGCGGTCCAGCTCGAAGCGGCTCTCGCTCTCGGTGGGCTCGACCATCAGCGTGCCGGCGACGGGCCAGCTCATGGTGGGCGCGTGGAAGCCGTAGTCCATCAGCCGCTTGGCCACGTCGACCACCGAGACCTTGTGGAAGTGGCGCAGGTCCAGGATGCACTCGTGCGCCACGCGGCCATGGGCGCCGGTGTACAGGACCTCGAAGGCGCCGTGCAAGCGCTTGGCGATGTAGTTGGCGTTGAGGATGGCGGTCTTGCTGGCCAGGGCCAGCCCCTCGCCGCCGAGCATGGCGATGTAGGCCCAGGAGATGGGCAGGACGCTGGAACTCCCCCAGGGCGCCGCCGAGACGGGGCCGATGGCCTTGTTTCCGCCCACCCCGGGGACCACCGGGTGGCCCGGCAGAAAGGGCGCCAGGTGGGCGCGCACGCCGATGGGGCCCATGCCCGGCCCGCCGCCGCCGTGGGGGATGGCGAAGGTCTTGTGCAGGTTCAGGTGCAGGACGTCGGCGCCGATCTCGGCGGGGCGCGCCAGGCCGACCATCGCGTTCATGTTGGCGCCGTCCATGTAGACCTGGCCGCCATGCTCGTGGACGATGGTGCAAATCTCCCGGATGCCCTGTTCGAAGACGCCGTGGGTCGACGGGTAGGTGACCATCAGGGCCGCCAGCCGCTGGCGGTGCTGGTCGGCCTTGGCCCGCAGGTCGGCGAGGTCGATGTTGCCGTGGTCGTCGCAGGCTACGAGCACGACCTCCATGCCGGCCATGACCGCGCTGGCGGGGTTGGTGCCGTGGGCGCTGGTCGGGATCAGGCAGACGGTGCGTTGGCTGTCGCCACGGTCGAGGTGCCAGGCGCGGATGACCTGCAGGCCCGTGTACTCGCCCTGGCTGCCGGCGTTGGGCTGCAGGCTCACGGCGTCGAAGCCCGTGATCTCGCCCAGCCAGGCCTCCAGGTCGTCGAAGAGGCGGCGGTAGCCGCGGGCCTGGTCGACGGGGGCGAAGGGGTGCAGGGCCCCGAAGGCGGGCCAGGTGATGGGGGTCATCTCGGCGGCGGCGTTGAGCTTCATGGTGCAGGAGCCCAGCGGGATCATCGCGTGGGTCAACGACAGGTCCTTGTTCTCCAGCCGCTTGAGGTACCGCATCATCTCCGTCTCGGAGTGGTAGCGGTGGAAGACCGGGTGCTCCAAGATGGGGCCGCCGCGGGCCAGGCCGCCGGGGATGGTGTCCAGGCGGGCCAGGGTGGGAGCCTCGGCCGGCAGGCCCAGCACCGCGAAAAGGTCGCGCATGTCGGCCTCCCGCACGGTCTCGTCCAGGGCCACCACCACGTGACGGTCCCCGTGGGCCCGGAGGTTGATCCGCCGCTGGGCCGCGGCGGCCAGGATGCGCCCCTGGTCGGCGCCGACCTCCAGGCAGACCGTGTCGAAGTAGCCCTCGTCCAGGCCCAGCCCAGCGGCCTGGGCGGCCTGGGCCAGGGCCGCGGCGCGACGGTGGACCTGCCGCGCGATGGCCTGGATGCCGTCGGGGCCGTGGTAGACGGCGTAGGCCCCGGCGCAGACGGCCAGCAGCACCTGGGCGGTGCAGATGTTGCTGGTCGCCTTCTGGCGCCGAATGTGCTGTTCCCGGGTCTGCAAGGCCATGCGCAGGGCCGGGCCGCCGTCGACGTCCTGGCTCAGGCCGATGATGCGTCCCGGGAGCTGGCGCTTGTGCTCGTCGCGGGTCGCCATGAAGGCGGCGTGGGGGCCGCCGTAGCCCATGGGTACGCCGAAGCGCTGGCTGTTGCCGATGACGATGTCGGCGCCCTGCGTGCCGGGGGCGGCCACCAGGGCCAGGGACAGCAGGTCGGTGGCGACGGTGACCAGCACCTTGGCGGCCCGGGCGGCCGCGCACAGGGGGGCGAGCTCGCGCAGGCGGCCGGTGGTGGAGGGGCTCTGCACCAGGATGCCGAAGTAGCGGCCCTGGGTCGCGTGCAGGTCCAGGGACTCAGGCTCGCCGACGTCCACCTCGATGCCCAGGGGGGCGGCGCGGGTCTGGATCACGGCGATGGTCTGGGGGTGGGCCGCGGCGTCGACGAAGAAGGCCGGCCGGTTGCTGCGGTCGACGCGGTGGCTCATGGTCATGGCCTCGGCCGCGGCCGTCGCCTCGTCGAGCAGCGAGGCGTTGGCGATCTCCATGCCCGTCAGGTCGCAGACCATGGTCTGGTAGTTCAGCAGCGCCTCGAGGCGGCCCTGCGAGATCTCGGCCTGGTAGGGCGTATACGCGGTGTACCAGCCCGGGTTCTCCAGGATGTTGCGACGGATCACGGCAGGCGTGATGGTGCCCGCGTAGCCGTAGCCCAGGTAGCTGCGCCAGATCTCGTTGTCGGCGGCCAGCTCGGCCAGGCGGTCCGTGGCCTCCCGCTCGGTCATGGCGACCTCCAGCCCAGGCAGCCGCAGCGGCCGGCTGAGGCGGATGGAGGCCGGCACGGCCTGGTCGATGAGGGTGTCCAGGTCGGGCGCGCCCACGGCGGCGAGCATGTCCTCGAGGTCCGAGGCGCGGGGGCCGAGGTGACGGGACTGGAAGCGATCGGGGGTGGCCATGACGGCTCCGCTGAGAGGGGAGGAAAGGCACGCAGCAGCGGGCCCGCTTAGCCGGCGGCCGAGTGCGGGGCGAGGGGGCGGTGCGGCTCGGCCGCAAAGGAAGTGCGGGGCCATCCCGGGCCGGGCGAAAGCGGCAGCGATCGGTTAGCAGGGGCGCGCGAGCGGGTGCTGGACGCCCGCAACGTGCCGTCCCGGGGGCTCACCGCCCGGGATCACCGCCGGCGGGCATGGCCCGCCTGGAGCACCCCATGGCCGACCACAGCCCTTCGGGCAACGCGCCCCTGCGGCAGACCCCCTTCCACGCTCTTCACGTCGCCGCGGGCGCACGCATGGTCGACTTCGGCGGCTGGCACATGCCCATCCAGTACACGGGGCTGCGCCAGGAGCACCTGGCCTGCCGGGCCAGCGTGGGCCTCTTCGACGTGTCGCACATGGGGGAGGTGCGGGTCCGCGGGCCCAAGGCCCTCGACGCGGTGCGACATCTCGTCACCAACGGCCTCGACATCGTGGACGGCCAGGCCCAGTACAGCCCGATGTGCCAGCCCGACGGCGGCATCGTCGACGACCTCATCGTGTACCGCATCGCCGCCGACGACATCCTCGTCTGCGTCAACGCCGGCAACCGCGAGAAGGACTTCGCCTGGATGGCCTCCCACAACGCCTTCCCGGCCGGGGCCACCTTCACCGACGAGGGCGACCAGTGGGCGCAGGTGGCCGTGCAGGGCCGCAACGCCCAGGCGCTGCTGCAGAAGCTGACCACCGCCGACCTGGGGGCCGTCGGCTACTACTGGTTCACCCAGGGCAGCGTGGCCGGCGTCGACGGCTGCATCATCGCCCGCACCGGCTACACCGGTGAGGACGGCTTCGAGGTCTTCCTGCACGTGGCTGGCGCCGAGCGCATGTGGAACGCCATCAGGGAGGCCGGCCGCGGCTTCCACGAGGGCGACATCGCGCTCATCGGCCTGGGGGCCCGCGACACCCTGCGGCTGGAGGCGCGGATGTGCCTGTACGGCAACGACATCGACGCCACCACGACCCCGCTGGATGCCGGCCTGGGCTGGACCGTCAAGCTGGAGGACCACGACTTCATCGGCCGCGACGTGCTGGTCCGCCAGAAGGAGGCGGGGTCCGAGCGGCGCCTGGTCGCACTGGTCGTGGAAGACCGTATTCCCCGCCCGCACTGCCCGATCCTGGTCGATGGCGTCGTGGTGGGCGAGGTCACCAGCGGCACGCGCTCGCCCAGCCTCGACTGGAACATCGCCCTTGGATACGTCGACCGCCGCCTCGCGCGCCCCGGCACGGAAGTGGACGTCGACGTGCGCGGCAAGATCGCCCGTGCCACCGTGCACAAGGGCGCCTTCTACACCCGGCCCTACTGAGCCGGGCCTGCCGCGCCCCTTGCTCCTCGATGCTCCCCGAACCTCCCCCTCATGCCCCGAGTTGCGACATGACGACCCCTTCCGACCTCAAGTACACCGAGTCCCATGAGTGGGTCCGCCTGGACGGCGACGTGGCCACGATCGGGATCACCGCCTTTGCCCAGGAGCAGCTCGGGGACGTCGTCTTCGTCGACATGCCCCAGGTCGGGGCCGAGGTGAGCCAGGGGGACGGCGTGGCCGAGGTCGAGTCGACCAAGACGGTGTCCGACATCTACGCCCCGGCCTCCGGCGAGATCGTCGCGGTGAACGAGGGCATCTCGGGCGCCGAGGACACGATCAACAAGGATCCCTACGGCCAGGGCTGGCTGTTCCAGATCCGCGTGGCCGACAAGGGCCAGCTCGACGGTCTCATGGACGCCTCCGCCTACCAGGCGCACGTCGACGGCCAGCACTGAGTCGTCGTCGGGCCGCGTCGTCGGGCCGCGTCGTCGCGCAACGTCGTCGCGCAACGTCGTCGCGCAACGTCGTCGCGCAGCCGGCCGTTCATCGAGCGGCCGGTCGCTTGTTGTCGGGTGTGGTCGGGCAGCCGACCGAGCTGCGTCGGCTCGGCAGCCCTGTGCTCGCGCCACCCTCAGGTCGCGGCGGCCCCGGCGGTCGTCGTCGGTGACGGGGACTCGGCCGGCGTGAAGCGGGCGGCCACCGAGCGCAGCAGGAAGCCGCTGGGCGCGCCGATGAGCACGCCCAGCACGCCCGCACCCATGATGCTCATGACCGGCGAGTGGGGCGTGATGCCGTTGAGTAGGGCGATGCCGAAGCCAGCCATGACCGAGGCGTAGACGCCGGCGTGGCCCTTCATGCGGGACACGACGTCCGCGCCGCAGCCCACCAGCGCCACCAGGACGCCGGCGCCGATGGCCACCGCCAGGGGGGCGGGCGCCGGGATGACGTCGATGTGCACCGGCGAGTGCAGGTCGCCGGACTCCTGGTCGAGCTGCACCGTCAGGGCCTTGTTGGCCGCGTCGCGGGGCAGGTCGACCCGCTCCTCGCTGTGCTGGATCAGGTTCTGGGTCTGGCCGCGGCGACCGGCGCGGCCGGCCTTCCAGTGCTCGGAGAACTCGCCTTCGTGCTTCAGCACGAGTTCGGTGCCGCTCTTGACCTCGATCTTGTAGTTCCCGCCTGCGTCGTGGCCGGCGCTGACTGGCGGGAGCTGGCCGGAGATCAACAGGGACGGCGGCAGCGCGCCGGCCTGGACCTCGATCGGGCTCGAGCCGGGCTGCAGGTCAGCGCTGACCAGCGGCGTGCGCATGCTGGTCGCGGAGAAGCTGATCAGCGCGGCCACGAGCGCGGCCATGCCCAGGGCGACCCGGTGCAGGGTCTTGGCCCGCGCGTTGTGGAGCTTGTCCCACTCGGTGCTTGCCATCCATGCCAGGGCGCCGATGGCGACCAGGGAAGCGGTGAAGGAGGGGGTGAACATGAGCGGTGGACCTCCGGGTCGCGAGCGCCGAAACGTGTACACCGGTGAGCGCGCGGGAAGCGGCTGCATGTGTTGAATCTGGCGCGGTCGAAGCTGGCGCGGTCGAAGCTGGCGCGGCTGCCTATCGCTCTCTGCGCCAGGTGGTGACCAGGGCGATGGCCAGAAAGAGGGTCGAGAAGCCGACCAGGGCGCCCAGCAGCTGGTGCATGGGCAGCCCGATGTCCTCGATCGAGGTGCCCTTGAAGCCGTAGTCGTACAAGGGGCCCGTGAAGTCGGTCGTGCGCCACTTGCCCGGTACACGGTCGGGGGTGGCGATGGACCTGCCCACCTTGAGCATGGCCTCGAAGCCGAAGCGCAGCGGGTCCAGGCGGCTGATGAAGCGGCTCGCCGAACCCATGGCCCGCAGGTTCACGAGCAGGGCCGAGAAGGTGATCTGCGGGATGAGCAGCAGGGGCAGGGCACCCACCGCGGCCTCGCTGGAGCCGAAGACGGCGGAGACCAGCAGGCCCAGGGTCATGCCGCACAGGCCGACCAGGGAGCTGACCCCCGCCAGCTCGAGCGCGCCGTAGCCCATGGTGCGCATGTCGAAGAGCAGCCACAGGGCCGTCGACAGGAAGGCGCACTGCACCACGGAGAGCAGGCCCAACACCAGCACCTTGCTGCCCACATAGGGCAACACGCCGACCCCCACGCGTCGCTCACGCCGCCAGACCGCCCGATCGGTGATCAGCTCGCGGACCGCGGCCGACATGCCGAACCATAAGCAGGACAGCGTCAGCATGAACAGCATGGGCGCGGTCGGCCGGGGGAAGACGATGCCCATCACCAGGGCCAGGAAGGGCGGCTGGGCGCCCAGGACCCACAGGCCGGTGCGGTCGCGCGCCTTGACCCGGGCGTAGCGGCGGACCAGGACGTCGAGCTGGCGCAGGGGTCCGACCTTGGCGCCCGGCAGCTCTGCGGCGCCCGGCAGCTCTGCGGCGCCCGGCAGCTCTGCGGCGCCCGGCGGCTCGGCCGCGGCCTGGGGCGAGCCGGGCCCTCCCGGCACGGCCACGGTGGCGCCGCGGCTCCGCTCAGCCTGCTCCAGGGCCGGCAGCGCCTGGCGGCTGCTCACGAAGCGACGCCAGGCCGGGCTGGCGCGGAAGGTCCGGCTCCACTCCTCGGGCGGGCGGTCGCCCAGGCGGTCGAAGATGGCGTCGGGGGTCTCCACACCGAAGTAGCGACAGGCCGCGGCCGGCGGACCGAACCAGGCCAGGCGCCCGCCGGGCACGAGCACCATCAGGTGGTCCACCTGGGCCATGACCTGGGGGCTCAGGTCGTGGGTCACCAGGAAGATGGTGCGCCCGTTGTCGGCGAGTTGGCGGACCAGCCGCACGATGTCCTGGGCCGCGCGTGGGTCCAGACCCGAGGTGGGCTCGTCCAGGAAGAGGATCGAGGTCCGCCGGCTCAGCAGCTCCTGGCCCAGGTTGACCCGCTTGCGCTGGCCGCCGGAGATGCCGCGGTGGAGGGCGTCGCCGATGCGGGAGTCGCGGATGTGGGTGATGCCGAGCTCGCCCAGGACGCGCTCGACCTGGGCCTGGCTGTCCCCCCGCACGACGCGGGGCAGGCGCAGCCGCGCGCCATAGGACAGGGACTCCTCGACGGTCAGCTCGGGGTGGACGATGTCGTCCTGGGGCACCGAGCCGATCCGGGCCCGGTCCACGGCCAGGATGGCGTGGAAGGGTTGCTCGTCGAGCACCACCTCGCCCTGGTCGGCGGGCGCCTGGCCCGTGATCGCGTTGAGCAGCGTGGTCTTGCCGGCGCCCGAGGGCCCCACCACGGCCACAACCTCGCCCGACAGCACCGTGAAGCTCACGTCGTCGAGCAGCACGGTCTCGCCGATCCGTCGCGAGAGCCCGCGCACGGCCAGCGCCTGCATGCGGGTCGAGGTCTGGGCCCGGATGTGCTCGCCGTCGGGATCCAGGAGCAGGCGGTAGGGCCCCAGCCGCAGCTCGTCCTCGGCGCCGAAGGGCGCCGAGCGAACCGGTCGGCCGTTGAGCACGGTGGCGCGCCCGCTGCGGGCATCGACGATGCGCCAGCCGGTGTTGCTGCGCACCAGGTCGGCGTGGTGCGGGGCGATGAGGGGGTCGGGCAGGAGCAGGTCGGAGCCGGGGGCGCGGCCGATGCTGAGATGGGAGCCCGCCAGGGGCACCGGCTCGCCGTGCATGAGCGGCCCCGGCGCGTGCAAGCGGTGCAGGCGACAGGCCAGGGCCACGTCGACGCCCAGCTCCTCGGCTGCGGCGTCCAGGCGGCGCAGCTCGTCGGTGCTCAGCCGGTTGTCCGCCGCGGCCAGCTGGTACATGGCGTCGAGCAGGAAGACGGCGGCGACCGGCCCCCGCTCCAGGGAGAAGCGGGCGAGGTCGACCTCCTGGGCGTCCTGGTCCAGCAGGCGCTGGCCGGCGGTGCGACCGAAGCGGGCCGAGAAGGCGTCTAGCTCCTCGACGCCGGAGATCGGCCGGTGCTCCGGGTCGGTGGCCAGGGTGACCAGGGCCTCGGCTTCGTCCTGGGGCAGGCCCGACAGGCGCGCCACCAGGGCCGGCGCCGCCTTCATGTGACGGTGCAGGTCGTGGACCAGCACCCCGTGTTGCAGCAGCAGGCGGGCCAGCTCGGCTGCGCGCAGGGCGTCCTCGGCCCGGGTCGGGGAGCCGCGCTCCACGAGCAGGGCGCAGAAGCGCTCCCCCAACGGCGCGGAGGCCACGGGGCCCCTTACTTGAAGGTCACGGCAGTGGAGACCCCTCCTCCGCCTGAGCCCACCGGGGAGCTGTCCGAGACGACCACGTAGAACCGGGCCGTGGCCGGGGGGCTGAACTCGAGCACGGGCTCGCGGTCCTGGCTGTCATCGCTCACGACGGGGTTGCCGTCAGCGTCGTAGATGACCAGGTCCAGGTCCTTGATGCGCTCCTCGGCGCAGGCGAGCACGCGGTAGTGGTTGCCGGCGTGCAGCGTGAGCACGTAGACCTCGCGGCCCCCGGGCTTCAGCGTCGTGCTCGAGGTGGTCCGCACGGTCCAGCCGTCGGAGTAGCTGTCGTGCACCTTGGCCTGCACGCAGGTGTAGGCCACGCCGTCGTCGGCGCGGGCGGGACCCGAGGCCGACAGGCGCGCGGCCAGCAACCCCAGCGTCAGCAACCCCAGCGTCAGCAGCCCCGGCGTCAGCAGTCCGTGGGGCAGCCCCCCCGGGGGCAGGGCTGCAGATCCGGTCCGGCTTCGCTTCATCGTTACCCTCCTGGGGGCGGCCGCCTCAGAGCAGGGCGAGCACGCCGTCGGTCTGGGCCTGGACTTCCTTGACGTCCTCCATGGTCAGCTCGGGCTTCTCGGCCACCTCCTTGAGCTTGACCAGCGTGCTCTCCAGGCGCTGCATCACCTCGGGCGGCGCCTTGTCGGCCCCCTGGGTGCGCACGTAGGACAGGAAGTGGTCGGCGACCTCGGGCTGGCGGAGGAGCTTGGTGCCGGCGCTGGGGTCATTGGCCTTGACGATGGCAGCGCTCACCAGGTTCACGCCGGCCAACCAGGAGCCGGCCTGGATGAGGGGCACGCAGCGCTCGCCGGCCTCGTACTGGATCTCGGGAATGATGGCCCCGTGCATCTCGTCGAGCTCGGAGAGCAGGTCGTCGCGAGACAGCGAGCCGCTGTTCAGCCGGCCCTCGAGGTCGTCGATGGTCGCGCCGATGTCCGTGCCGGCGCCCAGCGAGGACATGCCGGCCTTCACCTCGTTCATGCGGGAGACCAGCTTCTCCTTGGGGGCGTCCTTCACCGTGAGCAGGGTCCAGGCCAGCACCGTGCCGGTACGGACGGCCACGACGTCCTTGTTCTCGATGTCCATCTTGACGGCGCGGTCGGGCACCAGGCCCGACAGGCCCTCGGCGATGCCGGCCTCCTTGAGGGCGTTCTGCATCTCGGTGGGCGAGGGGACAAGGGTGACCGTCTTGGCCTCTGCCTCGAGCTCAGCCTTGCTGATCGGGGCGGGCTCGGCCTTCTTCTCGGCGACCGGGGGCGTGGGCGGCGCGGGAGGAGGGGTGGCAGGCTGGTCCCCGTCGCAGGCGACGAGGAGGGCGGTCAAGGACAGGGCAGGAAGGAGCGAGAGCCGCGACATAAGTTCCTCCAGCAGGATCGATGGACGCGAATGGTGGGCGAAACTACGCCGTGTCGGGCCGGTGATCAAGCGGCATGCCCGCCGTCGGGGCCCGGGCGGCGACGACGGCGCCCGCTTCACCGGCGACGTGGACAGTGGCGCCGATGAAGCCAGCACGGGCCACGAGCCCCACCAGCGCCTCCCGGCTGCGCCGGACCATGGGCCAGGACAACAAGGTGTGAAAGATCGGCGCGTCGGGCGAGCGTCGCAGGGCGGTGACCAGCATGCGGGCGCCGGGCGCGCAGCCCCGCTGCAGCTCGCCGAGCAGCACGGCTGTTGCGCGATCCGGCAGGTAGTCGAGCAGGCCGTCGAGGATCACCAGGTCGTGGGGCGGCAGGCGCAGGCTGGCGTCCCCCAGGGCCACCGCGGCTAGGTCGTCGCGTCGAAGCAGCACGCCCTCGCCGCCCGGCAGGTCCATGATCGCCCGGTCGTCTTCGAGCACCGTGAGCGTGCGACCGGCCTCCAGGGGCAGCAGCGCGGCGGTCAGGCCGCTGCGCACGCCGTTGATGACCAGGGTGCGGCGCGCCGGCGGCTCGGACAGGACCAGGCGACGGACCATGGTGGTGCGCCCCCGGATCGCGTCGGCCGTGGGCAGGCCCAGGAGCCACTCGTCGATGAACTCGCCCAGCGCGCCGTCCCCGGCGGGGATGCCCTTGGCGAGGTGGGCCATGGCCTCGGGGTCCTCGCTGCGTCCGGAGGGGCGGTCCATGGCCAGCTCGCCGAGCTGGGAGCGGACCAGGTAGGGGTGCACCTCGTGGCCGATGCGGGCCAGGGAGCCGCGCCGCTGCTCGGCGTTCATGCGGTAGAGCAGCGACTGCAGGGCGGCCTCAAAGGAGGTCAGGGCGTCCATGACCAGGGCGCGGGCCTGGTGCCGGTCGACGCGGGCGATGGGCTCGGCGGACATCAGGTGGTTGCGCAGGGCGTCGAGCATGCGGCGCTCGGCCTCCTCGAAGCTGACCTCGGCCGAGAAGCTGCCCGTGCGTCGGCCCCCCCCGCCAGAGCCCAGGCCATCGGCCATGGCCATGGCCCGGAAGCCGCGGCTGCGCTCGTTCACCAGGTCGGCCAGGGCCCGGTAGAAGCTCATGCCAATGGCCGGCTCGGCCTCGAGGATCGCCGTCAGGCGGTCCCGGGCCCAGTGCTGGCAGGTCGCCTCCTCGGCGGCGCGCACGTCAGCGCTGCGCATGGTCTGGTCGAGGAAGGCCATCTCCCCGACGACGGCGCCGGGGCCGATCAGGTCCAGGACCACGGGCGGGTCGGTGCGCGAGTCGATGACCTCGAAGGTGCCCTCAGTGACCCGGTACAGGTCGCCGCCGCGCTCACCGCGGCGCATCAGCAGCTCGCCCCGCCCCAGGCGGAAGGTCACCGCCGCCTGGATCAGGCGCTCGCGGTGCGCGGGCGGCAGGCGCTCCATCAGGTCCATGGCGGGCATCTTCGCAAGAGAGGGGCTGAGGCTCAGGGGCTGGGGCTCAGGGGCTGGGGCTCAAACCACGGTCGAAGCGGTCGAGGAAGTGGACCAGGGCCATGGGATCGCCGTCGAGCTGGATCGCCCGCGAGGCCACCGCAGCCACGGGGGTCTGCTGGCCGAGGGCGACGCGGCGCCAGGTGGCGGCCGTGGTGCGCACCTCGGCGATGGGGGCCGGGGTGCCGGGCAGGGGCGCGCCCGCGACGACCTCGGCGACGCCGTCCCGCACGGTGACCACGTAGTCCGCCGCCGGATCCTCCAGGTGGAAGACCACGCTCTCCTCGACCCCCATGGCGTCCTGGGGCCGCAGGCGGGTGGCCATCACGTCGAAGACGAGGCGCACGGGGATCCCGTCGATGAAGTCGTCGGACAGCGTGGGCTGCCTCGGGCTGGGGCTGCCCTCCCGCCGCTCGTGGGCGTCCTGCAGCAGCCAGGCCCGCCCGTTGGGGTTGGTCACGCTGCGGGCCCGGGCCTCCAGGGTGCGGGCGATCTCCTCGTTCAGATCTGGGCCTGACAGGGTCCGGCCCGCGTCGTCGACCCGGGCGCTCCCGATGCCGCCGCCGGCGTCCTCGACCAGCCGCAGCAGGTGCAGGGCCCAGGTGGCGTCGCCCTCGGCGCGCGCCTTGCGGGCTGCCTCCACCACCGTGGCGGTGCCGCCCATCATCTCCACCGTGCGCCGGGCCTGCTCGTCGGGGGGCAAGGGGTACAGCGCCTCGGGGCGGCCGTCGAACCAGCCCAGCTCGTTGCTGTACAGGGCCCGGACCGACCAGTCGACCTGGCCGTAGAGGGGGGCCAGATCGGGGTCCTCGGCCAGCCGGGGCGGGAGCTGGACCGAGGCCGCCAGGGTGTCGATGCGGGTGCCGGCGTTGGCGCCGCGCACGACGGCGTCGCGCACCCACTGGATCCCGTCGCGGTAGCGCGTGAGGGCTTCGCGGACCTGGTCCCGCCCCAGGATCGGGGCCGTGTGCGAGGGCACCAGCACCTGGGGGTCCAGGCGGCGCATGGCGTCCAGGCTGCTGATCCACGGCTCGGCGGGGCGTGGGAGGGTGCCGCGCAGGGTGTAGAGGCTGGGGAAGGCGGCGTAGAAGTCGTCCCCGGGCAGCAGGACCTGCTCCTGGGGCAACCAGACGGAGAGCTGGTCGCGGGTCTCCCCGGGGGAGGCGCTCAGCTCGATGCGGACGCCGCCCACCTCGAGCACGGCCTGGCCCGAGAAGGTCCGGGTCGGCAGGACGGTGCCGTTGTCCAGGGCGGCCACCAGGTCGGGGCGGCGCCCCAGGCCGCTACAGCCCAGCGCCTCGTCGGGGACGTCCTGTCCGAACTGGTGGGCGCCGCGGCGGGCCTCGGCCGGCAGAAACATGCCGTACTGCGAGAAGAAGTTGTCGGCGAAGGCGTCGGTGGCCCACACCTCGGTGCCGGGATCGGCCCAGGCGCTGGCGCCGCCCACGTGGTCGATGTGGCTGTGGGTGTAGATGATCGCCCGGGTGGGGCCGGGGGCGTGGGGGGCGACCGCCTCGCGCACGCCCCGGGCCCGGGCCGGCGACATGCCGGGATCGACCACGACATTGCCCTCGGGCGTGGCGATGACGATGGTATTGGCCAGGTCGTAGCCCTGGGCCAGCCAGACGCCGGGCGCCACCTCCTGCACCGAGGGCTCCGGCGCCACCTTGGCGCAGTGCTCGGACAGGGCCGGCGTCGGGTGCGGCGCGCGGGGCGGCACCGCCTCCTGGGACGAGGGCGCGAGCTGCCCGCAGGCCAGGTGCAGGGCCAGGATCAGCGGGGCCAGGGTCAGCGGGGCCAGGAGCATCGGCGCACTGTAGTCGGGGTGCCTGCCGTCGGGGTGCCTGCCGTCGGGGTGCCTGCCGTCGGGGAGAGGCGCTCAGGCCGGCGACCCCTCGAAGCGGATCTCCCCGTCCGGGAGGAAGTACAGGATCACCATGCGACCGCCAGTGACGGTGGGCACGTGCCAGGAGCCGGGGCCGTAGACCGTCCAGCCCGGCGCCTGGCCGTCGAAGCGGGGGCTGCCGGAGACGGGCAGGCAGAGGTCGACCTCACCCTGGGGGTGGGTGTGACCGGGGCCGGGGCCCTGCATGTCCACCGCGTCGATGGCGAAGCCCCCCGTGGCGGCCGTGGCCTTGGCCAGCCGGCCGAAGCGCAGGCCATCGGCTTCGCGCGGGCACAACCAGCCCTCTTCCAGCCCCAGCTCGACCAGGGTGTGGACCGGGGCCAGGTCCGAACCGTCGAGGGGCAGGGCGGCCGCGAGCGAGGCGGCGGCACCCGGGGCGGACAGGTCCAGCCCGCGCAGGTGCTCGAGCACGGGCTGCAGGGCGGCGAGGAGCTCGGTGGTTCTGGCCACGATGCGACTCCGAGGGCAAGGAGGGGCAGGGCTACGCGGGCCTGGACGGAGGGGCCGGCGCGCTGCTTTGGTAGCCGGATCCCGGCGATCGTGCAGCGATCCAGTGAAGGCCCCTGTGGCAGCGGTGGACGCGGGCCCGCGGTGATAGCCTTGGGGCGGCACCAACGACGCGGCACCGCCCGCCGTCCGGGAGTCCCATGCTTGCGTTCCTGCTCGCCTCAGGCCTGGCCCGTGCCGCCGGTCCCGTGTGTCCCATCGGGGACGCGGAAGCCCTTGGCTGGCCGGTCCACGTGGGGGACCACGACCTGGCCCCGCTCCAGCCGATCTTCCACAGCGCGGCGGCGGAGTTCGGCGTGCCCGAGCCGCTGCTGCTGGCCATGGGCTGGGAGGCCAGCCGCTGGGAGGCCGACGTCACGAGCCAGTGGGGTGGCTACGGCATCTTCGACCTGCAAGAGGACGACGCCGGGCCGGGGCCGCGCCTGGAAGACGCCGCGGAGCTGCTGGGGATCAGCCCCGATCGGATCATCGCCGAGCCCCGCCAGCAGGTGCGGGCGGCGGCGGCACTGCTCGCCCGCAGCGCCCGGGCCGGCCATGACGGCAGCCTGCCCCAGGTCGACGAGCTCTCCGCCTGGTGGACGGCGGTCGAGAGCTTCTCGGGCCGCGACGAGCCGGGCCTGGGCGACATGTACGCCCGCTACATCTTCGACGTGGTGGGCACCGGCGCCTCCCGGGGCGGCCTGGTCCTGCGCCCGGTGGACGTGGACCTGTCCGAGCACGCGGACCTGCCCCCGCCGCCCACGACCTGCGACTACTCGGGCTGCTACCAGTTCGTGTCGGCCAGCACCAGCAACTACAGCGACTACAGCCGCGGCGCCGCGGACATCGACTACATCATCATCCACACGGTCCAGGGCAGCTACTCCGGCTGCATCTCCTGGTTCCAGAACTCCTCGGCCGCCGTGAGCGCCCACTACGTCGTGCGGTCCAGTGACGGCCAGGTCACGCAGATGGTGCGTGAGCAGGACGTCGCCTGGCACGCCGGCAACTGGGACTACAACCTGGCCAGCGTCGGCATCGAGCACGAGGGCTACGTCGACGATCCCGGGACCTGGTACACCAGCGCCATGTACGCCGGGTCGGCGGCCCTGACCTCAGACATCTGCGCGCGCAACAGCATCCCCGTCGACCGCTCGCACATCCTGGGTCACGTCGAGGTCCCCGGCTCGACGCACACCGACCCGGGCAGCGGCTGGGACTGGGACTACTACATGTCCCTGCTGTCGGGCGGGGCCGTCACGGGCGACCTCATCGGCGCCGTCGCCGACAGCGACATCTACTCGGGCACCCGCCTGATCGGCGCCACCGCCTGGATCGCCGAGACCGGTGAGACCACCATCGTCGACAGCGACGGCTACTACCGCTTCTACGACCTGCCCCTGGACGGCTACACCGTCTGGGCCAGCTACCCGGGCTACCTCGACGGCTCCTGCACCAAGACCCTGTCCACGGGCACCAACTGGTGCTCCATCGCCCTGACGCCGGACCCTGGTGGAGACGGCGGCGCCGACGGCGGCAGCGTCGACACCGGCGCTGACGGCGGCAGCGGGGACGACACGGGCACCACCGCCGATGGTGGCACGGACGGCGGCACGCCGGGCGGGGACGAGCCGCCGGGCTTCACCGTCGGGACCCCGCCGGGCACCGCGGTGCCGCTGGACGGCCTGAGCGGCGGCTGTGGCGGCTGCAGCGGCAGCCCGGCCTCGGCCACCTGGGGCCTGTCCCTGCTCGGCCTGTTGGGCCTGGCCGCGCGCCGCCGGCGCTGAGCGCGGGCTACGGCAGCAGGCTGCGGCGGGCCTCACCGGAGCCCCTCCAGCGCGCCTCTCCAGACAGCGAAGCGCCCGGAGCGGAATGCCCCGGGCGCTTGCTTTGGCGGATCACAACGGTGGAGGCCGACGTGCGGAGAGAGCGATGAAGAGGGCTCGACGGTGGGCGAGGGCAGGGGACCGCGGGGCGATCAGCTCACGAAGGCTTCGAGGGTCTGGCAGCGCGTGGCGTGCCGCAGCTTGCGCAGGGCCTTGAGCTCGATCTGGCGGATGCGCTCGCGGGTCAGGTTGAAGCGGGAGCCGATGTCCTCCAGGGAGTACTGGGTGGGCTCGCCGATGCCGTAGCGCATGCGCAGGACCTTCTCCTCGCGGGGGGTCAAGAGCGCCAGAGCCTGCTCGATCTCGTCGCGCAGGCTCGCCACGTCCAGGTCGCTGTCCGGGCGCTCGGCGTCGGGATCGTCGATGAAGTCACCGACCGTGCTGTCCGAGTCCTCGGCCACGGGGGCGTCCAGGCTCATCGGCTCGCGGGTCAGCTTCATCAGCCGCTCGAGCTTCAGGGGGTCCAACTCCAGGCGCTCGGCGATCTCGGCCAGGCTGGGTTCGCGGCCCATCTCCTGGAAGAGCAGCTTCTGGGTGTAGTGCACCCGGTTGACGACCTCGAGCTTGTAGATCGGGATGCGGATGGTCCGGATCTGGCTCTCGATGGCGCGGACGATGCTCTGGCGGATCCACCACGAGGCGTAGGTCGAGAACTTGAAGCCGCGGGTGTAGTCGAACTTCTCGACCGCCTTCATCAGGCCCAGGTTGCCCTCCTGGATCAGGTCGGACAGCGGCAGGCCTCGATAGGAGTATTGCTTGGCGATGCTGACCACCAGCCGCAGGTTGGCCGTGATGAGGGCCACCTTTGCCAGCTCGCAGTCCGGTCCGGCCTCGGTCACGCGGCGCGCGACCTCGACCTCGTCCTCCCGAGTCAGCAGCGGGATCTCTCCCATTCGCTTGAGGTACTTGTTGAGGAGGGGGTTGCCCTCTCCGATGCTGGGGCTGCGAGTCTTGCGGGCTGCGAATCCCATGGTCGGCTCCTCGGAGTTGGTGACCTGCCGCCCTCAGTACGAGCAAGTTCTGTGCCAAATCGGTGAAAGCTTCGGCTGCGGGCGTCGCGTCGCCCTCCTCCCCGCGCTGCACCTAGGCGACAACACTGGGATCGCGCACCCATCCACGACATCGGGGTCGGGGTCGGGCGCCTTGCCCGGGCGGACACGCGGCGCCGCGCTGCTGGCGGCAGTGTGTCCAGCCTGCTGGTGGGTGTCCGAATATCTGTACACATGGGACGGTCATGGAACGACCCGGCACGGCCACTTGCGGGGCTTCCGGTCAGGCTTCCGGCCAGGCTTCCGGTCAGGCTTCGGGCCGACCCGTTGACGCAGGGGCTCGCGATGCCCACCCTTGCCGTGCGTCGCAGCTCGGCTACGCGCAGCCCGCAGACGCAGCACCCCGGAGAGACGGCACGTGATCGAGTTCCTCGTCAGCGGCGGGCCCGTCATGGTGCCCATCGGACTCGCCAGCGTCATCGCGCTGGCCGCCTTCCTGGAGCGCCTGGTGGCCCTGCGCCGCGGGCGGGTCATCCCCCGCGGCCTCGTCCGCAGCACGCTGGAGCTGCTCCGTCAGCGTCGGTGGGGCGACGCCCTCGCCGCCTGCCGGCGTGACGACGTCGCCGTGGCCCGCGTCCTGGAGACCGCCCTGCTGGTCCGGGGGCGCCCCCGCACCGCCATCAAGGAGCGACTGGAGGAGGTCGGCCGCCGCGAGGCCGCCGACCTGGAGCGCTTCAGCCAGGTCCTGGGCACCGTCGCCGCGGTGGCGCCGCTGCTGGGCCTGCTGGGCACCGTCTGGGGCATGATCCTCACCTTCGAGGTCATCGAGGCCCAGGGCGTGGGCGTCGTGAGCAGCCTGGCGGGGGGCATCTCCCAGGCCCTCATCACCACCATGGCCGGCCTGACAGTCGCCATCCCCACCCTCATCGCGACCCGCTGGGTCCTGGCCCGGGCCGATGACTTGGTCATCGAGCTGGAGGACGTCGCGCTCGAGGCCCTCGACCTGCTCTGTGCAGAGGCGGGCGTGCCCGAAGACGGCGCCGCGACCGGGGTCGAGGCGTGAACTTCGTAGCCAAGCGGCGTCCCGAGGTGGTGGTCGACATCACGCCGCTCATCGACATCATCTTCCAGCTCGTGCTGTTCTTCATGGTGTCGACGACCTTCGTCTCGACCCCGGGCATCCAGGTCGACCTGCCGCGCTCCTCCTCGGACGTCATCCTGCGGGACAAGAGCGAGGTCCGGGTCTGGGTCACGGCCGAGGGGGCCGTCATGATCGACGACCACGCCGTCACCTGGGACGGGCTGCGCCAGACCTTCCGCGACGCGGCGGGCAAGGACGGCTCGACCATGGTCGTGATCAAGGCCGACAAGAGCGTCGAGCACGGCCGGGTCGTCGCGGTCATGGACCTGGCTCGCAGCATGGGCTTGAGCCGCCTGGCCATCGCGACCGAGGCCAACGTGACCGGCGCCGCGGCCAGCCCCAGTGGCTCGGGCGGCCCAGGCGACGCCGCCGCACCGGGGGGCCAAGGCGCGCCCTGAGCCGGCAGGACACCGGGCAGGGCACACCCAGGCAGGCGCTCAGCGCCGCCGACGCCGGATCACCAGGCCCAGGGCCAGCAGGCCCAGGACGCCGCCCGAGGCGGGGCTGCCGCTGGCGCACCCGCTGCAGCGGCTGTGCGGCACCGGCAGGTCGTCGATGTAGTTGAGGGGATCCGTGCCGTCCTGGATCTCCTGGCCGTCGGGCACACCGCCGCCGTCCGTGTCCGGGTCCAGGGGATCGGTGCCGTAGACGTTCACCTCGTCGCCGTCGCTCAGGCCATCGGCGTCCGAGTCGGGGTCCAGCGGATCGGTGCCGGTCGAGTCGACCTCGGTCCCGTCGCTCAGGCCGTCGCCGTCGGTGTCGGCGACCAGCGGGTCGGTGCCCGTGTCCTGGACCTCGGCCCGGTCGTCGAGCCCGTCGCCGTCGGTGTCGGCCAGGAGCGGGTCGGTGCCCGTGTCCTCCAGCTCGGCCCGGTCGTCCAGGCCGTCCCCGTCCGTGTCGGCGCGGGTGGGATCCGTGCCGGCCGCGACCTCGGCCCCGTCGAGCAGGCCGTCGTCGTCGGTGTCGGGGTCCAGCGGGTCGGTGAGGTAGCTGCCCTCCTCTCCGTCGAGCAGGCCGTCGTCGTCGGTGTCGGGTTCCAGCGGGTCGGTGCCGGTGTCCTGCAGCTCGGTGCGATCGTCCAGGCCGTCGTTGTCGGTGTCGGTCCGGGTCGGGTCGGTCCCGGTCGTGAGGACCTCGTCGCCATCGGAGAGCCCGTCTCCGTCCGTGTCCGCCCGCAGGGGGTCGGTGCCGTACACGTGGACCTCGTCCCCGTCCGAGAGGCCGTCGTTGTCGGTGTCGGCGTCCGTGGGATCGGTGCCCTGGGACAGCACCTCATCCCCATCCGAGAGGCCGTCGTGGTCGGTGTCGGCGTCGAGGGGATCCGTCTCGGTCTCGTTGACCTCCTGCCCATCGGAGAGCCCGTCGTCGTCCGTGTCGGCGTCGGTCGGATCGGTGCCCCGGGCCTGCTCGTCGCGGTCGGTCAGGCCGTCGCCGTCGCTGTCCTCGGTGTCCAGCAGGTCGTCGGAGGGATCCAGCGGGTTGGTGCCGTCGACCAGCACCTCCACGCCGTCCGCCGTGCCGCCGCCGTCGGTGTCCGCCAGGTTCGGGTCCGTGCCGGTGTCCAGGACCTCGGTGCGGTCGTCCAGGGCGTCGTTGTCGCTGTCGCTGTCGGTCGGGTCCGTGCTCCAGGTGTGGACCTCGTCCCCGTCGGACAGCCCGTCGTCGTCCGTGTCCGTGTCGCGCGGGTCGCTGTCCCAGGTCAAGACCTCCTCCCCATCGGAGAGGCCGTCGTCGTCGGTGTCCGGATCCAGGGGGTCCGTGCGGGCGTCCAGCTCGGCCCCGTCGTCCAGGCCGTCCCCATCGGTGTCAGCGAGCAGCGGGTCGGTGAGCAGCTCGATGACCTCGTCGCCATCGGTCAGCCCGTCGTCGTCCGTGTCGGCGTCGAGGGGGTCGGTGCCCAGGTCGACCTCGCGCCCGTCATCCAGGCCGTCGCCGTCGGTGTCGGCGTTGAATGGGTCCGTGCCCCAGGTGTCGACCTCGACGTCGTCGTCCAGGCCGTCGCCGTCACTGTCCACGCCGCTGTCGACCCCGTTGCAGTCCTGGTCGATGCCGTCACCGGGGATCTCCGGGGCCCCCGGACCCACCGTGGCATCGGTGTCGTCGCAGTCCCCGCCGCCGTAGGCCTCGGCGTCCGCGCCGTCGCCGTCGGCGTCGTAGTCGCTGCCGCCGGCACAGTCCTGGTCCACGCCGTCGTACCAGCGCTCTGTCGCGCCGGGGTGCACGCTTGCGTCGGTGTCGTCGCAGTCGTCGCCGCCGTGGGTCTCGCTGTCGTAGCCGTCCAGGTCGGCGTCGTTGTCGTCGCCGCCGGCGCAGTCCTGGTCGATGCCGTCGTACCAGGTCTCCGTCGCGCCGGGGTGGACGCTGGCGTCGGTGTCGTCGCAGTCGTCGCCGCCGTGGCTCTCGCTGTCGTGCCCGTCGCCGTCGGCGTCGTCGTCGCTGCCGCCGCTGCAGTCCTGGTCCACGCCGTCGTACCAGGTCTCCGTCGCGCCGGGGTGGATGGAGGCGTCGGTGTCGTCGCAGTCGCGCCCGCCGGCGCTGGTGGCGCCGTAGCCGTCGCCATCGGCGTCGTTGTCGCTGCCGCCGCTGCAGTCCTGGTCCACGCCGTCGTACCAGGTCTCCGTCGCGCCGGGGTGCACGCTTGCGTCGGTGTCGTCGCAGTCGTCGCCGCCGTGGCTCTCGTTGTCGTAGCCGTCCAGGTCGGCGTCGTTGTCGTCGCCGCCAGCGCAGTCCTGGTCGACGCCGTCGTACCAGATCTCCGTCGCGCCGGGGTGGACGCTTGCGTCGGTGTCGTCGCAGTCGTCGCCGCCGTGGCTCTCGCTGTCGTGCCCGTCGCCGTCGGCGTCGTCGTCACTTCCGCCGGCGCAGTCCTGGTCCACACCGTCGTACCAGGTCTCGGTCGCGCCGGGGTGGACGCTCGCGTCGGTGTCGTCGCAGTCATCGCCGCCGTAGGCGTCCGCGTCGTGGCCGTCCACGTCCGCGTCGTAGTCGCTGTCCCCCGCACAGTCGGCGTCCACACCGTCGTACCAGGTCTCGGCGGCGCCCGGGTACACGGCCGGGTTGTCATCGTCGCAGTCCCCCGACGCGATGTTGACGCCGTCGTTGTCGAGGTCGAGCAGGTCGGGCCCGATGGTGGTCGAGAGGTAGGCGTTGGTGCCGGTGCCCGGCCCGGCGATGCCGTCGAGCACGATCTCGTCGTAGATGCCCGACTGGCGGCCCTGGGGGGCGTAGCCCGCGCTGGAGACGGACAGCTCGGTGGGGTCGACGCTCTCGACCAGCTCGAAGAGGGGCTCGGAGGTGTCCCGCCAGGAGATGGCCGCGGAGCTGGAGCCCGTGATGGGGTCGTAGCCGAGCGCGCCCAGGAAGGCGTTGGCGTCCGAGCTGTTCGTGGCCGAGCCGCAGCCCATCCAGATGCCGCCGCCAGAGCGGGACAGGGCCTCGACCTGGTTGGCCAGCCAGCTCGTGTCGGCCGCGCTGGGGCTGCGCGCCGCGAGCTGACCGCGGATCCGACTGTCGATGATCATGTCGGCCCGGGCCAGGTGGAAGTCGACCAGGGCCGCGATGTCCTCGGCGTCCGTGAGGTCCTCGGTCGCGGCATCGGCGGCGTTGAAGAACCAGACCTGGTCGTAGTCGGCCGCGGACAGGGCCACGGCCAGCTCGCCATCGGCGGGCCGCTCCAGGGTGGTGACCTCGTGCCCCAGCATGTCCAGGGAGCGGGCTACCTGTCCGCCGCTGGTGGACGAGGTGCGGCCCCCCCAGTTGACGAAGAGGATGCGGTCGGCGCGAGCCGGCAGCGAGGAGGCGAGGAGCAAAACGAGCCACGACGACATGGGCCACCCCTGGTGGCCCATTCAAGCATGACCCGTGCCGGTCTGCATGGACGCGATCCTCCGCACTTGCTATTGTCTTGCCTCGTCAACACCTGGCGTCGCGCTCATGGCCACCGAATCCCCCCTCGTTCGCCGGCTCCTCTGGAACCTGCTGCCACTGGCGCTGGTCGTGTGGGCCGTCACGACTACGCTCATCGGGCACGACGGCCTGCTCGAGCGCCACGCCGTGAAGCAGGCGCTGTACGCCCGCCGGGACCAGGTGGCCCGCCTGGACGCCGAGAATGACCAGCTCCGCTCGCAGATCCGGGCGCTGCGCACCTCGCCCCAGGTCATCCGCCGGGCGGCGGCCGAGCAGCTGCTGGCCGCTGAGCCCGGCAGCACCATCTACCGCTTCGCGCCGCCGGCCTCGCCCGCGCCCTGATCGGGCTCCTCCAGCGAGCGGCACACCCGGAAGCCGACGTCCAGGCTGCGCTCGGTGGGGCGCATGCCCGTGCGGGCGGCCGCCCGGCAGGCGCGGGCCGGCAGGTCCCAGGCGCCGCCGCGGATCACCCGGGGGGCCCCGCGCGCGTTGGGCGCCAGGTCGCCGCGCGCCGGGGGGCCGGGCAGGACTGGGCGCACGCCGCGCAGGGGAGGGCCCGGGCGGCGGAAGATGTCGGCACACCACTCGCGGACCCCCCCGGCCAGGCCCATGATCCCGTAGGGGCTGGTGTCGATGGGGTACACCGAGACCGGGGGCGGGCCCTCGGTGCCGATGGGGGAGTCCTCCATGCAGTGGAAGGCCGGGTCGCTCTCGTGGCCCCAGGGGAAGGGGCGGCCGTCCACGCCGCGGGCGGCCTTCTCGCGCTCCACCTCTGAGGGCAGGCGCCAGGCCAGGCCGGTCTTCATCTTCAGCCACATGCAGTAGGACTGGGCGTCGTGCCAGCTCACGCCCACCACCGGGGAGAGGTCCTGCAAGGCCAGCCCGGCGGCGCGCTCGGGCACGATCCAGCGCTGTCGCACATCGTCCCAGTGGTACAGCGGCTCGCCGTCGTCCTGGTCGCTGGTGCAGGGCAGGTAGCGGTTGGAGATGTCGAAGCGCCCGTGGGCCACCAGGTCGTTGAGGAAAGCCAGGTACTCGACATTGGTGACCGGCCCCATCTGCATGATGAAGGCGTCGACCCACAGGCGCTGGCGGGGGATGCTGCCGGCGGCGTCGGCGTCCCCACTGAAGCCGAACCAGCCCGCCGAGACCAGGCGCTCGCTGGCCTCCAGGGAGCCCCGCGGGGGCAGGTAGACCGGCGCCACCTGCTCGCCGCCGGGCGGCACGGGCTGCCAGGGCTCGCCGCGCCGCAGGTCCAGGGGGTAGCGCACCGTGTCGCGGTCGGGGTGGCTGATCTCCAGCAGGTACTGCCCGACCGGCAGGCGCAGGCCGTGCAGCGGCGTCGGCCCGGTCTGGGCGTAGCGGCGGCTCACCAGGCGCCGGGCGTGGGTGCGGACCTGGTGGATCACCACGTGGGCGCCGGCGGGCGCGGTGTCGACAGTCACCAGGGTGTCCGAGCGCAGGTAGTCGGCGTGGCGGCCGTCGTCGTGCTCGGCCAGCAGCGCGCGGTACTCGCGGGCGGCCTTGCGATCGCCCTGGTGCTCGGCGTCGTCGGCTCGCTCCCGGTAGAGCTCGGCCAGCAGGCGGCGGGCTTCGGGCAGGCCAGGGGACTCGGCCAGGGCCAGGCGGGCCTGGGTCCCGATCTCCAGGTACAGGCCCTCGACGCGGTCCTGCAGGCGCTCGGCCTCCTGCTCCAGGGCCCAGGCGGCCTCCTTGGTCGCCAGGCTGTCGGTGTTGCGCAGGGAGCGCACGGCGCCGCGGGCCCGGTCGCGGGTGCTGGCGGCCTCTTCCTGGGAGGCGCGGAGCTGGGGCAGGTGGGTCCGGGCGCTCTCGACCTGGGCGATGCCCTTGGCGCGCGCCCGCGAGCCTTCGACCCAGGCGTCGATGTCGGCGATGAGCGCGCGGGCGTCGGGGTAGCGGTCCTCGGGCCGCATGCGCATGGCCTTGCGCCAGATCTCGACCAGGGGCTCGGGCACGGCGATGCCCTCGACCGGATCGGGCGGGGTCTGGGCGACCTTGCGCAGCACGTCCTTGCTGCGGCCTCGGTAGGGCGCGCGGCCGTAGAGGATGGTGTAGAGCACGCCGCCCAGGGACCAGATGTCCGAGCGGATGCTCACCTGGTCGGTCTCGCCCCGGGCCTGCTCGGGGGACATGTAGGCGGGGGTCCCGACGATGACGCCGTGCCGGGTGCAGGTCGCCTTGTCTTCGAGCCAGGCGCCGCTGTCGTCGGACTCGTCCGCCTCGGCCCCCGACAGCTCGCCCTCCTCCTCGCCGATGACCTTGGCCAGGCCCCAGTCGACCAGCAGCACCTCGCCGAAGGAGCCGATCATGATGTTGTCGGGCTTGACGTCGCGGTGCAGCACGCCCTTGGCGTGGGCGAAGCCCAGGGCCGAGCAGACCGTGCGGAAGGCGTCGATGACCCGGCGGAAGGACCAGCCGTCCTCGAGCGGCACGAAGGCGCCGTTGCCGCGTGCCTCGTGCAGCTCCTTGACCAGCTTGCGCAGGGTGCGGCCGTGGATCTCCTTCATGATGATGTACCAGCGCCCGTCGGGGAGCTGGCCCAGGTCGTGGACCGGGACGATGGCCGGGTGCTCGAGCTGGGCGACGATGCGCGCCTCGCGGACGAAGCGGTTGACCATGCCCTCGCGGTCGGCCAGGTCGTCCCGCAGGGTCTTCATGGCGACCAGGCGGTTGAGCGCCCGATCCCGGGCCTGTCGGACCTCTCCCGAGGCGCCGTGGCCGAGCATGCCCATGATCTTGTAGCGGCGTGCCAGGCGATCCGTGCCGGCCAGCTCCTCGCGCTGGGCCCCGCCGATGACGCTCACCGTGGCGCTGGCGGCGGACTCGGGAGGGATGCTGGCCCCGTCGTCCGGCGCGTCGGCGCCCCCCTGCGCCGGCTGGCCAGAGGAGGTGAAGGCCGCCGGCCCGAGGGGCGGGCTGGTGGAGGGGCTGGGGGCCAGGCGCCGGGGAGGATCGGCAGGGCCGCTGACGATGCGGTGCCGGCGGGCCGGGGCTTCGGCGACCGGGGGTTCAGGGGCGGCGGTGGCTGCCCCGTCGGCCGGGGGGGTCGAGGGCTCGGACATGGAAGGCATGATACGCCGGGCGAGCCGGACAGCCCCCTCTGCCCGGCCGCCAGGGGCCAGGGCCGTGCACGTCTATCGCTGGGACCTCGACAAGACCTACCTGCAGACGGACTTCGACTCGCTGCGCGGGCTGGTGCGGAGCGCGACCGAGCCGGCCAGCGCCAAGCGCTCCGTGCCCGGCGCGCGGGCCATCATGCGGGGCCTGTCGGCCAGCAGCACGGCGCGGATCTACATCGTCTCGGGCTCCCCCACCCAGATGCGCGCGGTGCTCGAAGAGAAGCTGCGCCTGGACGGCGTGCGCTGGGACCACCTGACCCTGAAGGACAACCTGTCCAACCTCAAGCGCGGACGCTTCCGCGCCATCCGGGACCAGCTCGGCTACAAGCTACCGGTATTGCTGGCGACTCGGGTCGGCCTGGGGCGCGGCGTCCGCGAGACCTGCTTCGGCGACGACGCCGAGATCGACGCCGTCGTGTACTCGGCCTACGCAGACGCCGTGGCCGGGCGCCTGGGGCCGGCCGAGGTCTCCCGCCTGATGGAGGCCGCCGGCGCCTACCCCGACCAGGTCCAGGTGGCGCTGACCGCCCTGGCGCGCGTCGCTGTGGGGGACGTGGTCGAGCGGATCTTCATCCGCCTGGAGCGCCGGGTGCCGGGCAGCAGCTTCGCGCCGCTGGGCCCCCGGGTCGTGCCGGTCCACTCCTGGTGGCAGGCGGCCCTGTGCCTGCTGCACGACGGGCACCTGCAGCCCGAGGACGTGGGCGCCGTCCTCGACGCCGTCCGCAGCGAGGCCGAGCGCGACCCCTTCGCCCTGGCCGGCCTGACCCAGGACATCGTGCGGCGCGGCTACGTGCCCGCCTCGATCCTCGACAGCGTGCCCCGGGACGACGCCTGGATCGGCGCTTGTCGGCGGGCCTTGTCGGCCCTGGGGCCCACCGAGCACCGCCTGCCGCCGGTGCCAGCGCAGATCGACTACGTCAGCCTGGTGCGCAGCTTCAGCCACGAGGAGTAGCATCGCGGATGCCAGCATCCACGGATCGTAGACGCAGGGCGGCGTTTGCCTGCGCAGTCCAGGCACGGCCCTTGCGACGGGCAGGGTCCTCCTCCTCCCGAGGTCCCCGATGAGCGCGTCCCGCCCTGCTTCCCCTGCTCAACCGGCACCCTCCGCGCCGCGCCGCAGCCGCCACGGTCCGGGCCCCCTGCGAGGGGCGGTCTCCCTGGCGCTGGTCGGGGGCAGCCTGGCCTTGGTCGGGGGCGTCTTGTGCCTGCCGGCCCAGGCCAGCCCCGGCTCCGAGCAGGCCGCCCACGTCCTGGCCTGGGATCCCGAGCACACGCCGCTGGAGGCCTCGGCCACCCTGGCCCCCGACGGCAGCTACACCCTGGTCATGTTGCCCGAGGGCCCCTGGTCCCAGGCCTCGCTGAGCGTGAGCGGCGATGGCAGCTTCGAGCTGGGGCCGACCGATGGCTCGGCGCCGGTGGAGGTCCAGGGCGTGCGCGATCAGCAGGGCCCCCTGTGGGTGCAGCTCGACGCCGTGACCCCCGATGACCACGGGATCTCCTGGTCCTTCGAGGTTCAGCCCGAGCTGCTGCCGACCCCCGCGCCCGACATGCCGCCGCGGGCCGGCCATCGCCGCCGCCACAAGCGCGGAGGGCCGCGATGAGGTTGGAGGCGCTGGCGGTGGCGCAGCTCGTCGCCCTGCTGCCGGCCCTGGAGGATCTGCGGCACGATCTGGGCAAGTACATCTGCTTCGAGACCCGCTTCGTCGGCCTGGACGCCGAGCTGGAGACGCTGCGGGCCGCCATCGTGGCCGATCTGCGCACGACCCGCCGCCAGGCCGCCGACACCTTGCCGGCTTGGGATCTGTGGGCCCGGCTGCGCCCGCTGGCGCTCGATGACGATCCCGATCTGCGGGCGGTGGACGTCGCCATCAACGAGCTGCGGGAGACCGATCTGGACGGACCGCTGCCCGTCCTGCTGGCAGCGGCCGAGGGCGCCGTGCGCGTGCAGCAGGCGACCCGGCGCCTGCACGACCGGGCCCGGAGCCGCCTGCGCGAGGCCGGCGTCGATCCCGACGAAGTCTGAGCCCCGACCTGCCTCCCTGACCCGTCCCTCGCACCCGTCCCGCCCGCCGGAGCGCCCCATGGCCGACATCCTCGTCATCGACGACCAGGACCGCACGCTGGAGCTGTGCCGCCGGGCCATGCCCGACCACACCTGGCACGGCCCGGCCCGCTGCTGGCGCCAGGCGGCCGAGACCCTGAAGCAGGAGCGGGGCGGCATCGACCTGGTCCTGCTCGACATCCACTTCGACATCCCGGCAGAGGACCTGCTGGGCCTGCCCGAGACGCCGGACGAGGCCGATCTGCGCCGGGCCCGTCGCACCCAGGGCATCGAGATCCTGGCCGCCCTGCGCCGCGGCCGGCCCGACCTGCCCGTGGTCCTGATGACGGCCCGGGGGGGCACGGGCCTGGAGAAGGCCGCCGACCGCCACGGCGCCGAGGAGTACACCTACTTCCTCGACGACGAGGACATCGACGCCCGCGCGCTGCGGGCCCAGGTCGAGGGCATCCTGCGCGCCCGCCGCGGCACCGAGAGCGACGGCCCCATCTACTGGGGTCGCTCCATGGACATGCGGCGGATCCGCCAGCGGCTCGTCACCCTGGCCCGCGGGCGGCTGCCTGTGACCCTGGCCGGCCCCACCGGCACGGGCAAGAGCCTGATCGCCCGGCACTTCATCCACAGCCGCAGCGGCCGCAAGGGCAAGTTCGTGGCCGTGGACCTGGCGACCCTGCCCCGGGACCTGGTGGCCGCCCACCTCTTCGGCAGCGTGCGCGGCGCCTACACCGGCAGCGTGGCCGACCGACGCGGGGCCTTCGAGGAGGCCGACGGCGGCACGCTCTTCCTCGACGAGATCGCCAACCTGGGTGAGGACCTGCAGCGCATGCTGCTGACGGTGCTCCAGGAGCAGGCCGTGGTGCGGGTCGGCGACACCCGCGAGCGCAAGGTGGACGTGAAGCTGGTGGTCGCCACCAACGAGGATCTCGCCGCGCTGGTCCGCCGGGGCCACTTCCGCGCCGACCTCTTCATGCGCCTGAACCCGGCCTGCACCGTGACCCTGCCGCCCCTGCGCGAGCGGGCCATGGACCTCGACCGGCTGATGGTCTTCAGCGCCGAGCGCAGCCTGTCCCAGGACCACGTGGGCGAGCTGTGCCGCGAGTACCGCGAGGCGGTGGGCCTGCCCGGCGAGGGGCTGGCCGTCGCTGTGGGGGAGGTGCCCGACACGGTGCCGGGGACCCTGGTGCTGCTCTTCCCCGAGCGCACCATGGACCTGCTGCGGCACCACCGCTGGCCCGGCAACCTGCGCGAGCTGGTGATGACCGTCGAGAACGCGCTGACCTTCAGCCTGGCCGAGGCCACCAGCGCCGGGGTGGTGCCCGGCCGTCGGGGGCGGGCCGCCGAGACCCGGGCCGACGTGGTCCAGGTGCGCCCCAAGCTGGTCCGCGACCTGCTGATCGCCGCGGGGGACACCGACGCCGAGCGGGACGACGGGTGGGCCATCGAGGTGCGGGTCCGCGTGCAGGACAGCCTGAACAAGATCGCCCAGGACGTCGAGCGGCAGTACTTCACGCGCCTGTACCTGCAGGAGCGCGGGGACTTCTCCGCCATGGCCCGGGTGCTGCTGGGCGACGCCGACGGGGCCCGCAAGGTCCAGCTGCGCTTCAACCAGCTGGGCCTGAAGGTCCGCGAGCTGCGGGAGCGGCTTGCCTGAGCGCCGCCAGCCGGCGGGAATGGGGCGCACCCTCCTCCTGGGACTGCTGCTGGCCCTGTCGGGGCCTGCCCGGGCCGTGCCCATGGACGCCCTGGACCCGGCGACCCGTCAGCTCGTCGAGACCGCCCAGGCGGCCCAGCAGGCCCACGACTGGCGGCGGGCCACGGCGGCCTGGAAGCTGGTGCTGGGCAAGGACCCGGTCTTCCCGCTGGCCGTGGTCGGCCTGGGGCGGGCCCAGGAGGCCCAGGGGGACAAGGCGGGCGCGGCCCGGACCTACGGGCGGCTGCCGGCCGATCCCGACGCGGTCGAGGCCCTGGCCCGGCTGGTCGAGGTCGAGGACCCGGCCCGCGCAGCCGACCTCTACGGGCGCCTGCAGAGCCTGCGGCTGGGGGATCCCGAGCCGCATCGCCTGCAGGTGGAGGCCCTGACCCGCAGTGATCCCAAGGCGGCCCTGCAGGAGCTGGGCGTCTGGCTGGCCCTGGTCGAGGGGGAGCCCGATGGGCGCACGATCATCGACGTGGCCCTGGCCCTGCGGGCGCTGGGGGAGGAGGAGTCGGCGCGGACCCTGCTGGAGCGCTACCTGGCCGCCTGGCCCGAGGGGACCGAGGCCGGTGAGGCCCAGGGGCGGCTGGACCGCATGGCGGTGGAGACGGCGGCCCGCGAGCTGACCGTGGGGGCCAGCCAGCCGCTGAGCGCCCGCCAGCAGGAGCGGGTCGAGGCCGCCCGCCGTCGCGCTGCCCGGGGGCAGGCCGAGCCGGCCCTGGCCGAGCTGCGCGAGGTGGTGCAGGAGGCGCCCCGCTCGGCCGACGCCTGGGGGGCCCTGGGGGATGTGCACGTCCTGCTGGGCCGCATCGACGAGGCCGAGCGGGCCTACGCCTGGGCCGCCGCGCTCGCGCCCGAGGAGGCCACCTGGCAGGCGCGGCTGGGCCTGCTGCTGGCCGACCGCTACGGGGGCCGCCGCCACCGCGAGGCCGACGAGCTGCTGTCCCGGGCCCTCGCCCTGCGCCCGACCTGGTCCGAGCTGCGGTACCGCCAGGGCCAGGTCCGCCAGGGCCTGGGGGACTGGGACGCCGCGGCCGAGGCCTACGAGGCCTACCTGGGAGAGGAGCCCCAGGGACCCTTCGCCGAGGCCGCCCGCCAGGCCGTGGCCGATCTGCGGCGCACCGCCCCGGCCCCGCCGGAGATCCCGCGGATCGCGGCCCCCGACCAGGACATGCCGGCCGAGGCCCTGGACCACTACCGCATCGCCCGCGTCTACTGGGACCAGGGCGACATGGTCTCCTCCCGCAGCGAGCTGGACCTCGCCCTCGCCCAGGCCCCGGCCTGGCCGGCGGCCTTGAACCTGCTGGCGGCCTTGCACATGCGGGCCGGCGAAGCGCCCCAGGCCCTGGACGCCTGGCAGCGCTCCCTGGCGGCCGACCCCCAGCAGCCCCTGGTCAAGCTCAACCTCGGCCAGCGCCTGCGCCAGCAGGGGGATCTGCCGGGCGCGCGCGCGCTCCTCGACGAGGCCGCCCAGGGCGGGGCCGAGGACGCCTGGTACCTGCTGGCCGAGATGTCCTGGCAGGAGCACCACCTGCTGGAGGCCCGGCGCTACCTGGACCACTACGCCGCCGTCTCCACCGGCGGCATCAGCCAGGAGCCGGCCCGCCTGCTCCGGGGGCGGGTCGAGGGCCGGATCCGCCTGGTCGAGGGGGGCGCCACCGGTGCCGTGGGCCTGGTGCTGCTGGGGGGCGGGGCCTGGCTGGTCCGTCGCCGCACCGGCCGGACCCTGGCCGACCTGGTGGCCCGGGCCCCCGAGGTCAGCCACGACCTGGCCCGGCTGCTCTCGGCCATCCGCCACGAGGTGCTCAAGCACAACACCACCCTGCTCGACGAGGTGGCCCAGGCCCTGGAGAACGGCGATCACCACGCCGTGCGCTGGGCCGCGCTGCGGCTCTTCGGCGACGGCCGCGGCTCCGAGGGCGTGGTCGACCGCTTCGAGAGCTACCTCGCCGCCATCTCCCGCCTGGGCCGCCAGCACGGGGTCCGCCTGGACCTGCGGCGCCGGGACCCGGTCCTGGCCCCCATGTGGCGGGCCATGCGCCGCCTGCGGGGCCTGGCCCGCCAGCTCCGCCACCCTGCGGGGGCCGGTGAGGGGGTGCCCGCCGAGCTGCGGCGGATCTCCGTCTCGCTGAACGACCAGGGATACCAGGCCCTTGGCCGCCTGGTACGCGAGATGGGCACCCTGCGCCTGGACGGCGACCTGCTGCGGGCCGTGGACGCCCGGGTGCGCTCGGAGCCGGCCTTCGATGGTGAGGAGCTGCCGCCCCTGGAGCTGGATGTGCCCGAGCAGGCTGTGCCGCTCAAGGTCTTCCGCGGAGACCTGGAGGACATCGTGGCCAACCTGCTCCGCAACGCCTACCGGGCCGAGGTCGAGGCCGTCGGTCCTGGCCTGCGGCGGGTGGGCCTGTCGGTCTTCGAGGAGGAGGACGAGATCACGGGGCTGGAGCACGTGGTGCTGGAGCTGCGGGACAACGCCCCGGGCAAGCTCACCGACGCCATGATCCGCGGGCGCAGCATCGGCCGGGGCCTGGGCCTGGCCGTCGACCTGATCACCCGGCACGAGGGCTCGATCACCGTGGCGCCGGCGCGGGAGGGCGGCCTGAGCTGGACCAAGGCCGTCGTCGTCCGCCTGCGCCGCGCCGAGGAGGGGGAGGAGCCATGAGCGCCGCTGAGCACCCGCGCGTCCTCGTCGTGGAGGACGGGCACGAGTACATCACCAACCTCCAGCGCTTCCTGGGGGACGACTTCGCCTTCACCCGGGCCGGCGACGGCGAGGCGGCCCTCGACCGCCTGGCCGCCGAGCCCTACGCGGCCGCTTTCCTCGACATGCGCTTCGACCGCGCCGAGCGCCTGCTGGGCGATCTCGACGAGCTGGTCGACCGCTTCGCCGGGGACCGCGCCCGGGCCCGCCGCTTCCTGGAGGACCACCAGGGCACCTACATCCTCGCCGCCCTGCGCCAGTCCGGACACCTGCTCCCCGTGTTGTTCAGCTACGACTTCGACGGCGAGCCGCGGCGCTTTCGCAACCTCGCCACCCGCTGGGGCGACCTCGCCTACCTCTCCGACACCGCCGGCCCCGCCGAGATCCGGGCCGCGCTGCTGGCGCTGGTCGGGGGATAGCGGCCGGGTGCCGCTTTGGGGTGCCGCTTTGGGGTGCCGCTTTTTCTGTTTCTTGGGTGTCAGGCGATGCGTTATGCGTTTTCGAAGAAAACGCATAACGCATCGCCTGACACCCTCTACAGTGCCGCCGCCAGCACATCCCCCAGCCGGTCGTACTGCTCGACGCTGTTGTAGGTCGAGAAGGCCGAGATCCGCACCCACAGGCGGCCGCCCCAGGGGATGAGCGGGGCCTCGACCCGGGCGTCGCGCAGGGCGGCGGCGAGCTCGGGCATGCGGCTCGGCTCGGCGGGCAGGGGCAGGGTGGCCATGGCGCCCAGCATGGCGTCGGGGGCCGGTGGCGCCAGGTCCAGGCGGCTGCACAGGCGGTCCCGCCCGGCCACGGCCAGGTCGTGGTTCCGGGCCCGGAAGCTGGCCCCCCCCAGGTCGCGGTGGAGCTGGATGGCGGCGGCGGCGCACAGCCAGCCAGTCGGGTCGTCGGTGCCGGCCCAGTCCAGCTCGGCGTGCAGGCCCTGGCCCAGGCCGTGGGAGACCACGGGGGAGTGCAGCCGCCCCCGCCACTCCGGCCCGGCCCACAGCACGGCGGTGCCCTTGGGGGCGCACAGCCACTTGTGCAGGTTGCCGGTGTAGAAGTCGGCGCCCAGGCTGGCCAGGTCCACGTCGACCTGCCCCGGGCTGTGGGCGCCGTCCACCAGGATCGGCACGCCGCGGGCGCGGGCCAGGGCGGCCAGGGCCGCGACGGGCAGGACCAGGGCGGTGGGCGAGGTGATCCAGTCGACGACGAGCAGGCGGGTGCGTGGACCCAGGGCCTGGGCCACCGCCTCGACCACGCCCTGCGGGTCCTCGATGGGGAAGGGGAGGGGGACCTCGACGACCCGGGCGCCTTGGCGCCGGGCCCGGTCCATGAGCGCGTTGGCCACGGCGTCGTAGCGGTGCGAGGTCGTGACCAGCTCGTCGCCGGCCGCCAGGTCCAGGCTGTGCAGCACCGTCGCCACGCCGCTGGTGGCGTTGCGGACGAAGGCCAGGCCCTCGGGGTCGGCGCCCAGGAAGGGCCCCACGGCGGCCCGCTGCTCGTCGAGCAGGCCGGGCAGGCGGCGGGCCAGGAACTCGACGGGCTGGGCCTCCAGCTCCTCGCGCCAGCGGCTCTGCAGGTCGAGCAGCTGCCGCGGGGTGGAGCCGAAGGAGCCGTGGTTGAGGAAGGTCCAGGTCGGATCGAGCAGGTGCTCTGCCATGGGGTTCATGGGTCGGTCCGGATCAGGAGGGTCGCGGCCTGGCCGCGCAGGGTCAGGCCCCGCAGGACGAGCTCGTCGAAGAGGGCCCGCAGCGGCGCGGCCGTGGCTTCGCCCTCCAGGACCGCGACGGCGGCGGCGATGGCCTCCAGGGTGGCCATGCCCTGGGCCAGGTGCGGCGTGCGCAGGCGAGGCCGGGACCCGGCCATGGGCAGGACCAGGCGGGGGAGCGCGAAGACGCCCGGGAGTCGCCGGGCCATGCGCCGCGCCTGGGCCCAGGTGCCGTCCAGGACCACCAGGCGCTGGACATCCTCGGGGGCGGCGATGCGGCTGCTGCCGTCGTCCGCCGGCGGGAAGAGCAAGGCCGTGCCGGGCCCCAGCAGGCCGGCCAGGTCGACGGGGGGCCCGCCCTGTGCGCCGTGCTCGTGCAAGGTCAGGGAGGGCAGGGCCAGGGCGGCCACCCGCCCGGAGTTGCTGGCCTTGTTGCGCTCCCGGACGTGGCGCACCAGCTCGATGCGCGTGCGGGTCGGCACCACTGGCACGAGCGCGCACAGGCACCAGTCCAGGGGGAAGGCGCAGCGCGGGCAGCGGGGCAGGGTGCCGGAGCCAAAGCGGATCATGGGCGTCCCTCGCCGGTCAGTGGACCGGGACCGCCTTGACCTTGGCCTTGCCTTCTTCGACCGCGATGCGGAACTTGACGGTGCGGCACCCGGTCTTCTCCTTGATGGCGCTCACCTGGCTCTTCAGGGTGGAGCGGACCGCCTCGTACTGCAGCTCGGTCGACTGCCCGCACTGGCGCCGCGCCTCGACGTAGTGCTCGAAGAGCGCGTGGTAGGCCCGATCCTCGCGCCGGGCCCGGTCGGCGGCCTGGCGCACGGCCTGCTCACGCCGGGAGGCCTCCTCGGCCGCCAGGCGCTCACGCTCCTTGAGGTTCGCCCGGAACTTGAACTTGGGGTGCGTGCCTCGCTCGATCATGACCAGGTTGCGCGTCCAGTAGAGCTGGTAGGCGGAGAAGCGCGCCTTGAGCATGATCATGCGGTGCTGCTGGGCCGTGTTGTTGGGCACGTCCTGCTCGATCTCGGTCAGCATGCGGCGCAGCCGGTCGCGCTCCCGCTGCGGTTCGATCTTCTCGATGCCGTTGAAGTACTTCTCGTACTCGATCTTGAGCAGGAAGATCATCTGCTCGAACTCGTCCAGCCGGGTCTCGTAGCCGCGATCCAAGTGGATGCGTTTCGCCATTCGGTCTCCAGCCCGCGGCGGAAGGCACCTCCGCCGGCCGCGCAGTGTAGCACCGCCCGGTAGCACCGCCCGGTAGCACCGCCCGGTAGCACCGCCCGGTAGCACCGCCCGGTAGCACCGCCCGGTAGCACCGCCCGCCGGCGGCGCGCCGCTGCCCCTGTCACCGGCGGCTGGTCGTGGCATACTCCCGGCCGTGGCACCCATGGCAGCACCGGTTCGCGTCCTCGTCGTCGACGACGAGGAGTCCATTGTCGAGCTCGTAGCAGAGTATCTACGAGCCCGTGGCATGGTGGTGAGCACCGCGGCCGACGGCGAAGGGGCGCTGGTGGCCCTCGATGCCTCGCCCATCGACGTGGTCCTGACCGACCTGCGCCTCCCGGTGCGCGGCGGCATGTCCCTGCTCGAGGCCTTGTCGGACCGCCCGGTGCCCACCGCGGCCGTCGTGATGACCGGCTACGGCACCATCGAGACGGCCACGCAGGCCCTGAAGATGGGGGCCAGCGACTACCTGCTCAAGCCGGTTCGCCTCCGGGACGTGCACGAGGCGCTCGTCACCGCCGTGGCAGAGCAGCGGCTGCGCCTGGCGCGGGAGCACGCCCACCGCCTGAACCTGCTCTACGAGCGCCTGCTCGGCCTGGCCGGGCCGGTCTCGGCCGACGACCTGCTGGTCCGCCTGTGCGCGACCGCCGTGGAAGAGAGCGGCGCAGAGGCCTGCCGCTGCAGCGTGTACGAGGGCGGGCGCTGGCGCCGTGTCGCGGGGCCGCCGGACAGCAGCCTGCCCCTGGCCTTGCGCATCGACTCCGGGGGCGGCCAGCGGGCCGGGGACGTGGCCATCGAGCTGCTCGGCGCCTTGCCGCTGCCGGAGCCGGGGTTGGTACGCCGCCTGGAGCACCTGTCGGTGGCCACGGCCCGGGTGCTGGTCGAAGCGGGCGTCGGAGACCTGCCGACCGTCGCCTGATTGGCCGGTCAGGGCGCACGGTAGCGCCTTCCCCCTTGGGCTGGAGCGTCCCGCGGGGTAGTCCGGCGGGATGAACCTCACCGCCGCCCTCGACCGCCTCCTCCCTCGGGTGGAGAAGCCCAGCCGCTACCTCGGTACCGAGCTGAACACCGTGCACAAGGACCCGGCCGGGGTGCAGGTGCGCATCGCCCTGGCCTTCCCGGATCTCTACGACCTGGGGCTGGGGAACCTCGGGCTGCACATCCTCTACGCGATCCTCAACGAGCTGCCGTGGTGCTGGGCGGAGCGGGCCTACTCCCCCGGCCGGGACCTGGAGGCGCTGCTGCGCGAGCAGGGCCTGCCGCTCTTCGCCATCGAGAGCAAGGACAGCCTGGACGCCTTCGACGGCATCGGGATCACGCTCCAGAGCGAGCTGACCTTCACCAACATCCTCAACATCATCGACCTGGCCGGGCTGCCCCTGCGGACCGAGCACCGCCGCGAAGAGGATCCGCTGGTCTTCGCGGGCGGCCCCGCGGTATTCAACCCCGAGCCCCTGGCTCCCTTCGTCGACTTCTTCGTCATCGGCGACGGCGAGCAGGTGGTCGTCGAGATCGCCGAGGTCTTCCGCGATGTCCGCGGTCGCCAGGCCCGGCTCCAGGCGCTGTCCCGCATCGAGGGCATCTACGTCCCGGCCCTGTACACCATGGAGACCCTGCCCGACGGCCGCATCCTGCCGCCGGTCGACGGCCCGAAGATCCGCAAGCGCATCGCCCGGGACCTGGACGGCTCGACCTTCCCCGTGCAGTACATCGTGCCCTTCACGCGCCAGGTCCACGACCGGATCAGCCTGGAGGTCCTGCGGGGCTGCACCCAGGGCTGCCGCTTCTGCCAGGCGGGCATGACCACCCGGCCGGTCCGCGAGCGCAGCCTGGAGAAGGTCGACGAGCTGCTCCAGCGCACCCTCGACGCCACCGGCTACGAGGAGGTGAGCCTGGTGAGCCTGAGCACCTGCGACTACTCCAAGGTGCGCACCCTGGTCCAGCAGACCGTCGCCCGGGCCGCCCCCCAGAAGGTCTCGGTCAGCCTGCCGAGCCTGCGCCTGGACAGCTTCTCGGTGGAGCTGGCCGACATGGTGGCGGACATCCGCCGCACCGGCCTGACCGTGGCGCCCGAGGCCGCCAGCCCCCGCCTGCGCGCCGTGATCAACAAGTGGATCCCCGATGACGAGCTGCTGACCATGGCCACCGAGGCCTACCGCCGCGGCTGGGACCACCTCAAGCTCTACTTCATGATCGGCCTGCCCACCGAGCGGGACGACGATGTCCAGGCCATCGCCGACCTGACCCTGCGGGCCGTGCGCACCGGGCGGAGCCTGAACCCCAAGGCGCGGGTCCACACCGGCGTCTCCACCTTCGTGCCCAAGCCCTTCACGCCCTTCCAGTGGGCCGAGCAGATCGGGCGGGAGGAGACCGAGCGGCGCCAGGACATCCTCAGCGCCGCCTTCCGCGGCAACGGCAGCGTCAAGTTCGGCCGCCACCACTCCGAGGAGACCTACCTGGAGGGCATGGTCAGCCGGGCCGACCGCCGCGGCGCCGACCTGCTGGAGGCGGCCTTCCGCCTGGGCTGCCGCTTCGACGCCTGGGACGAGCACCGCGACTTCGGCAGGTGGCAGGAGGCCATGGCCCAGGTCGGCACCGACCCCGCCTACGAGCTGCGCGAGCGGGCGCTGGACGAGCGCCTGCCCTGGGACCACATCGACATCCTGATCCCCAAGCAGTGGTTCCAGGAGGACTGGCAGCGCGCCCTGGAGCTGCAGCACGCCGAGGACTGCCGCCACAGCAAGTGCCACCGCTGCGGCGTCATCGACCAGGAGCGGCCCCTGTGCGCCAGCATGCTCCGCGACGCCATCGAGGGCCGCAAGCTGGAGAAGGACTGGGTCCCGGCCCCGCGCCCCAAGGAGCTGGGTGAGCTGCAGGCCGGCGAGCCGCCCGTGCGCCCCGAGGAGCCCGTGCCCGTGCAGCGCCTGTGCTTCCGCATCGGCACCGTGGGCCAGGCCCGCTTCCTGTCGCACCTCGAGGGCATGAACGCCTGGATCCGCGCCCTGCGCCGGGCCCGGGCGCCCCTGGCCCACAGCGAGGGTTTCCACCCCCACCCCAAGCTGGCCTTCTCCGGCGCGCGCCCTCAGGCCGAGGAGACGCTGGGCGACTACATGGACGTCCTGCTCGGCCAGCGCGTCGACGCCGCCCTGCTGCTCAGCCGCCTCCAGGCCGTGCTGCCCGTCGGCTTCCGGGTCCTGGGTGTGCAGGAGCTTCCCCTGACGGCACCCTCGCTCATGAGCCAGGTGGCCGGCGCCGAGTACCGCGTCTTCGTGCCCGGCGAGCGGGCAGAGGTCGAGGCCCGCGTGGCGAGCTTGATGGGCGCCGAGACCCTGGAGGTCCCGCGGCGGATCAAGCAGCGGCGCGACAAGCGCGGGCGCCGGCGAGGCGGTGGCAGCCGGACCGTTGACCTGCGCGAGAACGTGGTGGCGCTGTCCGTGGTGGACAGCACCGACGGCCTGGTCGAGCTGTCCATGTCGCTGAACACCAGCGAGGACGGGCGCGGGGCCAAGCCCCACGAGATCCTGGCCATGCTGGAGGTCGACGCCACCACGGCCCGGGTCGTGCGCTTGCAGTCGCGGTTCCGGGACCTGGCGCTTCAGCCGCTGGCCGGGGTCGGCCAGGGGGTCCAGGCCGCTTCGCCCTGAGCCGGTGGTCTCTGGGCCCGGTGGTCTCTGGGCCCGGTGGTCTCTGGGCCCGGTGGTCTCTGGGCCCGCGGGTCCTGGGCCCGCCGATCAGGGCGTGACGCGCGGGTCCACGCTGTCCAGGCCGTCCTCGAGCTGCTTGATGCCGTCGAAGCCGTCGACGAAGCCGCAGTGGCCGCTGCCGGCGACCACCTGGAGGTCCACGTGGGCGAAGCCATGGTCGGAGTACCAGGCGGCCGAGGCGGTGGCGTAGTCGTAGAGCGGGTCGGTGGCGTCGATGCGGTAGGCGTAGCGGTAGTCGGCGAGGGCCGCGGCCGGGATCTTGTCCGGGTCGGGGGCCGCGGGCGGGTCGAGGCTCTCGTCGCAGCTCCCGCCGTCCAGGCGCGGGACGTCTCCGCCGCACAGGGCCACCGCGCCGCCGCCGTAGCGCCAGCCGGTGTGGTAGCCGAAGGCCGCGGAGAAGTCCGAGCCGCCGGACAGGCCCGTGAGGAAGACCCGGCTGGGGTCGACGCCCCACTGGCCCACCAGCACCTCGGAGACGAAGCCGTCGACGTAGCGGGCGTACTCCTCGACCTCGGGGGCCCACCAGCAGCCGTTGCCCGGCGGCAGGTCCGGGTTCTGCATGGACACGACCAGCAGCCCGTGGGCGGCGGCGATGTCCACCCGCGCGGCCGCGTCCGCGGCAAAGCGCTTGCCCAGGAAGTCGCCGTCGAAGAAGAGCAGGACCCCCGGCGAGGCCGGCACGCCCGCGCCGACCATCAGCCGGTAGTTGCCGGTCGTGCCATCGGCGTCGGTGTAGGTCGCCGTGAGGTCGGCCGGCGCGGTCGTGCCGGGGCCGGAGTCGCTGGGGCCGGAGTCGCTGCTGCCCGAGGCTGGCGGGGTGCCGGGACCGGCCGCCCGGCAGGCCGGGACCAGGAGCGCGAGCGCGACGAAGGCGGGTCGGAGGGCGGGGGGGCGCACCGGCTCAGCCTATGCCGGCGTGTGCCTGCTGGGGAGGCTACCTTCGCCCGGTGAGCCCCCTCCTCGCCGCCCTCCTCCCCGCCCTGCTGCTGGCCTGCGCCCCCGGTGCGCAGACCGGCGCCTCGACCCAGTCTCCCATCGACCTGCACCTGGTCGTGCACATCGACCCGCTGCCGCGTCATGGCGACCAGCCGTGCAGCGACGATCGCCTGCAGAGCTGCGGCGGCTTCTCCGCGGTGCCGTGGCGGGAGCGCATCGACAACCTGCGCTGGCTGTCCGACCGCTGGGTCCTGCGCCACCGGGCCATGGACCTCGAGTGGGGGCCGGAGATGGCCCACATCCTGACCGAGGACCCGGCGCACCTGGCCTCGCTCCAGGAGAGCTATGCCAGCGACGCCCACGTGGCCGACCCGGCCCAGGCCGTCGCGGATGGCGTGGCGGCGGGACAAGCTGCGGTGCAGCAGGCCGTGGACGCGGGCGTGGCCAGCTTCGGCATGCACGTGCACACCGCGGCGCCGGATCTCTCGGGCCTGTGGGGCACGGGTCCGCTGGCCGGCCCCGATGGGCCCCACCCCTGCGACGCCTACGCCGGGGACCCGCTGGCCGAGGCACCCCTGGACATCACCGAGTCGATCATCGCCTACGGGGCCGACGGGGCCCAGGCCATGGCCGACCAGTTCGGCACCCCGATCCGCGCCTTCACCGGCTCGGTGCCCCGGGTCCTGGGCAACAAGGCCCAGGTGCTGACCGATCTGGACGCCCTGGACCCCGGCACCCACCACGAGGTGCCGGCCGGCTTCGCCCCCTGGATGCTCGGTGGCGCCTACTCCGAGTGCATGATCCGCGCCGTCGATCACCCGCCCTTCGAGCTGTACCACACCGATCCCGAGCGCTCCTTGGGGGGAGGGGACGGCCCGCTGGCCCACCCCGCCGAGCCGGTCGTCGGCAACATGGCCGACCACCTGGACATGCCCGCCGACGAGGCGCCCGGCGCCGTCATGCGCCGCATCCTGACGGCCATGCTGTCCTGGCGCTACGCCGCCCTCACCCAGGCGCCCGACCGGCCCTGGGCCTACGCCTTCCACACCCACCTCTTCCACCTGTACCCCGGGCCCGTGCCGGCCTGGGACCCCAACGCCCGGGGCGATGTCTCCGCGGTCGAGGGGGGCCACTTCCGTGACGACGCCGAGGAGGCCGCCGCCTTTGTCGACCGCTTCGCCGGTGGCGGGGCCTGGCAGGGCGTGAGCAACACCGAGGGGGGCGCGCCCCTGCGCTGGGCCTTGCCCGGCGACCGGGACCCGGGCGCCGCCGACTTCGTCTACGGGCAAGCCGACCAGGCGCCGCCTGCCGACATGGACGACAGCTACCCCTACCTGCCGCTGGTCGCCGAGACCCTGGCCCACAGCCACCTGGTCTGCTCGGGTCGCCTGCAGGAGGTCGAGGTCGAGGGCCTGCTGCGCTGCGAGGGGGGCTGGGCTTGGGGCGGCGACGCGGCGGGCTTCCACTGCGCCGACAGCGCCGAGCAGGCGGCCTGGATCTTCGTGCTGGTGCCCGCGTCCCCGACCTGCCTGCAAGGGGTAGAGGGGGGCCTGCGGGCGGCCTCGGTGGCGGACGAAGCCCTGGGGGAACCTTCCTGGTGTGAGGGAGGTCTGGAGGTGCCGGTGGAGGGGCTCCTGGTCGAGCCCCTGGACGGTCCCGGGACCCTGGGCGCCGCCTGCACCGCGGACCCTGCCGCAGGCGGTTAGGGCCGGCTCCTCATCCGGCCGCGACGCCGGACAGCCGGCCGCGACGCCGGACACTGCCCGGCCGCGCTGCCGGCGACTGCATCGGGAGGAGATCATGGGCCAGGCCGCGACCTTCGAGCTGACCGACGAGCAGCTCTCCTTGAAGGAGGCCGCCGCCCAGGCGGCCCGCGCCATCCTTGGCGGCACCCTCAAGGAGGACGACGAGGCCGAGCGTTACCGCAAGGAATTCTTCCACGCCTTGGGAGAAGCCGGCCTGTGCGGGGTCCCGGCGCCCGAGGCCTACGGTGGCCTGGGCCTGGGCTACCGCGACTACGCCATCGTCCTGGAGGAGATCGCCCGCGTCTCGGCCAGCTACGCGGTGAGCGTCGCGGTGTCGGGGCTGCCCCAGGTGATCCTCGCCATGCACGGGGACGAGGCCCAACGCCAGCGCTGGATGCCCGGCCTCGCCGCTGGCGAGCTGCTCGGCGCCTTCGCCCTGTCCGAGCCCTGGTCGGGCAGTGATGCTGCCAGCCTGCGGGCCACGGCCGTCCGCGACGGCGGCGACTACGTGCTCAACGGCACCAAGTTCTGGATCACCCACGGCAGCTACGCCGACGTCTACGTGGTCATGGCGCGCACCGGCGGGCCCGGCCCCAAGGGGGTCTCGGCCTTCCTGGTGCCCGGCGACGCCCCCGGACTCTCCTTCGGCAAGAAGGAAGAGAAGATGGGCATGCGGGCCTCGCCCACCGTCGAGCTCATCCTGGAGGACTGTCGCATCCCCGCTGGCAACCTGCTTATCGGAGAGGGCTCGGGCTTCCACGTCGCCATGGCGGCCCTGGACAGTGGACGGATCACCATCGGCGCGGCCAGCGTGGGTCTGTGCCAGGCCGCCCTGGACGTAGCGGCCCAGTACGCCACCGTGCGCAAGCAGTTCGACACGGCGATCATCGACTTCCAGGGCGTCGGCTTCATGCTGGCCGACATGGCCTGTCGCACCGAGAGCGCGCGGCTGCTGGTCCACAAGGCGGCGGGGCTGCGGGACGCAGGGCTGCCCTACAGCCAGGTCGCCGCCATGGCCAAGTGCGTCGCGACCGACAACGCCATGGCCGTCACGCAGGACGCCGTGCAGGTGTTGGGCGGCTACGGCTATACCCGCGAGTACCCCGTGGAGCGGTACATGCGCGACGCCAAGGTCATGCAGATCGTCGAGGGCACCAACCAGGTGCAGCGGCTGGTGATCTCGCGCCACCTCAAGCAGCACTACGGGCAGCCATGACGCGGCCTGTCGCATCCCGCCCCGCTCCTCGGGGTACTGTGTGCACCTTCGCGCCTTCGCCGCGGGGGCCGGCTCGCTCGCCAGGAGCGTCGTCCTTCCTTCCGCGCCTCATCCTCCTGCCATTCACGCACGCCCTCTCCGGGTCGGAGACCCTGCACCGATGAAGACCTGCAAGCTCTGCGGCTCGACCTACGGGGACAAGGTCGACTTCTGCTTCCGCGATGGGCAGCCCCTGGTTCGTGGCGATGACGGCGACGCTCCCAAGGCCCCGGCCGGGCGCGGTCGGCCCAGCCTGGCCGACATGCTCGACGTGCCCGAGCCCGGCTTCGGCCGCGCCGATGCAACCGACCTGCCGGGCACCGGCGGGCGCTCCGGTGGGCCGGGCCTGCACGGCTCCAGCCCTGCGACCGATCTGCCCTCGGACGGTGCCGCCGAGCTGCCGCCCGACCCCTCGAACATCGATCCGAACGGCGAGTCTTCGGGCAGCGCCTCTTCGGGCAGCGACACGGAAGAGGCCCTGGCGCCGTCCGAGGATCCCTCCGCGACCGGCGCCGTCTCGGTCTTTGCAGACACCCGCTTTGCAGACACCCGCTTTGCAGACACCCGCTTTGCAAACACCGTCTCGGCCGACACCGAGCTCCCGCCCACAGAGGACGAGGAGGGCCTGGCGCCGCCGGCTCCCCTCGCGCCCCTCGCGCCCACGGCCCCGATCCCGCTGGCCCGCGACGGCGCGGACCCCATGGGGCAGACGCTGCTGCCTCCTGCGGGTGAGGACGAGCCCGAGGATGCCGAGCTGCCCGGTCCGCGCAGCCTGCACGCCGACGAGCCGGACGCGGGCCGCGATGAGCAGGCCATGGCCGACATCGCGCGCACGCTGGGCCACGACGCCGCGGGTTCCTCGGGCCTGGTGGACTTCGAGGACGAGTCCGAGCCGGAGGAGGGCCCGGCAGCCTCGCACTCCCCGGCCCTGGACGACCTGGTGGGCAGCGACGATGACGCGCCTCGCAAGGCGACCTTCATCGGCGCCGACGGCGCCAGCGAGGGCCTGATCTACGCGGACACGTCGCCGCCGCCCAGCAACAACAAGGTCCTCCTCGGCCTGTTCGGCGGGGCCCTGATCCTGACCGTGGTCGGCGTCGGCTACATCCTGACCAACAGCGGCCCCAAGGGCACGGATCCCCTGGCGGGCAAGCCGGAAGAGCACAGCGCTCCCGTCGTCGCGGCCCCCGCGCCGCCCCCGACCCCGGTGCCCGAGCCGCCGATGCCCGAGCCGCCGATGCCCGAGCCACCGACGCCTGAGCCCCAGGTGGCACCGGCCGACGTGGCACCGGCCGGCGCGAGCCCTGCGGATGTCGCCCCCGTCGCCCCGGTCGTGGCGCCCCCCAGCCAGCCGGCTGCCGTGGCAGCGCCGGCCGCGCCGCACCCTGCCGCGCCGGTCGCGGCCGCGACTCAGCGCGCTGCGACGCCGGCCGCTCCGGTGGCGCCTCGGGCCCTCCCGGCCAGCGACGCTTCGGCGGACGCCTCGGGCGGCAGCGACCCCTGGAGCACCGCCGCCTCCCACTCCACGGGCCGGCTGACCATCAACACCATCCCGGCCGGCGCCTCGGTCTACGTCGACGAGCGCCAGGTGGGCCGCTCCCCGCTCTCCTCCGAGCTGGGCTTCGGCATGCACACCATCCGGGTGGAGCTGGGTGGCTACAGCAGCGAGCAGCGGACCATCGACGTGGAGGTCCCCGAGATGGCCGTGCCCTTCGAGATGAAGGCGCTGGTCGTGACGGGCACGGTCAACATCTTCGGCCCCACCGGTGCCACGGTCCTGGTGGACGGCGCCCAGGTGGGCAAGATCCCGACCTCGGTGCGGCTGACCGAGGGCGCGCACGCCTTCGACGTGCGGACGGCCGACGGCAGCAGCTTCACGCGCTCCCAGGACGTGCGCTTCCAGGGCGGCAGCACCGTCAGCGTGACGCTCTCGCCTCCCTAGGGCTCGCTGACCTGCGCTCGCTGACCTGCGCTCCAAGGTTGTGCTTTGGACCCGCTTCGGGCCGTCCGGGCTGTGCCTCGGGGATCCCTGCCTGCGCACCCGTCGTCGCGCTGGCGCGCGCCTCCAGAATGTGCGCTGGCAGGGACCCCTTGGCTGCGCCCGGACGGCCCTGCGCTGGCGGGAACGCCTGAACCGGGTCGGGGTGGCGGACCGTGGGGCGGTCTGTGCGCTCAGGGCCGCCGGGCCCGGCGTGGGCCGCCCAGGTTGCCCCCAACGCCGATGACCGCGCCGCCTTCGGGCAGGGGCATCGCGCTGACGTGGGCGTCGATGCCCCGCAGGCCGAAGGCCTGGTTCGTGGCGACGGTCAGGAGGTAGTACGAGGCCAGGCCCGTCGTGAGGAGCTGGGTGCGGGTGAAGGAGCTGCTGCCGGCGACGTAGACCATGCCGGCGGTCGCGGGGAGGGTGATCCCCAGGCAGGCAGCGGCACCGCCGCCGTCCTTGCGGGCCATGCTGGGCAGTCCGGGCAGCGGCACCCAGGCCAGGGCGCGCAGGGTGCCGGCCGAGGGACCCGAGGGCGGGGCGGCCGGCGTGACGGGCGCGGGCACCGCGGGGGTCGTGGGGCCGGTCGTGGGCCCGGTCGGGGTGGGGCCGGTCGGGGCGGGCGCTGTCGGGGTGGGGCCGGTCGGGGCGGGCGCTGTCGGGGCGGGCGCTGTCGGGGCGGGCGCTGTCGGAGCCACGGCCACGGTGTCGGGGCGGGGCAGGGTGCGGCCGGCGGGGGTCGGGTCCAGGTGCAGGACCGCTTGGACGGACTGGCGCAGGCGGTCGGCCATGAGCTTGGGGTCGTCGGACCAATCGACCGTGATCTCGCGCCGGGCGTGGGGGGCGCCGGAGAAGACCGAGCCGACGGTCACCTGCCGGATGCCGTGGAGCTTCTCGACGTGGACATCGACCGCGGCGTGGGCGCCGGTGCGGTCCAGGAAGAATTGCGAGCAGCTCGCGTCGGCCCCGCAGCCCGCGAGGCCCTGGCGCTCGGCCGGCGTCAAGCGGCTCTGGAGCGCCGGCGAGGTCACGACGACCGCGGGGATCTGTCCGGTGGCCGAGGGGAGCAGGGTGGCCAGCGTGGGGGCGAGGCTGGCCGAGGCGGCGTCCGGGGGCAGCACGATGATCGCCCAGGATGGCTGGGCCTGCCAGGTGGCGGAGTCCACGTCCTCCAGGCTCTGGACCTGGTCGAAGCGCACGGTCTCGTGGCCCTGGGGCATGACCAGGGACAGGCCCAGGTCAGTAGTGTCCTCGACCACGGCGACCAGGATGCGCCCGTCCGCCAGGGTGATGCGGCGGTACTCCTCAGCCCGGGCGGTGCCGGCGCCGAGCGCCAGACCGAGCAGGCCGAGCAGGGTGGCGGTCGCGCGTCTCACGGGCTCGCCGGCAGGCTGGGGCAGCGCCCCGTGGGGCTGAGGGAGAGGCCCACGGTCCAGGCCACGACGCCGCTGGGATCCTGGGGCCAGGCGGCCGCCAGGGCGACGCCGACGCGGTCCCCCTGCTGGACGGGCGCCGACCAGGTCACGGTGGCGCCTTGCTGGTCGAAGCCCAGGGGCTGGTCCTGGTCGTCGGTGAGGGGCGCTGCGGGCTCGTCGCAGTCGTCCAGGGTGTAGGGCACCAGGTCGAAGAACAGGCCATCGCGGGACAAGGCGACGCTGCCGCACAGCCAGCCGTCCTGGTCGACCTGCACCGCGAGCCAGTCGACGTCGCCGGCGTAGCTGCCCTGGTCCGTCAGGGGGAAGCCCAGGGTCCCGCAGCTGCCCGTGCGATCGGGCGTCGCCCCGGCGATCCAGCCGGTTCCGTCGAGCTGGCCGGCCACCAGGACCCCCAGCTCGGAGGAGAGGGTCACGGCCGCAGGCAGGGGCAGGCCCCGCGGGTCGCCGTTCTCGAGCTCGTCCGTCGGCCCCTGCCAGGTCACCGGCACGGTGTCGCCGGGATCCGTGCCGGCGGGCAGGGCCGCGGTGTCACCGCCGGCAGGCAGGTGGTCGGCCCGTGGCCACGAGGCGCAGCCCAGCGGCGCAAGCGCCAGGAGCAGCGACAGGGCAGGTGAGGGCATCGTGGGGCACGGGAGGTGGCGCACCGTCGCTTTGTACCGCGCGCTGGCGCCCAGGTCCAAACACAGTGCGTCTTGCGTCGTCGCTGCGGTGGCCATAGGCGGCTGCACCAATTGCGCGCGGGAGCATGCATGGCGGTCACCCTGGACACGGAGCTGGCGTCACCCCAGGCGGTGGGCCCTCGCTCCGGCGTCCCGGAGCGCCGGCTGCAGGCGCGATCCCACCAGCTCACCGAGCTCCAGCAGCGCCTGGACGAGGCCACGACCGCGGGCCTGCTGCCCCACGTCGCCCTGGCCCGTGACCCGGCCGCCGTGCAGGCAGCGGTGGCGCGCGGCGAAGCCTGGCGTCACCGCGGCGCGGCCAGCGCCGACCGGGTCATCGTGGTGGGCGAGCCCGGTGCGGTGGCCGCGGCGCGCGTCCTGGCCTGTGCAGGTGACACCGCAGGGAGCACCGCAGGGAACACTGCGGGGACCCCTGGGGGGAACACTGCGGAGCTGGTCTTCATCGACCAGCCGGACACGCGGCAGGTCCAGGCCGCGCTCGCCGGGGCGCGTCGGCCCCGCCTGGTGGTCCTGGCGGGCCCCCAGTGGGTCCGGACCCTGGCCGAGGCCCTGCGCCCCCAGGTGCGCACCGCGACCGTCTTCGCCGACGAGGCCGAGCATCCCCTCCTGGCCCTGGCCAGCGAGCCGGCAGAGGCCGTGGTCGCGCCGGGGGCAGCCGACGCCCGCTTCGGCGTTGTCGGCCCCGCTGCCCTGGCGCTGGCCGGCTTCGCGCGCCTGCCCGGGGCGCCGCTGGCGGCCGCCTTGTCGACCATGGAAGCCCGCTGCCACGCCTCTGGCGTGCGGGGCAACCCGGCCCTGCGCCTGGGCGCCCTCGCGGCCGAGCTGGGGCAGGGCCACGGCCTGTTCACCCCCACCCTGGTGGTCGGCGGCACGCGCATGCAGACCTGGGCCGCCTGGGCCAGCCGGGCCTGGGCCGCCCTGTCCTCGCGCGCCATCCCGGCCGGCGACGGCGCGGCCCCCTCCTACCTGGCCCGCGGCGCCTGTCCCCTGGTGCTCCTCGCCGGCGATGAGGCCCTCGTCCAGCGGGTCATCGCCGGTCCCCGCGACCTGTGGCTGGCCGGCATCTGCCTGTCCACCGACGGCGGCGCGGCCCCCGACGCGGCCCTGGCCACCCTGGTCGACGCCCACCTTCGCCACGCCGTGCGGGACGGCCGGCCCGTCGTGCGGCTGCTCCTGGGCGACACAGAGGCCCCCGACCTGGCCGCCCTGTCCTGGCTCTGGCTCCAGGCTGCGGTAATGGCGGCCGCCCTCGATCCCATCGATCCCCTCACCATGGACGCCGCCGACGACTGGCGGAACCTGGTGGACGACCTGGCTGCAGGCAGCCAGGCTCGCTGATCGGCGCGGCGACGGGATATGCCCCGTGCTCGCCTTGACCTTCCGCGGAGACGACGTGGCCCCTGAACAGGACAACCCGCAGCAGGGACAGCCGGTGCTGCCGGATCTGCCCGCTTTCCCGGGTCGAGAGGAGGACGTCCTCTTCAAGATCCAGATGAGCGTGGCCAACTTCTTCTACGGCTACTGGAAGCACGCGATCGGCCTGTTCCTGGTGATCCTGGCCGTGGTCTTCGTGTATGGGACCTGGCAGAACCACGTTCGGGACAGCCAGCGCGCCATCCAGGCTGACGTCGCCCAGGTCACGACCACGCTGCGGGCCGGCCTCAAGCAGTCCTCGCAGGACCCGGCCATGCTCAAGGCCCAGTCGGCCGAAGGCGCGCGTCGGCTCGTCGCCGTCGCGGATGCGGCCCGCGGCCCGGGCGCGGTCTACGCCTACCTGCGCGCCGCGATGGCCTGGCACATCGCCGAGCAGCCCGACCAGGAGCTGGAAACCTGGAAGAAGGCCGCCGCGCGCAACGCCGGCGGTGAGCTGGGCTGGGCCGCGGTCAGCGGCTACGCCGCGGCGCTCTTCGACAAGGGGGACGTGGACACGGCCATCTCGACCTTGAGCACCTGGGGCATGGCGAACACCGGCTACGAGGCGCAGCGCGCACTCTTCGAGGTGGCCCACTACCAGGACCTGGCCGGCCGCAAGGACCAGGCGATCACCGCCTACCAGGACTTCCAGACGCGCTTCCCGGCCTCGCCCCTGGTCGGCCAGGCCACCTCGAACCTCAACCGGCTCCGGGGCCAGGGTTGAGCGCCCCCGGTCTGCTGACCGCGCTGGGCTTCTCCGTCGCCACGGGAGGCAACCCCCTGCCGCCAGCGACCGCGCCGGGCGCCTTCGACGCGCCGCCGGTCATGGACTGGCAGCGCCCGCTCCCCGGTCCCCGCGTCCCCGCCGCCATCCACACCGAGCTCGGCGCGCCGGTCCTGTCCCAGGGCCTGATCTTCGTGGGCTCGGCCGCGGACGACGCGCTGCTGGTCCTGGACCGCCGGGACGGCAGCCTGGTGCGCCGCCTGCCGGCTCGCGGGCCAGTGCAGTCCGGCGCCGTGGTCGCGGGCGACCGCGTGATCTTCAGCGACGCCGCCGGCACCACCAGCTGCTACCGCGTCGCAAACGGCCGCCTGCTCTGGCAGCACGAGGGCAGCGGCCCGGTGCTGGCGAGCCCGCTGCTCAGCGGCGGCCGGGTCGTCGTGAGCGACCTGGACAACGTCGTGACGGCCCTGGACGCCGACAGCGGCGAGTTCCTGTGGCGCCACAGCCAGCGGGTCGAGCGCCCCTCGGGCAGCCCCGAGCTCTACGGCTCCCCCACGCCGACGCCGAGCATTGAGGCTGGTCAGGACGTGCTGCTCACGGGTTACGCCGACGGGACGCTGGTCGCGCTGAGCGCCGACAAGGGTGAGGTCCTCTGGCAGCGCCGGGTGGGAGAGGGCAGCTACCCCGACCTCATCGGTGCCACCCTGGACCTCGGCCCCAGCCTGGTGGCGGGTGGCTTCTCCGGCCCCCTGCTGGCGCTGGATCCGGTGACCCGGGCGGTGCGCTGGCGGGTCGACATCGGCAGCGCCACGGCGCCCATCGTGAGCACCGAGGGGGGCGCAGACGGCAAGCCGACCATCTTCCACGCCGGCGTGGACGGCAAGCTGCGCTGCATCGACGTCCGCACCGGGACCCTGCTCTGGACCTGGGACAGCCTGACCCAGGGGGCGCTGACCCGGCCCGTGCTGACCGTGGCGGGCCTGCTGGTCGGCTCCTCTTCGGGGGGCCTGTACCTGTTGGACCCGCAGACGGGGGAGCGCCGCTGGCAGCTCGAGCCCGGCTACCTGCTGGCCGGCCTGAGCGCCCCGCCCGCGGTGGACGGGCGGCAGGCCGTGATCGTGACCAACGCCGGCCGCATCCTCAGCCTGATCGTGACCAAGCCCGAGCCGGCCTGGGCCCGGGGCGACGGCGACCACCTGCGCGTCGGGGGGCGCTGACTCCGATGGCCGATGAGCGCCACGAGCGGCCCAGCCTGCGGGGCATCGCGCGCCGGATCCTCCGCGAGGTCGAGAGCACTCCGGGAGAGGAGACCGAGGTTGATCCCGAGGAGCGGCGTCGCCGCATCGAGGACGTGTTGTCTTCGGTCCTGGAGACGGGGGACAAGGCCAAGACCGAGATGGTGCGCATGGTCGCGCGCGAGGTGCGTGGCTACCTCGACGCCCTCGAGCTGCACAAGGACGTCCACCACCTCCTGACGCACTACTCGCTCGAAGTGAAGGCCAGCATCCACCTCGCCCCGCTGGGCGAGAAGGAAGCGCAGGCCGGCAGCTCGGCCAAGGTGGGCCTGGAGCGCCGGCCTCGTGCGGGCGCCTCGACCGAGGGCGAACCGGGCGAAGAGGGCTGAGTAGCGGCGGTGGCGCGCGCAGAGTCTGCGCCCAGAGTCGGCGCGATCAGTCTCCACCCTTGTCGTGCCGCCCGTGCAGCTCCTCGTCCTCGACCACGTCCTGGCGCCGGATCCGCACCAGGATCCCCTCCTCGCGCAGCAGGCGGCGGAGCTCCCACTTGTCGAACTCGGCGAAGTTGTCGAGGACCGTGTCGGCTCGGTCGACGGTGCCATCCAGCCGGCCCACCAGGCGACCCCCGTCGTCCACCACCTTGCGGCTGTCCACGAGCAGCCCGTCGACCTGGGCGCGGGTCTGGGCCAGGTCCGTGGTCGCGGCCTCGACCTGCACCGAGATGCGGTCGGCCCGGGCCAGGACCGGTCGGGCCCGCGCGCTGGTGTCCTGCACCGACCGAAGGGTGGCGCGGGTGTCGTCGATGACCCCCGGCAGCTGGTCGCTGGCCAGGGCCGCGTTGTGCAGCAGGGTCTCCAGGTCGACGAGCATGCGGTCGACCCGCTCGGGGTCCCGGGCCAGGGCCTGGTTCATGATCTCCACCGAGCGCCCCAGGTCTTCGGGGTCGATGGCCTGGACCAGCGGTCCCAGCGCGTTGACGAGCTGGTCGATCTCGAGGGGGGGCGGCGCCGACTGCAACTCGTCCCCGTCCTGGGCCAGGGGGGCGTCCACCGACTGCGGCACGATCTCGACGAACTTCTCGCCCAGCACCGAGCGGGCCCGCACGGCGACCCGGGCGTCCTGCCGGACCTCGGCGTCCTGTCGGATCTGGAGGTGCAGCACGGCCTGGTCATGCTCGATGCCCAGGGAGCCCAGGTGCCCCACGTCGACGCCGGCGATCTTGACCTCGGCCCCCTCGGCCAGGCCAGCGGCGTCGTGCATCTTCACCCTCAGGTCGACGGTCTTGCCCAGGCCCCGCAGGGCGCCGACCTGCAGCGCCATGTAGGCGAGCAGACCCAGGGCGCCGAGCACCAGGAGACCGACTCCGACTTCATGACGTCGCTTGGCGGACACGAGCGGGGCCATCCGGTCATCAGGGGAGGGGAGGAGCGGGCAGCTGCGCCGGCTCGCCAGGAGCGTCGGGGAGGACCAGGTTGCGCTGGAGGAAGGCGCGGACGATGGGCACCGGGCTGCGCACGAAGGCGGCGGTCCGGTCCCACGCGACCAGGGAGCCCTCGTAGAGCATGGCGATGTGGTCGGCCACCTTCACGGTGCCGACGATGTCGTGGCTGATGATCACGAAGGTGATGCCCAGCGCCCGCTTCATCTCGATGATCAGCTCGTCGATCTGGTCGCTGGTCAGCGGATCCAGGCCGCTGTTGGGCTCGTCGAAGAGGATGACCTCCGGCTCCATCACGATGGCCCGGGCCAGGCCCACGCGCTTGCGTTGGCCGCCGGAGAGCTGGCTGATCGGGCGGTCCCAGGTCCCCGGCAGGCCGACCAGGGCCAGCTTGTCTTCGACCCGTGCCCGGAGCTCGGCGGCGCCCAGCTTGCTGTGGTGGACCAGGGGGAAGCCGACGTTCTTGCCCACAGTCATGGAGTCGAAGAGGGCGCCATCCTGGAAGAGCATGCCGAAGCGGCGGCGCACGGCGTAGAGCTCGCGCTCGGTGGCCGTCGTCATGTCCTGCCCGAAGCAGAAGACGTGGCCGGAGTCGGGCTGGAGCAGGCCGACGATGTGCTTGAGCAGCACGCTCTTGCCGGTGCCGGAGGGGCCGATGATGGCCGTGGTCTCCCCGGGCGGGATGCTCAGGCTGATCCCGTCGAGGACCACCAGGTCCCCGAAGCGCTTGTGCAGATCGCGGATCTCGATCATTGCCCCAGCCCCAGCCCCAGCCCCAGCCCCAGCCCCAGCCCCAGCCCCAGCCCCTGCGCCCGCCTGGTCCGGCCGCGCGGCGCTCACGGCAGCCGTCCGTAGAGGATCTCGCTGATGAAGTAGTTGGAGCAGACGCAGACCACAGCGCTCACGACGACGGCACGATTGGTGGCTTCGCCCACGCCTTCGGGCCCCCGGGCGCATGTGAAGCCGAAGAAGCAGGAGACCGTACAGATGACCAGGCCGAAGTACACGGCCTTGAGCATGCCGTAGAGGAAGTCCACGGCGGCGATGCCCTGGGTGGCGAACTCCAGGAAGACCGAACCGTTCAGGCCGAGCTGGTGCACGCTGACCAGGTAGCCCGAGGCCAACATCATGAAGATGCTGATCAGGGTCAGGGCCGGCAGCACCAGGGTGATACCGAACAGTCGCGGCGCGACCAGGAAGGCGTAGGGGTTGACCGCCATCACCTCCAGCGCGTCGATCTGCTCGCGGATGCGCATGACGCCGATCTGGCTGGCCATCTCGGTGCCGGCCTTGGCCGCCACCATGGCCGCTGCGATGATCGGGGCGAGCTCGCGCACCCCGGCCAGGCTGACGAACATGCCGACCAGCCGCCCGCCGCCCAAGGGCCGGAAGGCGTTGTAGCCCTGCAAGGCGATGTTCGTGCCGACGAAGGCGCTGATCACCAGCAGGATGGGCAGGCTCTTGATGCCGATCCGCCAGGCCTCCTCCATCACCTGTCCCGGTGGCGGGCCGTAGCGGGCCGTGGCCCGGGCGAAGTCCACGACGAACCAGGCGTAGCTGCCGACCTGGTGCAGGAAGGAGCGCAGGGGGGAGGGCAGCCACGAGGCGGTCACGGCCCGCCCACACTGCCGAAGAAGGCGCTCGTCAGGAAGTAGTTGATGACGATGAAGGCCAGGGTCGACCGGACCACCGTCTCGTTCACGGCCTGGCCGACGCCGGCGGCGCCGCCTCGGGCGTAGTAGCCGTGGTAGCTCGACACCAGGCCGATGATCGCCCCGAAGACGGTGGTCTTGACCACCCCGCCCCACACATCGGCGGGGCCGGTGAGGGTCCACATCTCGTTGATGAAGACCCCGGCCGGCTCGCCCTTGACCACCACCGCGGTGAAGAAGCCGCCCAGGATGCCCGCCGTGGCCCCGACCACGTTGAGCAGGGGCGTGGCCAGGGTCAGGGCCAGGACCCGCGGGACCACGTGGTACTGGATGCTGTCGACGGCCATGACCTCGGTCGCGTCCAGCTCCTCCTTGATCCGCATGGCGCCCAGCTCGGCGGCGCAGGAGGAGCCACCCTGGGCCGCCACCAGGACGCTGGCCAGGATGGGGGCCAGCTCCCGCAGCACGGCCACGCTCACCAAGCTGGACAGCAGGCGCTGGGCGCCGAACATGCTGAAGATGGACAGACCCTGCACGCTGAGGACCATGCCGAAGGGCGCGCAGACCGCGATGACCGGCACCATGCAGCGGGTGCTCGTGGTCCAGCAGTGCTCCAGCACCAGCTCGGGGTACCAGGGAGGCCGCAGGGCGCGACGCAGGACCTGGCCGGCGAAGATGCTGAAGCGCCCCAGCGCTCGCACGGGCGCCAGCACGGCGGCGGCAGGTGCGGCAAGGATCGCCAGGTCGGGCATGGTCCGCCTGCTAACCCGGCGAGCCCGCCCCCTGGCGCCGCCGACGCGGGGAAGGTCCTGGCCGCGCCAGGGGTGCTATGAGACCGCTGTCGGCGAGACCGCTGTCGGCGAGACCGCCGTCGACGCCCCCCCCGCCCCGGAGAGCCTGCTCGTGTTGTCGCTGCCGCTCGCCCTGCTGCTCTGCCTGCAGGCACCCACCGCGCGGGCGGCGCCGCCGCTGGTGCTGGCGGCCGACGTGGCCGAGACCGGCCTGCGGGCCTGGTGGCGCCCCGGGGAGCTGCTGGTCGGTCAGCCCGCCCAGCCGGGCCAGCCGGGCCTGCGGCCCCTGGTCAGCCTGACCCCCATGGTCCTGCCCCAGGACCTGGCGGAGTGGGCGACCCTGGGCGAGACCTGCGTGACCCGCCCCGAGAGCAGCGCCGACCTGGACGGGCAGCGCGTCCAGGCCCGCGTCACGACCTCGGGCGAAGGCCCCGTGATCCAGGTCGTGGCCGGGGAAAAGGTGCTGGCCGAGAACGCCCTGGGCCGGCCCGCCCGGATCTGCGAGGTGCTGCTGGCCGAGGCCGACGCCCTGCCGGGACCCGAGGTCCTGGTCGCCTGGCGCCTGGAACTGCAGACCGGCGACGAGCTGCGCGGGCTCACCGTCTACCGGGTGCCCGAGACCGCCCGCTGAGGCGGGGCAGCTACGGGCTGCTATGGCTGGGCGGGGGCGTCGCCGGGCTGGGCATCGACCACGGCGTCGACCGGGACCCAGCCGAAGTCCATGTCGCGGCGCACCCGGACCATGTCGTCCTGGCGGTCGACGATGTTGACCTGGGTGCCGACCTCGAGCATGGCCACGGTGCCGACGCCGTCGGGCCAGCGCATCAGCGGCACCGCCCGTGCGATCCAGTGCTGCTGGGCGCTCGGCAGGGCCGCCGTGGTGCCCGCGGGCGACATGGCCGGCAGGCTCGGTGCCTGGGCGAGGGCGCCGCCGATGAGGACCAGGGCGAGGGTCAGCATGCCATCTCCGGGTGGGGCCCCTGCTCAGCGGAAGAGCAGGCCGGCCACACCGGCGAATAGCACGGCGATCGCCAATTCGGCGAGGAGTTGAGTAGACATCACGCTTCCTGGACCTTCACACAAGTTGCACGCACAGAGAGCATCCGCAACTCATCCGTGCCCTTACAGCAGGATCGTCACTCAGCGTGACGGAACACCCGCACGAGCGCCCGCGTGCACACCCGCGAGAGCACCGGGCCCGTCGTGTCGGGTTAGGCCGGCGGGATGCCGGCAGCCCCCGCGACCTTGTTCTCCCGTGACGTGGTGGTCTCTGTGCTCGCCAGCGGGAGCAGCGGGAACTGCACCTACATTGGCGACGGCCGGGCCGGCGTGCTCATCGACTGTGGGATCAGCGCCCGCCAGGTGCTCCTGCGCATGGAAGAGGTGGGCCTGGGCGAGGCGCCCGTCGACGCCGTGCTGATCACCCACGAGCACGTCGACCACGTCGGCGCGGCGCGGGTGCTCTGCAACAACCTCCACAAGCGCACCGGCCGCTGGGTCCCCTTCCTGATGACCCGCGGCACCCGCCAGGCGCTCAAGGAGCAGATGGCCCCGGCCGCCATCGAGGAGGTCGACGCCGGCACCCCGGTGCAGCTCGGCCACCTGGGGCTGGACCCCTTCCGGGTGCCCCACGACACCGCCGACCCCGTGGCCTGGCGGGTCCAGCTCGGCGGGATCTGGGCGGGGGTCATCACCGACCTGGGCCGTCCCACGACCCTGGTCGAGGACAAGCTGCGCAGCCTGTCCATCGCGGTCCTGGAGTTCAACCACGACTTCGAGATGCTGATGGGCGGCAGCTACCCCTGGCCCTTGAAGCAGCGCATCCGCTCCAGCCACGGCCACCTCTCCAATGAGCAGGGCGCCGAGCTGCTGGGACGCGGCCTGGGCGAGGGCCTGACCGAGCTCATCCTCGGCCACCTCAGCGAGGAGAACAACGCCCCGGCCCGGGCGCTGGCCGCGGCGACCGGCGTGCTGCGCGAGGCGGGTGCCCTCGACCAGATCCGGGTCCAGGTCGGGCAGCCCCGCAGCCCCTTGCCGGTGGTGCGGGTTCGGGCCCGCGACTGGTAGGGCGAGGCGCTGTCGGGGTGCTGTCGCGTCAGCTCACCGCAGCGCGCCGTCGGGGCAGGGTGAAGAGGAAGGTCGAGCCGGTGTGACCCTCACTCTCGACCCAGATGTGTCCGCCGTGGCGCTCGACGATCTTCTTGCAGATCGCCAAGCCGATGCCGGTCCCGCTCAGGCCCTGGTCGGCGGTCCCGCGCTCGAACATGCCGAAGATCCGGTCTTGGTCGCGGGACGCCACGCCGATGCCGTTGTCATGCACGCTGATGAGCCAGCCTTCGGGGTGCTGGCGGGCCCCGATCTCCACCCGCGGCGGCTCTGCCCCGCGGAACTTCACCGCGTTGGCCACCAGGTTCCGGAAGAGCTGCTCCACCTGGACCGGGTCCCCCTCGACGGCCGGCAGGCGCCCGTGGGTCACGGTGGCGCCGGCCCGCTCGATGTCCTGCTGGAGCATGGCGGTGGCCGCGTCCAGGGCGCTGGCCAGGTCGACCCGCACCCGGCTGGGCTGTCCCCGGTCGATGCAGGCGTAGGCCAGCAGGTCGGTGATGAGGTGCTCCATCAGGCCGGCCGCTTCCAGTGCGCGGTGCACGTGGCGCTGGCTCGTCGGGCCCAGGGGCGGCCGGGCCGTCTCCTGGAGCAGCTCCAGGTAGCTCTGCACGATGGACAGGGGGCTGCGCAGGTCGTGGCTCACGACGCGCGCGAACTGCTCCAGCTCCTGGTTGGAGCGGGCCAGCTCATCGGCCTGCTTGCGCAGGGCGACGATGTTGCGGGTGCGCTCCAGGGCGAAGCGGATCGAGCGCTCCAGCATGTCGGGACCGACCTCGCCCTTGACCAGGTAGTCGGCGGCGCCGGCCTCGGTCGCCCGCACGTCGATGCTGCGGTCGCCTTGTCCGGTCATCATGATGATGGCCCGCTCGGCCACGCGGTCGGCGCCCAGCTCGCCGAGCAGGTCCAGGCCGTCCCGGGCCCCCAGGCGGTAGTCCAGCAGGTACACGTCGTGCCGCCCGGCGAGCAGCGCGTCGCGGCCCTCCTCCCAGGTGGTGGCGTAGTCCAGCACGACCTGCATGGTCGGCACCCGGCGCAACATCCAGGCGGTCAGGATCCGGTCTTCCTCGTCGTCGTCGACGAGCATGACCTTGACGGGGGCCTGTGACATCAGGGCACCTCGGGGAAAGGAGGCATGCGGCAGGTCTCCAGCCAGTAGTGACGGACCGTCTCCATCAGGCCGACCAGGGTGGAGAAGCTCGAGGGCTTGGAGATGAAGCCGGCGCAGCCGAGCCGGTAGGTGCTGGTCACGTCCTCGGGGGCGCTGGAGGTGGTCAGGATCACGACCGGGATGCTGCGCAGGCCTGCGTCAGCCTTGAGCAGGGCCAGGACCTCGCGCCCGTCCAGGCGGGGCATGTTCAGGTCGAGGAGGATGAGGGCGGGGCGGAGGGCCTCGCGCGGCGCCGCCCAGCTGCCCTGTGCGCCGAGGTAGTCCAGCAGCTCCTCGCCGCCTTCCAAGCAGATGATGGACTCGGGCCCCAGCGCCCGGCCGAGGGCCTGGCGGGCGATCATTCGGTCGTCCTCGTCGTCGTCGACGATGAGGATCGGGCGCCGGGCGCCGGTGATGGTCATGCTTCTCCCGACCGGACAAGGACGCGGGCCGGCAGCAGCACGCGGAAGACCGCGCCCTCGCCGGGCCGGCTCTCGGCCCGAAGCTGCCCGCCGTGTCGCTCGACGATGCGCTTGCAGATGGCCAGCCCGATCCCGGTGCCCTCGTAGGCGGTGCGCCCGTGCAGGCGCTGGAAGGGCTGGAGGATGCGCTCGCTGTGCCGGGCCGGAAAGCCGATGCCCTCGTCCTCGACCCGCAGCTCCAGGCCCCCCCGGGGCCGCATGTCGGCCCGCACCCGCACCCTGGGCGGGTGGTCGGGGTGGTGGAACTTGAGCGCGTTGCCCACCAGGTTCTGGAAGAGCTGCACCATCTGGACGGGGTCGGCCAGGATGGTGGGCAGGGGCCCGACGTCGACCTCACCCCTGGAGGCTGCGCGCCGGGGCTCCAGGTTGGCCAGGGCCTCCTCGACGCTGTGCGCCAGGTCGACGGGCTCGGCCGTGCGTCCCTGGCGGTTCACGCGGGACAACACGAGCAGGTCCTCGACCAGCCCCTGCATGCGCTGGGCGGCGCTGCCCATGCGGGACACGTAGTCGGCGCCCTGCTCGTCCAGCTTCCCGCCCAGGTGCTCCTGGAGCATGTCCCCGAACTGGCGGATCTTGCGCAGCGGCTCCTGGAGATCGTGCGAGGCCACATAGGCGAACTGCTCCAGCTCCTGGTTGGAGCGCGCCAGCTCCTGGGCCCGGCGAGCCAGCTCCGTGGCGTCGCGCTGCCGCTGGGCCTCGGCCTCCTTGCGGGCCGTGATGTCCTCGGAGATCCCGAGCAGGAAGCGGGGCCGCCCGTCCTCGCCCGGCACGGCGATCTTGCGGGTGTGCAGGTAGCGCAGGCCCTGGCCGGCGGTCTGGATGGGCTCCTCGGGGATGTCGATCACGCCCGTGCCCGCCAGCACCTCCCGGTCCCGGTCGGTGAAGGCGTCGGCCTGCTCGGCGGGGAAGAAGTCGTGGTCGTTGCGGCCGATCAGCTCCGAGCGGTCGCGGCCCAGCAGCTCCTCACCAGCGCGGTTGAAGCGCACGAAGCGCAGGTCCCGCGCGTCCTTGACGAAGACCATGTCGGGGATGTTCTCGAGGATGGTGTCCAGGAAGTGCTCGTGGCTGCGCAGCTCCGCCTCCAGTCGCCGCCGGGCCGTCACGTCCTCTGCCGCCACCACCACCAGGTCCGGCCCCACCGGGAAGACCCGGACGTGGAAGCAGGTGGGCTGCGGGTGGCCGTGCTGGATGGGGTTGAACCAGAGATCCCCCTGGTCCTCGGCCATGCCCGTGCCCAGGCTCTCCAGCCAGCGGCTCGGCCAGCCTGTCTCCAGCAGCCGCGGCGCCCACTCCGCCAGGGGGTGACCGACGATGTCCTGGGCCGCCAGCCCCGTGATGCGAGCCATGGCCGGGTTCCAGGCCAGCGGCTCGAAGCTGGAGGCGTCCCCGGGGCGGGTCAGCCGGAACAGGGCCTGCCCGTTCAAGGCTCCGTCGAAGACCGCGCGGAACAGGCTCTCGGGCAGCTGTCGTGCGCTTCCGGCCTCGGGAGCACCAGCCTCGGGGGCGCCGGGAAGGGGCGACGGGGCCACGGAGCTTGCACGAGGCATGCACCACCTGGGTCGAGAGTGGCGGCGACCGCGGACCACACGGTCATCACCAAGCTCTCCGATCCTACACCAGGGGAGCCCCCCCCCTCTCCTTTGCCGGCACCGAGCGGGCGCTTTCAGGGCACTTTTCGTACCCGATGTCGCAACACCCGGGCTCTCCGGCGTGGTTTGCTGGCGCTGCCCTCGGCCCGGCGCTCAGGTCGCGGCACCTAGCTCGATGCCGACGGCGACGGCCTCGTGGATCAGCGGGTGGTCGAGGCTCACGAGCCTCGGCTCGGGGTCGACCTCGGCCAGGGGGATGCTGGTGATGAGGCCGTTGTCCAGGCGCACCAGGCGCCCCCACTCGCCCCGGTCCACCAGCTCGACGGCGTGGATGCCGAAGCGGGTGGCCAGGACCCGGTCGAAGGGGACCGGGCTGCCGCCGCGCTGCAGGTGACCCAGGACCGTGACGCGGATGTCCACGTCCAGCCGCTCGGCGATGAGCCGGGCCAGGGTGTTGGCGGCGCCGCCGGACACGATGCGGCCACGGCCGTGCTCCTGGGCCTCGGGCACCGTGTCGCCTTCGGCAGGGGCGGCACCCTCGGCCACGACGATCAGGGTGAACTGCCGGCCCAGCCCGCGGCGCCGCAGGATCTTGCGGCATATCCGGTCTGGATCGTAGGGCAGCTCGGGCAGGACGATGACGTCGGCGCCGCCCGCGACCCCGGCGTACAGGGCGATCCAGCCGGCCGACCGGCCCATGACCTCCAGCAGCATGACCCGATCATGGGCCTCGGCCGTGGTGTGCAGGCGGTCCAGGGCCTCGGTCGCCACCTCCACGGCCGACCAGAAGCCGAAGGTGAAGTCGGTGTCGGCCAGGTCGTTGTCGATGGTCTTCGGCACGTGGATCACGGGGATCCCGTGCTCGCGCATGAGCCTCCAGACGATGCGCTGGCTGCCATCGCCGCCGATGGAGATGATGCCCTCCAGGCCCTCGTCCCGGATGGCCGCAGCGAGCTCGGCGCCCCGGTCCTGGACCCCGCCCTTGCCGTCCTCCCAGGCGAAGGGATCGCCCCGGTTGGTCGTGCCCAGGATGGTGCCGCCTCGGGGCAGCAGGCCCTGGCAGGACTTCAACGTCAGGTCCTGCAGGCGCCGCGGGCTGTCCAGCAGGCCGTTGAAGGAGTCCTCGATGCCCACGACCTGCCAGTGCAGGTGGCCGACCCCGTGCTTGACGATGGCGCGGATGACGGCGTTCAGACCCGGGGCGTCGCCACCCCCGGTCATGACTCCGATGCGATGGGTGGTCATGGATCCTCCGATGGCCGCAGCCTAGCGTGTGCGCGCCGGCCCGTCGCGTGCGCGCGGCCCCGTCCCGTGCAGGTCGTCGGGGTTGGTTAGCAGGCCGGATGCCCCAGCCCCTCGCCCTCCCGCTCCTGCTGCGCCTCCTCGGTGCCCCCGCCGTCGCGGGAGCCGTGCCCGCTCCCGTCGCCCCGCCCATCGTGTCGGTCGCGGGGGACTGCGCGCGCGGCGAGCAGACGGCATGCCTGGCCCTGGCCCGCGCCCGGACCGGCGTCGGCATGCCCGTCGATCTGCTGGCCGCCAAGGACGCCTATGACAAGGCCTGCAAGGCCGGCAGCGCCGAGGGCTGCCAGGGGGCACAGGGCATCGCCCGCTACCTCGGCCTGCACGTGGAGCTGCACTTCCTCTCCTCGGTCCCGCGGGTGTGGGCGCTGGCCGGACCCCTGCGGGTTGGCGCCGACGGTCAGCCGCAGGACGCGGCCGCGGGAGACGCCCAGGCCGTCGCGGCCCGCCTGCCCTTCGCGGAGCGCTGCTACGGCACGGCCATGCAGGACGATCTGCAGCTCGAGGGGCAGATCGACATGGGGCTGGCCGTGCGAGGGGGCAAGGTCACGGGGGTGGAGGTCCGGCAGGCCTCGCTGAACAGCGAGGACGGTGTGCGCTGCATCGCCGAGGAGCTGGGCCGGGTCCACCTGCCCGCCACCAGCCCGGACGGGGAGATCTTCTTGCGGCTGCGTGCCGAGCCGGCCCCCGCGGCGCCCCGGTCCCCGCCCACGCTCCAGGATCACCTGGCCGATGGCGCCCAGTGCACCGTGGGCGACCCCAAGGTCGAGGGCGGCGAGGAGCGGCTCGCCATCGCCGCCACCGTCGCCGTCCGGCGGGCCGTGGCGGGCACCACCTGTGTCCTGGACGAGGTGGAGGCCGGGCGCTGGGACCCCGCGGCACTCACCATCGGCTTCAGCATGCAGCCCGACGGCAGCACCCGCGATCTGCGCGTCAAGGCCGATCCGTCGGACCGGCGGGGCCTGGCCGACTGCATGGGCGAGCAGCTCCAGAGCCTGCGCGTGGGGGAGACCGGGGACGAGCACGCGGTCCATGCCCAGGTGATGATGCGCATGTCCCCGGCCTGGACCGCGACCATCGTCCCCTGAGTCGGCGGGCGTCCCCTGAGTCGGCGGGTGTCCCCTGAGGCGGCGGGCGTCCCCTGAGGCGGCGGGTGGGCCCTGGTGGCCTCCGCTCTCAGCGCGCCTGGGCGGCGCTGTCCTCCCAAGGACGGATCTGCTTGAAGTCCTTGATATGACCCCAGATGGCCTTCACGCCGCGGGTCATGTAGTCCAGGTCTTCCATGCTGCTGAGGTGCCGCAGCTGGTGGGCCAGGAAGCGCGGGTGCACGTAGAGCTTGTAGAACTGGCCCGCCATCTGGACCACCTCCTGCTCGTTCATGTCCGTCAGCTCGCAGACCGGCTCGGTCATGTCGTAGCGCTCGTAGGCCGTCTCATCGAAGCGGATCCAGCCGTTGCGTTGGCACAGATCGAAGAGCGGTGTGCCGGGGTAGGGCATGACGACGGTGGCCTGCAGGTGGTGGGCCAGGCCGTTGTGCATCAGGTACTTCGCCAGGCTCAGCGTCTCGTAGGCGTCCTCGCGCGTCTCCCAGGGGTAGCCGACCATGAGCGTCAGGTGCGGCTGCAGGCCCGCCTTGGTGGCCATCTTGCAGCCCTCGATGATCTGCTCCTTGGTGAGCGACTTGTCGAGGATGTCGATGGTCCGCTCGCTGGCCGACTCGATGCCCAGGATGAGCTTGCGGAAGCCCGCCTTCTTCATCAGCTCGGTGTTCTTGGGCGTGAAGTAGTCGAAGCGGAAGTTGCAGTCGAAGATGACCTCTTCGTTGATCTTGCGGTCGATCATCTCGGTGCACAGGCGGTTGAGCCAGTTGCCGCCGGGCAAGGCGCCGGTGTCGTCGAAGATGTTCTTCGCGCCGTAGCGCTTGATCAGCATCTCCATCTCGGCCGCGAGGTGCTCGGGCGGCACCACGCTGAACGAGGGGTAGGTCGTGGTCCAGGAGCAGAAGGTGCACTTGCCATAGGGGCAGTCGCGGCCCGCCATGGTCCACATGAAGGGCAGGCGCTTCTTCCACTTCTCGAAGTACAGGTGGGCGTTGGTGAGGTCGCGGTCCATCCAGGGCAGGTCGACCAGCTTCCCCCACATCTTGTACGGCCCGGTCGTGTCCCAGCCGCCGTCGTCGGTGCGGTAGTACAGACCCGGCTTCAGGGCCTCACCGCGCGTCAGGTGGTCGACGATGTTCTCCAGCGAGAAGTCGTAGTCGCCGCCGGTGATGCAGAAGTCGACCTTGGACTTTTGCATGCTCTCGATGGGGTTGCCGGCGATGTGGTCGCCGAACATCACGACCTTCACACCCGGCACCAGCTCCTTGAAGCGGTCGATCATCTGCCAGTGCTGGCGGACGACCGGGCTCTTGGTCTCCAGCGCGATGAGCTCGGGCTGGAAGTCGGTCAACAGGCGCACGAACTGCGCCCAGTCCTTCTGCTCGGCGATGCAGTCCGCCCACAACACCTGGTGTCCCCGCTCCTTGAGCAGGGTCGCCGCCGAGGCCGGCACGCAGGGGTACAGGTAGGAGGGCTCGTGGAACCACTGGAACTGCCGGTTCTGGGTCAGCATGGGGCTGCCCTTGCTGGACTCCAGGGGCGGGTAGGTCACCATGACGCGCATCGGCGGGCTCCAGGGGGGGGCGGCGGGGGGTCCGGGGGACGCCGGGCCGCAGCGAGGTTGCGCGCACCCTAGCGCAAGGTCGCAGGGGTCGCCAGAGGGGGGCGCCGGCTTGGACGAGGCGGTCCGGCGGGCTATCTGCCGGCCCTCTGCGCGAGGTGCCCATGACTGGCGACGACCCGCTGACCCTGCCTCCCCCCGCTGCGTCCATCGCGCCGGCCCGGCGGGCCGACGAGCCCACGGATCGGGTCCACGGGACCGGCTTCTCCTATGACTGCCGGATCGGCTTCCACGCCTACGAGCGCCACATCCGGCAGCGGGTGAGCGTGGACTTCGAGGCCGAGACCGACTGGCGGGACTCCGCCCTGCGCGACCGGGCCCGGGACCTGGTCGACTACTACCAGATCAACCAGGCCATCCAGGAGCTGGTGGACAGCCGCGATTGGCGGCTGATCGAAGCCATGGCCGAGGACATCGCCCGCCTGGTCTGCACGCGCTTCCCCGTCAGCCGCGTGCGGGTGCGCGTCACGAAGCTGCCCTTCGACATGCCCAACGTGGGGGGCGTAGCCGTCGAGTGCTGGCGCCGCCCCGAAGACTTCACCGGCGTGGAGGAGGCCGACCTCGCTCGCGCCCGCGGCGACCGCTAGCCCGTGCGGGTCCTCTCCAACACGGCCATGAGCGCCGACGGCAAGATCGGCACCGTCGCCCACGACCACCTCGCCGTGGGCTCCGCCGAGGACCGCCGCCAGATGGGCGTGCTGCGGGCCCAGGCGGACGCCGTCCTGGTCGGTGGCCAGACCTTCCGCAGCTGGCCCCTGCCCCTGGTCGAGGACCCGGCCATCCACGGCGCGCGGCCGCGACCGATGATCAACGCCGTCCTCAGCCGGCACGGCATCGCCCAGGCCCGCCTGCGGCCCGGACGGTGGCCCGATCCCCGGGTCCGCCTGGTGGTCTTCGGGCCGCCCGAGCTCGACCCGGTCGCCCACCAACGGGCCCTGGGCGCCGAGGTGCGGACCCGCCCGGATCCCGATGTGGCCTGGGTTCTCGACGAGCTGCAGGCCATGGGCTGCGAGCGCGTGCTCGTCGAAGGGGGAGGCGACCTCATCTTCCGGTGCCTGCGGGCCGGGCGCCTGGACGAGCTGTACCTGACCGTGGCCCCCAAGCTCATCGGTGGGGCGCGCGCCCCCACACCGGTGGACGGAGAGGGCTTCTCCGCGACGACCATCCCGGAGCTGCGCCTGCTGGACCTGCACCGGGTGGACGATGAGCTGTTCCTGCACTACGAGGTCGTGCGGTGACGAGCAAGATGTACCCCGGCGCCATTGGAACGGGCGGGAACGGTTCGAGCTGTACCTGCCGGTGCCGCTCGAAGCGACCGCTGACCTGGGCCGCCGTGGAACCCAACGCAATGGAGCGGGAGGCTCTGCATGACCTTGCGTGATCAGCCCTGGTGGCCGGAGTTCATCGAGGAGCTTCAGGAGCGCTCGCTCGAGGAGCTGGCCGGTGTCTGGCGCATCGACGTGCCGCGCGCCATCGAAGCCCTGGTCGCCACGGGCACAGGTGGCCCGGTGACCGAGGAGCCGTGGTGGCCAGAGGCGGTGCGTGTGTCCCGCCAGCACGGCATCCGCCAGGCCGCCCGCGTCTTCGACAGCAACCCCCGGCGCATCCGCCGCGGCCTGGCCCGAGAGGGCGAGCGTGTCGCCGGCCGCGACGTGCGGGGCGAGGGGCATCCCGAGCTGGCCGCCCTGCGCGAGCGCCTGGGCAACACACCGGACCACGTCCTGGCCGAGGAGGCAGGGCTGCCCATCGAGGCGATCCAGGGAGAGCGTCGCCGCCTGGCGATCGCCGCATTCCGGCCGGCGCCTGCCCCTCGGCCGGTGGTCGCTCCTCCGGTCGAAGATCAGGATCTGGGGCAAGCCGAGACCCCTGTGCTGCGCGTTCCGCCGGTCCGCTCGCTGCCGCGCGTGAGCGAGGCCCGCGCAGAAGCCGCCGTGCCGCCTCGCGGCGCCGCCCCCCGCCGTGACGCCCCCCGCAGCGATGCTCCCCGCGCCGCCGCCCCCCGCGCTGCTGCCCCCTGCAGCGATGCTCCCCGCAGCGATGCTCCCCGCAGCAGTGCTCCCCTCGGTGCGGCCTCGCCGACGGCCGGGCTGCCGACGGCCGGGCTCGCCAAGGTGGGCGCCTTGCCGCCCCTGGCCGACACCTCCGAAGAGTCGGAGCGGCCGCGCCGCCGCATCGTGCGCGGGACCCCTGCCGACGCCCGCCGGGCCCCGCCGGAGCGCAGCCGCGAACCCCACCGCGACGCGCGGGTCCTTACCTGGTCCCGGGCTGAAGAGCCCGAGCGTCGGCCGCCGCCCCCCGTGGTGGCGCCCCGGCCCGCGCCGGTCTCCGCCGCTCCCCGCAGCCTCGAAGAGGAAGAGGAGGCCGAGGCCCAGGCCCGTCGCCGGGAGCGCCGGGGCCGGACCCGCATCGTGCGGCGGGACCGCATCGACGGCGACGAGGGCGCCGAGCCCAGCGTCGCGGTTGTGCGTCGGCGCAAGACCACCGCGCGCAGCTCCCTGCACGGCGAGGTGCGCGAGCTGCAGGTCGACGAGTCGGTGCTGGCCGACCTGCTCCCGACCATCGCTGGTGAGGGCCCCCGCCCGATCCTACCCGGGGCCGTCGCTGCCGCAGCCGAAGCCGCCGCTGTCGAAGCTGCTGCTGTCGAAGCTGCTGCTGCCCAGGCCGATGAAGACGCTGCTGCTGAGGACGCTGCCGCTGAGGACGCTGCCGCTGAGGACGCTGCCGCGGACGTTGCTGCCGCGGACGTTGCTGCCGCGGACGTTGCTGCCGCGGACGTTGCTGCCGCTGAGGACGCTGCCGCTGAGGACGCTGCCGCTGAGGACGCTGCTGCTGAGGACGCTGCCGCTGAGGACGCTGCCGCGGAAGCCGCTGCTGCCCAGGCCGCGGCAGGCCGGGCCGCCGCAGCTCGCGCTGCCCGCCGCGGCGCCTTGGACGCCGAGGCGGAAGCCGCCGCCTTCGACGCGGAGTTCGAGGCCGCATTCGCTGCGCCCGCTGAGACCTCCACCGAGACCTCCGCGGTGCACTCGGCCACCCTCTTGATCAGCGTCTCCGCGGACTTCGCCGGCGACACCGCGCCTGCGACGCTTGCCTCCCGGGCGCGTGGTCGGACCGCCCGCAGCCGGCCCCAGGGGCGACTGTCCGAGCCCCAGGTCGAGCTCTTTGGTGGGCCCGAGCGCCCGCCGGACCTGGGCTGGGAGATCACGGTGGACGGCAAGCCCCTGCCGCTGCTCATCCTGGCGCCCGACATCGGCGTCGCCGCCGACCGTGCCGCCGCGCACCTGGGCAAGGAGCGGCTGGTGCGAGCCAGCATCCAGCTCGTCGGTCCCTCCCTGAACTCCGTCCCGGCCTGAGTCGGAGGTGGCCGTGAGCCGAGGCCTTCCCGCGCCCCTGTGGGCCCTGCTGGGGGTCGTGCTGGGCTTCGTCGCCGGGGGGGTCGGCCCGCGTCGCGATCTGGACCAGGAGCGGGAGGCCCGCGAGGCGGTGCAGGCCGATCTGGACCGGGCCAACCGCCGCGCCGCCCGCAGCAACCCCCTGTCGGTGGTGGGCCTGGATCGCGCCGGCGCCCCCCGGCAGCAGGCATCCGCCGCCCCCCGTTCGCCCCCCACCGGCCCGGCGCCCCAGGATCTGGATGAAGCTCCGGCGCGGCAGCCCCAGGCTCCCTCCGACACCGGCGCGGGCGGGGCCCAGGGGGACACGGGCGCGCCCGCCGATCGCGGCGCCGACTTCGACATGGCCGTCGATGCCCAGCGGCTGCGCATCGACCAGAGCCGCGCCGCGCTCATCGAGCAGGCCGATCTCTCTGACGCCCAGGTGACCGAGCTGGACGCGACGATGGCGGAGATGAACACCCGCCTGGGGGCCATGAGCGCCGACCTGGTCGCCCTTGCCCTGACCGCCGACGACCCCGACAGCCGCGAGCTGCTCGGCGTGACCCACGACGTCACCGGGGTCCTCTACGACGCTCAGGTCGCCATGGACGACATCATCGGGCCCGACGCGGCCGGCAACGTCGACCCCCAGGCCCACCAGGTGTGGAACTACATCGACCTCGAGGGCTTCCGGGGTGCGGTGGAGGCCTCGGGGGGGCTGGGGTCGCCGAAGTGACGGCCAGCCCGTGATCCGGCTGCTCCGGGATGCCCTGGTCGTGGCCCTGTTCGACCTGCGCAGCTCCCTGCGCTCCCGCAAGGCCCTGCTCCTGCTGGTGTTGTACCTGGCGGGCTCCATGGCGGCGACGGGCGTCTTCGTCTCGATCCTCCAGCAGGTCGAGCGTCAGGCGGCCACCGCCCTGCACGTCGCGGCCACCGAGCACCCCGGCATCCTGACCTCCCGGGTCATGGAGAGCCCCGAGGTCCACTCGATGATCCAGGGCCTGGTCGGCGACGCCGAGCTGGCCGACGAGCTGCTCCAGACTCCCCCCCTGGCCCTGTTCTACGGCTGGATCGCCCTGAGCTTCGTGCCCATCCTCGTGACCCTGACCTCCTCGGACGCCATCGCCGGCGAGGTCGACAGCGGCGCCGCCCGCTTCGCCCTGACCCGTACCAGCCGGGGGAGCTGGGCCAGCGGCAAGCTGCTCGGCCAGACCGCGCTCATGGTGGCCGGCCTGGCCCTGGGCGGGGCCGGGAGCTGGGTGGTCGGGTGGGCCAGCTTCACGGGCTTCCAGGGGGCGGCGACCGCGCTGTGGATGCTGCGCCTGGGAAGCCGGGCCTGCGTGTCGGGCTTCGCCTACCTGGGCCTGGTGATGGGGATCTCCCTGCTCACGCGCTCGGCCAACCGGGCCCGGGCCTTCGCCCTGCTGGCCCTGGTGGCCGTGGGGGTCTTGCGGGCCCTGGGCAACGCGCCGCCCGTCCACGACTTCGCCCCCAGCCTGGTCGACGGCCTGCTGCAGCTCCTGCCTGGCAGCCACGTGCTCGACCTGTGGCGCCCCGACCCCGGGCGCCGCCTGCCGGCCATGCTCATCCTGCTGGCCCTGGGCGGCTCCTTCTTCACCGGCGGCTACCTGCGCTTCGTCCGGCGGGACGGATGAGCGGCGGTGCCGGGACCCCGGCCCTGCGGACCATCGGCCTGCGCCGGGCCTACGGGCGCACCGTGGCCCTGGACGGGCTGGACCTGGAGATCCCCCGGGGCGTGGTCTGCGGCGTGGTGGGCCCCAACGGCGCCGGCAAGACCACCGCCTTCGGCGTCATCGCCGGCCTGGTCCAGCCCGACGCCGGCGCCGTGGACCTGCTGGGAGAGGGCGCCTTCGACCCGGCCCGCCACGCCGGCCGCGTGACCCTGCTGCCCCAGGACTGCGAGCTGCCCGCGGACCTGCCGGTCGGGGAGCTGCTGGTCTTCTACGCCCGCCTGCAGGGCATGGGCGCCGCCGCTGCCCGCCGGGCCGCCGACCAGGTCCTCGACGAGGTCGCCCTCTCCGATCGGGCCCGCTCCCGGGTCAAGCAGCTCTCCCACGGCATGCGCCGCCGTGTCGCTGTGGCCCAGGCCCTGCTCGGCCAGCCCGAGCTGATCCTCCTCGACGAGCCGACCAGCGGCCTGGATCCGCACCTGGTCGTGCGCATGCGGGACCTGCTGCGGGCCCGCCGCGGGGCCGCCACCGTGGTCATCTCCAGCCACGTCCTGGCCGAGCTGGAGGCCACCTGCGACCACGTCATCTTCATGGAGAAGGGGCGCCAGGTCGGCCAGGGCCCCCTCGCCGAGCTGACCGGCCGCAGCCGCCAGGTCGTCGTGCGCCTGGAGGGTGACGCCGCCGCCTTCGTGCCGGCCCTGCACGCCATCGGCCTGGGTGCCGTCGCCGACGGCGACCTGCTCATCGTCTCGGGACCGGTGGGGCAGGGGACCGCTGACCTCAACAGCCAGGTGCTGCCCGTCCTGCTCGCGGCCGGTGCCCGCATCGAAGAGCTGCGCGCCGGCCAGAGCCTGGAAGCCACCTGGATGGCGGCGCGCGGGGAGGGCTGAGGGGGCGGGCTACTTCAGCCAGGCGGCCAGCGTGTCCCAGCCGGTCTGCTCCCGCCAGAAGCAGTAGTGCGGATCGTAGTCCCCGCCCGGCGCGCACTCGGTGAGGGTCGCGTCGGGCAGGGCCCCGGACAGCGCCTGGGTCGTGAAGTTCGGCACCTGGTGGTCGCTGATGCCCATCACCATCTGCGCGGGCAGGGTCTCGTCCCGGGCCACCGTCATCGGGTCGCTGGGGTCCATCGTCCACTGGAAGAGCAGGATCGCCGGGTGGAAACGATCGATGTTGTCCCAGGCGGCCTCGTCCAGGCCCAGGGCCGCGCCGACGACCGCGGCCGGCGTGACCGTGTCGGGGGGCGTCGCTCCGAACAGGCCGAACAGCGTGGAGATGAGCGAGGGATCGAGGTCCCCGATCAGCCCCGTGTCCAGGAAGTAGTGGGTCAGGAAGCCGCCGGTCCCGCTGATGAACAGACCATCGAAGGCATCGGGCTCCATGGCCGAGCCCAGGTTGGCCGTGACGCTGCCCAGGCTGTGGCCCCCACGGCGGACGTGGGTCGGGTCGACGCTGCCGGCCGGCAGGGCACCGTTCAGCCCCGTCTGGACGAAGCGCAGCAGGACGTGTCCATCGACGGCGGCCTGGCGCTGGTTGTCCCGGAAGGCCGGCAGGTTGACGATGTTGTAGAAGCCCAGGCTGTCGCTGTAGCCCTCGTCGATGAGCGGGTAGCGCGTGCCGTACAGGGGCGCGTCGCGGCCGATGATGGCCGTGCCGGCCTGGGCGAAGCGAGCGGCGATCTCTGCACCGTTGTCGTACATGCTGCGCCGCTGCACGCTGTTGTAGGCCGAGCCCCCCGTCCCGTGGTCCCAGATCACGACCGGAACGTTGGCGCGCGGCTGGCCGTCCCCACCCTTGGGCAGGGAGACCACGATCCGCATGGGCTCTTCGTCGGGCGTGTCGTCCAGCACCCCGTTGCTGAACTGGATCCACCCGCTGCTGCGGGCCCCGTCGCCCAGGGTGGCTAGGCCGGGTGACATGTACGGGCGGTCGTCCAGGCCCGAGTAGTTCAGGGTCGTCAGCTCGGCCTGGTACACCGCCATGGGCCAGTCCGCGCCCAGATCCACGGTGATGTCACCCTCCTCGTCGGCGCCCTGGTAGGACAGCTCGGTGCTGCCGTCCTCGAATGTGACGGTCTGGACCGTGGCGTCCTTGCCCGAGGGCGTCAGGCCCTGGCTGTAGGCCAGGGACACCACCCGCTTGAACGGGACCGTGCCCCAGTCCGGCGTCGCACCCCGCCGCGCGTCCACATCGGCGGCCAGCGCGTGGAGCTGCCCAGTCGCGTCCTGCACCGTGAACGCCGTCGCCACCGCGGGCTCCGCCGTGACCCCGGCGGCGGCCAGGGCGTCCGCCACACCCGCAGGCAGCGCGTAGCCCACGGGCGGCAGCGCCCCGGCGGATCGCATCACGACGGCGGCGTAGGTGCCGCCGGACCGCGGCGGGTGGCCGATGGTCGGCCCGAAGGCCAGGGTGTCGGGCGCCCAGAAGGGGTCCCCGTGGGGATCGGCCACGAAGCGCAGGTCCAGGGGCAGCAGCTCCGGCGTGCCGCTCAGGGACACCCACAGGACCGGGTCCTCGGGCAGGCCGAGGGTCTGTTCAGGCAGCCCCGTGAGCGCGCCGTCGAAGCGGAAGTAGGCCGCGCCCTCGTTGGCGAAGCCCTGTGCGGTCTGCTCCAGGCGGGTGGCCCACCCTGCGATGAGGGGGCCCACGGGCTGGGCATCGGAGCGCGGGTAGGCCGACAGGTCCGGGGTCCCGTCGGCCCGCAGCAGCTCGTCGCTGGGGAAGGGCAGGTCGAAGAAGTGCGTGGGCCGCGCCGGGTCGACGATGGCGTGGACGCCGCCGACGGCGGTGTCGTCGCCGCCGGAGGGGGTCTTGCCGGTGCAGGCGAGCAGGACGAGCAGGGGCAGCATCGGGGCTCCAGGAGACGGCGGAGCGTAGCGCCTTCAGCGCCCCGTCGCGTAGGCCCCGCCCGGCTCCGGACAGAAGTCCTGGCCGTCGAAGCGGTAGCGCTCCACCTTGTGCAGTCCGCCGCGGTCCACCTCGTAGAGGTTGAGGTGCGCCGTGCGGTCCTGGTCGGGCAGGAAGGCGTAGCCGCTGGCGCCGGGATCGAGGACCGGGATCTCGCCGCCCGCCGTGGCGATGGTGGTGCGGAAGCCATGGTGCTCGTGTCCGTGCAGCACCGCGTCGACCCGGTCGGTGCCCGCCAGGAAGGCCTCGACCTCGGCGGCGTTGGACAGCGACCGGGTCGGCGGGCCGTAGGGCAGCCCGTCCCGGCCACGCAGCGGGTAGTGCAACATCAGGAAGACGAAGGGGCGCGGCTGCGGCAGCCCCTCCAGCAGCTCCCGGGCCTTTGCGAGCTGCCCCTGCGGCACCCGCCCCGAGGACAGCAGGTGCGACCGGCAGCTCTCGATGGCCAGGAAGGCCACCTCGCCGTGCTGCACCAGGTAGGGCATGGTCCCGCCGTCCATCTGGGGAGCGAAGTGCGCGCGCAGCCGCGTCGCGTCGCGCTCGCTGTGGACGTAGGTGTCGTGGTTGCCGGCGATGACCAGGGTCGGAAGCCGGCTCGTGATTGGCGCCAGCAGCTGTCGGGCCCCCAGGAACTCGGCCTCTGTGGACTGGGCCGTGAGATCGCCCGTGATCACCACCACGTCCGGCTCCAGGGCCAGCGTGGCCGCGACCGCCGCCTGCTGGGCCTGGGGCGAGAACTTCTTCTGGCGGCCCATCACGTACAGGTTCACCGTGGCCAGCAGCCGCTTGCCCAGCAGCTCGGCACCGTGGGGTCGCACCTGCACGTGCAGGTCGGTGAGGTGAAGCACGCGCACGCGGCCTCCAGGGGGGAGGTCGGTCTAGCCCGCTTTGAGAGAGGGAGCCCAGGGCAGGCAAAGGACCGCGGGCCCCGGTCGGGGGAGGGCGCGCCCTGATCGCCTTCGCCGGCCCTGCCGCGTTAGACCGGTCGCCTCGCCTCGCCGGGCCGCTCTCCGCGGCCTGCCTCCTCCCCGCACCCCGACGCTCCGATGGCCTCTCCCCCCGATCCCCGGCGTGTCCTGCGCGAGGCGGCCGAGCGCCGCCTGTCCTGCGAGCTGCTGCAGCGTGGATCCGGCGCCCTGCGGGGCACGGTCGTCGGCGTGGAGCAGGGCGGCGTGGTGATCACCGTGCCGGGGCGCCGCTTCGGCGGGGGCGAGGAGCTGCGGGTGTGGTTCTCCCTGGACGGTCGGGCGTGCAGCTTCGAGGCCAGCGTGCTGCGCGGCGGCGTGCCGGTCCCCGACCGCAGCCAGGACGGCGTGCTGCTGGGCTTCATCGACCGCTGGACCGAGGGCGGGGACACCAGCACCGGGCTCTCGGACTGCACGGTCGAGGTGCTGCCCCCCAATGGCCCGGCCATCTCGCTGCTGCTGCCGCCGGCCCGCGTGGTCGACATGACCCTGCGCGACCTGACCTTCACGGTGCCCGTCGACTTCAACATGGTCTTCGTCACCCAGGGCAAGGTGCGCCTGCGCCTGGGCGTCCCCGGGCGGCCCCCGGTCGAGCTCACCGCCCGCGTGCACACCCTGGCCCCGGGCGAGGGCTCGATCCTCTACGGTCTGGGCTTCCAGGAGGTCGATGATCCCGACGCCCTGCGCCACGTCATCGAGGACCTCGGGGCCCGCATCGCCTAGACCGCCTGGACCAAGGGCGTCCCGACCTGCTCCAGCGAGGCCCGGCCCAGGATCTCCTTGTCCTCGGGCGTGACGTAGACCAGCTCGGCGAAGGCGGCGCCCTGGCCGTCCCGGACCAGCCGCGGCCGCAGGGCGTAGATCCCGTGCATGCGCCGCGGGTTGAAGTACTGCACCTGGTTGCGGCGCAGCAGCGAGGCGGCCCAGGCCCCCCGGGGCCACTGCCCGCCCCAGGCCTGGGCCGGGGAGAGGGCCGAGAAGCCCACCGAGTGGCTCCCCCCCAGGCGGGCCCGGTGGTTGGTCGCCCAGGCCTCGGCGAAGACGAAGAGCTCACCCACGCACTTCCAGCGGCTGGCGAAGCCGCAGACGGCGCGGCACAGCTCGCGGGACTCGCGCACGATCCCGGGCTCATCGGCCGAGCCGGGCTCCACGCCGAAGGCCAGGGACAGGCCCGCGTCGCCAAAGGCCGCCTGTGTCGCGGGGGCCAGCTCCAGCTCGATCACCGCGCCAGGCTCCAGGTGCACCCCGGCCCGCGGTCGGTCGCTCCACTGCACCGCGGGCGGCGCGCCGATGCGGACCACCGGCGGCCGGAACCAGGCCACGACGCCCTGGGCCTCGCCCTGCTCCAGGGCCAGGTCGCGCACGTCCCGCTCGCTCATCCCGGACTCCAGGCGCCCGACCACCTCGGCCAGCAGGCGCTGGGCGCGCAGTTGGGCGTCGGCGAAGGCGGCCTTGTGGTCGGCGGGGTCCTGCATGGCGGATCCGGGTCGGCGGGGGAGGGGAAGGCGCGGGCCCGCCATCCTATCTCCCCCACCCACAAGCGGGCGCTCAGCCGGGCCGCGTCTCGTGGTTGAAGGCCGAGAGGTCGGGCAGGACCGGACCGTTGTCGTAGGTGACGCGGTATAGCTGCCAGGTCCCCAACACGCGCTTGACGTAGTGGCGCGTCTCCCGCAGGGGAATGGCCTCGACGAACTCGTCCGTGGGCAGGCCGGGGCTGGCCAGCAGCCAGCGCTCAACGTTGCCCTCGCCCGCGTTGTAGCCGGCGGTCGACAGGTACAGGTTGCCGCGGAAGCGCTGGACCAGGCTGTCGTAGTAGCGCGTGCCGATCCGCAGGTTGGTCAGCGGGTCCGACAGCTGCGTCGTGCTGACCTTGAGGCCCATGCGGGCGCCTACGCTGCGGGCCGTCGCCGGCATGAGCTGGGAGAGGCCCCGGGCGCCGGCCCAGCTCTTGGCGTCCTTGTTGAAGCTGCTCTCCTCGCGCACCAGGGCGTGGAAGACGCGCGGGTCGTAGCCGTAGTCGTGCGCCGCCTGCTGCACCTCGTCCCAGTACAGATCAGGGAGGGCCTCGTGGACCAGCCGGTCCCGGTCGGCGCCGAGGGTCTCGGCCGGGTGCTGCAGCAGGTACAGGTGCAGCAGGTCGTGGGCGCCGTAGGGGTCGGTGGCCGACAGGATCTCGGCCTGGACGGCGTACTCGCTGGGGCTGAGCGTGTCGGAGTCCGTGGTCCGCAGCTCGGCCAGGGACTCCTGCACCAGCCCCAGGCGGGCCAGGGCCAGGCCCCACCGGGTCGCGGGCGCGTCCTGCCACTGGGGCCGCACCATCCAGCCGCCCGGGTCGGGGGGCGGCGCGGGCCGGGCCACGGCGGCCCGCTCAGGGGCCAGCTCGTAGAGGTGCCCGGCCGCCAGCAGGGCGTAGAAGCTGGTCGGGTACTCCTGGCACAGGGCCTGGAGCTGGTCCAGGCCGGCCCCGACGGCGGCGGCGTCGGGGTTGGCGCGTCGGGGGTCGGCCGCGTCGGGGTAGATGCGCCAGCGCGCGGCCCAGTAGCGGGCCGCCAGGACGTGGACCGGATCTGAGGTCAGCGGCACCGTGGCCAGGGAGCGCTCGGCCCAGGCGATGGCCGTGCGCGGGTCCCCAGCGCGGTAGGCCGTCCAGGCCAGGCGCCAGAAGCCCTCGGCCGCCAGGTCGCCGCCCGGCTGCTCCTCGACCTGCGAGGTCCAGCGGGCCACCGCCTTGGCGTCGTCGCCGACCTGCTGCCAGGCGATCCCGGACAGGGCGTAGCCGTCGTCGGCCATGCTGTGGGCCGGGTACAGGGCTGGGATCCGCTCGTAGACCCGGGCCGCGCCCTCCCAGTCCTTGCGGCGCTCCAGGGCCTTTCCTGCGATGTAGAGCGCCTTGGCGCCGCGGTCCTCGTCGATGCCGTGGCAGGCCTCGCCCGCCGGCTGGAGCACGGCGATCGCGCCGGTCAGGTCGTTGCGCTTGAAGCGGGCCCGGCCGTCGGCGAACCAGGCCACGCAGGCCTCGGGGCTGGCCTTGGCCCCCACCAGGCGCGCGACCACCGGGTCCAGCAGCTCGGTGGCCGCCTGGTAGGCCCCCGCCTCCTGCAATGCGTCGCCCTCGTAGGCCCGGTCGGCGTCGCTCCGCCCGTCTCCCAGGGCGGTCAGGGCCGCTCGACCCGGCTCGGTGCGCGGGTAGGACCGGACCAGCCGCACGAGCAGGGGCCGGCTCTGGGGCGACGACAGGCCCTTGCGCTGGGCCAGCGCCCACAAGGCGACCTCTGAGCCCAGCGCCGGGTCGGGCCGGTCGGCCAGGGCCTGGTAGGCCGAGAGCGAGTCCGCGGTGCGCCCGGCCTGGAACAGGGCGTCGGCCTGGGCCAGGCGGGCCCGGGGCCAGATCACGGCCTGGGTGTCGACCCTGGCCAGGGCGTCGGCGGCCTCTGCGGGCTTGCCCGAGGCCAGCAGGACCTCGCCCAGCAGGAGCTGGCGGTAGGGCTCGGGTGCTGTGGGGCTGGCCTGCAGCGCCTCGATCAGCGGGGCGGCCTCGGCCCCGTGGTCGGCGCGCACCAGGCTCCAGGCCAGCAGGAAGGCCCGGTCGGCGAGGGCCGTGCCGGCGAGCTCCTTGGTGCCCATGGCCTGCAGGGCCGTGACCGCGTCGCTGTGGTGGCGCTGAGCCAGGGCCTGGGCCAGGGCCTCGCTCATGGGCAGGACGGGGGCCCATGCGCTCTCCGGCAGGAGCTGCCGGATCTCGAGCGGTGGTGCGAGCGGGGCCGGCTCGGCCGGGGCGACCGTGGTCGGCTCGGGCGCCGGGTCGGGCGGGGGCTCGGCGGCGCCGCGCGTGGTCGCAGTCCGGGCCCCGACGGCCAGCAGGGCGATCAGGCCGGCGCCCAGGGCCAGGCCGAGGCGCGAAGCGGGGAAGGGGGGGGAGGGGACCGAGGGCGGAGACGCGGGCGGGTGAGACACAGGGGGAGCCGGGCCGAAGGCGGGCGAAGGGAGGCGGGTGGGAGCGAGCAGCGGATGATCCAGACTAACCCCGAACCTCGGCTGCCCGCGCGGGTTCCCGGGGGCGCGGGCAATGTTCCCCTCCTCGGCGCCGTAGCTGTCGCGGACTACAGCAGCACAGCCCGCTTTGGGCCTCCACCCCGGCCTGCCCGTGTCCGACGCGCCCGTCCCTCCCCCTCTCTCCGGTGACACCCGCCGCCGCATGGGCCTCGCCCTGGTCGCGGCTTTGCTGGTCGTTGGCTGGGATCTGCCCGTCCTGCTGCCCCTGCGCCTGCTCGTCGTCGTCTTCCACGAGGCCGGTCACGCCATCGTGGCGCTGCTCACCGGCGGCCAGGTCCTGTCGATCCAGGTCGGCCTGGACGAGGGTGGACAGACCCTCACCTCGGGCGGGGCGCGTCTGCTCATCCTCAACGGCGGCTACCTGGGCAGCCTGGCGGCCGGCATCGCCTTGCTGCGCCTGGCCCGCAGCGACGGGCGCGGGCGCACGGTCCTGGCCCTGCTGGGCCTGCTGCTCGGGGCCGCCGCGGCCGTCTGGTTCCGGCCCTTCTTGTCCTTCGGCTTCGGCTACACCGCGGCCACGGCCTTCAGCCTGGTCGTCCTGGCCCGCAAGGCGCCCGCCGCCGTCGCCGACTGGCTGGTCCGCAGTGTCGGCCTGTTCAGCGTCCTCTACGCCCTGCTCGACATCCGCTCCGACGTTCTCAGCCACGGCTTCGCCGCGGGCGATGTGCCCTCCGACGCCGCCATGCTGGCCCAGCTCACCCACGTCCCCGCCCTGCTGTGGGGCCTGGGCTGGGTCCTGGTCGGCGGCCTCCTGCTGTGGCGGCTCCGGCGCTGGTTCTGACCGTTCGGGAGGCGGCCGGAGCCCATTTTTTTGGTGTCAGGCGATGCGTTATGCGTTTTCCCGCCGCCGCGCTCCGCCGCCTCGCTCCGCCGCCCTGCTCGCCCTCCTGCCGGTTAGCCTGGGGGCCTGCCACCCCCCTGCCCTGGGACCTCCATGTCCTCCGAGCCCAACTCCTTCGACCAGTTCACCAGCACGCGGCGCTACATCGCCGATGACGGGCTGCTGGCCGACGTCAACAGCGCCATCGCCCTGGGCCGTCCCCTGCTGGTGCGTGGTGAGCCGGGCACCGGCAAGACCATGCTGGCCTACGCCGTGGCCGAGGCCCTGGGCAAGCGCCTGCTGACCTGGCACGTCAAGTCCACGACCCAGGCCAAGGAGGGCCTGTACCACTACGACGTGGTCCAGCGGCTCAACGACAGCCGCTTCGGAGACAACGACGTCAGCGACATCCGCCGCTACATCCGGCCCGGCGTGCTCGGCCAGGCCTTCGCCGCCCCCGAGCAGGTCGTGCTGCTCATCGACGAGATCGACAAGGCCGACGTGGAGTTCCCCAACGACCTGTTGCGGGAGCTGGACGAGATGGCCTTCCACATCCCCGAGCTGGACGAGACGGTGCGCGCGGTCCACCGGCCGGTCACCATCATCACCAGCAACGCCGAGAAGGAGCTGCCCGACGCCTTCCTGCGCCGCTGCGTCTTCCACTACATCGCCTTCCCGGACCGCGAGCGGGTCGGCCGCATCGTGCAGGCCCACCTGCCGGACCTGGAGGGCCAGCTGGTCGAGGCTGCGGTGGCGCGCTTCTACGACCTGCGCCGGGTCCAGGGCATCCGCAAGAAGCCCTCGACCAGCGAGCTGCTGGACTGGCTGATGGTCCTGGCCCGCGCCGGGGTCCGCCCCGAGGAGATCGCCAGGCGCATGCCCTTCCTGGGGGTGCTGGTCAAGCAGGAGCAGGACCTCGAGCTGCTCGCCAGCAAGAAGGGTTGGGAAGCCTATCGCAGCTAGGTTCCCGCTGGGGGAACGATGTTCGACCTGCTCCTCATCAACCTCCGCGGCCAGGGCGTGCCGGTCGGCCTGTCCGAGTGGATGGCCTTCCTCGACGGCCTGCGCAAGGGGCTGGTCCAGGACATGGACGACCTGTACCGCTTTGGCCGCGCGGTGCTGGTGCACTCCGAGACCCAGTTCGACCCGTGGGACCTTTCCTTCCAGGCCACCTTCGCGGGCGTCGAGCTGGAGCCGGTGATCTCCGAGCGACTCCAGCGCTGGATCGCCGAGGCGCTGCGCGACGCGCCGCCCGAGGGTGCCAAGGTCCCCGTGGACATGGACCCCGACGAGCTGCGCCGCCAGCTTATGGAGCGGCTGCGCGAGCAGAAGGAGCGCCACGACGGGGGCAGCCACTGGGTCGGCACCGGAGGGACCTCGCCCTTCGGCAGCCAGGGGAGGTCGGAGGGCGGCATCCGCGTCGGCGAGGGTGGGGGACGCTCGGCCGTGCAGGTGGCCGGTGAGCGCCGCTGGGCCGACTACCGGGTCGACCGCCGCCTCGACCACCGCGACCTCCAGGTCGCCCTGCGGGCCCTGCGCAACCTGGCCCGCGAGGGTCCCCTGACCCTGGACATCGACGGCACCATCGAGGCTACGGCGAACAACGCGGGCGACATCGAGCTGATCGAGGAGCGCGAGCGGCGCAACCGCGTTCACGTGGTGCTGATCATGGACACCGGCGGGTCGATGGGGCCGCACCATCGCCTGGTCCAGCAGCTCTTCACGGCGGCCAGCGAGGCCAAGGGCTTCAAGACCTTCCAGGCCCTGCAGTTCCACAACGCGCCCTACGGCTGGCTGTACAAGGACTACCAGAGCTGGGACCGGGTCCCGATCTCGGAGCTGCTCACGACCTGGACCCCGGCCCACCGCCTGGTCTGGGTGGGGGACGCCAGCATGGCCCCCTACGAGCTGTTCCAGCCCTGGGGCAGCGGTGCCTGGGACGGCAGCGGCCACAGCCACATGGCGGGCCTGGACTGGCTGCTCGCCATCAAGCAGCGCTGCCCGGCCAGCGTGTGGCTCAACCCTGATCCCGAGAAGTACTGGCAGCACCCCACGGTTCAGGCCATCGGCCGCCTCTACCCCATGTTCCCGCTCACCCTGGCCGGCATCCGCGACGCGGTGCGGCGCCTGCGGGTCGGGGCCTGAGGTGCTGCTCACCCTCGCCACGGCCCTCTCTGCAGCCCTCGCCCTGACCCTGGCCTGCACCTCGCCGCCGCCCGCCGCCGGGGGCACGGACTCCTCCGGCGACACCGCCCCGGCGGGGGACACCGCGGCCGACACCGGCCCTCCCCACGCCGCCCTGCAGCTCGGCTTCCCGCTGCCCCAGCGTGAGGACTTCGGCACCCTGGTCGGCGTGGACCACGACCCGGTCGACCAGGATGACACGCTGCTCGGTCGTGCGACCTGCCTGGACTACGACGGCCGCGTCTTCCCCCACTGCTACGATCAGCACGAAGGCAGCGACTTCATCATGGCCGGCGGCTTCGCCACCATGGACGCTGGCAGCGCCCCCATCGTGGCCGCCGCCGATGGGGTCGTCGTCTACGCCGAGGACGGCCACTACGACCGCTGCCACGGGGACCTGGGCACGGGGGACGTGAGCTGCGACGGCAACGACGGCGTCGCCAATGCGGTCATCCTGGAGCACGACGACGGCCAGGGCGGGACCTGGCACACGCTGTACTGGCACATGATGAAGGACAGCGTGGTGGTGAAGCTCGGGCAGACCGTGAAGCGCGGCGCGCCCTTGGGGAAGGTCGGCTCCAGCGGCTACAGCTCGATGCCCCACCTGCACTTCGGCCTGGAGCGCATGGACGGCGACCAGGGCACGGTGGTCGATCCCTACGCCGGGCCGGACTCCCAGGAGCAGAGCTACTGGTGCGATCAGCGGGAAATGGACGAGCTCCCCGGGGACTGTTCAGGTTGAGGCGTGCAGGACCGCGGCGGCCAGCAGGAGCTGGGCGCCGTAGTACAGGGGCAGCCCCCAGGCCCGGTTGAGGAAGCCGGGCGAGACGAAGCGGTTGCGGGCCACCGCCAGGTCGCTGGCGAAGAAGGCGACGGCGCCGACGACGATGGCCCCGTCGGGGTGCAGCGTCGAGGTGCCCATGGCCAGGGCCACCATGCTGCAGATGGCCGCGATGTAGGCCACCACGGGCCCGCGCATGGTGCGGGAGAGGTGCGGCCACAACCACTGCAAGACCAGGACGGCGCCCATGGCCAGGGGCAGCGCGACGGCCGCCACCGCGCGCCGATCCAGCCCCCGCCAGGCGAAAGCCACCGCGAAGGCCACGTGCCCCAGCAGGAAGGCGCCCAGCCCGGCCAGGAAGGCGCGCTTGTCCTTGGGGATGAGCAGCACGTCGCCCACCCAGCACAAGGCGAAGGCGGCGATCATGGCGCGCCCCCAGCCCGTCGCCGGCAGGCCGTGGAGCAGGGCCAGCCACAAGAAGCCCGCCGAGGCCAGGGGCTTGGTCAGCCACTTGCCTTGCAGGCTCTCCCGCTGCTCGGCCACCAGCAGCATCACCAGCCAGAGGACCGTGAACAGTGCCGGGGCCAGCAGGCCCTGGATCGCAGGCTGGATCAGGAGCTCGGTGTGCATGGTGCACCGTAGCCCGCGGCACCCCGTTCCGGGGCCGGAGGGGCCGTGCGTGTTAGCCACTGCGCCCCCTTCCAACCGGAGCATCATCATGGACGTCAAGGGCAGCAAGTTCATCGTCACCGGCGGCGCCAGCGGCATGGGCCGTCACTTCACCCTCTCCCTGGCCCGCGACGGGGCCGATGTGGCCTTCTGCGACGTCAACGGGGACGGCGTCCGCGCGGTCGAGGCCGAGGGCAAGGACCTCCCCGGCAAGGTGGTCGGCTTCGTCTGCAACGTCGCCGATGAGGCCCAGGTCGAGAAGCTGGTGGCCGACTCCGCCGCCGCCCTGGGCGGCCTGAACGGCATCGTCAACAACGCCGGCATCATCCGCGACGGCCTGCTCATCAAGGTCGACAAGGAGACCGGCGCCGTCACCAAGCTGCCCATGAAGAAGTGGCAGCAGGTCATCGACGTCAACCTCACCGGCGTCTTCCTGTGCGCCCGCGAGTTTGCCGCCTGGGCCGTCGCCAACAAGGCCAAGCCCGGCGTCATCATCTCGATCTCGTCCATCAGCCGCCACGGCAACATGGGCCAGAGCAACTACTCGGCCGCCAAGGCCGGCCTGGTCGCCATGACCAAGCTGTGGGGCGGTGAGCTGGCCCGCTACGGCATCCGCACCGGCGCCATCGCCCCCGGCTTCACCCGGACCCCCATCCTGGAGGGCATGCCCCCCGCGATGTTGGAGAAGATGGTCCAGCCGGTGCCCCTGCGTCGGGTCGGCGAGCCCGAGGAGATGTACAAGGCCGTCAAGTTCATCATCGACAACGACTACTTCACCGGCCGCGTCATCGACGTGGACGGTGGCCTGGTGCTCTGAGGACCAGGGCGGCTCCCCCGGCCTGTGCCGCCGGGGGAACTGCCCGGTCCTGCGCTTCGACCGCGGGCGCCCTCAGCGAGGAGCGGGTGCCGCGTCGTCGAAGCGGGACCGCAGCCGGTCGCTGATCACGGCCTGCACGGCCGGCAGCGGGTCCTGCTCGAGCCAGTCCGCGAGCTCGGCCAGCTCGGGCTGGCGGTGGGCCCGCTCCAGCAGGTGCTGGACCACGGGCCCCATGCCCAGGGCCCGCAGGGCCGGGACGAGCAGGAACAGGCTCATGCTGTCCAGTGGCTCCAGGCCGAGGGCGGCGTCGGCGGCCTGCAAGGCGGGGGGACGGGCGCCGGCCTGGACGGCCAGGGTGGCCTGGTAGGAGCGCCACAGAGGCTCCCGCGGGGCGTGCTCGACCAGGACCCCGGCCGCCTCCAGCGCCAGCGCGCCCAGCGCCGGGCGGCGGGTGCCCAGCGTGACCAGGGCCTGGGCCGCGTCCTGGCAGGCCACGGCGTCCAGGGCGCAGGCCTGCTGCCAGAGACCCTGGGCCGCCGCCAGGAGCGGCCGCTCCTCGCGTTCCAGGGACAACACCCGATCCAGTCGCAGCTCCAGATCGGCCAGCGGGTGGGCGGCGGGCAGCCCCGCCAGGTCGCCCTCGGTCGCGAAGACCCGGCCGGTCACGCCGGCCTGTCGCAGGCGGGCCAGGGCCGAGTCGGCCGGTGCCAGGACGAGGTCCGGCCCGGGATCGGTGGCCGCCAGGATCCGGCGGAGCAGCCGCTCGGGGGCCAACCAGCCGCGGTCCGGCGTCGGCAGCAGGTCCCAGACATCCCCCAGCAGGCGGGCTGAGGGCGGGGGGCCCTCCACCCGCAGCAGGAGCGGCGCGGAGGGGCCGGCTTCCTCCAACATGCGGCGCCAGCGCGCCGTCTCACAGTGTTCGGGACAGGCCTGGTGGGCCCGCTCCAGCCAGCGCCAGGCCCCGGCCAGGTCGTCGGCCCGCAGGCTGTGCAGGGCCAGGTCGCAGGCAGCGTCGGCCTGCTCGCCGGGCTCGGGGGAGTCCAGGCGCCGCCGGGCGTGCTCCGGACCGTCGCACAGGGCGACGCTGGCCAGGGCCAGGGCCGCCGGCGCGCCCGTCGCGAGGGCCGCGCCGAGCACCGCCCGCGCCGCCTGGTCCTGGCCTTGGGCCCAGAACAGGCGGGCCACCAGGCTGCTGTGGTCGACCGACTCGTCCCCCTGGGGGGCCACGAGATCGAGGAGCGAGGCAGCGGCAGGAACATCACCCTCGACCAGCGCCAGGAGCGCAAGCCGAAGTGCATCGCCGCGGGGGGGAAAGGAAGAAAAGTCCGACACGGAAGCTCCAGGTAGGGGATTCCGCACCGGAAGGCAAGGCCCGTGCCGCATCAGGATGGCCACGCCGTCGCCATCTGGACCGCCGGGTGTCCAGTGGTCCGGCACCCCCCCTGCCGGCGGGCCGGCACCTTGGACAGTCGGACCGGCCACCGCCCGGCCGGGTGTCTCAGGCCAGGCGCCTCAGAAGGCCAGGTGCTCCCGCAATGCGTCCCCCAGGGCCACGGGGGACTCGTAGGGCAACATGTGCCCCCCGGGCAGGGTGATCACCTGCGCCTGGGCCAGCGCGGCCACCCGGCGGGCTCGGACCTCGGGGGCGTACCAGCTCTCCTCGGCCCAGACGACCAGGGTCGGCGCCGTGATCGCGGCGAGGGCCTGGCGGAATCCCTGCTCGACGAAGGGAGTCGGCGAGCGCAGCAGGTGCCGGCGGTCGAAGGACCACGTGCGGGTCTCGCCCCCATCCTCGCAGGGGACCGTGCCGTGCCAGGCGAGCAGCGCGGCCAGGGCCGGGTCCATGCGGGGGTTGCGGCTGCGCAGGCGCTCGGCGGCGTGGGCCAGGTCGCGCACCCGTGGCACGGCGGGGGGGGTGCCGCAGCCCGTCCAGGTGCAGGCGCAGGCGGTCTATGGCGTGGTCCTCTTCGATGCCCATGGGGCCCAGGCCCTCGACCAGGGCCAGGCGCCGGATCCGCTCGGGGCGGGCCCCGGCGTACCAGCCGGCGACGGTGCCGCCCATGGAGTGACCGACCAGGTCCACCGGCCCCTCGCCCAGGCGACGCACCAGGGCGTCGAGGTCCGCCATGTAGTCGGGGAAGTGGTAGAAGCCGCCGGCACCCACGCCCTCGCTGCCCCCGAAGCCGCGCTGGTCGAGGGCCACGATGCGGCGCCCGGGCAGCCGGGGTGCGACCTGGGCGAAGGCCAGACCCTGGTCCAGGTAGCCGTGCAGGCAGATGATGGGGGGGCCCTCTGCCTGGTCGGCGGGCAGGCCCAGCTCCCAGACCCGCAGGTGCAGCTGTCGGGTCTCCAGGGTCCAGGCGTGCCCCTGGGCGACGGTGGCGCTCATCTGCCGATGACCCGGGCGATGCCCGCCAGACCGCGCTCGACGGCCTCGGCCTCGGGGCCAAAGGAGAAGCGCACGTGGTGGTGGTAGCGGCTGGGCCGATCCGGCCGGCGGTGGCCGGGGTTGATGTCGAAGAAGACGCCGGGCACGACGATGACCCGCTCCTCCAGGCAGCGACGGAAGAAGGCCATGCCGTCGGACAGCTCGCCGGGCAGGCGGCGCAGATCGCCCCAGCAGTAGAAGCCGCCCTGGGGGGGCGGGTCGACCAGGATCCCCAGCTCTTGCAGGCCCTCGGTCATGCGGCTGCGCTTGCGGCGGAAGGCCACCTGCAGGGCGCTGGCTTCACGGTCGGCGACGCTGCGCGCGACCAGGGGCAGGGCGGCCCGCTGCATGGGGTGGGCGCAGCCGCCGTCCAGGAAGCTGCCAGCGCTGGCGACCCCCTCGATGATCGCCCGCGGACCGACCGTCCAGCAGACCCGCCAGCCGGGGTAACGCCAGTTCTTGGTCAGCCCGTCGATGATCACGACCGGGTCTTCGTTGACGTCTCCGACGTGGGCCGCCGCCGAGACCGTCGGCTGGGTGCCGGTGTAGATGTAGTGACTGTAAAACTCGTCGAAGATGAGCGCGCAGCCGAGCTCGCGGCTGGTGTCGACCCAGCCCTGCAGCTCGGGCCCGCTGATGAGCTTGCCGGTCGGGTTGCAGGGGTTGCTCAGCAGCACCGTGGACAGTCCCCGGCCCAGGATCTCCTCGCGCAGCTCGGCCTGGGTGAAGGCGTAGTGCCGGTCGGGATCGAGCTGGACGGGGATGGGCACGAAGGTGCCGAAGGCGTCGAGCAGCTCCTCGTAGGCGGTGTAGTCGGGCAGGAAGTGGCCGACATTGGTCCGCCCCAGGGTCGAGACCAGGCGGGTCAGGGCCAGGCGGCCACCGGCGCTGATCGCGACGTTGTCCCGGGTGTACTGGCTGGCCTCTCCCTGGCGGTAGCGGGCGTTGTAGAGGGCGGCCACCGCGTCCCGCAGCTCGGGCATGCCGTCGACCGGGGCGTACTCGTTGTCGTCGTCGGTCAGGTCGACGTGGTGGACCCGCGCCGGAGCACCGGGCAGGGGGCCGGTCTCGGGCGCTCCCTGGCCGAGGTTGGCCCAGTCGGGGCTGCCCGTGCGGTAGCCCAGGCGGGCCGCCTCGGTCATGACGTAGATCACGCCGGTGCGGGGCACCGAGCGGAAGCCTGCGGGCGCGTGGTTGCTGCGTTCCATGGCGCCCCGCTTAGCCCGGCCATCCGGGCCTCGCCGCGGGCCTCGCCGCGGGCCTCGCCGCGGGCCTCGCTGCGGGCCTCGCCGTGGGCCTGGCCGTGGGCCTGACCGTGGGCCACCGTCGCCAGCAGGAGCTGCGCGGGACCCGAGCGGACGGCCCGAGGGGAGGGGAGGGGCAGGCCCAGCTCCTGCAACACGTTGCGCGTCGCGCGCTGGACCGGGCCCAGCTCGGGCTCGGTCGAGGGCAGGCCGGCGAGCCACCAGGCCAGGCGCAGACGCTCCTCCGTCCCCAGGCGCCGTCCGAGAGCCCAGCAGCGCGGCGCCAGGCTCCCCAGCGGCAGGCCGAGCTGCTCTCGCTCGAAGAGGGCATCGACCAGGGTCTCGGCTGGCAGGAGCAGGGGGTTTGCCTCGGCCAGCGACGGCCCCGGCTCCGCGGCCCCCAGGAGCACCCGGCTGAGCAAGCCCCGGTCCTGGGCGGCCCGCTCCACGCTGCCCGGCGCGGTGGCCCGCCCCCACAGCCCGCCGCCCAGCCGGCGACGGAGCCGCCAGGGGGACAGCCCCCCCAGGGCCAGGTGCGGCCACAGGGCAGTGGTGGGGCCGGGGGCGCCGTCGAGCAGCGCCTGCCAGCGCAGGGTCTCGGCGTGGCCGGGCAGGGCCTGGTGGGCCCGGTCCAGGGCGGCGCGGGCCCGATCGGGGCGGTCCACAACGAGCTGCCGGGCGGCCAGGTCGCAGGCGGCGTCGGCCACGTCGGCCGGGTCGCCCTCGGGAGGCGCCCGGGTCCCCAGGCCCAGCAGGGCTGCCAGGCCGAAGGCGCCGGGCTCGCCGAGCGCGCGTGCTGCCGCGACCCGTCGCCCTGCCCGCGCGCTCTGACCGGCCACCAGGGCGGCCCGGGCCCCGGCCAGGAGCAGGGGCCCATGGTGCTCGACCGGCAGCGCGGCGAGGCCCCGCGCGAGCGCCTCCTCGGCGGCGTCGATGCGCCCGGCCAGGGCGGGCAGGAGCACGGCAGCGACGGGCAGCGGGCGCCCGGCCGGTGGCAGCAGCGGGGCAGGGCGGGTTCCGGGCAGGGGGAGCTGAGGCATGTCACAGCGCCATGCAGGCTCCGGGCCAGCCCTTCGCTGCCCGCCGCGGCGACCGGTCCGATAAGCCGACGGGACACACCGCCTCCGGAGGCTCCCATGCTGCTCCTCGCCCTGCTCACCGGCGCTGCTTGGGCCCACTGCACGCTGGCTGCCCTGGAGACGCGGGTGGAGGCGGGAGAGGACGGGCGCCTGCTGCGCGCCGATCGCCTGACCTGGCGGGTCGAGGGCGGCGAGCCGGACTGTGGCCAGGTCGAGCTGGCCAGCCCCGACGACGCGCCCATCGTCGACCTGGGCGTCGAGATCCAGGACGCGGGCGGTCGGCGCCGGCAGCTCCGCCCCGCCCGGACCACCGCCGTCGCCCACAGCCAGGACCCGGGCTTCGCCGGCGCCCCGGGCCTGCGGCTGTGGGTGCCGCAGCTGCAGCCTGGCGACCTGCTGCTGATCACGGTGCAGCGGAGCTGGCCGCGGACCGGTCCGGCCTTCGCCTGGCGACCCGGCCGCATGGGCGCCTTGGAGCTGGCGACCCTGGACGTGCCCCTGGACCTGGCGGTGGAGACCGAGGGCGTCTCCCTGGACGCCCCGACCCTGCAGGGCGGGCGCCGGCACTACGAGCTCTCCGATGTCCCGGCCACGCCGCCGGCCCTCCTGCCGCCCCTGCACCCCGCCGCCCCGCTGCCGCCGGCCGAGGTCTCCCTGGTGCGGGCCCTGCTCCTGCCGGCCCACAAGCCGGTGCGGGGCCTCTCGGACCCTGGTCGCGGCCGGACGCTGGTCGCCGAGCACCGGGTGGGCGGCCTGCCCGACCGGGTCGCCTTCCCCCCCCAGGCCCTGGCCCGCTGGTGCCGGGTCCTGCCAGAGGACCGCCCCTGCGACGTGGTGGGGGGCGTGGCCTGGGCGCTGCCTGCCGAGGGGGGAGAGGTCGCGTGGGGCTGGGTCGAGTCCGGGGCCCAGGCCTCGGGCGAGGTGCTGCTGCGTGGGGATGAGGCCCGAACGCGCGCGACGCTCACCGTGCTCGCCCCCGCCGGCGCCCTGGCTTTGACCGGCGCGCCCACTGTGGATCCCACTGTGGATCCCACTGTGGACCCGGACGGGGGCCCGTCGCTGGCCGCGCTCCTCGGCCTGCCGGCCCTGCCTCCCGAGCTGTCGGCGCTGCTGGACGCCTCGGCGCCCCTGCGCTGCTCCGCCCAGGCCCAGGTCCGCTCGCTCGCGCCTGCGGCCCACGACGCCCTGCCTGCCGTGCCCGACCCAGTGGTCCACTGGCGCCTTACAGCGCTAGGTGATGCCCCGGTCCTGGCCGATCGCCTGGCCGCCGAGCAGGCCGTGGCCTGGCTGGCCGTGGGGGCCAGCATCCCCGAGCCCGGCCTGCCCGTCGCCATGAAGGGCCGCAAGGGCGACGCGACGGCCCTGCCCGAGGTGCTGGACCTGGCCCGCCAGGAGATGCACCGCGGCGCCCTGCCCGACAGCCAGGACCTGGTCCCCCGGCGCCTGCTCGCGGCGCGTCGCAGCGGCTGGGGCAGCCCCTGGGAGCAGGCCCTGGTCCTGACGCGCTACCTCCAGCAGCTTCACCTGGACGCCCTGCCCGTGCCGGTGCGCCCGGTGGACCTGGGGCCCCCCGACCCGGCGGCTCTCTCCGGCTGGCCCGAGGCCATCGTGCGGGTGCGGGTCGGCGGCGAGGAGCAGTGGCTGGACCCCGCCTGCGGGACCTGCGGGCCCGGTGAGCTGCTCCCTGCCCTGGACGGCGCCGCGGCCCTGTCTCCCGGCCTGGGAGCCCTGCCGGCGGCCCCGCCCTCGCGCTGGGACCGGAGCGTGCTGCCCGATCCCGAGGGGCAGCGCGTCGAGCTGGTCCTGGACGGTCCCCTGGCCTGGCAGCTCCGCGCGGATCTGGCCAAGGTCGCTGTCGACGCGCGCCCGTCCTGGTTGGCGCTGCAGCTCGGCGGCCCCACGGCCCAGCTGCTCTCCCACGAGGGCCTCCAGCGCCGGGGCGAGGCGGTGCACATCGTGCTGCTGGTCGCGGCGGGCGCCGCGCTGCCCCCGCCCATCGGGGCCCCGGGCAGCGTCGGGGAGCCCCAGGTGCGGCTGCCGGCGACGGGCCGGTACACCGAGCGGCGCAGCCTGGGTGAGGGCGCCTCGGCCGACCTGCCGGCCGGCGCCTGGTTGGGGGGCGAGGCCGCCGGCCTGCGCTGGCAGCGCTTGGTCGAGCGCGGACCGGACGGCCCGGTCCTGGTGGAGGAGCTGCAGGTCGGGCAGCGCGTGGTGGACCGCGCGCCGGCCAGCGCCCTGCTGGGACGGCTCAGCCGAGCCTGGGGGCGAGCTCCGGAGGCCCCGGCGGAAAGCGACCGCTCCGAAGAAAGCCCGTCACCAGCGCCTGGACCGCCTTCCGGGCCATGATCGTGGCGTGACCGTAGGGCACCAGCCGCAGCTCGGTGGCGCCCTCCAGCCAGGTCTCCTCGACCCGCACCCGACCGTCGTTGTCGCCCGGGACCGCGCGGATCAGGCCCCGCTCGTCCCCCGAGCCCCCGACCAGGATGCCGATCTCCACGCCGGGCGCCCCGGCCGGCAGGACCGTCGGCGCCCCGGGAAGCAGCGGAGCCAGCGGGTCCCAGCCCATGCGGTGCACCGGCAGGAGCCGCCGCGCCTGGGCCGCCATCCAGGCCCCCTGGTTGGGCGGGGCGAGCATGACGATCCGGCTCACCGGCGGGTGGTGGACCAGGGCGGCGCGGGCCAGCAGGCCGCCCATGCTATGGGTCACCAGGTCGACGGGCCGCCCGCCGTGGCGGTCCGACAGCGCCCGGATCAGCGCCGCTGCGCGCGCCCCGTGCGCGGCCAGGGGGCGCGTCTGGTAGACGAAGGTGGGGTTGAGCACCTCGGCCCAGCCGGCCCGGCGCAGGGCGTTGCGCATGGGCCGCATCGACAGCCCGGTGCGCAGGAAGCCGTGCAGGCACACGGCGATCCGCGGCGCGGTCGCGTCGTCCAGGGTCTGCCCCGAAGGATCCGCCGCCCCGATCACAGGCACCCGCTCAGGCACCCGCTCAGGCACCCGCTCAGGCGCCAGCGGCGGTGGTCCAGCGGACCTTGGGCCCGGCCTTGCCGAGGGTGACCAGGGTCCAGGCACCCTCGCCCGTCGAGACCACCACGCAGGGGTCCTCGTTCTTGCCGAAGCGGCCCGTGCAGAAGCGGACCTCGCCGCAGTCCTCGTCCTCGCCCAGGGGCAGGCGCTGGGGCTTGCCCTCGGGCAGGCGGGCGGCCCAGGCGCTGGAGGGGGCGCCGGGCTTCAGCGGCTCCAGGGTCCAGGCGACCCAGGCAGCGTCGCCGTCGCGCTGGATGTCCAGGGTGCCGGCCAGGTCCTCGGGCAGCAGCCGCATGGGCTCCACCGGGGTCGAGGGCCGGGCGATGGCGAAGAAGAAGCCGGGCTGACCGCGGTTGGCCCAGGCCAGGGCCACGCCGCCGTCCACGGCGCAGGCGCAGGGGTTGCGGCCGGGGAAGGTCTGCGGGGCGCTGACCGGGCGGGCGGGGCCGTCGGCGTTGAGCACCACCAGCACGCCGCCCTTGCTCAGGACCACGGGGTCCTGGGCCGAGACGAAGCCGCGCGCCGTCGACATGCCCGAGGCGTGCAGCGTCACCAGGCCCTCATCGGTGACCTTGAGCACGTGCAGGCCGGGGCCCTCGCGCGAGATGCTGTACAGGCGCGTCTCGCCGTCCTCGACCCGCAGGATCGGCCGGACCGAGGGCGTGAAGGGCAGGCGGAAGGTGCGGGCGGCACCGGGCACGCCGTTCTTGTCGATGGGGCACAGGGTGACGATGGTGCCGGCCGGACGCTCGACCAGGGCCATGGCGATGAAGCCGTCACCGCTGGGGGCCAGGCCGCGGGCCAGGACCAGGTCGGCGGGCACGGGCAGGGCGTAGGCCTTGCGGGGGCGCTGGCCGCGGACCGGGCCGGCCATGACCCGCAGGCGGTGGCCCCCCTCCTCGTCGTTGTCCCACAACATCGCGATCCGCTCGCCGTTGATGGCGACGGCAGGGTCCTCCAGCACCAGGTCGTCGCCGAGCTCCAGGGACGAGGGCTTGAGCCCCAGGCTGGAGGCGATCTCGGGGTCGAGCTGGGCCTCTGTGAGGTCGGCCTGGGAGAGGTCCACGCCGTCGAGGAGGGCGTCGGTCAGGTCGGCCCGGCGCAGGTCGGTCCTGACCAGGCGCGCCCCGCGCAGGTCCGCGCCGGTGAGGTCGGCCGAGCGCAGGATGGCGCGACCGAGGTCGGCGCCCGAGAGGTTCGCCGAGGACATGCGCGCCTGGGTCAGGTCCGCCTCGACCAGCTTCGCCCGGCTGAGGTTGGCTTCGATGAGGCTGGCTTCGGTGAGGGTGGCCTCGGTGAGGTCGGCCTCGGTGAGGTTCGCACCGTTCAGGCGCGCCTCGGAGAGCATGGCCCGGGCCATCTTGGCGCGGCTGAGGTCGGCCCCGTTGAGCTTGACGCCGGCCAGGCTCGCGTCCTCGAGGTTGACGTCGGGCGCCTCGCAGTCGGGCAGCTCGGCGGCGGTCAACTCGGCGTTTCGCAGGTCGGCCTGCCCCAGGTAGGCGCCGCGCCAGCGGCTCTTCATGGCCATCACGCCGTCGAGCACGGCGCCGGTGCAGTCCGCCCCCGACAGGTCGGCCCGGGCCAGCATGCCATCGGTCAGGGTGGCGCCGCTGAGGTCGGCGTTCTCCAGGTTGGCACCGGAGAGGTCGACGCCGGGAAGCTGGGCGCCCGACAGGTCCGCAGCGTAGAGGTCGAGCTTGCCCGTGGGGCGCTCGGCGTTGAAGTTCTCGACCTCGCCTTGGGCGAGCAGCTCGAGCAGGTCGGCGGACATCGACGCTCCGGGGGTGGCCGGTGGCCAGGAACGGCGCGTCCTTATCGCGCGGGCCGGCCGCGCGCACCGCCGGGAGGGAAGCTAGAGTGCGCGGATGCTCCTCGTCCTGCTGCCGTTGCTGCTGGCCCTGCCCGTCGCCTCCCGGGCCCAGGCACCCGCCCTGGGCGGGCTGCCCGCGGGGACCTTGGCCGGCACCCTGGACAACGGCTTGAGGGTCGTCATCGTGCCGGACCACCGGGCGCCCGTGGTGGCCCTGCACCTGGAGGTCGCCGTGGGGGCCGCGCGCGACCTCGACCTGCCCCAGGGCGGGCCGGTCCCGGGCCTGGCGCACCTGCTGGAGCACCTGATGTACGCCGGCTCGCCGCACGGGCCGGACGGGGCCTACGACACGCTGATCGCCCAGGCCGGCGGCGAGGACAACGCCTGGACCCAGGCCGACGCCATGGCCCTGCACGCGGTGGTCCCGACGCCAGCCCTGGATCTCGCCTTGTACCTGGAGGCCGACCGCATGCAGGCGCTGGATCCGGCCAGCCTGGCGGCCCGCCTGGAGCCCGAGCGGCGGGTGGTGGAGCAGGAGCGCACCGTGGCCCTGGACACCCCTGGTGGGCGGGACCTCGACGCCCTGCGGCTGGCCATGTACCCGCCGGGCAGCCCCGACCGCTGGCCGGTGCTGGGCTCGGCCCTGGCGCTGGGCTCGGTGGATGTGGCCCAGGTACGTGCGCTGCACGCGCTGGCCTTCGCCCCACGAGACGCCGTCCTGGTGCTGGTCGGCGACGTGGAGCCGGTCGCCGCCATGGCCGCGGTCCAGGACAGCCTGGGCACGGTCGCCGCCCGGCCGGGTCCGCCGGCCCCGCCGCTGCCGCCGGCCCCCCTGGGCGGGGTGCGTGCCACCTGGACCGACGACGTAGGCGGCACGACCCTGTACGCCGCCTGGCCGCTGCCGCCCCCCGACGCGCCTGAGGCGCAGGCCTCGCTGGACCTGGTGGCGGACCTGCTGGCCCTGCCTCGCTACGGCCCCCTGGCCCTCCAGGTCGAGCGCGGGCGGCTGGCCTCGGCATCGGCCTGGGTCGAGCACACGGCCCGGGGGGGGCGGCTCATCGTGCAGGTCCGGAGCCGCCGGCGGGGCGCGGCCTCCCTGGCGCGCGAGGTGCGTCGGGCGGTGGAGGGGCTGCAGCGGCGTGCCCCGGGGCCCGCGGAGCTGGCGGTGCTGCGGGCTCGCTGGCGAGGTTGGGCGGCTCGGGCCGAGGAGGAGCCGGCCGACCGGGCCGAGCTGATCGCTGCCTGCCTGCGCGAGGAGGGGGATCCGGCCTGCCTGGGACCCCACGTCCAGCGACACCTGGACCGGAGCGGCTCCGAGTTGCAGCAGGCCGCCGCGACCTGGCTGACCGACGAGCACCGGGTCCTGCTCAGCGTCAGCGCTCCGAGCCACCCCGGCCGCGCCCTGCGAGGGGCCACGGCCGTGGAGCTGGCGCCGTGAGGGCCCTGCGTCGGGTCCTGTTCGTGGTCCTGTTCGGGGGGCTCGGCCTGGTCCTGTGCCTGGGCTCCGGGGGGGCGGCCCGGGCGGCGGGCCTGCCCGACACGCCGCCCGCGGTGGGCCCTCCGGCCGCGCTCCAGGTCCCGGTGCCCCAGGTCCTGCACCTGTCCGACGGCACACCGGTCTGGTTGGTCTCCCGCCCCGAGGTGCCCCTGGTCCGCGTCGTCCTGAGCCTGCGCGGCGGTGTGCTCGACGCCGCGGACCCGGCGGCCCTGGGCCTGGTCTCAGCGGGGCTGGCCGAGGGCGGCGGGGGCGGCCTGGACCCCCGCGCCTGGGCCGAAGCCGTCGCGGCCACCGGGGCCGAGATCCACCTGGGGGTGGGCATGGTCCGGGCCTGGGCCGAGGTCGAGGCCGTGGCCGGCCAGGAGGAGGCCGCCCTGGACCTGGCCCGCGTCGCCCTGCTCGATCCCGCCTTGCCGGGTCGGGTCCTGCGTCAGGCGCACCGACAGGCCCTGCACGCGGCCCGGGAGGCCTGGCTGAGCCCCGGCCACCTGCACGAGATCGCCATCCAGCGCACGCTGTACGGGCCCCAACACCCCCTGGGGCGGGTCCTCGGTGTGGCCGCGCTGCAGAGCGTCTCGCCGGCCCGAGTGCGGCGGGCCTGGCGGCAGCTGCTGGCCGCGACGGCGCCCGCCATCGTGGTCGTCGGCGACACCCGCGCGGAGTGGATCCTGCCCGTGCTGGAGCGCAGCCTGGGCGATCTTCCCGGCGCCGGGCGGGCCATCCTGCCGGTGCCCGAGCTGGGGCCTCCGGTGAGCGGGCCCCGCCACGTGCTGGTCGACATGCCCGGCCTGCGACGCAGCTTCCTCTCGGTGCTGCTGCCGGTCCCCGGCGCCTTCTCGGCCCAGGCGCCCGCCGTGGACCTGGTGAACCGCGCCCTGGCCGCGGAGTTCGACAGCCGCCTGTCCCGGGTGCTGCGGGAGGAGCACGGCTGGACCTACGCCGTCAGCGGCCTGCTTCGCTTGTGGCCCGGGCACGGCGTGTTGGAGCTGCGCTGTGCCGTGGACGCCGAACACACGGCCGTGGCCATGCAGGCCATCCAGGCCGAGCTGGACCGCCTGGTGGTGCAGCCGCCGGCCGGCGAGGAGCGCGCCCAGGCCCAGGCCGCCGTTCGACGCGACGCCGCCCTGGACCTGTTGGCCAACGGGCGCTTGGCCCACCGGCTGGCCGTGCTCCAGGCCTGGGGCCAGCCCCCCGACGCAGCCCAGGCCGAGCTGCGTCGGGCCCTGGACATCGACGACGCCGGCCTGGCCGAGGTGATCCGTCGGGAACTGCCGGTCGACCGCGCGCTCTGGGTGATCACCGGCGACCGCGCCGTGGTTGAGCCCCAGCTCGATGCCGCCGGCCTGCCCCTCGATGCCATCCGAGGAGGGCGAAGCGTCGTGGACGGCGCCGATCCCCTTCCTCTATGATGGGTCCGCCTTCCTCGTACCCCTTCGACGCTGTCCCACCCCTGCCTCGGACCCGACCATGATCATCGCCCTCCTCGCGACGCTCGCGGCCCCTGCTCTCGCCGACGGAGAGTACAGCTCCGAGCCGCAGCACCTCGTCCTCGCCGACGCGGCCAACGTCTTCCAGGAGTCCGAGTACGACTCGGGCTGGCTGCCCTCCGGCAGCCCCTTGCAGGTCCGCTTCCAGATCCAGGGCGAAGGCGCCACCGGGGTCGCCATGGAAGGCGACGCCGACCTGTGGTGGCCCATGGACCTGAACCTGGGCTTCTTCCCCGAGCCGGGCACGGGAGAGCTGCACGTCGACTCGCGGCTCGCCGCCGTGACCAGCGTCGGCTTCGACCTGTGGGGCTACTCGTGGTCCAACGTCATCGACGACCGGGGCTTCGACGTTAACGGCGCGGCCATGTTCGACCCATTCGTCCTGGACGACGCGACCCCCAACCGGGTCGAGGTCGTCAACGAGACGGGCGGCACCGAGGTCATCAACTACTCGCTCAACGTCTTCGCGGGCATCACGCTGATCTTCACCGCCAACCTGGGTCCCCGGGCCATCGTGGGCTTCGAGGGCGTGGGCTGGCAGTCGGGTGAGGACCTGGTCAGCTCGAGCACGGGCACCCTGCAGTACCTGGCCGAGGGCCAGGCCTTCCAGGACGTCCAGGCCGCCTTCATCGGCGCCTGGGACGCGACCCTGTCCCTGGTCCTGACGCCGGCCCTGACCGTCGACGCCGGCATCCTGGGCTCCTACGAGGTGCTGTCCTTCGACATCCCCATCGACCTGGCCACCAGCGCCTTCGAGCAGGCCTTCCCGGTCAGCTCCATGAGCTTCCCGCTGCCGGTCCTCAAGACGGACCTCGACAGCTACGACTTCGGGGAGCTGACCGTCGGTGAGCTGGCCAACCTCAACCTGGCCATCCACAATGACGGCGAGCTGAACCTGGAGGGCACGCCGGCGGTCACGGGCTCGCCCTACTTCCTGCTGTACCCGAACTACTTCCAGGCCAGCCCCGGCCAGGAGGACGGCCTGGTCGTGACCTTCCAGCCGGACACGGCCGGCGCCTTCGAGGCCACGCTGCTCCTGGTCAGCAACGACCCGGCGACCCCCAGCAAGGAGATCACCCTGACCGGCGTGGCCGTCGATCCGCCGGTGGTGGACGCGGGCGACACGGGGGACACCGGCGGCGGCGGCAACGCCACGATCCAGTCCGAGGTCCACGGCTGCGGCTGCGCCTCGGGCGGCACCTCCTCGGCGGCCTCGCTGCTCCTGGCCCTCGGTCTCGGCCTGGCGGCGCTCGGCCGGAGGGGTCGCGGCAAGGAATAGATGGCGTCGCCGCTCCGGCCATTCCGCTTCCGTTCCGCCGCGGCCTCGCTGCGCGGGCGGAGCCATGCCGAGAACCAGGACGCATGGTGCATCGTCGCCAGCCCGCGCAGCCGGGCCAACGGCACCCTGGTGGCGGTGGCCGATGGCGTGAGCTCGGTGCCCCGCGGCCAGTGGGCGGCCCAACACGCCTGTCGGCGTCTGACCGGCGTCATCCGCGAGGCGCGGTCCATCCGGGTCGAGGAGCTGGCCCAGGTCGTCAACGAGCTGGACTGGGAGCTGCGGGAGCACGGCCAGGGCTCGGCGGCCTGCACCCTGTCCCTGGCCTGGCTCGCCCGGGACGAGGCCGCGCTGCTGCATGTGGGGGACTCGGCCATCTTCCTGGTGCGAGAGGGCAAGGTCCGCCAGCTCAGCGTCGACATGAGCAGCGGCAGCCGCCTGAAGGGCTTCCTGGGCATGGGGCCCGCCGTGGCCGAGCGCCTGCAGATCCTGCGCCTGCCCCTGCAGGACCAGGACGGGCTGCTGCTTATCACCGACGGCGTTCGCGGCGTGCTCCGCCACACCGAGCTGGCCGGCTGGTGGCTGCGGACCGGACGGGACCCCGACCGCACCGTGCGCGGGGTCGTGCGGGAGGTCCACCGGCGAGAGGGCGGAGATGACGCGACGGTGCTGGCCGTGGCCATCGACGAGGTCGGCTCGGACTGAGCCGGGGTCTCTCTGCCGGGGGGCCCTCAGCCCGGCTCGTCCCCCGGCTGGTCCCACGGCTCGACCGGCAGCACGACCTCGGGCAGCGGCTCGGGATCGGGGATGGGCCAGGTGTCACCCCACAGGGTGCGGCCGCCGTCCACGCACAGGGTCTGGCCGGTGACGTAGCCCCCGCCCGGGCCCGCCAGGAAGGCCACGGTCCAGGCCACCTCCTCGCAGGAGCCCAGGCGCTTGGCTGGCGTGTAGCTCTGCTGGGCCCGCCCCAGCTCCAGGCCCGCCGGGTAGTTCAGCAGGCCGCTGCTGGCGATGATGCCCGGGGCCACGCAGTTGCAGCGCACGCCGCGGCTGGCCCACTCCACGGCCAGGGTGCGGGTCATGGCCTGCACCCCGGCCCGGGCGGCGACGGAGTGGGCCATGCCCGGGAAGCCCCGCTCGGTCAGCATGGTCACGCTGACGATGCTGCCGCCGTGGTCGAGCATCCACCGCTCGGCCACCTGCCGGGTCAGGTTCCAGGTCCCCGTGAGGTTCGTCGCCAGCACGGCGTCCCAGCCTCGGGGGCTGATCTGCTCGGCGGCGCACAGGAACTGGCCCCCGCCGTTGTTGACCAGGATGTCCAGGCTGCCGCAGCGGGTCACGACCTCGTCGACGGCGGTGGTGACCCGGTCGCGGTCCCGGATGTCCAGCTGGAGGCCCAGCACGGGGCGCCCCAGCTCCTGGGAGAGGCCCGCGGCGGCGCGCTCGTAGTGCTCGGCCTTGCGAGAGGCGATGACCACCGTGGCGCCCTGGCGAGCCAGCTCGCGGGCGACGGCCACGCCGATGCCGGTCCCGCCGCCGGTGACCAGGGCGACGTTGCCGAGCAGGACATCCTCGCGGAAGAGGGGCGCGGACATGGGGGCTCCAGGGTGAGGAGGGGGCGGCGAGAACAAGAGGAGGCTAGCACGACCGTCTCCGTGGGGTGTGGTATGTCCAGGCCGGCCCGCCTTCCCGGGCTGCAGGAGGCCCTGGATGCGGCTGCTCGTCACCGGTGGGTCCAGCTTCGTAGGCGCCCACTTCTGCCGGCTGGCGGCCCGCGAGCACGAGGTGCTGGCCCTGCACCACGCCACCCGCCTGCGGCTCAACGGCGTGAGCCCGGTCCGGGTGGACCTGCGTCGGCCCCGGGAGCTGGCCCGGCTGCGGGCCCTGGACGTCGACGCGGTGGTGCACCTGGCCTGCCGGATCCACGACCGCGGCGCCAAGGGGGAGGACCCGGCCGAGGCGGCCCTGCGCACCAACCGGGCCATGATGGACGCCGTGCTGGGCCTGGAGCGGCCGGTGCTCTACGCATCCAGCACCGTGGTCCACTGGAGCCAGGACACCCCCTATGGCCGCGGCCGCAAGGAGGACGAGGCCCGCCTGGTGGATAGCGGCCTGCCCTTCGCCATCGTGCGGCCCAGCGCCCCCTACGGCCCCCTGCTGGTCAACCATCGGCCCCGCCACCGTGAGAGCTTCCACACCCTGGTCGACATGGTGCGCCACAGCCCCGTGGTGCCCGTGGTGGGCGACGGCCGCTACCGCCGACAGCCGATCCACGTCGACGACCTCTCCGCCGCCATGTTGGGCCTGCTCGATGGCGGCCTGCCCGGCCAGGCCTTCGAGGCCGGCGGCGCCCAGGCCCTGAGCTTCGACGAGATCGTCCGGACCATCGCGGGGGCGCTGCGGCGGCGGGTCCACATCCTGCACCTGCCCAAGGCCCTGGTCCTGCGCCTGGCCCGCCTGAGCCCCGACCTCGACCCGCACCTGCTGGGCGCCATCGACGAGGACGAGCTGGCCGATCCGACGGCCCTGACCGCCGCCAGCGGCGTAGCCCTGCGGCCCTTCTCCGAGGGCGTGCGCGACCTGGTCTGAGGGGAGGGGTGGAGGGGAGGGCAAAGGGGAGGGGAGGCAGTCCCGCCGCGCCCGGGCGCTGCTCAGTGACCAGCTCCCGGGGCGGCCCTGCGCCGGCGCAGGACCAGGGCGGAGCAGAGCAGCACCCAGGCCCAGGCGAGCTGTGGCCCTGCGCTGGCGCAGCCACAGCCGACCACCGGGCCGGCGGCGCCATCGTCCGCGCCCGAAGCACCGCCGTCCCCACCGGCGAGCCCGCTGTCGCTGAGCCCGCTGTCGTCCGGGCTGCCGCTGTCGTCCGGGCTGCCGCTGTCGTCCGGGCTGCCGGTGTCGTCCGGGCTTCCGGTGTCGGGCGGAGGACAGCCGAGCTGGTCCTTGGGGGCGACAGACAGGGGCCCGGGCCCGGTGGTGTCCGTGCCCTCAGGGGTCTCCTCCAGGGCGCCCACCGTGGGGGGCGTGCCGCGGGATCGGCCGCAGAAGTCCGTCTGTAGCTCCGGATCCGACAGCCCCTGGGCTGGGAGCGCGCCGTCTGCGGCCGGGCGGAAGTCCCAGCCGGGGCCGTCCACCCAGCAGTCGGTCGGCGCTTCGCAGCGCACGTTTCCCTGGGCGTCCAGACCGGCCAGGGCGTGGGGGAAGGGGTCGCTGCCCTCGGACTGCCAGGCGGCGTTGCCCACCAGCCGGGAGGCCGTGACGACGCCGGACGCTCGCAGGGCGGGCCCGCCCTCTCCCAGGACGCTGTTGCCGGCGATGACCACGTCGTGGACCGAGTCCCAGTAGGCGTAGACGTAGATGCCGCCGTCGCCGCCGCCGATGACCACGTTGCTGGTCACCGCGACGGGGGGGCCTGCCACCTCGATGCTGGCGTTGTTGCGGGCGCGGATCACCAGGTTGCCCTCGACCCGGGAGGCGCGCCCCTCGTCCTCCGATCCGTAGATCTCGATGCCTGGGCCCTGGGTGTCGTTGATGACGTTGTCTCGAACCACGCCCCAGGAGTCGCGCTTGAGCTCCAGCCCGTAGCCCATTCCCGAGGAGCGCACGCCGTCGATCAGGTTGCCCTCGACCACGACCCCGGCTGCGGTGCAGGCGTCCCTGCCGTCGTGGCAGCCCAGGTATAGAGCCGTCGCCTGCATGTCGGTGAAGCGGTTGCGGCGGATCGCCAGTCCCACGGTGTCCGTGGAGTTGGCCGAGATCCCGATGCCACCGACCCCTGTGAAGGTGCAGTGCTCGATCGCCACATCAAAGCCGGCCTTGATCTTCACGCCGTCGATGTCCGCCTGGGTGGGCCCCAAGGCCAGGTGCTGCAGGCGCAAGTGGTCGGCCAGGACGTCGATGACGTTGGAGCTGGCACCGGAGTAGACGATCTGCGACGGGTGGGCCGGGTCCTCGCTCCGAACGGTGATCGGGAGCCCCTCGGTCCCGCCGGTCGCCAAGGTGCAGGGCCCGTCGTGCTCGCCGGCCTGCAGGACGATCTCGTCACCCGGCGCGGCGGCGTTGGCGGCGCCGCACCAGTCGCCGCCAGGGGGGATGGAGACCGTGGTGGCGAGAGCGCTGTGGGCGCTGAGCAGGGCGAGGATCAAGGAGGTGAGCATGGCCCAAGAATGGCACGCGCGGGTCCGGGCGCTCCGTCGCCCGGGGGCCCGTCGATGGCCGCCCCTTCCGTGGGGGGCGGGTTGATGGCGGGCGCTGCCTCGGCGGGTGCTGCCTCGGCGGGCGCTGCCTCGGCGGGCGCTGCCTCGGCGGGCGCTGCCTCGGCGGGCGCTGCCTCGGCGGGTGCTGCCTTGGTGGGCGGCACCACCTCGATTTGCGGCGCGGGGGCCGGCTCCGCCTCCCACAGGCTGGCCCGGCCCAGGGCGTCCCAGGCCACGACCCGCTCGGGCGGTCGGGAGAAGCGCAGGCCCTGGCCCGGCAGGCGATGTCCGCCCTGCCAGTCGACGCGCAGCGCCCCGGGGGCCCGGATCACCCAGGTGCCGGGCGGGTCCTCGGCCAGGGTCGGCGCTGCGGGCGGCCCGGCGGGATGGTCGACCAGCAGACCGCGGACCAGGGCGGCTTCCTCCCAGGCCTCGGCGGTGCCCTGGACCATGATGCCCAGGTTGCCGTCCCGCAGCAGGGCGAAGTCGGTGTCCCGCCGCCAGGCCGCGTCGATGCCCTCGGCCGGCTGCTCGACGGGGGTCGGCGCCAGGCGCTGGCGTCCCAGCTGCAGCGCGGTCCAGGCGGTGGCGGCCGCGTCGTCGGGCGCGACGTAGACGAAGGTGATGCCCCCTGGCACGATGAGGCTCCAGCCCGTGTCCGCGGTCCCGAAGGAGGGCGCGCGGGGCGGCTGTCCCTCGACGGCATGCAGCGCCTGCAGCGCCTCGACGGGGATCCCCGCGTGGTTGCCGCCGGCAGCCGCAGGGGAGGCCGACAGCAGGGTCAGGAGCAGGGAGGACGGTACCAGGACGAGCACGAGGGCCTGCTATCGCAAGAGGGTTAGGTGCGGCCGCGCCCTGCCATCCGGAGCCTGCCGTGTCCGACCAGAGTCCCGCCTCGCAGCACGTCCGCGTCCACGTTGACGACGGCATCATGGACCTCGTCCTCGACCGGCCCGAGCGCCGCAACGCCCTGTCGCTGGCCATGTACGAGGCCCTGACCGCGGCCCTGCAGCAGGCCTCCCAGGACGCAGCGGTGCGCCTGGTCCGGATCCGCGGCGCGGGCGGCACCTTCACGAGCGGCAACGACCTCAAGGACTTCCAGTCCCAGATCCCCGGTGAGGATGGGGGCGCCATCGGGGCCTTCCTGCGGGTGCTGGCGACCTTCGAAAAGCCCCTGCTGGCCGTGGTCGAGGGGCACGCCGTCGGCATCGGCACCACCCTGCTGCTGCACTGCGACCTGGCCATCGCCGCCTCGGACGCAACCTTCAAGCTGCCTTTCACCTCGCTGGGCCTGGTGCCCGAGGCCGGCTCCAGCCTGCTGCTGCCGGCCCTGGCCGGTCACCGTCAGGCGGCCCAGCTCCTGCTGTTGGGCGAGGCCTTCGACGCACAGACGGCGCGAGAGTGCGGCATCCTGAGCGAGGTCGTGGCGCCCGAGGAGCTGGAAGCCCGGGTCCAGGCCCGGTCCCAGCGCCTGGTCGAGCTGCCCTTGGGCGCCCTGGTGGCCACCAAGCGCCTGATGAAGGCCGCCCAGCGCCCCGCCCTGCTCCAGGCCATGCGGGACGAGGGTCGCGAGTTCCTGGCCCGCCTGTCCAGCCCCGAGGCGATGGAGGCCTTCATGGCCTTCTTCCAGAAGCGCAAGCCGGACTTTCGCAGCCTGGGCTAGCAGAGCTAGGCGGACGCAGGTCCTCAGTCCGCGACCAGGTCGAAGTCCACCCGCAGCCCGGGGGGATCGCTGCGCTCGAAGACCACGTCGATGTGGTTGCGGTCCGAGGTCAGGCGGTCGCCGATCGGGATGTCGACGACGGCCAGCAGCTCGGGCCAGGCCTGGAGCAGCCGGGCCTCCAGACCGGCCTCGGCCTGGGGGGTGGGCACGCTGAGCAGGCGCGCCTTCAGGGCGCCCTTGAAGCGCATGTAGTTGTTCAGGCGGGGGACGCGGAAGTCGCTGTCCTTGTCGAAGTCGATGCGCAGCGACGAGAAGTCGATCTGGACCTGTTCGGCGAGCAGGCCCTCGACGACGGTGCCCAGCAGCAGGCGTCGGAACTGGTTCCACATGGACATGAGGACTCCTCGGGCGCAGGCCCGGTCAGGGGGAATTCAGGAGCGAAGGGGAAAAGCGGGGCTCACAGGTGCAGGTCGCGGCGGAGCAGCCAGGTGCCGACGCCGATGCCGGCGGCGGTGAGCAGCAGCCCGAGCAGGGCGACGACCGCTTGGAAGCTCGCGTCTTCTTGCAGCGGGCCGCCGAGCATCCAGCCACCGAAGATGCTGGCCAGGAAGACCAGGAACCACACGCCCTGCTGGGCGGTGCGCACGTCGGCGGCGCGCACGGACAGCGCCGCGCCGCCCGCCGCCAGGGCCATGGCCCAGGCCGGCCCCCCCAGGCCGAAGGCGATGAGCCAGCCTGGGGACGGCGGCAGGCGCCAGGCGAAGGGCTGGCAGACGTCCAGGGCGGACAACGCGGCCGCCGTGCAGCCGCCCAGGCCCAGGTAGAGCAGCCAGGGCGTGAAGACGGCGCCCAACACCTTGCCCAGGAGCAGCTCGCCGCGCCCCAGGGGCGAGACCATGAGGAAGGGCAGGGTGCCGCACTGGCGCTCGTGCAGGATGGCGTGGCCGGCCAGCACCGCCGTCATGCCCAGCAGCTGCGTGAAAAGCAGGAAGTTGAAGCTGGAGAGCACGCCGTCGATGACCGTGTGGATGGGGTCGTCGATGGCCATGCCCGTGGTGGCGAGGTTCTGCTCGAAGAGCACCCGGCTGGCCGGCTGGCTCTCGATGAGGGCCATGAGCAGGGCCACGAAGAGGACCAGGCCGGCGATGACGGCCAAGACGGCGCCCATGGCGGCGATCATCGCCGGCTGCCGGCGGTGCTCCAGCCACTCGCGGCGCGCGACCAGCAGGACCCGCCTCATGTTTCGACCGGCGGGTGGGCCTGGAGCGCTGCCTGGTAGGGGGCGAAGAGGGCGCCGACCGGGGGCAGGTTGCGGGGGCCCGGGAAGCGGCGCTCGGACAAGATGCGGCCGGCGAGGAGCAGGACGCGCTCGCACAGGCTCTCGGCGGCCACCAGGTCGTGGGTGCAGGCCACCACGGCCAGGCCGGCGTCGGCGCGCTCCCGCACGACCTGCCAGATGGTCCGGGCGCTCACGGGGTCGAGGTTGGCGGTGGGCTCGTCCAGGAGCAGGACCCGCGGCTGCATCAGCAGGGAGCGGGCCAGGGAGATCTTCTGCCGCGTGCCGCTGGAGGCGGTGTGGACGGGGCGATCCAGGGCCTGGTCCAGGTGCAGGCCGGCCAGCAGCGGGCCCGTGCGGGCGTCGACGTCGGCCGGGGACAAGCCGTGCAGGGCCCCGAAGTAGTGCAGGTTCTCCCGAGCGCTGAGCAAGGGGTACAGCCCCGGCTCGGCCGTGAGCAGGCCGACCAGGGCGGCGCCGCTGCGGGCGACCTGGCGCGCCGGCATGCCCTGCACCGTCACCGTGCCGGCCGAGGGCTCCAGCAGGCCGGCCATGAGCAGCAGCAGGGTGCTCTTGCCGCCGCCGTTGGGGCCGATCAGCCCCAGCACCTCGCCGGGCGGCAGGTCGAGGTCCACCCCTTGCAACACGATGTGCCGACCGAAGCGTCGACCCAGGTTCTGGCAGCGGAGCACGGCTTCCATGGGGCGCAGCGTAGCCCGCGGCGGAGCGGTCCCTGTGGCGCCCGGGGTCGCAGCCCTCGCGACCGGGAGGGGCCGCGTTAGGCGCCCGGCCGCCTGCCCGGCCGCCTGCCCGGCCGCCTGCCCGGCCGCCTGCGCCGAGCCTGTCATGCCCTGCTCCCCATCGACCCTGTCCCCGCCCTCCGCCGTCTCGCCTCCCTCCACCGTACCGGTGGTGGACCTGCGGGACTTCACCCACGGGGACGCCGCGGCCCGGGCGGCCTTCGTGGCCGACACCGGCCGCGCCTTCGCCGGGCTGGGCTTCGTCCGGGTCCAGGGCCACGAGGTCCTGCCGGAGCTCATCGAGCCGGCCTACGCGGCGGCCCGGGCCTTCTTCTCGCAGCGGCAGGACGACAAGCTGCGCTACCACGTGCCGGGGGGCGCCGGGGAGCGCGGCTACACGCCTTTCGGCTACGAGCACGCTCGGAACCAGGCCGTGCCGGACCTCAAGGAGTTCTGGCACGTCGGGCGCGAGCTGCCGCCGGGGCACGCGCTGGCCGGGGTCTACCCGCCCAACCTGTGGCCGGCCGAGGTCCCCGCCTTCCGTCCGCGGCTGCTGGCGGTCTACGCCGCCCTGGAGCGGGTGAGCGAGGCGCTGCTCCAGGCCCTGGCCCTGTACCTGGAGGAGCCGCCCGAGACCTTCGTGGCCCTGACCCGGGACGGCAACTCCATCCTGCGGCCGATCCACTACCCGCCGGTGCGGGGTGAGCACTTCATCCCAGGCGCCGTGCGGGCCGCGGCCCACGAGGACATCAACTTCATCACCCTGCTGATGTCCTCGACCAGCGCCGGGCTGGAGCTGCTGACGCGACAGGGCCAGTGGCTGCCCGTAAACGCGCTGCCAGGCGAGATCCTGGCCGACACCGGCGACATGATGAGCCGCATCACCAGCGGGGTCCTGCCCTCGACGACGCACCGGGTCGTCAACCCCGCGGACGGCGACACCGATCGGCTGAGCATGCCCTTCTTCGTGCACCCGCGACCCGACGCGGTGCTGCGCGTATTGGAGCGCTTCCGGGGAGAGGGCTACCCGCCGCCGGCCCCGGACATCACGGGCTACGGCTTCCTGCGGCGCCGCCTGCGTGAGATCGGCCTGCTGGACGAGCAGACCGAGGAGGTCGATCGCTCCGAGGCCGGCCACCGCGGGGGCTGAGCAGGGGCGGCGGCTCAGGGCCCGCCGGCACAGGACCCGCCGGCACACAGCGCGGCGGCGCAGGCGTCGACCGCGGCCAGCAGGGCCTGGATGCGTGGCTCCCGGGCCTCGTACACGGCATCCACTCCCGCGGCGCCCTCGGGTGTACAGCGGCCGACCAGGGCCAGGACCGGGCGCCCGCGGGCCCGGGCCCGGGTGACGACCTCGCCCACGACCTTGCCCTCGTAGCTGCTGCCGTCCAGGCGGCCCTCGCCGGTGAGGACCCGGTCAGCCCGCTCGATGGCGGCGTCCAGGCCCGTGTGGTCGGCGATGGTGGCCGCGCCGGGGCGCAGGGGCAGGCCCAGGGCGGCCAGGGCCAGGCCGAGGCCACCGGCGGCCCCCCCACCTGGCAGCTCCGGATCCAGGTGCCGACCCTGACCCTGGGCCCAGGTGGCCAGGACCTCGGCCCAGCGGGACAGGGCCTGGCTCAGGGGGCCCAGCTCGTCCTCGGCCAGCCCCTTCTGGGGGCCGAAGCGGGCCGTGGCCTGGGAGAGGGGGGTGCGGACGTCAGCGAGGACCTCGCCGAGGGGCAGGACCGGCCCGAGGCCGCGCAGGGCTCGGACCTGGCCCAGCAGCCGCGCCGGGGGGCCCTCGAGGGCCTCGCCGCGGCGGTCCTCGGCCACGAGCCCCAGGGCCTGGAGCATGCCCAGGCCGCCGTCGACGGTGGCGCTGCCCCCCAGGCCGATCCACAGCTGAGGGGAGCGCACGGCCCGCAGGAGATCGGCCACACCGGCGCTGCTGGCGTCGAGGGGGCGCAGCCGGTCCAGCCCGGCCCGGCCGATGGCCAGGGCGGTCTCGACGACGGCGGTCTCGGCGGTGCGCTCGCCGGGACCCCCAGGCGCTGCGAGCAGGCCCAGCTCGGTGTCGCGCGCCTGGCCCAGGGCGTCGCAGACCCGGACCGGCTGGCTGCCCAGGGGCCCGTGGGCCCGCAGGGTCTGGAGCAGGCCCTCGCCCCCGTCACTCAGGGGGTGGGCGACCGCCGGGATCCCGCGCTGCCGCAGGCGCGCCACGACGCGCTCGGCCACCTCGGGCGCCCCCAGGAAGCCGCCCCAGGAGTCGGGCGCCACCAGGACCCGCGGCGGGCCGCTCACCCGTGGACGGCCTTTCCGAAGGCGCGCATCCAGACCTGCTCCTCCTCGCTCAAGGGACCGCGCTCCAGGGCGGCGAGGTTCTCGTCGAGCTGGGCCAGGGTCTTGGGCCCGGTGAGCACGACGTTGACGTGGGGGTCACTCAAGCAGAAGCGGTAGCAGTCGCCGGCCGTGGGCACCGGCCCCTCCCACCCGCGGGGGCGCTTGAGCAGGCGCCGCCAGCTCGTCGCGGTGTAGGCCGTGACCATGCGACGGTCCGCGCCCTCCCCCAGGTAGGGGAAGACGTCGCGCTCGGCGCCGGGGTGGGCGGCGTTGTAGCGCAGCATGAACATGTCCAGGGGGGAGTCCTGGGCCAGGCGGCCGGCCCGCTCCCGGTCGTGGATGCTGACGCCGAGGGCCTTGACCTTGCCCTCCTCGCGCAGCTTCACCAGCGCGTCCACCGTGCCGTCGGTCCACCAGCTCGTGACGCCGAGCCAGTTCAGCTGCAGCACGTCCAGGTAGTCGGTGCCCAGGCTGCGCAGGGCGCTCTCGGTGAAGCGCCGGACGTTGCCGCCCCAGAAGCCCATGGTGGGCCCGGTGGCGACGACCAGCCGCTCGCGGTCCCGCGCCAGGGCCTCGCGCAGGGGGCCCGTGACCTTGCTCATGCGGGGGGTCCAGAAGAGGTACTGGATGCCGCGCTCCTCCAGGGCGACGCGGACGCCGGCCTCGTCCAGGCCGTAGTTGCCGGCCAGGCCCAGGCGGAAGATCTCCTTGCCCAGGCGGGGGAGGAGGGTGGTGCGGAAGGAGGCCACGACAGGTCCTGGGGCGCGAGGGAGTGCTTCACCCTGCGGACCACGAGGGGTCTCGGCAAGGCCTGCTGGGTACGGACCTTCCGCCCTCACGCGCGGGGTGCGATCTTGTGGCCCAGCGTCCATCCTCGACGGGAGCCATTCCTTCGAATTACACGCCTGCTGAGGCTCGTTCCAGGCCCCAACCCCATCCGAACCCCGAGGACGCCATGCGTACCGCTCTGGCCCTGCTGCCCCTGCTCCTGACCCTGGGCTGCAACAGCAACGAAGACATCTGGCTGCTCCAGATGCCCTTCGTGACCGACCCGACCTGTGACACCACGGTCACCCACAACTTCACGGGCGCCTACGAGCCGACCGACACGACCGAGAGCGACTGGACCATCGACGAGACCTCGGACAAGAGCCCGGCCCTGGTCTTCGTGCAGATCTCCATGGAGTCCAAGGACGCCGCGACCCTGCTCATGGGCAACCAGGCCTGGCCGGGCACGTCGCCCGACAAGGACCACTGGAAGTTCAGCTGGACGGGCAGCAACACCGCCGACTCGAACAGCGACAACGTCAACGGCTACACCTTCACCGAGTCGCGGAACGACCAGAGCGTCGAGACCATCGACATCACCTTCGATGGCTCCACCGCCACCGGCACCTGGGAGACCGACACCAACCAGGACGACCAGTGGTCCGAGACCGATGAGTGGGACACGTCGGTCGGCCTGAGCGCCGGCCAGATCCCGGCCAACCTGTACCTGGTGGTGGACACCAGCACGACGACCGGCATGCCGGTGCGCAACGCGCCGGACTTCGCCGACTGCGACGCCGCCAACTGCTCGCTCAAGGTCCAGGCCACCTGCACCGAGTCGCGCGACTTCACGGGCACCCTGACCGGCTACACGACCGAGGATGCCTACCAGCAGCTCGTCGGCGCCGGCCAGCCCTACGGCACCTGAGCCCAGGCTCCGTCGCTGAGCCCAGGCTCCGTCGCTGAGCCCAGGCTCCGTCGCTGAGCCCAGGCTCCGTCGCTGAGCCCCCGCCCGCGGGCTCAGCCCCCGCGGGCTCAGCGACGGTGCTGTGTTGGGACTCAACCGGGCTCGTAGCCCAGGTTGGGTCCCAGCCAGCGCTCAGCCGTGGACCGCTCCCAGCCCTTGCGACGCGCGTAGTCGTCGACCTGGTCGCGGGTGAGCTTGCCCACGCCGAAGAAGGCCGCCTGGGGGTGGGCCAGGTACAGGCCGCTGACGCTGGCGGCCGGCCACATGGCCATGCCCTCGGTCAGGCGTACGCCCGTGTTGGCCTCGACGTCGAGCAGCGTCCACAGGGTCTGCTTCTCGGTGTGGTCGGGCTGGGCCGGGTAGCCGGGCGCGGGGCGGATGCCCTGGAACTGCTCGCGGATCAGGCCCTCGCGGCTCACGTCCTCTTGGGGGGCGTAGGCCCAGATCCGGGTGCGGATCCGCTGGTGCAGGCGCTCGGCCAGGGCCTCGGCCAGGCGGTCGGCCAGGGCCTTGGCCATGATGGCGTGGTAGTCGTCGTGATCGGCCTGGAAGGTGGCGACCAGGTCCTCGACCCCGTGGCCGACGGTGACGCAGAAGGCGCCGATCCAGTCGGGGGTGCCCTCGCTGGCCAGGTAGTCGGCCAGGGCCAGGTTGGGGCGGGCCCCGCCCTTGCGGGACTGCTGGCGCAGGGTGTGCAGCACGGCGCGGAGCTCGTGGCGCTGCTCGTCCTGCCAGACCACGATGTCGTCGCCCCGACGGTTGGCCGGGAAGATGCCGGCGACGGCGCGGGCGGTGAAGGCCTGCTCGTCGACGATGCGCTGCAGCAGGGCCTTTGCGTCGTCGAAGAGGGCCTGGGCGTGGGGGCCGACGACCGGGTCGTCCAGGATCTCGGGGTAGTGCCCCGCCAGCTCCCAGGTGCGGAAGAAGGGGGTCCAGTCGATGAGCTCGACCAGGTCGGCCAGGGGCCAGGCGTCGAAGACGTGGAGCCCCGGCTCCAGGGGGGCTTGGATGGCCGCCGGGTCCAGCTGCAAGGCGTTGGCCCGGGCCTCGGCCAGGCTCAGGTGGCGGTCGGGCTCCTGGCGGGCGGCCCGGCGGGCCCGGACCTCGTCGTAGTCCCGTCGCACCTGGTCGGTGAAGGCGCCGCGGCGCTCCTCGGAGAGCAGGGTGCCGGCGATGCCGACCGCGCGCGAGGCGTCGGTGACATAGACCACGGGGGAGCTGCGGGCCGGGGCGATCTTGACGGCCGTGTGGACCTTGCTGGTGGTGGCGCCGCCGATGAGCAGGGGCAGGGTCACCCCGGTGCGCTCCAGCTCGCGGGCGACGTGGATCATCTCGTCCAGCGAGGGCGTGATCAGGCCGGACAGGCCGATGATGTCGACGTTCTCGGCGCGGGCCACGTCCAGGATGCGCTGGGTGGGGACCATGACGCCGAGGTCGATGACCTCGTAGCCGTTGCAGCGCAGGACGACGCCGACGATGTTCTTGCCGATGTCGTGCACGTCGCCCTTGACCGTGGCCATCAGGATCCGGCCCTTGGTGGTGGCCAGGGTGGGGTCGGCGAGCTTCTCGGCCTCCAGGTAGGGCTCCAGCCAGGCGACGGCCTTCTTCATGACCCGGGCCGACTTGACGACCTGGGGCAGGAACATCTTGCCGGCGCCGAAGAGGTCGCCGACGACGTTCATGCCGTCCATGAGCGGGCCCTCGATGACGGCCAGGGGGCTCTGCAGGCGCTCCAGGGCCTCGGCGGTGTCCTCCTCGATGAAGCGGGCCTCGCCGTGGACCAGGGCGTGCTCCACGCGCTTGCCGACCGGGGCGTCGCGCCAGGACAGGTCCTCGACCCGCACCTTGCCGCCGCCCTTGTGGCGCTCGGCCACCTCCAACAGGCGCTCGGTCGCGTCGGCGCGGCGGTTGAGGACCACGTCCTCGACCCGCTCCCGCAGCTGAGGCTCCAGGTCGTCGTAGACGGCGAGCTGGCCGGCGTTGACGATGCCCATGTCCATGCCGGCCTGGATGGCGTGGAACAGGAAGACGCTGTGGATGGCCTCGCGGACGGCGTCGTTGCCGCGGAAGCTGAAGGAGACATTGGAGACGCCGCCGCTGATCTTGACGCCGGGGAGCAGGGCCTTGATGCGACGGGTCGCCTCGATGAAGGCCACGGCGTAGCCGTCGTGCTCCTCGATGCCCGTGGCGATGGCGAAGATGTTCGGGTCGAAGATGATGTCCTCGGCCGGGAAGCCGTCGGCGAGCAGCAGGCGGTAGCAGCGCGCGCAGATGTCGACCTTGCGCTCCAGGGTGTCGGCCTGGCCGTCCTCGTCGAAGGCCATGACGACCACGGCGGCGCCGTAGCGGCGGACCAGCCGGGCCTGGTGCAGGAAGGCCGCCTCGCCCTCCTTCAGGGAGATCGAGTTGACGATGGCCTTGCCCTGGACCCACTGCAGGCCGGCCTCGATGACCGACCACTTGCTGGAGTCGATCATCACGGGCACGCGGCTGATCGCTGGCTCGCCGGCCACCAGCCGCAGGAAGCGGCGCATGGCGTCGGCGCCGTCGAGCATGCCCTCGTCCATGTTGACGTCGATGATCTGGGCGCCGGCCTCGACCTGCTGGCGGGCGACGCGCAGGGCCGTGTCGAAGTCGCCCGAGGTGATGAGCTTGCGGAAGCGGGCCGAGCCCGTGACGTTGGTGCGCTCGCCGACGTTGACGAAGAGCTGGCCGGCTTCGCCCAGGTTCAGGGGCTCCAGGCCGGACAGGCGCAGCAGGGGCGGGCGCGCGGGGATGGCCCGGGGGGGCAGGCCGGTGACGGCCTGGGCGATGGCGGCGATGTGGTCGGGGCCGGTGCCGCAGCAGCCGCCCACGATGTTGAGGAAGCCCTGCTCGGCCCACTCGCGGATCTCGCGGGCCATGAGCTCGGGGCTGTCGTCGTACTCGCCCATCTCGTTGGGCAGGCCGGCGTTGGGGTGTGCGCTGACGGCCACGTCGGCGACGCGGGACAGCTCCTCGACGTACTGGCGGAGCTGGTCGGCGCCCAGGGCGCAGTTCAGGCCGAAAGACAGCGGGCGGGCGTGCCGCAGGCTGTTCCAGAAGGCCTCGGTGGTCTGGCCGGAGAGGGTGCGGCCGCTGGCGTCGGTGATGGTGCCCGAGATCATGATCGGGGCCCGGCGGGCGGGCTCGGCCTCAAAGAGGGTCTCAATCGCGAAGAGGGCGGCCTTGGCGTTCAGGGTGTCGAAGATGGTCTCGACGAGCAGCAGGTCGGCGCCGCCGTCGAGCAGGGCGGTGGCCGCCTCGGTGTAGGCGTCGACCAGCTCCTGCCACTGCACGTTGCGGTAGCCCGGGTTGTTGACGTCGGGGCTGATGCTGGCGGTCTTGTTCGTGGGGCCCAGCACGCCGGCCACCCAGCGGGGGCGCCCGTCGCGGGCCTGGGCGGCTTCACACTCGGCGCGGGCCAGGGCGGCGGCGGCGTGGTTCAGCTCGGGGACCAGCGCCTCCATGCCGTAGTCGGCCATGGCGATGCGGGTCGCGTTGAAGCTGTTGGTCTCCAGGATGTCGGCGCCGGCTTCCAGGTAGGCGCGGTGGATCCCGCCGATGATCGCCGGCTGGGTGAGGACCAGCAGGTCGTTGTTGCCCTTGAGGTCGTGGGGATGCGCGGCGAAGCGGGCGCCCCGGTAGTCCTCCTCTTGCAGGTGGTGGTCCTGGATCTGGGTGCCCATGGCCCCGTCGAGGACGAGGATGCGGGCCGCCAGGGCCTGGTGGAGGGCGGCGATGCGGGGGGAGGGGAGGGACGAGGAGAGCGAGGAGGAAGCGGTCATGGGGAGACCTTCGCGGCGTGCAGGGTGAGGACCTGGAAGTTGGGCGGGCGGCGCTCGCGGCTGGTCACGGCGCACAGCTGCACCCGTAGGCCGACGGACCGGGCCAGGGCGGCCAGCTCCTCGGGCTCGAAGCCGAGGTTGCCGTGGTCGTAGCGGGCGACCTCGGCCCGGTGCCCGTGGCGGTGCAGGGTGACGGCGACCAGGCGGCCACCGGGCGCCAGGACGCGGGTGGCCTCGGCGAGGGCCAGGCCGGGGCGGTCGCTGTAGGACAGGCTGGACAACATCAGGGCGTGGTCGAAGGAGGCGTCGGGGAAGGGCAGGGCGTGCATGTCGCCCTGGTGGACCTGGAGGTTCTCGATGGCGGCCAGGCGCGCGCGGGCCTTCTCCACGACGAGCGGGGAGAGGTCGACCGTGGTGACCGAGCGGGCGTAGGGGGCCAGCAACTCGGCCACGGTGGCGTCGCCGGCCGCGATGTCGACCAGCCGACCCAGGCCGGCCAGGCCGACCAGGCCGCGGGCCACGGCCTCCCAGGTGCGTCCGGGCGAGTAGTGGCGGCCCATCTGACCGGCGACGCTGTCGGCCCAGGTCGCGCCCGAGCGACGGGCGGCGAGGATCGACTGCACCCGCTCGGCGTCTTGGACGAGCAGGGGGTCCAGGGCGCCGTCCAGCACGGCCTGCACCAGGTGCGCCGTCGCGGGGGCCCAGTCCTCCTCGGAGCTGCGGTACAGGCTGCTCGCCCCGTCGCGGTGGGGGTGGACCAGGCCCGCCTCCCGCAGCTTGCCCAGGTGGGTGCTCACCCGGGGCTGGGCGAGCTGGGTCACGGCCGACAGCTCGCCCACCGTGAGGGGGTGGGCCGAGATCAGGGCCAGCAGTCGCACCCGGGTCGGATCCCCCAGGATGCGGCAGAGGTCGGTGGTGGAGCTGAGGTCGGCCATGAGGAAACGCTATCCCGGCATCGCGATGAGAGGAATGGCTAGGCGCGAGGCGGGCGAGCGGGGCAGGTGAGCGGGGCAAGAAAACGCATACCGCATCGCCTGACACCCGCCTGCGGACCCCCGCCTGCGACCCCCGCCTGCGCTGACACCCACCGCGCCCTCCACTCGCCAGCGCGGCACCGCCGATGTCACGATACGTTTCGCCCGCCGACGGAGGTCCCCGTGCTTGCTGTGCTGGCTGCTGCCTTCCTGCTGATCCGCCCTGCGGCTGCCGAGAGCCTGCCGGGCCTGCCGCTGCCCTTCGACGTCGATGCCGAGGGGCACTGGCTGCTGGGGGCCGAGCTGCCCGCGCCCTTCGCGCAGGCGGGCGCGGCGCCGGGCTGGCGGCTCACCGCCATCGACGGCCAGCCCTTCTCGGACCCGCTGGCCGCCGAGCGCGCCGTGGCCCAGGGACCGGCCCGCGACGTGCGCCTGCACTTTGTGCTGCCCGACCCCGCGGCGCCGAGCTCGAGCCCCCGGGGCCGGGCCGCCGCGCCGTCCCCCGAGCCCCAGGAGACGATCCTGGTGGTGCCCCGCGCCGAGTTGGTCCACGCCGAGCAGCTGGGCGTGGTGCCCTGGCCCGAGGGCTTCACGAGCCCGGGCACGACCTGGCAGGCGACCTGGTCGGGTGAGCCGACGCTGACCGACGGCGCCGGCCTGAGCTGGACGCTGGACGCGGGCACCGGCGGCATGCGGCGCCAGGAGGGCACCGAGCTGACGCCGCTGGTGATCCCCGAGGTCTTCTGGAGCCTGTCGGGGGCCGACTGGGTGCTGGATCGGGCCGAGGGCCTGGTCGAGGACACGACGGCGGATGCCCGGGCCAGCCTGTCGCTGGCCGCGCGGATCCGCAGCTTCCAGGGCGTGCCGGGCGACCACCTGGTGCTGCCGACGGAGCAGGGCCTGGAGGTCCTGCTGGTGGAGTGGCCCCGCGGCACGCCCGCCCTGCCCAGCTGCTCGCCGGCCGTGCCCGAGGCCTGCCTGGCCGCGGGGGAGCAGGTGGTCACGGATCTGCAGGGTCGCACCGGCGCCCGGGCCGAGGCCCAGCGCCTGCTCGGCCTGGCCTGCGCCGGCGGGGTCCACCGCGGCTGCTACGAGGCGGTGGCCCTGGAGGACGACCGCCTGGCCGACCAGGCCGGCGCCTGCGTGGATGGGGACGTGGCGGCCTGCAACGCGGTCGCCGACAAGCGGCTGCTGCAGCACCCCGAGGCCCCGACCGACCTGGACGTCGGCCTGCTGGAGTACGCCTGCGAGCTGGAGGGCTCGGGCTCCCTGGGCCAGCGCCTGCGCCGCCTGGAGACCGTGGGCAAGGGCTGCATGACCCTGGCCTCGGTCTACGACAAGCGCGGCATGCCCGACCGCGCCCTGCTCAACCTGGACCAGGCCTGCGTCCTGGGGCGGGCCGACGCCTGCGACGAGGCGGCGACGCGTCGCCACAAGGCCTTCGCGGCGCGCATGGTCCGCGAGTGCGAGGACGACAAGCTGCCCATCGCCGCGTCCTGCGTGGACCTGGGCAAGCTGCTGCAGAAGGAGACGGTGGAGGCGGCCTCGGTCGACGACTTCTCCGCCTTCCTGCGCGGCTGCTCCCTGGGGGCGGCCGACGGCTGCGTGCTGCTCGGGGACTACGTGGACCGCTGGGGCATTGAGAACCCGCGTGTGGCCGAGGCGGAGCGCCAGCTCCGACAGTCCTGCGCCGACGGGGAGCAGAAGGCCTGCCTGGGCGCCGGCCACCTGCTGGTGCGGCACGAGCCCAAAACGGACGCCTACCAGGAGGCGCTCCTGATGTTCAAGAACGCCTGCGACGCCGGCCTGGCCTCTGCCTGTGTGGCGGGCGCCGAGCAGCGGCGCATCGGCCGGGCCAAGGACGCCGAGGCCCCCAGCCAGATCGAGATGTGGAACCAGGCCTGCGACCTGCACAGCGCCGAGGGCTGCGTGGGCCTGGGGGATCGCATGGTGCGCTCCAAGAAGACCTGGGGCGAGGCCTACACGGCCTGGACCCGGGCCTGCGACCTGGGGGACTCCCACGCCTGCACGGCCCTGGGGCAGCTCGTCGAGCGCCGCCACTCGGAGCCCTGGCCGACCGAGCAGCCCGGCGACAGCTACCTGGTGCGCGGCTGCGACAACGGCGATCCCGAGGGCTGCTACTGGCTGGCCGAGGACGACCTGCCCCGCAAGGGGGAGCCCTCGGAGCCCGACTACAAGCTCCTGGACCAGTCCTGTGAGGGCCAGTACGGCGACGGCTGCGCCCGCCTCGCCCAGGTCCACCTGGACCGCAGGACCAGCTTCGACGACGAGATCGCCGCCCGGCACCTGGACACGGCTTGTGACAACGGCAGCTACGACTCCTGCAAGGTGCTGGGGACCATGTACATGCGCGGCAAGGGCGTCGAGCGGGACCGGCAGGAAGCCCGGCAGCTCCTGGAGCGGTTCCGCTTGAACGCCCCCCGCAAGCACGTGCGCCTGGGCATCACCGGCGGCCTGGCGACCCTGGCCGGCGGCGAGGCCGAGCTGGTCCTGCCCATCCCCGTGGGGCCGGCGATCTCGGTCGGCGGCACCTACAGCTACCTGCCGGGTCTGGGCACGGCGATGATGCTGCTCAAGGGCCTGGACAAGCCCGCGGTGGCGCCGGACATCCAGTCGATCACCCTGTCGGCGCGGCTGTACCCGAACACCCAGGCTCGCGGCGTCTATGGGGCCTTCGGTGTCCACCAGCTCACCGCCAGCGGCGGCGACCTGCCCCAGGCCCTGGTCCGCAGCGGCTGGAGCGCCCGCCTGGGCTTCCGCAACGACAGCAAGCTCTTCTACACGGGTATCGAGCTGGGCCTGGGCCAGTACGGCCTGGTCTACCTCAAGGACTTCGACTCCAACGAGACCGGCATCCTGCCGCTGCTGCTGCCGACCTTCAACTTCTCGATGGGCTTCGCCTTCTTGTAGGCCCGCCGCTCAGCGGTCGCGCTTGCTCAGCGGTCGCGCTTGCTCAGCGGTCGCGCTTGCTCAGCGGTCGCGCTTCTTGTGCTTGCGCCCGGTGCTCTCCTCCACCGGGGGAGGGGGGGGCGGGGCCGCGCTCTGGAAGGTCGTGATCGAGCCGTCCGGCTCGCGGGAGACGAGCCAGACGCCGCCGTCCACGGCGACGTAGGCCGCGTGGAAGTCGGGGAGGGTGGCGGCGAGCAGGGCCGCGATCTCGGGCTGGCCGGCCGCGTCCTCGATGTGGGGGAGGATGGGGCGGCGGAAGGCGCCGGGCAGGACCAGGGTGGTATTGCCGGCGACCACGAGCCAGGCCGAGCGGATGCCCGCCGGCGAGGGGTGCTGGGCCAGGTGCAGGCCGGAGGCCACCGCGACGCGGTCGCCCTTGCCTTGCAGGGTCCGGCCGTCGACCCAGGGGCCGCTGCTGGTGCCGGCAGGCACGACGCGGACCTGGAGGGCGGCCGGAGTGGCCCGCTCCTCGATGAGCAGGGGCTGGCCTTCGCCGGGCATGCTCAGGTCCCAGGCCAGGTCGGGCGCGAAGGCCAGGGCGGTCCGCAGCTCCCCGCGGGCGGCCTCGGTGTCCCCCTGCTCGGCTTCGATCGCGCCCCGCAGCATGAAGATCCGGGCCGCGACCCGGGTGTCGACCAGCTCGCCCAGGCAGCCCAGGTTGGCCACCGCCAGGTCCAGGTGGTCCTGGGCGCCCAGGTGGTCGCCCTGCTGTCCGGCGGCTTCGGCCCGCACGAGCTCGGCCCGCACGGTCTCCAGCTCGGTGGGGCCCCCGGCACAGCGGCGCATGACCGCGTCGCCCAGCGCCTGGGGCGGGGCGGCGAGCAGCTCGTCCAGGGGCATGGCGTCGAGCTCGGCCGCCGCCAGGCCCGTGTGCTCGGAGACCGAGGCGAGCAGGCTGGCGGCGTCGCCGCCGGAGACACCGTCGTAGATCACGGGCACGCCGGCCTGGGCCAGCGGGATCGTGAGCGCGGGGAGCAGCAGGGAGAGGACCATGCGCGAGTGCTAACGCGGCGGAGCGCCGACTTCTTCCGTGGCCCCCGCGCGCCGGTGCCCCCACGCGCCTGGCGCTGTCGACGCCCCTTGCGCTCAGGGGCTGGTGCCGCCGCAGGCGCTGTTGGTGTCGAAGCTGTAGCAGATCTCGACCGAGTGGTCGGTGCGCACGACCACCGGGATCCGGGTCTTCTCTCCCGCCGGGCTGACGATCTCCAGGGTGTGGCTGCCGACAGGCAGGACGTAGCCGGGACCTGAGCGGACCAGGTCCTTGCCGCCCTCACGGACCGTGGCGCCGCTGGGCACGGTGCGGACGACGACCACGCCGGTCGGGTCGGCGGGCGGCGCGACGGGGGCCTCCTCGGGGGCGGAGCTGCTGCTGTGGCCAGGCAAGGGGCCGATCTCGATGACCCGTGGCTGGCTGCTGCTGCCGGACCGGGCGCTGCTGGTTGTGGTGCCGCTGGTGCTGCCGCGGGCCGGCGCCGCTGGGGCCGTCTCGGGGGCCGGCGGCGCCTGGGGCAGGGCCACGGTGCCGGCCTGCTCGGTTGGTGCCTGGTCGGTTGGTGCCTCTTCGGGCGGCGCCTGCTCGGGCGGCGCCTGCTCGGGCGGCGCCTGCTCGGGCGGCGCCTGCTCGGGCGGCGCCTGTACGGTCGGGGAGGCCTCCACCGGGGCGCCCGGCCCAGCGGGGCCCATGCGCTCGCTCAGCAGGCGCGGCAGGAGGATGGCGATGAGGCTGACCGAGGCCACCAGGGCGACGGCAGCGCCGATCAGGATCGGGCGCCCCAGCGCGCCGCTCGGGGCGGGGGGGGCGACCGGATCGAAGGCCGGGTGGGTCACGGCCGCGGGGGCACCGACGGCGGGAGGGGCGATCTGTGGGTAGACGTCCTCGTCCTCTCCCATGGCCGCCAGGTCCAGCGGGTCGGGCACGGCGGTCTCGCCGCTGCCCCCCGCCCCGGACCCGTCGAGGAGGTGGGCCGAGGTGCCGCCGATGGCCGGGCCGCGGCGAAGCATGTCGGACAGGCCCATGGCGACGGGCTGGGTCGCGCCGGGGCGGTCCGGGTCGGGCACGAAGGCGACGACGGGCTCATCCGAGAGGGTGTCGACGATGGCCTGGAGATCGGCCTGCATGGCGGCGCAGTCGTCGTAGCGATCCTCGGGCCACAGCCGGGTCGCCCGGACGATGATCGCCGCCAGCTCGGGGGGGATCTCTTCGAGGGTGGTGGCGTGGGACTCGGCGTTGTGCAGGGCCGAGGGCTGGCGCCCGGTGAGCAGGAAGTACAGCGAGGCGCCGAGCGCGTAGATGTCGGCGCGGCCGTCGACCTGCCGGGCGCTCTCCCGCTGCTCGGGGGGCATGTAGGCCCAGGTGCCCATGACCATGCCGGTCCGCGTGAGGTTGGCGTTTCGCTGGGCCAGCCGCGCGATGCCGAAGTCGGCGAGCTTGAGCACGCCGTGGTGGTCGATGAGCATGTTCTCGGGCTTGATGTCCCGGTGGATCACGCCCTCGGTGTGGGCGGTCTGCAGGGCGCTGGCGACGGCCATGGTGTGGCGGGCCGCCTCCTTGGGGGAGAGGGGGCCCGAGTCCTTGACCCGCTCGGCCAGGCTGCCGCCATCGGCCAGCTCCATGACCAGGTAGACGCCGGCCTCGTCCTCGACGACGTCGTGCACCATGAGGATGTTGGGGTGCCGCAGGCCGGCCTGGGCCGTGGCCTCGTTCTCGAAGCGCTCGCGGATCTCGGGGCTCTGGGCGAAGCGCTTGTGCAGCAGCTTGATCGCCCGGTACACGCCCATGCGGGTGTCGTGTGCCAGGAGCACGACGGACATGCCCCCCACGCCGAGCACGCGCTCGACGCGGTAGCGGCCGTCATGCAGGGACTCGGGTGCGGTCGGCATCGTCGCAGCCTATCCCAGGAGGGTCGGCGCACGCGCTACCCTGCACCGTCTGCTGCCCTCGCGGCCGGCCTCCTCGTCGGCGACCTGCTCCCTCCACCCCGCCCTCCCGCGGAGGATCCGTGACCCTGCCCCCTATGCGCCGCGCAACCTTCCTGGCCCTGTGCCTGCTCCTCTCCCCGCCCGCCCTGGCCAAGGGGCACAAGCACAAGGACGCCCCGCCGCCCGAGGCGCCCGCTGCCCAGGCGCCCGCTGCCCAGGCGCCCGCTGCCCAGGCGCCTGCTGCCGATGCCCCCGCGGCGAGCAGCATCATGCCCACCCAGCCCCCGGTGCTGGAGCTGGTCGAGGCCGGCGCCGAGCCCCGCCAGGTCCTGCGGGTGCACCCTGCCGCCGGCTCCGTCGAGCGTGTGCGCATGACCATGGACATGGCCACCGCCATGGCCTTTGGCGACACCCAGCCCCCGCGCATGGTCCTGCCCTCGATGCTGCTGGACATGGAGGTCAGCGTCCTGGACATCTCGACCAAGGGTGACGTGCACTACTCCTTCCGCATCGCCGCCGTGGACGTGGCGGACAGCCCCGGCGCCATGCCGGGCGTGCGGGACGCCATGTTGCAGTCCCTGCAGGCGATGATCGGGACCGAGGGGGAGGCCACCGTCAGCGACAACGGCGAGGCCCGCTCGGCCCACCTGACACCCCCGCTGGGCGCGGACCCCAAGCTCTTCGCGGACATGGAGCGCAGCCTCACCAACATGAGCGCGCCCCTGCCGCGGGACGAGGTCGGGCAGGGCGCCCGCTGGACCTTGACCCAGTCCCTGGGCCAGGAGGGCATCTCGGTCCAACAGCTGGCCCAGTACCAGATCACCGAGCTGACCGGCGACACGGTCACGCTGGACGTCCAGCTCAGCCAGACGGCCCCGGAGCAGGACCTGGCCATGGCCGCCATGCCGCCCGGCACCCGCGCCCACCTGCAGCGCCTCAGCTCCACTGGAACCGGTCACACGGTGCTGGACCTGGGGCGGGTCATGCCGACCAGCATGGCCATGCAGCTCTCGATGATCATGACCATGGCCGTCTCGGACGGCACGCAGAGCATGGACATGTCCATGCAGATGGACATGTCCACGGTCATGGAGCCGACCCCGGGCTGAGCGTTCGCCCCGCGCGGTCGGGCCTCAGGCCTCGCCCGCGGGGACCACGCCCTCGTCCTCGCTGGCGTCCTCGCTGGCGTCCTCGCTGGCGTCCTCGCTGGCGTCGTCGCTCGCAGCGCCGCCGGGCCCCTGCTCCGAGGGGCCCGCGGCCGGCTCCTCCGCCTGGCTGCGAGCCTCGGCGCGCAGCACCAACACGGGGCGCGTGCCCGGGCCTGGGGCCACGTCCACGACGGCTACGCCGCCCTGGCGCAGATCGCCGAAGAGCATCATGTCGGCCAGGGGCCGCTTGATGTGCTGGTGGATGATGCGCGCCATCTCGCGGGCGCCCAGCTCGGGCTTGTAGCCCTCCTCGGCCAGCCAGTCCCGGGCGGCCGGGGTGGCCTCGATCTCGACTTTGCGCTCGGCCACCTGGGCGTTGAGCTGCGCCAGGAACTTGTCGACGATGCGCCGCACGACCACCGGGGGCAGGGGCCCGAAGCGCACCAGGGCGTCCAGGCGGTTGCGGAACTCCGGCGAGAAGGTGCGCTCCAGGGCCGCGTCGACGCGGAACTCCCCGGTGCGCTCGCCGAAGCCCATCATCCGCACGGCGGCGTCCCGGGCGCCGGCGTTGGTCGTCATGATCAAGATGACGTTGCGGAAGTCGGCCTTCTTGCCCGTGTTGTCGGTGAGCGATGCGTGGTCCATGACCTGCAGGAGCAGGTCGTAGATGTCCGGGTGGGCCTTCTCGATCTCGTCGAGCAGCAGCACGCAGTGGGGGGTGCGGCCGATGGCGTCGGTCAGCAGGCCGCCCTGGTCGAAGCCGACGTAGCCGGGTGGCGCCCCGATGAGGCGGCTGGCCGTGTGCCGCTCCTGGTACTCCGACATGTCGAAGCGCTGGAAGGCGATGCCCAGGCTCTCGGCGAGCTGGCGGGCCAGCTCGGTCTTGCCGACGCCGGTGGGGCCGGCGAAGAGGAAGGCGCCGACCGGCTTGTCGGGGTCCTTGAGCCCGGCTCGCGACAGCTTGATGGCGCTGGCCACGGCCCGCACCGCGTCGTCCTGGCCGAAGATGACATTGCGCAGCGCGATCTCGAGATCGCCCAGCTCCTGGCGCTCTTCCTGGGACACGCTCTTGGGGGGGATCCGCGCCATGCGGGCGATGGTGGCCTCGATGTCCTCCAGGGTGACCTCGGGCCGGCCGGCCAGGTGGACGGCGGCGCCGGCCTCGTCCAGGACGTCGATGGCCTTGTCCGGCAGCTTGAGGTCGGCGAGGTGCTTGGCCGAGAGCCGGGCGGCGGCCTCGACCGCGTCGGCGGCGAAGGTGATGCCGTGGTGCTCCTGGTAGCCGGGCAACAGCCCCTTGAGGATGTCGATGGTGTCGTCGACGCTGGGCTCGTCGACCTCGACGATCTGGAAGCGGCGGGCCAGGGCGCGGTCGCGGCCGAAGGCGGCCTTGTGCTCCTTGTGGGTGGTCGAGCCGATGCAGCGCAGGCTGCCGTCGGAGAGGCCCGGCTTGAGCAGGTTGCTGGCGTCCATGGTGCCGCCGCTGGTGGCGCCGGCCCCGACGAGGGTGTGGATCTCGTCGATGAACAGGATGGAGCCCTTCTGGTCCTGCAGCTCGGAGAGCACGGCCTTGAGCCGCTCCTCGAAGTCGCCGCGGAAGCGGGTGCCGGCCAGCAGGGCGCCCATGTCCAGGGCGTAGATCTTCGCGCCCTCCAGGGTCGGGGGCACGTCCTGCTCGTAGATGCGCCGGGCCAGGCCCTCGACGATGGCGGTCTTGCCGACGCCGGGATCACCCAGCAGCAGCGGGTTGTTCTTGCGGCGCCGGGCCAGGATGTGCACGATGCGCTCGACCTCGGTGGCCCGCCCGATGAGCGGGTCGATGCGCCCGGCGGCGGCCTTGGCCACCAGCTCCTCGGTGTAGGCGGCCAGCGCGTCGTCGGCGGCCCCCCCGTCCTCGTCCTCGGTGTGCTCGCCGCCGGCCGGGACCGGGCGCTGCCGGACCAGCCGACCGCCCTTGGTCACGCCGTGGCTGATGAAGGAGGTCAGGTCCAGCCGGGTCACGCCCTGCTGCTCCAGCAGGAAGACGGCGTAGCTCTCTTCTTCACGCAGCAGCTCGAGCAGGACCACGGTGCCGGTCAGCTCGGTCTTGCCGTTGTGCTGGACGTGGAAGGCCGCGCGCTGCAGCACCCGCTGAAAGGCCAGGGTCTGCTGGGGCTCGCTGGGCTTGTCCTCGGGCAGCTGCTCGACCTCGCTGTCGAGGTAGGCGTCGAGCTCCTTCTCCAGGCGGCTGACGTTGGCGCCCACCGCCTCGAGCACATCGGTGGTGTCGGGGTCGTGCAGCAAGGCCAGCAGCACGTGCTCGGTGGTGAGGTACTCGTGGCGCCGCTGGGTGGCGTCCTCCATGGCGCGCGAGAGCGCGATGCGGAGGGTGTCGGCGATCTTGATGTTCATGGCCGTGCCGGGGCAGGAGGGGCCAACAGGCGGGAGAGGTCGAGGTCGTGGGAGAGCAGGGGAGGTCTCAGGAGGGATCCTCTGGGCCGCCCGAGTCGGGCTCGATCGAGGCCAGCAGGGGGTAGCCCGCCTCGCGGGCGATCTGGATGGTGCGCAGGGCCTTGGACTCAGCCACCTCGTGGCTGAAGACGCCGGCGATGCCGACCCCGTTTCGGTGGACCAGCAACATGATGCGGGTCGACTCGGCCTTGCTGCGGTGAAAGAGCGTCTCGAGGAGCTCGACGACGAACTCCATGGGCGTGAAGTCGTCGTTGTGGAGCAGGACCTTGTATCGGCGCGGACGGGTGAGCCGCTCCTTGACGAGCACGTCCTCCTTGCGATCGGTACCACGCTTGTGGTGGGGGTCCGACGGGCTGGCCATCTGTCCTGCTCCTGGAGGCCGGCGAGGCACCGGCGTGCTGGGTTGGGCCGCTGCCCGCTCCGTGCTTGCTAGACACCAGCGAGGTCGACGGCTACCCGCCGGCCGACGGGCCGACCGACGACGTTGTGCATCATGGCCCATGGCCAGTCCGGTGCGGGCGCGAGGGCGCCGGGCGCCAGGTGCTCGACCAGGGCGGGGACGGCCACGGCGAGGGCGTCTTCATCGCCGTCCAGGACCTTCAGCGCCAGGCCCATGCGGCGCGCGGGGAGGGCGACGCAGAAGACACCACGGGCACCGATCTTACCCACCCAGGGCTCGGTGGCGCGGCGGTGCAGGGCCAGGTCCAGGCGCTCGTCACCGCTGGTGTGCCAAGGGTGGGCGGCCATGGCGTGGCCGATGCGCCCCAGGCGGGGGTCGCGGTCCGGCTCGGCGGTCGCGGCGGCCAGGCGGGCCCAGGCCCGGGCCATGCTTGGCAGGGACAGCCACAAGGTGGGCAGGCCGCAGCCGTCCACGGCCAGGGCCGGGGCCTCACCGCACCAGGCGCGGGCGATCTGGGCGATGCGCCGCTGCAAGGGGTGCTCTGCGGAGAGGTAACCCTGGCTGCTCCCGCTCCGGGCGTGGCAGGCGCCCAGCAGGAAGGCGTGCTTGCCCGAGCAGTCGTTGTGGACGGGCAGGAAGGGCAGGCCAGCGGCTTGCAGGGCCCGGGCCGTGGGGACGTGGGCCGGGGCCTCGGCCCCGCAGCACAGCTCGGCCTCGGGCACGCCCAGGCGGGCCAGCACGGCGCGGACCGCTGCGACGTGGCCCGGCTGGCCCGAGTGGCTGCTGGCGCCGATGGCCAGGTCCTCGGCCCCCAGGTCGGGCGGGTCCCCCAGCGCCTCCAGGCTGCACCACAGCTGCAGCGGCTTGGCGGCGCTGCGCCAGGTGCTGTGGGCGGGCAGGCCGTCCTGCCAGCAGAGGCGAGCCGGCGGGCTGCCCTCGTCGAAGGAGGTGTCGTCCATGAGCACGGCGGCGGCGGCCACCCGGTGCACGGACTCGACCAGGCCGCCGCGGAGCTGGAGGATCTGCATGGCGTCCAGCTAGCCCGGTTTGGGGGGCCGGCCCTCCCTCCTTGCGAGATGAGGCCCGGAGTCGGGGAGGGGGCTCGGCAGTCGGCGCGGTTGGATTAGACGGGCGGCATGCGTGATCCCCAGCTTGCCAGCGAAGCCCTCACCCGCGGCGTCCGCGTCCGGGTCGAGCCCGAGTACCTGCCCGACCAGTCCGACCCCGACTTGGGCCTGTGGGTGCACGCCTACCACGTGACCATCACCAACGAGGGTGACGGGCCGGTGCAGCTCATCAGCAGGCACTGGATCATCACCAACGCCCGCGGCCACGAGGAGCACGTGCGCGGGCCCGGTGTGGTGGGCTTCCAGCCGGTCCTCGCGCCCGGCGAGAGCTTCCGCTACAGCTCGGGCTGCCCGCTGGACAGCAACGTCGGCAGCATGCACGGCACCTACCAGATGGTCGGCCCGCAGGGCGAGCGCTTCGACGCCGAGGTCGCGCCCTTCTCGCTCGCCGAGCCCTACGCCTTCTCCTAGTCCATAGGACAGGCCCTCCCTCAGCCCCCCGCAGGACCCGGCCCGTGCGCAAGGCGGACAAGGCCGCCCGGATCATGCAGATCCTGGACGAGCTGCACCCCGAGACCCCGGTGCCCCTGGACCACCAGGATCCCTTCACCCTGCTGGTGGCGGTGATGCTGTCGGCCCAGACGACCGACAAGAAGGTCAACGAGGTGACGCCCGCCCTCTTCGCGGCCGCCCCTGACGCGGCGGCCATGGCGTCCCTGCCGGTGCCGGAGATCCTCCAGCACATCCGGGTGCTGGGCCTCGCCCCGACCAAGGCCCGCAACCTCCAGGCCCTGTCGGCGCGGCTGCTCGCCCTGCACGGGGGCCAGGTGCCCCGGGAGCTGGCGGAGCTCGAGGCGCTGCCAGGGGTCGGCCACAAGACCGCGAGCGTGGTCGTGTCCCAGGCATTCGGCACGCCCGCCTTCCCGGTGGACACCCACATCCACCGCCTGGCCTGGCGCTGGGGCTTGTCGGATGGCAGCTCCGTGGCCCACACCGAGCGCGACCTCTGCGCCCTGTTCCCGCGCCAGGCCTGGAACCGCCTGCACCTGCAGATCATCTTCTTCGGGCGGGCGCAGTGCCCCGCCCGCGGTCACGACCCCGCGACCTGCCCGATCTGTGCCTGGGCCGGGCTGCGGCGGCGGCAGGACGCCGAGGCCCGCTCCCGGACGGTGGACGAGGCCATGCGCGCGACGCGTTGAATGCGTGACGCGATGTGACTGTTTCCAGGGTGACGATCGGCTCCGGCGCGGCCAGCGTGGACACAAGGGCGAGAAGGTTCTTGTCTCGCCCCTGTTACACAATGACAAGCACCCTCGCTGGTCGAGGGAGGAAGACATGTCACACCTCCTGCATCGCAGGCCGCGGGTGGGCAGCTACTCGGGGATGCTCATCCTCTCGCTCCCGACCATCATCGGCTCGGGTGCAGTGTCCGTCGACCTCTCCTACCAGAAGGTGGCCCGCACCGAGCTGCAGGCCGTGGCCGACATCGCCGCCATGGCCGGCACCGACGAGCTCGACGGCACCGACCTGGGCGTCGTGGCCGCCCGCGACAGCGCCATGCGGGCCGCCCACCGCAACTCGGTGGCCGGAACGCTGGTGACCCTGTCCGACAAGGACCTGCAGCTGGGCGCCTGGGACACCCAGATGGGGCAGGTCGACCCCAACGCCACCTCGGACCTGGTGGACTCGGTCCAGGTGCGGGCCGGCCGCGACAATCTGCGGGCCAGCTTCGCGGCCCTGGTCTACAAGCAGGGCCACCTGGCGGTGTCCGGTGCTTCGACCGGCTTCAACCCCGACGACGACGCACCCAGCCAGATCGGCTGCTACCTGCCGCTGGCCATCCCCTCCTGCCTGTTCGATCGCTACACGCAGTACGAGCTGAACACCATGACCCTGACCCTGAACTCCGACGGCATGGACAACGCCGGGTGGGGCCGGGTGGGGAACCTGCCGGACGCGAGCTGGATCCGGGACCAGCTCTGGAACTGCGAGCAGGACGGCATCATCTCCATCGACGACGAGGTCGGGCTGCAGAACGGCGTGGCGGCCTCGGCCTTCCACGAGGTGAGCAACGTCATGCACGTCTCCCAGACGGTGTGGAACACCGCGGAGTGGGGCGCGATCCCGCCCCGGATGGTGGGCAGCGACGTGTCGGTGGCCGAGTACGGCCGGACCCTGGAGGGGGCGATCGTCGTCTTCCTGGCCGACGACAGCTTCTGCGCGTGCATCTCGGTAGACGAGGACGTCGGCGACAGCGACGCGCGCCACAGCGGCTACGACGACGATGGCAACGGTCGCGACGACGACAACGAGTACTCCTTCTCCTACCAGCACTCCTGCCACGGCCACGCCGACCACCACTTCGAAGGCTGGGTGGACAGCCCGCCCCAGCTGTGCCGGGACGACCACGACGGCGACGACGGCGTCAGCGGCGGCCGCTTCAACGGCTACCACCCCCTGGTCGGCTTCGTGTGGGGCGCCGTCTACGACGTCCGCAGCGCGGGCGCGGCAACCGACAAGAACCTGAAGATCAAGCTCGACACGGTAGTGGCACGGGACATCGGCCTGCGGGGTGGCGGCGGCTTCGACTACGGCGTCACCCACAAGACGAACGCCGTGCTCATCAAGTGAGGCCCTGCCCTGGGCCGGGGCCGTGACGTGAAGTGACGCGAACAAGGGTGACGAGGAGCTCTGGCGGGGACATGTTGGTTTCGAGGGCATGACCATCATGTTTTGGCCCTCGGTTGGACATTGCCATGAAGACCATTCGACGCCGTAGTGGCTCGATCGCGGTGGAATTCAGCCTGACCCTGCCCCTGCTGGTGATGACGGCTGTTGCGGTCATCCAGCTCAGCTTCTTCTTGCAGGAGCGGCAGCGCTTTATTCAGGCCACCTTCGAGGCGGCCCGCTACGCCTCCAGCGGCCCGGATCTGCCGACCAACTCCCAGGTGGCGGATCACGCCGTCTTCGTGCTGCAGACCATGGGCATGGACCCCGCGGGCCTGCAGCTCGCCATCGTGCGCGGGGTCGACCAGGGTGACCAGGTCGTGACCGTGGACATGCAGCTCCCGGTGCGGACCCTGGGCAGCACCGTCAGCCTGCCGGCTGTGCATGAGCAGCAGTTCACCCTCGTCGATCGGGGGATCTGACCATGCCACACCTCTTGCACCGCAGACCGCGGACCGGCAGCTACTCGGGCATGCTCATCCTTTCCATCCCGACCATCATCGGCTCGGGCGCGGTATCCGTCGATCTGTCCTACCAGAAGGTGGCCCGCACCGAGCTGCAAGCCGTGGCCGACATCGCCGCCATGGCCGGCACCGACAAGCTCGACGGCACCGACCAGGGCGTGGTGGACGCTCGGGACAGCGCCATGCGGGCCGCTCACCGCAACTCGGTGGCCGGACAGCTGGTGAGCCTGTCCGACAAGGACCTGCAGCTGGGCGCCTGGGATACCCGGGTCGGACAGCTCGACCCCAACGCCACCTCGGACCTGGTGGACTCTGTCCAGGTGCGGGCCAACCGGGATGACCTGCGGGCCAGCTTCGCGGAGCTGGTCTACAAGAACGGCCGCCTGGCGGTCTCCGGCGCATCGACCGGCTTCAACCCCGATGACGACGCGCCCAGCCAGGTCGGCTGCTACCTGCCCATCGCCATCCCCTCCTGCCTCTTCGATCGCTACACGGAGTACGAGCTGAACACCATGACCCTGACCGTGAACTCCGACCGCGTGGACAACGCGGGCTGGGGTCGGGTGGGGGACCTGCCGAACGCCAACTGGTCCAGGGACCAGCTCTGGAACTGCGAACAGGACGGCATCATCTCGGTGGACGACGAGGTCGGGCTGCAGAACGGCGTGGTGGCCTCGGCCCTCAAGGAGGTGGGCAACGTCATCAAGGTCTCCGAGACCAGCTGGGACTCTGACCGGTGGGGCCCGATCCCGGAGCGAATGGCCGGCAGCGAGCTGTCTGCCTCGGACTACGGCCGGACCCTGGAGGGGGCGATCATCGTCTTCCAGGCCGACGAGAGCTTCTGCAAGTGCCAGGAGCTGGACGAGGATGAGGGCGACCACGACGAACGCCACAGCGGGCACGACGACGACGGCGACGGCGAGGACGACGACAACGAGTACTCGTACTCCTACCAGCACTCCTGCCACGGCCACGCCGAGCACCACTTCGAGGGTTGGGAAGACGCGCCGAGCACCTTGTGCCGGGACGAGCACCACGACGGCGATGATGATGATGACGAGGAGCATGGTCACAGCCACGGCAGCAGCGACGATGACCGCTTCAACGGCTACCACCCCCTGGTTGGCTTCGTCTGGGGTGCCATCTACGATGTGCGCAGCAGGGGCTCGGCCAGCGACAAGGACATGAAGATCAAGCTCGACACCGTGGTGGCGCGCGACATCGGCCTGCGGGGCGGCGGCGGCTTCGACCTCGGGATCACCCACAAGACCAACGCCGTGCTCATCAAGTGATGCCCGCTGGCTGGGGCCGGCTGGCTCGGGCCGGCTGGCTCGGGCCGGCTGGCTCGGGCCGGCTGGCTGGGGCCGGCGGGCTCGGGCGCGCGCGACCTTGGCCGGTTAGCGGGCCCCATGGGAATGCTGTTCCAGTGCCCGTCTTGCGGTGCGTCGGTGGAGCTGCCGGAGGGCCGGTTGAGCGACACCTGCGCCTTCTGCGAGACGCCGCTGGTGGCTGCCTCCACCCAGGGAGAGCGTGAGCCCATCGACGCGGTGGCGCCCTTCGTCCTGGACAAGGGCAACGCGGCCCAGCGCCTGAAGCAGCACCTGGGGGGGCGGATCTGGGCGCCCGAGGCGGTGCGCCGGGCGGTCCGGCCCGAGGAGCTGGGGGCCGTCCTGGTGCCCCACTACTGCTACGACGCCCGGGCCCGCAGCGACTACGAGGCCGAGCTGGGCCTGTGGTACTACACGACCCAGACCTACACGGTCATCGTGAATGGCCGGCCCCAGACCCGGACCCGACAGGTGCGGCACACCGAGTGGCTGCCGACCCAGGGCAGCCACGTCCACCAGTACCGGGACCACCTGGTCAGCGGCTCCCGGGGCCTGCCCGAGGCGGAGGCCAACGAGATCGAGCCCTTCGACCTGGGACAGGCTCTGCCCTACAGCCCGGCCCTGCTGGCCGGCGTGCAGGCCGAGCGCCCGACGGTGGACCACGACCAGGCCCGGCAGACCGCCAGCCAGGAGCTGACGACGCGCGAGAACGCCCTGATCCGAGGTTTCCTGCCCGGGGACGAGGTGCGCGGCGTGCGCAACCAGACCCGGGTCGAGGTCGAGGCCGTGCGGCTGGTCCTGCTGCCGGTCTGGATCGCCGTCTACCACCACGGGGGCAAGCCCATCCGCCTGCTGGTCAACGGCCAGACCGGTGAGGTCGTGGGCAAGGTGCCGACGAGCTGGGCCAAGATCGGCTGCGCCATCGGCTTCGTGCTGCTGCTCCTGCTGCTGGTGTTGGGCTGCATGGGCCTGCTGGGCGCGGTGGGCGAGCTGCTCTCGCGGCACGGGAGGTCGTGGTGAGCGGGGCCTGGTCCAGCAGCGGGGAGGGGAGCGCCCACGGCATCGTCGCGGTCAAGTGCCGGACCTGTGGCGGGCACGTCGCCATGGCGCCCGGGCAGCAGCGCCCGGCCTGCTTGTTCTGCGGCAGCCCGGCCCTGGTTCAGGAGCCTGTGCCCGAGGGCATCGAGGCGCCGCGCGTCCGACTGCCCTTCACCATGGACGAAGCCGGCGCGGACGCGGCCTTCCGCAGCTTCGCCCGGTCGAGCATCTGGTACCCGGGGGACCTGCGCGGGGCGCGCCTGGAGCTGTCGCGGCTGATGCTGCCGGCCTGGTTGTGGTCGGGCCAGGTGGAGAGCCACTGGGCCGGCCTGGTCCGGGCCGGCACCCGCTCGGGCAAGCGGCCCACGAGCGGCGCCGAGACGGCCCACCTGGACGGGGAGCTGGTGCCCTCCAGCCCCAGCCTGAGCCGGGCCGAGCTGGCCGCCCTCGCCCCCTTCGACGCCGCGGCCGCGGTGCCCGTGGAGCTGGACATGCTGGCCGAGCCCTACGAGCTGGGCACGTTGACCCGCTCGGCGGCCACCCAGGCGGCCATGGAGGCCCTGCGCCTGCGTCACGCCAGCCGCATCAGCGCCGCGCACTCGCTGCTCGCGGTGCGGGTGAGCAGCCTGTTCCAGCAGCTCTCGGGCGAGCCCCTGCTGCTGCCGATCTACATCTGCGCCTATCGCTACGGGGACCGGTCCTACCGCGTCGTGATCAACGGCCAGACCGGCAAGCTCACCGGCAAGGCGCCCATCTCCTGGTGGCGGGTGGGCCTGGCTGTGGCCCTCGCGATGGGCCTGCTGGGGATGATCCTGAGCTGCATCGGCATCCTCGGCGCCATCACGGCGCATCGATAGGCGCGCGCGGGCCCGGCTTGCATGGGGCCAGCCGTCGGCGAGCCGTTAGGATGTCTCATGCTCGCAGCTCCTCTCCTGGTCCTCGGCGCGCTCCTCGCATGCACCGCTCCCAGCGGGGGGAGCGTTCGGCACGCTCCGGGCTCCGACGGGGGCGCTGACGGGGGCTCCAGCGGGGGCGACGGCGGGGGGGGCCAACACGACCGACGGGGGCGGGCTGTCCGATGGCGGCCTCTCGGACGGCGGTACGGACGGCGGCACGGACGGCGGTGGCGACGTGGAGATCTCCGGCGAGCTGCGCGGCGTCTGGCTGACACGCTACGAGTGGGCCACGACCTCGACCACGGCGACGGACCTGCAGACCACGATGCAGCAGATCGCCGACGCCGGCTTCAACGCGGTCTTCTTCCAGGTCCGCGGCACCTACGACGCCTACTACGACAGCAGCCTGGAGCCCTGGTCCAGCCGCCTGAGCGGCACCCTGGGCCAGGACCCGGGTTGGGACCCCCTGGCGGTGGCGGTGCAGGCGGCCCACGACAACGGGCTGCAGCTGCACGCCTACATCAACGTCATGCCCCTGTGGATGGGCACCGACCCGCCGGCCAGCACCGGCCTGCCCCACGCCTGGCAGGAGCACCCGGACTGGGTGGAGGCCGACAGCAGCGGCACGCCCATGGCGCTGAACAGCAGCTACGTCTTCGCCAGCCCGGGCAACCCCCAGGTGCGCAGCCGCGTGGCCGCCGTGGCCGCTGACATCGCGGGCCACGACGCCGTCGATGGCATCCACCTGGACTACATCCGCTACCCGGGCAGCAGCTACTCGCACGACGCGGTCAGCGTGGCGCAGTACGCGAGCGACACGGCCACGGGCGGCCCCTGGGCGGGCCTGTCCTGGGGGGACTGGGAGCGGGAGATGATCAAGGACACGGTGCGCCAGGTCTCGGCGGCCGTGAGCGTGCCGGTGACCGCGGCGGTGTGGGGCATCCACACCAACGAGTGGGGCTGGAGCGGCGTGTCCCAGGGCAACGCCGACTACTACCAGGACAGCCGGGCCTTCCTGTCCGAGGGCCTGCTCGACGCGAACATCCCCATGGCCTACTGGCCGGTGACCGCCAACGAAGGGGATCCCCTGGACTTCCGGGTCATCACCCGGGACCACGTGGCCCACGCCGCCGGGCGCCACGTCTACATGGGCATCGGCACCTACGACATCGGCTACGACGAGACCGTCCGCTGCATCCAGGTCGCCCGGGAGGAGGGCGCCCAGGGGGTCGTGGTCTTCTCCTGGTCCACCATCAAGGACCACGGCGCCGACTTGCGGGCCGGGGTCTTCGCCGAGCCGGCCCTCCCTCCCGACATGCCCTGGCGCTGAGCCAGCCCCCTCCTCTCTGCCCTCCCCGAAGCACTTGGAGTCCGCATGCCCTTTGCCAGCGAGCTGATGGATCGTGAGCCCCTCACCGTGCAGGTCGAGCTGCCTGTGCCCGATCTCGCCCGCCTGCTGCTCAGCGAGCGCCTGGACGGCGTCTGCGTCGTGAAGGACGGGCGCTGCGTGGGCGTGGTCACGACCATGGACCTCATCTTCCAGGAGAAGCGGGTCCAGATCCCGACCTATGTGGGCCTGCTGAACAACCTGCTGCCCGTCGGCATGCGCCGCAAGGAGCAGGCCATGGAGAAGGTCACTGGCGCCACCGTGGGCGAGATCATGAGCTCCTTCCCCAAGGTGGTCGCCTACGACGCCACCCTCGAGGAGATCGCCACCTTGATGGTGGACTCCCACATCAGCATCGTCCCGGTCGTCCGCGACGATCGGCTGGTCGGCGTCATCTCCAAGCCGGACGTGGTCCGCGCCGCGCTGGCCCACATGGGGAGCGTGCACTTCAGCCACGGCTGAGCCACTGCGGTCCCTACAGACCCTGCCGCCTGTCGCCCCGGGCCCCGCGCCATGTCCGTCCTGAGCTCCCACCTCGATCCCGCCAGCGACACCTTCCGTGCCAACCACCAGGCGATGGAGGGCGCGCTGTCCATCCTGGACGGGCACCTGCGCAAGGCCCGCGAGGGAGGGGGCGACAAGTACGTGCGCCGCCACCTGGGGCGCGGCCGGCTGCTGCCCCGGGAGCGCATCGAGCGCCTGCTGGACAAGGACGGCTGGTTCCTGGAGCTGTGCCCGCTGGCCGGGGCCGACATCGACGGCGGGCGGCCGGGAGCGGGCCTCATCGGTGGGATCGGGCGGGTCAGCGGGGTCGAGTGTCTGATCACGGCCAACGAGGCGACGCTGCAAGGGGGGGCCGTCAATTCCTGGGCGGTCAAGAAGACCAACCGCCTGGCCGAGATCGCCCTGGAGAACCGCCTGCCGGGGGTCTCCCTCATCGAGAGCGCGGGCGCGGACCTGATGAACCAGGCCGAGATATTCCTGCCCGGGGGCCGGGGGTTTCGCGACCTGTCGCGCCGCAGCAAGGCCCAGGTGCCGACGGTCTGCCTGGTCTTCGGCAGCTCCACGGCGGGCGGGGCCTACATCCCGGGCATGAGCGACTACGTGGTCATGGTCAAGGAGCAGGCCCAGGCCTACCTGGCCGGCCCGCCCCTGGTGAAGATGGCCATCGGCGAGGAGGTCGACGACGAGAGCCTGGGTGGGGCCGAGATGCACGCCCGGGTGAGCGGCCTGGCCGACTACCTGGCACAGGACGAGCCCGACGCCTTGCGCCTGGGGCGCGAGATCATCGGCAGTCTGGGCTGGCAGAAGCAGGGCCCGCCGCCGGGCGAGAGCCGCCCGCCTCGCTACGACCCCCTGGAGCTGCGGGGCCTGGCGACGGCCGACCTGCGCCAGCCCATGCCGGCCCGGGAGATCATCGCCCGCATCGTCGATGACAGCGACCTGGCCGAGTTCAAGCCCCTGTATGGCCCGACCCTGGTCACCGGCTTCGCCCGGATCATGGGCCACCCGGTCGGGATCCTGGCCAATGACGGGGTCCTGTTCAGCGAGAGCGCCAACAAGGGCGCCCAGTTCATCGCCCTGTGCAACCAGCGGGACACGCCGCTGCTGTTCCTGCACAACACGACGGGCTTCATGGTCGGAAAGGCCGTCGAGCAGACGGGCATCATCAAGAACGGCGCCAAGCTCATCAACGCGGTCAGCAACTCGACCGTGCCGGCCATCACCCTGATGACCGGGGCCAGCTACGGCGCGGGCAACTACGCGATGATGGGCCGGGCCTATGCGCCGCGCTTCCTGTTCTCCTGGCCCAACCACCGCATCGCCGTCATGGGGGGGGAGCAGCTGGCGGGTGTGTTGGACATCGTCAAGCGGCAGTCGGCGGCCCAGACCGGCAAGCCGGTGGACGAGGGCCAGCTGGCCATGATGAAGCAGATGCTCCAGGGCAAGGTCGACCTGGAGAGCACCTGCTGGTACGCCACAGCCCGGCTGTGGGACGACGGAATCATCGACCCGGCCGACAGCCGCACGGTCCTGGGCCTGGCCCTGTCGGCCTGTGTGTCGGCGCCGGTCCAGGGGACCATGGCCTGGGGAGTGTTCCGACATTGAGCCACCTCGCCGCCCCCATCGACGTCCTGCTCGTCGCCAACCGCGGCGAGATCGCCCTGCGCGTTGCCCGCAGCGCCCGCCAGCGTGGCCTGCGGGTGGCGATGGTTGCCAGCCCCCGAGAGCGCTTCGCCTTGCACACCCGGGCGGGGGACCTGTGCCTGGCGGTGCCCGACTACCTGGACGGCGACGCCATCGTGGTGGCCGGGCGCCGGCTGGCCGCCGATGGGGCCGTGGTCGCCGTGCACCCGGGCTACGGCTTCCTTGCCGAGAACGCCGCCTTCGCCCGCGCGGTCCAGGAGGGCGGCCTGGTGTGGGTGGGGCCCTCGCCCGAGGCCATCGCGGCCATGGGGGACAAGTCGGCGGCCCGCCAGCGCATGGTCAGCGCCGGGGTGCCGGTGGTGCCCGGCTACGACGGCGCCGACCAGGAGCCAGAGCGCCTGGCCCAGGAGGCGGACCGCATCGGATACCCGGTGCTGGTCAAGGCGGCGGCCGGCGGTGGCGGCAAGGGCATGGCGGTGGTGCGGAGGCCCCAGGACCTGGGGGCTGCGGTGGCGGCCAGCCAGCGCCTGGCCCGCGGGGCCTTCGGCGACGACCGGGTCCTGCTGGAGCGCTACCTGTCGCCGGCCCGCCACGTCGAGGTGCAGGTGCTGGCCGACACCCACGGCACGGTGCTGCACCTCTTCGAGCGCGAGTGCAGCCTGCAGCGTCGCCACCAGAAGGTCATCGAGGAGGCGCCGAGCCCGGCCCTGGACGAGGCGCGGCGCCAGGCCCTGTGCGCCGACGCGGTCCGGGTCGCCCAGGCCGTGGCCTACACTGGCGCCGGCACCGTCGAGTTCATCCTGGGGCCCGACGGCAGCCACTACTTCCTGGAGATGAACACCCGCCTGCAGGTCGAGCACGCGGTCACCGAGGCCATCACCGGCCTGGACCTGGTGGACCTGCAGCTGGCCGTTGCCGAGGGGCGGCCCCTGCACCTGAGCCAGGACCAGATCCACCGCCAGGGCTGGGCCATCGAGGCGCGCCTGTACGCCGAGGATGCACAGCGCGCCTGGCAGCCGAGCACGGGTCGCCTGGGGGCCTGGCGGGTGCCCGAGGGCGTGCGCGTGGACACGGGCGTGGGGCCGGACAGCGAGGTCGGGCCCGACTATGACCCGATGCTGGCCAAGGTCATCGCGCACGGCAGCGACCGCGAGCAGGCCCGTCGCCGCCTGCTGCTGGGCCTGGAGCGGCTGGTCGCCCTGGGGCCCACGACCAACCGGGGCGCCTTGCAGCAGATGCTCCGCGATCCCCGCTTCGTGCGGGGGCAGCTGTCGACCGAGCAGCTCCTCGACTTCCAGGCCCCCCCGCTGGCCGCCGACTGGCCGGCCCTGTGCGGGGTCGTCGCCTGGCTGCAGCTGGCCCGCCGGGCCGCGCGCCCCCTGCCCGAGGTCCCGGCCGGCTGGCGCAACAACCGGTGGCGGGACGCCGAGCTGCGCCTGGAGGCGGGGGGGCGGAGCTGGGCCCTGCGCTGGCGCGAGCTGTCACCGGGTCACCTGCGGGTGTGGGAGAGCCCGGCAGAGGAGGCCGTGCCGGTGCCGCCGCCCGTGGGCAGCGAGGTCCGGTTGCGGCAGACGGCCGAGGGCCTGTGCCTGGAGGTCGACGGCCTGGGCCAGGAGCTGGTCCTGGTGGTCGAGGGGGACCGGGTGCGGGTACACCGGCCCCACGGGGACCTGGTCCTGCGGGTGCTGCCCGACTTCGAGCTGCCCGGCAGCCAGCCCGAGCCGGGCGGCCTGCTGGCCCCCATGGCCGGCCGCGTGGTCTCGGTGGCGGTCGAGGTCGGCGCCCGGGTCGAGCAGGGCGCCGTGTTGGTGCTGCTGGAGGCCATGAAGATGGAGCAGGTCGTGCGCGCGCCGCGCGCGGGCCGGATCCTGGAGCTGCGGGTTGTGGTGGGCCAGCAGGTCGAGGCCGACATGGTCCTGGTCCGCATCGAGGAAGTCGACGACGCCGAGCAGGTCCAGGAAGAGGAGCGCCGAGATGACTGAGCCCGCGACCCACGCCGCACCGCAGCTGCCGCGCCTTCGGGTCCGGCGGGTGACCCTGGCCGAGCTGGACGCCTGCCTGGCGATCCGCCGCACGGTCTTCATCGAGGAGCAGGGCGTGCCCGAGGAGGAGGAGCTGGACGGCCGGGACCCGGCCGCCTGCCACCTGCTGGCCGAGTGGCGGGCCGACACCTCGGGCTACATCGACCAGGGCTGGGTGCCCGTGGGCACCGCCCGCATGCGCTCCCTGCCCGACCCGGCGGGCGGTCCGCCTGTGGCCAAGGGCGAGCGGGTGGCCGTGCTGGCCCGGCACCGCGGCCACGGCGTGGGCGCCGCGCTCATGGTCGAGATCGAGGCCGAGGCCCGCCGCTGGGGCCACCTGCGCGTGAAGCTGGCCAGCCAGGAAGAGGCCGTGCCCTTCTACCAGGCGCTGGGCTACCGCGCGTTCGGCGAGCGCTTCATGGACGCCGGCATCCCGCACTTCTGGATGGACAAGGCGCTGGGCTGAGGCGCGGGGCTGAGCGCTGGGCGACCGCCGCCAAGTCTCAGCGCCTCTCAGGCCTCAACGGGGGCCAGGCCGCGGCTCTTCTGCAGGCGGGCGGTCAGCATGGCCCGCACGGTCTCTATCGGGATCTGGTCCGGCCACCGGAAGCGCAGGCAGCTCCGCCCGTGGTCGATGGCCCGCAGCTGCTCCCCGAAGCGGCTGAGGACCTCGGGGTCGACGTAGAGGGCGACGTAACCCTTCTGGGCCGCCAGGCTGGCCAGGCCCGGGTAGCCGAGCATGCCGTAGGCCATGGTCTCCTCAGCTTCGGGATCGACCTGGGTGATGAGGCCCCGCAGCGTGTCGATCATCGCTCGCTGGCGCGGATCCTCGACGCTGTCGAGGTACTGCTGGGGCGATGCGTGGGGGCGGCGCATGTCGGCTCCGGGGCGAGGACGGGGCCCTCGAGAAGAGGGGACCCCGAGGGGAGGAAACCTCGAGATGGGGAATCGACGGGACGCGGGTCGCGGAAGAACCCTTGCACATGCTCGAGGGCCTCGTCCACCGTGGCGCTGTGAAGGACGCGGGCCCGCACCGCATCCCCCTCGGGGACCGCGTCGAGGAAGTGCTTCGCGAGCTGCTTGAGGCGGCCCAGGGTGGCCCGTTCCGGGCTGCGGTGGGCGCCGGGCCCGCCGAAGACCCCGCGACACTCCGCCACGTAGTGCTCCAGGACCGCCAGGCGATCGGCGGGCCCGACCACGGCGGTCGCCTCTCCCCGCAGCCAAGCGCCCAGCTCGCGGAAGATCCACGGGTTGCGAAGGGCGCCTCGCCCGATCATCAGGCCGTCGCAGCCCGTCTGCCGCAGCATGGCCTGTGCCGAGGCCCGGTCCACGACGTCCCCGTTGCCGATGACCGGCACCGACAGGCGGTCCACCGCCTCGGCGATCTTGTCGACCGCGCGCTCCCCGCCGTATCCATCGGCCCGGGTGCGCCAGTGAATGGTGATGGCCTCGGCGCCCTCCTCCTGGCAGATGAAGGCCAGCTCGGGGGCGTTGCGCTGCCCCGGGTCGAAGCCCGAGCGCATCTTGACGCTCAGGGGCACGGTCACCGCGGCTCGCACGGCCCGCACGATCTCGGCGACCAGGGCCGGCTCGCGCATCAGCGCGCTGCCGCCGCTGTGGGCGCAGACCTTCTTGCTGGGGCAGCCCATGTTGATGTCGACCAGGGTGGCGCCCTGGTCCTGGACGAAGCGCGCCGCCTCGGCCAGCACCTGGGGGCGGCGCCCGTAGACCTGGATGGCGATGGGCCGCTCCTCGGGGTCCAGGTCGGCCATGCGCAGCCAGCGCTCCTCTCCCCGCGCCAGGCCCTCGCTGGGGATGAACTCCGTCCAGGTCAGGCCGGTGCCGCCGATGGCCCGCACCATGCGCCGGAAGGGCAGGTCGGTGACGCCCTCCATGGGGGCCAGCACCACGGCCGGGTCCACGACGAGGTCGCGGATCCGGAAGGCGACGGGCAGGCCGAGGGGGCCCAGGGTGGTGGAGGGGTGCACGGCCCCGCCCTATTGCCGGAGCCGCGGTCCGTCACGGGGTGGGTGCCGCAGGCCCGGTTCCGGTTAGCGCGTGGCCCTCGCCTGGAGAGCCCCATGTCGAGCCCGCCCCCCAAGGCCGAGAGCGTCACCCGAGAGGGCGCGCCCGACGGCTTCCTCCCCCCCGATGTCTTCGTGCCCCAGGTGCTGGAGGGCGGCTACACGCGGCTGACGATCTCCTGCGCCCCCGAGCGCCTGGAGGCCCTGCATCGCGACCTGGTCGCGGCGCTACAGGCCCCGCTCAAGCTGCTCTACGTCCAGCTCACGGACCGGCAGCATGGCCAGCTCGACAAGCCGCGGCAGCACGTGGGCGTCGACCTGGAGCTGGACCTGGTCCTGGGCGCCCTGTCCCAGGCCCGCCAGCTCGTCTACCAGGACGGCCGGCACCAGCTCTGGGTGCGCGGCGCCCTGGGCGAGCAGATCGTGTTGGAGGAGCTGGGGGTGCTCTACGCCTACCCAGACGACCCGAGCTTCCGGGACATCTGCCAGCGCCACGGGCTGCACGAGGACCCGCGCGGCCAGACCATGGCCGAGCGGGACTACGTCAAGGTGAACTTCCTGGCGCAGGCCGACGCCCAGGAGGAGCGGCTGGTCTGGAAGCTCGGCCTGCAGTCCTGGACCGGCTGAGCGGCTCCCCGGTGGACGCGCTGCGCGCTACCTTCCTGCGATGAAGCCGCTCGGCGCCGAACCCAGCCCGCTGGACACCGTGGTCCTGATCCCCGCCCGGGACGAGGGGCCGCGGGTCGGCGCCACGGTGCGGCGGGCGCGGGCGGCCCTGCCCCTGGCCCAGGTGGTCGTGATCGACGGGCGTAGCCAGGACGACACTGCGCTCCAGGCGGCCCGGGCCGGGGCCACCGTCGTGCGGCACGAGGCCTGGGGCTACGCCGGCACGCTGCTGGCCGGCTACCGCTACCTGATGGAGCGCCCGCCCGCCCGTGTGGTCCAGCTCGACGCCGACGGCCAGCACCCGCCCGAGGCGGCGCCCCTGCTCCTGGACCGGCTGCAGGGCCCCCACCACCTGGTCCTGGCCAGCCGCCACGGCACGCCCAGCGGCGGGGGCCTGCCGCGACGGGCCGGCAACCACGTGTTGTCGGGCCTGGTGCGGGCGCTGACGGGCTGGGAGCTGCACGACGTCACCAGCGGCTTCTGGGCCTTCGATCGCCACGCCCTGGCCCTGCTGGTCCGGCACCTGCACGGGGACTGCGCGGACGCCAATGTGCGGGTCCTGGCGGTGCGGCTGGGCCTGCACCCCGTCGAGGTGCCGGTGACCATGGCCTTGCGAGAGGGCGGCCGCTCCATGCACGCCGGCCTGCGCGGGGTGGCCAGCTTCGCCACCAGCGTGCACCGGGCCGTGGACGCTGCCCGCCTGGACGCTGCCCGCCTGGACGGGCCGACGCCCGACGAGGACCTGCCATGAGCGAGCCGCGCCCGGGATCCGGGGCCGATCCCCTGCTGGGGACGCTCTTGGGCGGGCGCTACCGCCTGCTCGACGTCGTGGGTCACGGGGGCAGCGGCCGGGTCTACCGGGCGGTGCAGGAGGCCATCGGCCGCGAGGTCGCGGTCAAGGTGCTGCACGCCGGGCAGGACGGCGAGGGCGCCCACGATCTGCAGGCCCGCTTCCTGCGCGAGGCGGCCCTGGCCGGTCGCATCCAACACCCCCACGTCGTGACCATGCACGACTACGGCCGCACCCCCGAGGGCGCCTGCTACATCGTCATGGAGCACCTGCGGGGCCGGACCCTGCGCTCCCTGCTGCGCGACGGACCCCTGCCGCTGCCCCGCGCCTTGCGGATCTTCGAGCAGCTCCTGCTGGGCCTGCGGGCCGCCCACCGGGCCGGCCTGGTCCACCGCGACGTCAAGCCGAGCAACGTGATCCTGCTGCGCTCCGACGACGGTGGGGACTTCGTCAAGCTCTTCGACTTCGGCCTGGTGAAGGGGGACGACGAGACCACGATCACCCAGCACGGCGTGTTCATGGGCACCCCGCAGTACGTCTCGCCCGAGCAGGCCCGCGGCGGGGTCAGCGACGCCCGGTCGGACCTGTACTCGGCGGGGGTGATCCTGTTCCGCATGGTGACGGGCACGCTGCCGTTCTCGGCCGAGACGCCCATGGCGGTGGCCTGGAAGCATGTCCACGAGCCGCTGCCGACGGTGGCGACCATCGCACCCCAGGCGACGGTGCCCGCCGTGGTCGAGGAGCTGGTCCGCGAGCTGCTGGAGAAGGAGCCCGGCAAGCGCCCCGCCGATGTGGACGCCGCCCTGGCGCGCCTGGTCGAGGTGCGCGAGGCGCTGGGCATGGCGGAGGAGGGCAGCACGCTGCTGCAGCGCCGTCCGCCCGAGGACGCGCCCTCGCTGTCGAGCATCGCCGGGGTCGGCACCGTCGAGCTGGAGGAGCCGCCCGAGCTGGCGCTGGATCGGCCCTCGCGGGGTGGGCCGGTGGCGCTGGCGGTGCTGGTGGCGGTGTTGGTGCTCCTGGGCACGGTCACGGTGCTGCTCCTGCGCCGCCCGGGCCAACAGGCGCCTGCCGTGCCCGCGGTGGTCCAGGGAGCGGACGCTCCGGCCACGGGGGAGGGGAGCCCGAGCCCCGAGGAGGCCCCCCCCGCGGTGGCCGCCCTGGGCGTGCGTGAGGTCGTGATCCTCATCTCCAGCGATCCTTCGGGGGCCGAGGTCTGGCAGGAGGGGCTGCAGCTCGGCACCACCCCCATGGCCCGGTCCATCGCGGTCGATGACGCCGCCGGCGAGGGCGGGGCGCGCAGCTTCCGGCTGCACCTGGCCGGCCACCACGACGCCACCGTGACCCTCGACCTCGACCAGGCCACGGCGGCGGCCAACGCGGTGCTGGCGCCCCTGGCCGGCCACCGGGGCAGCACGCACCCGGCCTCCTCGGCCGCCGCGGCTTCCTCGGCCTCCTCGACCAGCGGCGCGGTCGCCGTCGTGGCCGACGATGTGCGCTTCAGCTCCGCCCAGGCCGCCGCGACCCTGGCCCTGGTCAACGAGGGGGACGAGGACACCTTGCGCGCTGCGGGCGTGGCCCCCCGCCAGGTGGGCATCATCCTGGCCGGTCGGCCCTTCTCGGACCTGGGGGCCTTTGCCGCCACGCCCTGGATCGGTCAGAAGACCCTGGAGCACCTCCGGGACGCCGCGACGCGCTGAGCGGGCTGCGGGGCTGCGGGGCTGCGGGGCTGCGGGGCTGCGGGGCTGCGGGGCTGCGG
>Ga0100377_1000003_pt1 | contig 163238 bp, 128 predicted proteins | sample CryGeymeta201501_FD_83664 | JGI IMG/M metagenome (GOLD analysis project Ga0100377, IMG submission 83664) | Groundwater microbial communities from Crystal Geyser aquifers in Utah, USA - Crystal Geyser metaG 2015-01 | ecosystem: Environmental > Aquatic > Deep subsurface > Groundwater | place... | reverse complement strand
TGGGGCCGTCGGCCGCCGACACCACCAGGATCGCACCGTCCATCTGGGCGGCACCCGTGATCATGTTCTTGATGTAGTCGGCGTGTCCGGGGCAGTCGACGTGGGCGTAGTGACGGTTCGCCGTCTCGTACTCCACGTGCGCCGTGTTGATCGTGATGCCACGAGCCTTCTCTTCTGGCGCCTTGTCGATGTCCTCGTACCGCATCTTCTTGGCACCACCCGACTCCGACAGCACCATGGTGATGGCGGCGGTCAGCGTGGTCTTGCCGTGGTCGACGTGACCGATGGTCCCGATGTTTACGTGCGGCTTGTTCCGCTCGAACTTCTCCTTGGCCATCTTGCACTCCGAAGCTGTGCCGCGGCTGAGCCGCGCTTTGCTGTTTTGACCGACGGCTGCCGGTCACTGAGGAAGGTCGTCGGCGGGACCGCCCGATACTGGAGGAGACTGAGACAGGCGGGCCTGCGCTTCGTGCGCAACCTGAGAGCTCTGGTCTCCTCCAGCATCGCGGCGGCCTCAGCCACACGCTGGAAGATGTCGTTCCCCGAGGGGAGAGGCCAGCGCCCCAACGGTGCCGGGGCGTGGACGGGGCGGGTAATCACCCGCCGCCGATCGCGCTACCAACGGTAGTGCGAGAATGCCTTGTTGGCTTCCGCCATGCGGTGCACATCGTCCCGCTTCTTGACGGCGTTCCCACGGTTGTGGGCCGCCTCGATCAGCTCGTTGGCGAGCTTCTCGTGCATCGACTTGCCGGGCCGCTGCCGGGCGTAGCTGACGATCCAACGCATGGCGAGAGCCATACGGCGGCTGGGACGCACCTCGATGGGCACCTGGTAGGTAGCACCGCCGACCCGGCGAGACTTGACCTCAACCATGGGCTGACAGTTCTCGAGTGCGCGGTGGAAGATCTTGACCGGATCCTCCCGGGTACGATCCAGCACCACATCGAAGGCACCGTAGACGATCTGCTCGGCCACGGCCTTCTTTCCGTCCTGCATCACCACGTTCATGAACTTGGTGACCTGGACATCCAGGTACTTCGGATCCGGAAGGATCTTGCGCTTGGGGACTTCGCGACGACGAGGCATTTGGCTTGTCCTACTTCTTCAGGTCCTTCGGCCGCTTCGCGCCGTACTTGGACCGGCCCTGCCGACGGTTGGCAACACCCTGGGTGTCGAGCTTGCCGCGGATGATGTGGTAGCGGACGCCGGGGAGATCCTTGACGCGCCCGCCGCGGATGAGCACCGAGCTGTGCTCCTGGAGATTGTGACCCTCGCCGGGAATGTAGGAGGTGACCTCCATCCCGTTGGTAAGGCGCACACGAGCGACCTTGCGAAGCGCCGAGTTCGGCTTCTTCGGGGTCGTGGTGTAGACGCGGGTGCAGACGCCGCGCTTTTGCGGGCACCCCTTGAGAGCCGGCGACCCGGTCTTCCTCTTGACCGCGTGACGGCCCTTGCGCACGAGCTGGTTGATGGTGGGCATGAAGTCCTCATCCCTGCGGGCAGGTCCTCCGCGTCGACCCGCGAAGCGGGCCGCGACACCGCGGCGAATCCCCTGCCCTGGTAGTACAGCCGGCCGCTATTAAGGCAGCGGCCGGCTGCTGTCAAGTTCGGTTCAGGCGGAGGCTGCGCTCTCGTCGTCCTCACCCGCGTGCTCCGGCTGATCGCGGACGATCATGCCGAGCTTCTGGTACGCGGCAAAGCCGGTCCCAGCGGGGATGAGGCGGCCCATGAGGATGTTCTCCTTGAGGCCCCGGAGGTGGTCGACCTTGCCGTTGATGGCCGCCTCGGTCAGCACCCGCGTCGTCTCCTGGAAGGAGGCCGCCGACAGGAAGCTGTCCGTGGACAGGCTCGCCTTGGTGATGCCGAGCAGCAGGGGCTCGTGCGTGGCCTCCTCCTTGCCCTCGGCACGCAGCCGCTTGTTGGTCTCGGCGAACTTCCACTGCTCGACGTGCTCGTCGACCAGGAAGTCGCTGTCCCCCACCTTCTTGACCTTCACCCGGCGCAGCATCTGGCGGACGATCACCTCGATGTGCTTGTCGTTGATCTTGACGCCCTGGAGCCGGTAGACCTCCTGGATCTCGTCGACCATGTAGTTCGCCAGCTCCTCCTCGCCCTTGATCTTCAGGATGTCGTGCGGGTTGACCGAGCCGTCCATGAGCGAGTCGCCGGCGCGGACGTAGTCGCCCTCGTTAACGACGATGTTCTTGCCCTTGGGGATCAGGTACTCGCGCGGCTCGTCGTTCTCCGGCGTCACCACGACGCGGCGCTTGCCCTTGGTGTCCTTGCCGAAGGAGACCACACCGTTGATCTCGGAGATGATCGCGACCTCCTTGGGCTTGCGGGCCTCGAAGAGCTCGGCCACGCGGGGCAGACCGCCCGTGATGTCCTTGGTCTTCGTGGTCTCGCGCGGGATGCGGGCCAGCACGTCGGCCTGGCAGACTGCTTCCCCCTCGTTGAAGAGGATGTTGGCGCCCACAGGCAGGAAGTAGCGAGCCCGAGCCTTCTTGCTCTCGGTGTCCCGCAGGACCAGGCGGGGGCGGAGGTCGGTGTCCTTGTAGTCGATGACCACCATGCGCTTGCGGCCGGTGAGCTCATCGGTCTGCTGGGCCACCGAGCGGCCGTCCACGAGGTCCTCGTACTTCAGCGTGCCATCCTCGTGAGCCATGATGGGCGTGGTGAAGGGGTCCCACTCCGCGATGCGGGTCTTGGCCGCGACGCGCTCGCCGTCCTTGATGAGGAGCACGGCACCGTAGGGGATGCCGTAGCGCTCACGCTCGCGGCCCTTCTCGTCCACCACGAAGATCTCGCCGTTCCGGGCCATCGCGATGGACTTGCCGTCCCGGTTGTCCGTGGTGGTGAGGTACTCGCTGAAGCGGATGGTGCCGCTGTTCTTGAGCTCGAGGTAGCTCTCGGAGTGCTTGCCCGAGGCCACGCCGCCGACGTGGAAGGTCCGCATGGTGAGCTGGGTTCCCGGCTCGCCGATGGACTGGGCGGCGATGACGCCGATGGACTCGCCGACGTTGACCAGCATGCCGCGGGCCAGGTCGCGCCCGTAGCACATGGCGCAGACGCCCCACCGCATGTCGCAGGCAAGGACCGAGCGGATCTTGACCCGCTCGACACCAGCCTGGACGATCTTCTCGATGGCGCGCTCGTCCAGCATGCCGTTGCGCTCGACCAGGCACTCATCGCTGTAGGGGTCGAGGATGTCCTCGGCCGCGACGCGACCCAGGACGCGCTCGCCGACGTGCTCGATGATCTCACCACCCTCAATGAGGCTGGTGATCTCCATGCCGCGTCGGGTCCCGCAGTCCTTGGCCGTGACGATGAAGTCCTGGACCACGTCCACCAGGCGGCGAGTCAGGTAGCCAGAGTTGGCGGTCTTGAGCGCCGTGTCCGCCAGGCCCTTACGCGCGCCGTGGGTGCTCGTGAAGTACTGGAGCACCGTCAGGCCTTCGCGGAAGTTCGCCGTGATGGGCGTCTCGATGATCTCGCCCGAGGGCTTGGCCATCAGACCGCGCATACCAGCAAGCTGCCGGACCTGGGTCGCCGAGCCTCGGGCGCCCGAGTCGACCATCATGTAGATCGAGTTGAAGGAGGCCTGGCGAGTCTCGCCACCGTCCGGCTTCTCGACCGCCTCGGTGCTGATCTCGACGAGCAGCTCCTTGGAGACCTCGTCGGTGACCTTGCTCCAGATGTCGACGACTTTGTTGTACTTCTCACCGATGGTGATGAGGCCGTCGTTGTACTGGGACTCGGTCTCGCGGACCTCGGAGGAGGCACGGTCGAGGATCTCCTGCTTGCGCGAGGGAATCTTCATGTCGTCGATGCAGATCGAGATGCCGGCCTTGGTGGCCATGCTGAAGCCCATGGCCATCAGGCCGTCGGCGAAGAGCACGGTCGCCTTGGCGCCCGCCACCCGGTAGCAGCGGTCGATGAGCTCGCCCAGCGCCTTCTTGGTCAGCGCCCGGTTGCACATGTCGAAGGGCACGGCCAAGGGGACGATGCCGTAGAACATGACGCGACCGACGGTGGTGTCGACCAGGTCGCCGCGGCTCTCGGTCGGCATCAGGCCCTTGTAGCCGAAGAAGCCCGCCGGCAGCGCGACCAGGACCAGGTCCTCACCGGTGGTCGCCTTGATGGCGGCCAGCGCGGTGCGGAGCAGGGCCACGCGTCGGTTGCTGTTGAAGCGAGCGTCGACCAGGACCTCGCCCTTGTCGTCCACCGCCATGGTGGGCTGCACGCTGGCGATGACCCGGCCGTTGCCGCGGAGCTTGGGGAGCGTGACGATGGTCGCCACGAAACCCTCACCCTCGATAATGCGCGACTCGACCGGCTTGCCGTCGGTGCCGAAGGCGCCCATGCCCGTCTCGCCGGGCTTGAGCTGCCCAGCGCCCAGGGTCCAGACGCCATCGAAACCGCGACCGGCGCCGACACCGTGGTTCATGTCGATGATCGCGATGGAGCCCTCGGCATCCACGGCGCCACCATCCAGGGCCACCTTGAGCCCGCCGCCGAGGCTGGGCATCTCGGGCACCGCGAGGTCCTCGTCGAGGACCCGCACGTTGCCGCGGTAGCCGTACCAGACCTCGCTGCGGCCACGGCCCGTGTCAACGCCGACCAGCATGTGGACATCGCCGGCCTCGAGCATGGCGTGGGAGATGCGATCGACCAGCGGCGGCGCCGGCAGGCGGACGTCCACCTTGGCGTGCAGGTCGACCTCACCGGCGTCGTAGGCAGCCAGGGCCTCGTCCGGCGAGTGGAAGATGCGGCCCTCGCCCTGCGCGAACATCTTGTCCCGGGTCATGTAGTAGGAGCCGAGCACGATGTCCTGGGAGGGCTGGATGATCGGGCGGCCGGAGGCGGGGCTCAGGATGTTGTTGGTCGACATCATGAGGACGCGGGCTTCGATCTGGGCCTCGATGGACAGGGGCAGGTGCACGGCCATCTGGTCGCCGTCGAAGTCGGCGTTGAAGGCGGTGCAGACCAGCGGGTGCAGCTGGATGGCCTTGCCTTCCGTGAGCTGCGGCTCGAAGGCCTGCATACCCAGACGGTGCAGGGTCGGCGCCCGGTTCAGCATGACCGGGTGCTCCCTGATGACCTCGTCGAGGATGTCCCAGACCTCCTCGCGACCCTGCTCCACCATCTTCTTGGCGGCCTTGATCGTGTTGACGTGGCCGCGCTCTTCGAGCTTGTTGTAGATGAAGGGCTTGAAGAGCTCCAGCGCCATCTTCTTGGGCAGGCCGCACTGGTGCAGGCGCAGCTCGGGACCGACAACGATGACCGAGCGCCCCGAGTAGTCGACGCGCTTGCCCAGCAGGTTCTGCCGGAAGCGGCCGTTCTTGCCCTTGAGCATGTCAGACAGCGAGCGCAGCGGGCGCTTGTTGGGACCCGTGAAGGTCTTGCCGCGGCGGCCGTTGTCGAAGAGCGCGTCGACGGCCTCCTGCATCATCCGCTTCTCGTTGCGGATGATGATCTCGGGGGCGTTGAGGTCCTGCAGGCGCTTGAGCCGGTTGTTCCGGTTGATGACGCGGCGGTACAGGTCGTTGAGGTCGCTGGTGGCGAAGCGGCCGCCATCCAGGGGGACCAGGGGGCGCAGGTCCGGCGGAATGACGGGAATGACCTCCATCATCATCCACTCTGGCCGGTTCCCGCTGTCGCGGAAGGCCTCCACGATCTTCAGCCGCTTGGCGATCTTGCGCCGGCTGGCCTCAGACGAGGTCTCCTTCATCTGCTGCCGCAGCTCTTCGGCCTGGGTGTCGCAGTCGACGCGAGCGAGGGTGTCACGGATGACCTCACCGCCCATGCCGACCTCGAAGGACCCGTAGCCGAAGGTCTCGATGGTCTCGCGGTAGTCCTCCTCGGTCAGGATCTCGCCTTCGGCCAGCGTGGTCTCGCCGGGGTTCGTGACCATGTAGGACTCGCAGTACAGGACCTTCTCCAGGTCCTTCAGCGAGATGTCCAGCAGGTTGCCGATGCGGCTGGGCAGGGACTTGAGGAACCAGATGTGGGCGACCGGCGTGGCCAGGTCGATGTGGCCCAGGCGCTCGCGCCGGACCTTGCTCTGGATGACCTCGACCCCGCACTTCTCACAGGTGATCCCGCGGTGCTTCATGCGCTTGTACTTGCCGCAGAGGCACTCGTAGTCCTTGATGGGTCCGAAGATCCGCGCGCAGAACAGCCCGTCCCGCTCCGGCTTGAAGGTCCGGTAGTTGATCGTCTCCGGCTTCTTGACCTCGCCGTGCGACCAGCTCCGGATCTTGTCCGGCGACGCCAGTCCGATGCGGACTGCGACGTAGTTGAGGGGGTTCTTGGGCTTCTCGAAGAGGTTGTAGATGTCCTTCACGCTGGACTCCTGGATTCCCGGTAGGCGGAGGGGATGGCGCTCGGGGGGGGCCATCCCCGGCCCGCGCCTCGACAAGCGCGCGCCTGGGGGAGGTGGAAGGGAGAGGTCTACTTCTGGTGCAGGGCTTCACGGTCTTCGAGCAGCTCCACGTCGAGGGCAAGGGCCTGAAGCTCCTTGACCAGCACGTTGAAGCTCTCGGGCAGACCGGCCTCGAGGATGTTCTCGCCCTTCACGATGGACTCGTACATCCGCGTCCGCCCGGCCACATCGTCGGACTTCACGGTGAGGAACTCCTGGAGGGTGTACGCGGCTCCATAGGCCTCGAGCGCCCACACCTCCATCTCACCGAGCCGCTGGCCGCCGAACTGAGCCTTGCCGCCCAGGGGCTGCTGCGTCACCAGGCTGTACGGCCCGATGCTGCGCGCGTGGATCTTCTCGTCGACGAGGTGGTGGAGCTTGAGGACGTACATGACGCCGACCGTCACGCGGTTCTCGAAGGCTTCGCCCGTCCGGCCATCGAACAGGATGGACTGACCGTCCTCCTCCTCACCGGCCAGGCGCAGGAAGCGCTTGATCTCCGACTCTGCGGCGCCGGCGAAGACCGGCGTGCTGGCCGTCACACCGCCCCGGTACTTGGCCCCGAAGCGCTTGAGCTCCTCGAAGTCCGCGCCCTCCAGGAAGGCGACGACATCGTCCTGACCCTTGAAGGCCTCCAGCAGGTAGGCCCGCATGTCCTTCTCGGTGGCCTCGATGATGCCATCGACCATCTCGCCCAGCGCCTTGCCGACACCGCGCAGCGCCCAGCCCAGGTGGGTCTCAAGAACCTGCCCGACGTTCATGCGGGAGGGCACGCCCAGGGGGTTGAGGACCACGTCGACCGGGGTCCCGTCTTCCAGGTAGGGCATGTCTTCGAGCGGCAGGAGCTTCGAGACGACGCCCTTGTTGCCGTGGCGGCCGGCCATCTTGTCGCCGACCTGCAGCTTGCGCTTGATGGCGACGTAGACCTTGACCAGCTTGATGACGCCGGGGGAGAGTTCGTCGCCCTTCTTGTGCCGCTCGATCTTGGCGGCGAAGCGCTCGCGGGTCTGGTCCTCCTTCTCGCGGACCCGGTCGAGCAGGTTCCAGACCTTCTCGTCGAGGTCTTCGCCCTCTTCGACCGTGATCTTCTCGTACTGCTCGAAGGGGAGCTGGCGGAGGTTCTCCTCTGCCAAGACCTCACCGCGGGCGATGACCTCTTCGCCGGTCTCGTCGTGCATGATCCGGGCGCCCGCCTTCCGACCAGCCAGCAGCTTGGTGAGCTGCCGGAAGGCCGACTCGCGGATGGTCCGGATCTTCTCGTCCCGGTCCCGGTTAATGCGCTGGACGGCCTGCACCTCGATATCGAGGGAGCGCTGGTCCTTCTCGACGCCCTCGCGGGAAAATACCTGGGCCGACATGACGACGCCCTCGACGCCGGGGGGAACCCGCAGCGAGGTGTCCTTCACATCACCGGCCTTCTCGCCGAAGATCGCCCGCAGGAGCTTCTCTTCGGGAGAGAGCTGGGTCTCGCCCTTGGGCGTGATCTTGCCCACCAGGATGTCGCCGGAGCGCACCGGCGCGCCGATGCGCACGATGCCCGAGTCGTCGAGGTTCTTGAGCGCCTCCTCGCCGACGTTGGGGATGTCCCGGGTGATCTCCTCCTTGCCGAGCTTGGTGTCCCGCGCGGCGACCTCGAACTCCTCGATGTGGATCGAGGTGAAGTAGTCCTCGCGGACCATCCGCTCCGAGATCAGGATGGAGTCCTCGAAGTTGTACCCCTGCCAAGGCATGAAGGCGACGACGACGTTCTGGCCCAGGGCCAGCTCGCCCTGCTCGGTGGCCGGGCCGTCCGCGATGATGTCGCCCGCATCGATCCGGTCACCAGGGCGAACCACCGGCTTCTGGTTGATGCAGGTGCTCTGGTTGGAGCGCACGTACTTCGTGAGGTTGTAGATATCGACGTCACCGCCGATGTCGTCGCTGGTGTCGACCTCGGTGGTCTTCACCACGATGCGGGTGGCGTCGACGCTCTCGACGATGCCGGCCCGGCGGGCGGTGGTCGTGACGCCGGAGTCGCGGGCCACGACCCGCTCCATGCCGGTGCCGACCAGGGGGGCCTGGGTCCGGATGAGCGGCACGGCCTGCCGCATCATGTTGGAGCCCATGAGCGCGCGGTTGGCATCGTCGTTCTCGAGGAAGGGCACCAGCGACGCAGCCACGGACACGAGCTGGTTGGGGCTCACGTCCATGAGGTTGACCTCATCCCGGGGCACCATGGCGAACTCGCCCTGGCGACGCGCGATGACCACCTCGTCCAGGAAGTTGCCGTCCTCATCGAGCCGGGCGCTGGCCTGGGCAATGACCGCGGTCTCCTCTTCCAGGGCCGAGTAGTTGCGGACCTCGGAGGTCGCGCGGCCGTGGGCCACCGTGCGGTACGGCGTCTCGATGAAGCCGTACTCGTTGACCCGGGCGTAGGTCGACAGCGACGCGATGAGGCCGATGTTCGGGCCTTCCGGCGTCTCGATGGGGCAGATGCGGCCGTAGTGGGTCGGGTGAACGTCGCGGACGTCGAAGCCGGCGCGCTCGCGGGTCAGACCACCAGGCCCCAGGGCCGACAGGCGCCGCTTGTGCGTGACCTCGGACAGCGGGTTGGTCTGGTCCATGAACTGGGAGAGCTGCGAGGAGCCGAAGAACTCCTTGATGACCGCGCTGACCGGCTTGGCGTTGATCAGGTCGTGGGGCATCAGCGCCTCGATCTCCGAGAGGCTCATGCGCTCCTTGATCGCCTTCTCCATGCGGACCAGGCCGATGCGGTACTGGTTCTCCAGCAGCTCGCCGACGGCCCGGACGCGCCGGTTGCCCAGGTGGTCGATGTCGTCGACCTGGCCCTTGTTGTTCTTCAGGTCGATCAGGTACTGCACCACCCGCCGGATGTCCTCGCGGGTCAGCGTGGTCTGCTCCAGCGGCAGGTCCAGGCCGAGCTTGTGGTTCAGCTTCAGCCGACCGACCTTGGACAGGTCGTAGCGCTCGGCGTTGAAGAACAGGTTCTCGAAGTGGGTCAGGGCGGCGTCGTAGGTCGGCGGATCGCCGGGGCGCAGGCGCCGGTAGATCTCGATCACCGCTTCTTCGGTCGTGTTGATCTTGTCGACCATCAGCGTGTCGCGCAGGAAGGAGCCGACGATGACGTTGTCGATGTAGAGGGCCTCGAACTCGTGGATGCCCTTCTCCAGGAGCAGGGCGATCCGGTCCTCGTCGATCTCGTCGTTGCACTCGATCAGGACCTCACCGGTCTCCAGGTCGACGATGTCGAAGGCGCTCACGCGCCCAAACACGGCCTCCTCGGAGATGGGGATGGTCGCGATCTGGACCTCCTGCTCGACACCCTCCACCTCGCGCATGGCGGGCTGGAGCATCCCGACCTTCTTCATCTTGCGCAGGGAGGGCTTGAGGAACTTGCGCCCGGCCTTGCACAGGACGTTTCCTTCGTCGTCGTAGACGTCGACGGTCGCGTTCTGGATCTTCAGCAGGTCCTCGGTGGTCTCCTTGACCCACTTGTCCCCGTCGAAGATGTAGCGCTCGCGCTGATAGAAGTAGTTGAGCAGCTCTTCGGTCGAGTAGCCCAGGGCCCGCAGCAGCACGGTCGCCGGCAACTTGCGACGGCGGTCGATGCGGACGTAGAGGATGTCCTTGCTGTCGAACTCAAAGTCGATCCAGGAGCCGCGGTTCGGGATGATCCGGGCGCTGAAGATCGTCTTGCTGGAGCCAGCGGACTTGCTCTTGTTGGCATCGAAGAAGATGCCCGGGGAGCGGTGCAGCTGGCTGACCACCACCCGCTCGGTCCCGTTGACGATAAAGGTCCCGTTCTCGGTCATGAGCGGGATCTCACCGAAGTAGACCTCCTGCTCCTTGATGTTCGAGACGGTCCGCGTGTCGGTCTCGGTGTCGACGTCCCAGACCACCAGGCGCACGGTCACCTTCAGCGGTGCCGAGAAGGTCATGCCGCGCTCGCGGCACTCCTCCTGGTCGTACTTGGGAGTCTCCAGGTCGTAGCCGACGAACTGCAGCGACGCGCGGTGGCTGAAGTCCTGGATCGGGAAGACGCTCTTGAAGACGCCCTGCAGCCCGATGGGCTCGCGATCCGGCGCAGGGACGCTGTTCTGCAGGAACTTCTCGTAGCTGTCCCGCTGGATGCGGATGAGGTTGTCGACCTCGACCGCGGGAAGCGACTTGGCGAAGGACCGGCGGAACCGGAAGTTGTTTGCCAGCAGCTCGGCCATTGGGTGCTCCGGTGGGCAGAAGGCGCGCGACCCGGGGGCGCTGCGTTCCGCTTCCAAGGATGTCGTGGGGAAGATCTGCGAAAACCGGTGGCCTGGCCTCAGATACCGAGACCACGCACACGACTGCCCACAGTCAGCGGACCCGCTTGGGGACCGCCTCGCTGTGGGCGTCGTCGGCGTGGCTCTGCATGGAGGAGAAGGACTCCGCGCTTCCGTACTGCCACCGAGTCCTGCAGGCGACCAGGACCGGAGGTGGCGGAGGCTTGGGTGCGCCCGAGAGCGCGGTGGGGAGACGGCGTACCAGCTCCCCGCTGCTCATCGACGTCCTGTCGGACCGCCATGAGCAGATAGCGCGATGCACCGCCCGCGCCCCGTCGCCTCACGGGACGCGGTGCGGTGCACCCGCGGCACTACTTGACCTCGACCTCAGCGCCGGCCTCGAGCAGGTCCTTCTTGATGGCCTCGGCCTCATCCTTCGGGATGGCGGCCTTGACCTCGCTGGGGGCCCCGTCGACCAGGTCCTTGGCTTCCTTCAAGCCGAGGCCGGTGATCTTGCGGACCACCTTGATGACCTCGATCTTCTTGGCGCCAGCGGCCTTGAGGATGACGGTGAACTCGGTCTGCTCCTCGACCGGCTCGGCAGCGACAGCGGCGCCGCCGCCGCCAGCGAAGGCCATGACCGGGGCCGAAGCCTTGACGCCCAGCTCCTCTTCGAGGGTCTCGATGAGGGTCTTGACCTCGCCGAGCTTGAGGTTCTTGATGTAGTCGACGACCTGGTCCTGAGTGACGGACATGGTGTTGTCCTCCCTTGAATTCTTGATGGTGCCTGGAAGTGTCGGCGACGGCCCCAACCGCGGCGCCGTCTTGCGGGTTGCCTCGGCTCAGCCGGCGGCTTCTTCGAGCTTGGTCTCGTAGTTCTTGAGCAGGTAGAGCAGATCGCGGGCCGGAGCCTGCAGCACGCCCAGCGTCTGGCGGGGGCCCTCCTGGATGGTGCGGAGCAGCATCGAGAGGAGCTCTTCGCGGCTGGGAAGGTCCGCCACCTTCTTGACGGCCTCGGCGTCGAGGGCAACGCCCTCGAACCAGCCGCCCTTGATGACGAACTTGTCCTCCTTCTGGAGGTCCTTGGTCAGGTCGCGCACGGCCTTGGCCGTGGCGATCGGGTCCTCACCAGACAGGATGACGCTGGTCATCCCGCCCAGGTAGGCGCCCATGCCCTCCTGCGATGTGCCACCGATGGCGCGCTTGAGGAGCGTGTTCTTGATGACCTTGTACTCAGACCCCTGCGCGCGAAACTGGTCGCGCAGCAGGGTGACCTGCGGAACAGTGATGCCGCGGTAGTCCGCCAGCACGACCAGGGGGGTCGCTGCGAGGCGTGCGGTGAGGTCTTCGACCAGCTCTGCCTTCTGGGTGCGATTCATGATGACCCTCTACCGCTCGGCGGCGCGCTGGGCGTCCAGGGCGTCGATGCGGACGCCAGGACCCATGGTGGAGGAGAGGGCCACGCTGCGGACGTAGGTGCCCTTGGCCGTCGAGGGCTTCAGGCGGACCAGGGTACCCATCAGGGTGACCAGGTTCTCGCTGAGGGCCTCGGCGGGCATCGATGCGCGGCCGATGGAAGCGTGGACGATGCCGGCCTTCTCGACCCGGAAGTCGATCTTGCCGCGCATCAGCTCGCGCACCGTCTCACCGACCTCATCGGCACCGACGACGGTACCGACCTTGGGGTTCGGCATGAGGCCGCGGGGGCCCAGAACCCGGCCGAGGCGGCCGACCTTGCCCATCATGTCGCGGGTGGCGACGGCCTTGTCGAAGTCCATCCACCCCCCGTTGACCTTCTCGACCAGCTCGTCGGCGCCAGCGTCGACGGCGCCGGCCTCGAGGGCCTGCCGAATCGCATCGCCCTGAGCGAAGACGATGACGCGCACCGTCTTGCCAGTGCCGTGCGGCAGCGACACGGCGCCACGGACCATCTGGTCCGCGTGCCGCGGGTCGACACCGAGGCGGACGGCGACGTCCACGCTCTCGTCGAACTTGGTGCTGGCCATCTGCTTGACCAGGCTGACGGCCTCGTCGATCGAGTAGCGTCGGGTGGCATCCACCTTGACACGCTGCTCAACGAGGCGCTTTCCGCTCTTTGCCATCGTGGCTCCTCGGAAGACCGCTGATCTTCCTGCCGCGCTGGGGTCCATCGGGCCCGAAGGCCCTCCCCCATGACGGGCGCTGAGGTTGGGTGGGGAGACTGGGCTTGCTACCGGACGTTGACGCCCATGGACAGCGCGGTGCCGGCGATGGAACGCGCGGCGGCCTCGAGGTCGGTGGTGTTCAGGTCCGGCATCTTCTGGCGGGCGATCTCCACGACCTGGTCGCGGGTGATGGTGCCCACCTTGTTCTTGTTGGGCTCACCGGAGCCCTTCTCGATGCGGGCTGCCTTCCGGATGAGCACGGAGGCCGGGGGCGTCCGCAGCTCGAACTGGAAGGACCGATCCGAGAAGACCGTGATCACGGTCGGGATGATGAGTCCCTCGGAGGCCTGCGGCTGGGTCCGGGCGTTGAACTCCTTGCAGAAGAGCGGGATGTTCACGCCGGCGCCACCGAGGGCCGGTCCGATGGGCGGGGCCGGGTTGGCCTTGCCCGCCATGATCTGGAGCTTGATCTGGTTGACGACCTTCTTTGCCACGTCGTCCTCCGGCCGCGCTGAAGCGGCTGAATTGGAAGCTGAGGGGAACTAGCCGAGCCGCTCGACCTGCGTAAAGTCGAGCTCGACCGGAGTGGTGCGGCCAAACATGCTGACCATGACCCGGAGCTTGCCCCGAGCCTGGTTGACCTCGTCGACCTGGCCCTTCAGGGAAGCGAAGGGTCCGTCGATGATGCGAACTTCTTCCCCGCGCTCAAACTCCACCACCGGACGAGCGACCTCCTCGTCCTCCACCATCTGGTTGGTGATGCGCCGGATCTCGGCTTCGGGCACAGGGGGAGGCGCGCGGTCTCCGCCGATGAAGCCGGTGACCTTGGGGGTGCTCTTCACGACGTGCATGGTCTCGTTGTCGAGCACCATCTGCACGAACATGTAGCCGGGGTAGACCTTGCGGGTCGTCGTGCGCTTCTGCCCGTCCTTCACCTCGACCACGGTCTCGGTGGGCACGAGCACGTCGCCGAACTTGCCCTCGATCTCCTGCCGCTTGATGGCATCCTCGAGGGCAAGCTTCGCCTTGTTCTCGAAGCCCGAGTAGGTGTGGACGATGTACCAGGCGAGGGCCATGGTCAGAAGCTCCTCCGGCGCCGGGACCGGATGGAAGGAGTGGGCGCGACGCCTCAGCTCTCTGTGTAGAGGAAGAGGCTGGTCAGCTTGGCCCAGATGAGGTCGTAACTGGCGAGGGTCGCCGCCAGAAAAAAGGTCGTCGCGATAACTACGGCGGTCGAGCGGACCGTCTCCTCCTTGTCCGGCCAGGTCGTCTTCCGAAGCTCGCTGATCGACTCGTCGACGAAGCTGTAGGCCGGCTGGTTGCGCAGGAGAAGGAGGAAGGTCGCGACGCAGATGACGACCGCGACCACGGAGGAGCCGTTGAACAGCCCCAGCAGCTGCGGATCGGCGATCTCAAGGTTTGCCAGCAACGGCAGTCCAAGCCCCCGCACGGTGGCTCCGGCGAGGACCCCCGTCAGGAAGAAGACGAGGACGATGTAGCGCTGGTTGTTCATGACGACGCGCAGGGAGAGAGGGGCCCGCGGGGCGAGCACCGGGCAGTAGCATGCGCCGGCCGGGGCTGCAAGCCCGTCCGGCGATGCAGGGCCAGAGAGTGGCTCAGCTACTCGATGACAGCGGAGACGACGCCGGCACCAACGGTGCGGCCGCCCTCGCGGATGGCGAAGCGAAGCTGCAGCTCGATGGCGATGGGGGTGATGAGGGTCACCTCCATCTCCACGCGGTCACCCGGCATGACCATCTCGGTCCCTTCGGGCAGCTGCACCGAGCCGGTCACGTCGGTCGTCCGGAAGTAGAACTGCGGCTTGTAGCCGTTGAAAAAGGGCTTGTGCCGCCCGCCTTCGTCCTTCTTCAGGATGTAGGCCTCGCACTTGAACTTGGTGTGCGGCGTGATGCTCTTGGGCTTGGCGATGACCTGGCCCCGCTCGATGTCGTCGCGCTTGACGCCACGAAGCAGCAGGCCCACGTTGTCGCCGGCACGACCCTCGTCGAGGATCTTCCGGAACATCTCCACGCCGGTCACGGTCGTCGTCGTCGTGTCCTTGATGCCCACGATCTCGACCTGCTCACCGGTCTTCACGATCCCGCGCTCGATCCGGCCCGTCGCGACGGTGCCGCGGCCCGAGATGCTGAACACGTCTTCCACCGGCATCAGGAAGGGCTTGTCGATCTCCCGCTCCGGCGTCGGGATGTAGCTGTCGACCGCGGCCATCAGCGCGAGGATCGACGGCTTGCCGATCGGGCTGGGGTCGCCTTCGACGGCCTTCAGCGCCGAGCCGCGGATGATCGGGATGTCGTCACCGGGGAAGTCGTACTCGCTCAGCAGCTCGCGGACCTCCATCTCCACCAGGTCCAGGAGCTCCGGGTCGTCCAGCTGGTCTACCTTGTTCAGAAAGACCACGATGTACGGCACGTTGACCTGCTTGGCAAGCAGCACGTGCTCACGGGTCTGGGGCATGGGGCCGTCGGCCGCCGACACCACCAGGATCGCACCGTCCATCTGGGCGGCACCCGTGATCATGTTCTTGATGTAGTCGGCGTGTCCGGGGCAGTCGACGTGGGCGTAGTGACGGTTTGCCGTCTCGTACTCCACGTGCGCCGTGTTGATCGTGATGCCACGAGCCTTCTCTTCCGGCGCCTTGTCGATGTCCTCGTACCGCATCTTCTTGGCCCCACCCGACTCCGACAGCACCATGGTAATGGCGGCGGTCAGCGTGGTCTTGCCGTGGTCCACGTGACCGATGGTCCCGATGTTCACGTGCGGCTTGTTGCGCTCGAACTTCTCCTTGGCCATTTCGGTGCCTCCGCAGGACTCGGGTCCGCGATCGAGAATCGGAGACCCGCCGATGGTCCCGGTCAGGCCGGGGGCGCTCGGCGGGGTTCTTGATGAGATGGAGCCCATGACCAGACTTGAACTGGTGACCTCCTCCTTACCAAGGAGGTGCTCTGCCAACTGAGCTACATGGGCGTAGGGTGGGTTTCGGAACTTGGGAAGTGGAGCGGGAAACGGGGTTCGAACCCGCGACCCTCAGCTTGGAAGGCTGATGCTCTACCAACTGAGCTATTCCCGCAGCGACGTCGGTCCGGAGCTGGCCCCCGGACGGGTGCTTCCGAACGGGCCGGTTCGGAAGATGTGGTGGGGAGAGGTGGATTCGAACCACCGTAGGCGTAAGCCGGCGGGTTTACAGCCCGCTCCCATTGGCCACTCGGGCATCTCCCCTCATCATTTTCAAGGCCGCCGTAACGGCCAGATCGAGCCAGCGCTCGTGGAGAGCTGGCGGTGGGACTTGAACCCGCAACCTGCAGTTTACAAAACTGCTGCTCTACCAGTTGAGCTACGCCAGCGAATGCAGTCCTGGCACCCGTCGCCTTGGGATGATCCCAGGATGCCGAGCGGACCCGTATATATTGGCAGCCTCGTGTGCTGTCAACCCACTGCGACACCTGGGTTCACGGGTTTACCGGAGCGGCGAACAAGGCAGGGTCCAAGGCCGGATCGAGCGTCAGGCGCAGGACCCGGACCTGCTCGACCTGGGTGCCGTCCCGACGGATCGTGGCCTCAAACGGGATGATCAGTCCCTCGGCGACGCTGCGGTAGTCCTTGTAGCGAAAGCCGATGACGCCGGCCGAGGTCCGCCAGTCGACCGCGCTGAGCGTGCCCGTGCTGACGTCGAACCAGGCAGCGACCAGGCCATCGTTGCCCCTTGCCGGCGTGGTCGACGCCAGCCGGAGCTGGGCCGCGCCGTCGAGGTCCTCGCGCGCGACCACCTTGAGGTCCTGCCAGTCCGCGGCGTCCTCTACGTCCTGGGCCAGGCCCAGGGGCACGGCAAGCACCCCCTCGGGAGAGAAGCGCGCCAGCACCTCGCGGGTCCGGGCGGCGTCGCGCCCTACCGTCTCTCCGCCGGTGGTGACCCAGGCGTGGTTGTCGGCGGTCAGCACTGTCACGGAGTCGGTGCCGGTGCCCTGCACCACCTCGACCTCCAGGCGGAGGGCGTCTCCCTGGCGGTAGTAGCGGTTGGCGGCGACGAGCGCGCCCTTGTCGATGGCGACGGTGCGCTCGACGTCGAGCTCGACGGAGCGCGCCAGCTCCAGCACGGCCTGTCCACCCTTGAGCCCGCCGTGGGCGCGGACCGCGTCTCGAAGCACGGTCCGGGCGTCGGGCAGGCGGTCCAGCGCCGCACCGGCGGCCGGGAGGGGAGCGGTCGCCGCCGTGGGCGGTGCTGCCAGCTCGTCGACGGTGTGAACCTCGTCCCCGTCTCGCGCGACCACCGAGGCCGCCGTGCCGGTGCCGGCGAGAAGCGCGGCGATGCGGCGCCCCTCGTCCTCGTCCTGGATGCCGTCGATGCGCACCAGGTAGCGCCAGCCTTCGCCCTTGACGAAGCGGCGGAGCACTCGGCTGCTGCGCTGGTCCCCCTGGGTGAGAGCGGCGTTGGCGGCGAGTTCCGCGGCGGCCTGCCGAGTCTCCATGGGCTCGGTCTCGACCCAGACCTCATCCGCGGCGGAAGCCGGACCCGCGCGCACGAGGACCGCCAGCAGCACGGCAGCGAGGGGCAGCAGGGGGAAGCGGCGCGGCATGCGGTACCTCAGGGCGACCAGCGGCGGCACGTAGCGTCAGGGCGTCACGGGAGCCAGCGCCCCCGCGTCCGGCGCCGGGTCCCCGGCGGGCGGCTGCGCTGGCCCGAAGAGATCCGGGGGTGGGACCGTGGTCCCGTCGGGGGAGACGAAGTGGATCTGCCGGTAGGGCACGTTCTCCACCTCCAGCGGCCGGGGCATGAAGCACAGGCCCCAGGTCGCCAGGGTGAGCAGGGCGACACCCCGGGCCCGGTTCGACGGCCGGGGGTACAGCGGCACCGGCAGGCTGTGCCAGGCCCGCATGACCAGCAGGAGCACGCCCCAGAAGGCCCAGCCCGGCCAGGCCACACCCGCCAGCAGGGCCAGGCCGACCCCGATCCGGGAGACCCGCAGCGCCTGGCGCGGGAACAGGGCGTTGAAGACGTGGCCGCCGTCGAGCTGGCCGATGGGCACCAGGTTGATCGCGGTGACCAGGCAGCCCACCCAGCCCGCCATGGCCAGGGGGTCGAGGGTGGCGTAGCTGCCGGGGGCGTGGCCCTGGATGAGCAGCCCCAGCAGGTCCATGACGGGGGGGTTGCCCAGGATGAGCATGGGCAGGGTGTCGGCCGGGGGCGGGGCCGGCAGGAGCCAGGCCAGCGGCGGGCTGCTCAGGACCAGGTCCAGCAGCCGCAGGAGCAGCTCCAACAGGGGGCTCAGCAGGTGGAACAGCGGGCTGAGCAGGCCGGCGTCCGGGCTCGTCGCCGCCGCCGCCGCCGTTGCCACCGGCGGGACCACGATCTCGATGACGTCGTGCTCGACGGTGCCCGACAGGCCGACAGCGATGAGCACCACGGCCACCAGGAAGCCCGCCAGGGGCCCTGCGGCGCCCATCTCCAGCAGCCCGGTGCGATCCCGGGGCAGGCTCTTGAGTCGGATGATCGCGCCGAAGGTCCCAAACGCGAAGGGCACGGGCAGGAAGTAGGGCAGCGAGAGGGCGAAGCCGTGCCGCCGGGCCACGAAGTAGTGTCCCATCTCGTGGGCGAGCATCACGGTCATCAGGCCCAGGGCAAAGCGGGCGCTGCCGCGGGCGATGGCCGGGTCGGAGAAGGGGCTGCCCCCCATCCAGTTGGTCCCGTAGACCCAGAACACGCAGATCAGCGTGACGATGAACAGGCCGATGGAGATGGCGCGAGGGCGCCAGGCCGGCTCCACCGGGGCTGCTGCGCGACGCTCTTCCACCCGCACCCTCCAGACGCGGCACGGCCGGTCCGGGCTGCCCCGGGCCGGCCGTCCTGTCGACCTGTGCTCAGAGGACCTGCTTGACTTCCAGCTCGTAGGCACCGGTGTAGGTCCCGGCGCCGACGATCACGAGGTACTGCTGGCCGCCCTCAAGGTGCTGCTCGATGAAGGCCTCTTCCCCCGAGGAGTCGGCCATGCCGCCGAGGTTCCGGGCGCGGTCGTAGTTGGAGTCAGTGTCGTCGTCCAGGGTGTCGACGTCCATGATCTCGGCCGGCGTGATGAGCGAGAACAGGGACTCGTCATTGCCGTTCAGGGTGCACTGCATGGCGTTGACCTGGCCCATGAAGGTCGACGGCTGCAGCTCATCGACGTCCAGGATGCCATCCCGGTCCCAGTCCACATCGCAGGTGGTGCTGGCCTGGATCTCTCCACAGGTGAAGTCGGTGGCGACGTCAGCCTCGAAGGTCGCCGAGCCATCGTCCCCGCTCATGAAGAGCTGGTCGTTGAGGTACTCCAGCATGGTGCTGGGGAACTGGAAGTCCGCCCCGCCCGAGCAGGAGCCGCGCTGGGTGCCCTCGACCGTCGGGGTCGGGATCAGCCGCGAAGGAACGATGGCGACCCAGGGGTTGAAGGGCGCCGCGTCCCCGGCGTCGTCGGCGTAGTGCCGGGTCAGGTGGACCGCCACGTCGACCTGCTCGCCCAGCGGCCGGTCCGTGAGGTCGAGCAGCCAGCGATCGGTGTCGTGCACATCCGCCGTCGTCGTCGTGCCCGTGTCCACCAGCGTGGTGAAGCCGGGCTCGGTGATCTCGCCGATGCCGTAGACGGGGCTGCCGTCCGTGGGCAGGGCCGGCAGAAGGATGTCGTCGACCTTGGTCGGCGAGAAGATGGTCTCGACGCTGTAGTCCGGCGACAGCGGGTCCCCGTCCGGCCAGCGGACGATGGCCCCGACAAAGCCCGAGCTGCCCGACTGGATCTGCACGGTGGCGGCGTCGGTCGTGATGTCGGTCAGGCGGACCACCTGGGCGCTGTAGGCACCGTCGGTGTAGCCCCAGTAGGCCAGGCCCGTGACGTAGGTGGAGAAGTCGGTGCCCGAGGCGGTGACGCGGTTGTTCGCGTTCTCCACCGGGCTGGCCGTGGTCCCCCCTTCCATGTAGCGGTTGGTCCCGCGGATGCGGAAGCCGCTCTGGTAGCCGTTGGCGCCGAAGTAGTCGCCGGGCGAGGGCGAGCTGGTCGGCGCGGTCAGCGTCACGGCGGGCGCGTAGGGCGGGTACTCGGTCGGGTCGACCAGCGGGTTGCCATCGGAGTCGTTGACCCCGGTGGTGAGCATGGCGACCTGCCACTTCAGCACCAGCTCGTCGAAGGAGGCGCCCGCGACGCTGGCCACGTGCTCGGAGCCCGTGGTCGGCGTGGTGTCGCCTTCCTGGGGCGGCGACACCTGGACCAGGCTGGTCAGGATGCTCGGCCCGTAGGCGTCGTAGAGCCACCGGGCGAAGAGGTACTGGGCCCCCACCGGCGCCGTGGACAGCGCGCCGTTGTCGGAGCTGGTGACCAGGGCGTTGAGGTGGCTGGCGTCCAGGTAGTCCCAGGCGTCGGCGAAGTAGACGGCCCCGAAGCCGGTGAGGTCCGCCGCCAGAGCGCCCAGGCCCTGGTTCAGCCAGTCCTCCTCGGGTGCCCCCTCACCGACCAGCACGTGCTGGTTGTAGGAGATGAGCTGGAAGAAGGACCGGGCGATCTGCGCGGCCAGCTCCATCGAGGTGTACTCCTGGACCGTGGCCGTGGCGGCGGGGTTCAGGAAGCCGTAGGGGTCCGGGGCGAAGACGTAGATGATCTCCTGCTCGTCGGAGCCCGGGTTCGTCTCGGCGTTCCAGTCGTTGAGGTCGACCTCGGGGTCGGCGTAGGAGCCGACCAGCCCGCCCTGCACCGTCTCGTCGTCGCTGGTGTAGCTGATGACGTTGAGCTGCGGGGTGATGAGCACCGTGACCAGGCCGTCGCCGTTGACGTCGGACTCCGAGCCGAAGAGCGCGCGCAGGTTGGGCGCGATGTTGGCGTCGAAGATGTTGGCGATGGTCTGCAGATCGCAGTTGGTGAAGCCGTAGGCGTCATAGGCGGCCGGGACGTCCACGACGCCGTCGCAGTCGACGTCCCAGTCGATGGGCGCGCCGTTGTCGACCCAGATGGCCACGCTGTCGCCCATGGCCCACAGCGTGGCTTCGGTCGTGGCGTAGCTGTTGTCGTCGACCATGGAGTCCCGCACGCGGAACTCCCGGCGAGCCACGCCGACGTCGGCCTCGTTGTAGGGCGGCGGGGGCACCGGCGCGCTGACCGGGTGGACCCGTCCGGCCGCGAGGTCCTGGCGCAGGACCTGGCGGGAGGCCGAGGGAGCGCGCGTCACCGGCGCCGCCGGGACGACCGGCGCCGCAGACGGAGCGGCACCGGGAGCCGCCGGACCGCTCGCAGCGTCGTAGCGGAGCTGGTAGCCCAAGGGCCCGTCGTTGGTGTTGACCAGCACCATGTAGAACTGCTGGTCCTTGTTGGAGTCGCCGCTCTGGTCGGTCAGGTCGACGGTGGACTGGCCACCCTTGTCCTGGAAGGACATGACGTCGCCAGGCTCGTCGAAGCCCTGGGTGGCCACGCCGGTGTCGCCACCGCCATCGGTGCCGCCGCCGTCGCCACCGCCGGTGTCACCGGTGTCCCCGGTCCCCCCATCGGTGCCGCCGCCGTCGCCACTGTTGCCGGAGGTTCCGAAGGTGGGGCTCTTCCCCCCGTTGCAGCCTGCCGCCAGCAGCATCGCCACCAGCATTCCAGATCGGGTCCAGCTCGCCATGTTCTCCACCTCGATGCAGGGCCCGGGTACACTCTTAGCCCTCGGCGCCCCGCATCATAGCGTCATGCGGTCACTTGCGGCAGCAAAGCGCTGCGCCGGTTCGAGCAGCGTCCGATAGAGGAGCTCGAGATCTGCGGCCCGCGCGGCCCAGGTGCAGTGTGCGAGCACGTGCTCTCGTGCTTCTGCCCCCAGTTGCGCGCGGCGCTCCGGCTCGGCGAGCAAGGCGCGGATGGCCGCCGCCATGGCCACCGGGTCCCGATCGGGCACGACCACCTCGCCAGGCAGCCCCTGGGCCGAGCCGCGGGCGATGACCGTCGGCAGGCCCATGCCGAGGGAGTTCAGCAGCTTGATCGGGTAGCCGCTGCACACGGACCGGGGCACCACGGCCAGGGTGCTGGCCGCGAGCAGCGACCGCACCTCCTCGAAGGAGCGCGTGAGCACGCAGCGCGTGCCCGGCGGCGCCTGGCGGGCCCACTCGTCCAACGGAGAGGCGCTCACCAGCAGCAAGCGCGCCTGGGGCACCTGCGCCATGGCCGCCAGGAGCACGTCGAGGTCCTGGTAGCGGTCGGGGTTGCCGGCGTAGACCACCCAGGGTCCCGGCGGCAGCAGGGCCGGCACGGCGGGCGCGACGTCCTCGGGCTTGATGCCGGGGGGCACCAGGCTCACCCGCGCGCAGCCCAGCGCCCGCAGGGTCTCGACGGCCGGGGCGCTGATGGCGATGGCGTGGTCGGCCATGCGCGGGATGGCGTGGTCCAGGAGCTGGCCGGCCCACCGCGCCAGGCGGCGGCGGCGCTCCCCCTCGAAGTAGGTGGGCAGCTCCTCTCCCATGGTGTTGTGGGCGCTGTAGACCAGGGGAGCCCGCTGCCAGGGCCGGGCCAGGAGCGCAGCGAGGGGCGCCTCGTAGTTGTGGGCGTGCACCACGTCGGCCGGCTCCCGGGCCAGCAGCGCCGCCAGGGCGAGGTCGAGGAGGGGCTTGACCGCGTCGGGCCCGGCGCGGACCCGCTGGTAGCCCGGCAGGCTCGGCGTGCGCAGCACCCGGTACTCGGGGTCGGGAGCGCCCAGGCCGTGGCCGTAGCAGAGGACCGTGACCTCGTGCCCCCGCCGCGCCAGGGCGCGGGCCATGCCCCGCACGAAGACCTGGGAGCCCTGGGGGCTCGGGAAGGCGAAGGCGGCGGCCTGGATGATGCGCAGCGGGCGGTCCTCTCCCGGTCGGGGCCCTCCCCTCCCCTGCCCAGCATCGGGCCCGCCCCGGTCGGCCGGCGCAGCGCTCACAGGTAGCCGAGCCCTTGCAGGCGCCGGCGGATGGCCTCGGTCTCGGCCGCCCCCGTCGCATGCTCCTGGGGGGTGCTGCCTCGCCAGGCTGCGCGGACCACGGCCCTGGCCTGGGTCCGCTCGTCGGCCAGCGCCTCGGTCAGCACGCGCCCGTCCATGTGCTCGGGCACGGCCTCGCCCAGCAGGTGCAGCAGGGTCGGCGCGATGTCGGCCATGCCCGCCTCGATCCGAGCGCCGGCCCGGATCCCCTGCCCCCACAACATCAGCAGCCCGTGCTGGCGATGGCTGCCGTTCATTCCCAGGCCCTTGCCGCCGACGTGCTCCTCGGGCCGCAAGCGGCGCCAGGTCTGACCGGGGGCCGCCCGCAGCGAGGGCAGCAGCGTGTAGGAGTAGCCCTCGCGCAGGGCGAGCTGCAGGACCAGGTCCGGGCTGCGCGCGACGCAGGGGCCCTCGTAGAGCTCCTCGCGCCGGTACACGGCCTGGACCGGGCGGTGGCCGTCCACCTCCCAGACCAGCAGCAGCTCCCGCAGCTCCTCGGCCGCCCGCGCGCGCTCGGCCTCGGGCACGGCCAGGTGCAGGGTGGCCGCGTAGTTCATCTCGTCCGACAGGGCGCGGCAGCGCGGCAGGTCCAGGTCGCCGTAGCGGCTGGCCGACTCGACCCGGCCCAGCAGCCGCTTGGGCACCGCGCGGAACAGGCGCCCCTGGAGCTCGGCCGGCACCCGCTCCACCGCCGCGGCGCGCAGCCGGTCGAGCACGCCCGTGCCCGTGCGCAGGCCCCCGACCCGGACCTGCCGGCGGTAGCGCAGCCAGCCGTGCTGCTCGAGCAGGCGGTTGAGGTACAGCACGTGCTCACCAGCGCCGCCGAAGCCGTGGTCGCTGCAGATGCACAGCACCTCGGGCCGCGCCGCCTCCAGCAGGCGCCCCAGGCTCGCGTCCAGGGAGCGGTAGACCGTTCGGATCGCCTCGCGCAGGCGCGCGGGCGCCCCCGCCGGGTGCCGGGGGCTGTCGGGGTCGTGGAACATCCAGAAGTGGTGGCTGACCGTGTCGGACTCGCCGAAGAGCAGCATGAAGGCGTCCCAGCGCTCCTGCCCCAGCAGCCAGGTCCCGATGGCCTCCTTGCGGGGGATCTCACGCAGCAGGCAGCCCAGGGCCTGGTCGTGCCAGCCCGGACCGATGCGCGACTCCTGGAAGTCTGCGAACTTGAGCCCCCCGAAGCGCCGCACCAGCTCGGCGTGCAGGCCAGGCGGGTGCACGAAGGTGCCGTCGATGCCCGTGGAGACCGGGCTGTCGAAGCCCGAGACCACCACGCCGTTGACGGCCTCGGGCGGCCATGTCGTCGGCACGGCGATGCTGGCCACCCGCCCGCCTCGGTCGCTGAGGACCCGGTGCAGGGTCGGGACCTGGCGGTGCGTGGCGTTGGTGAACTGCACCTGCCAGGTGCCGGGCACCCGCCGCACGAAGTCGAAGATGCCGTGCCGGCCCGGGTTGCAGCCGGTCAGCATGCTCGACCACGAGGGGAGGGTCATGGGCGGCGTGGTGCTGTTCAGCGGTGCCCGGGCCGCGTCGGCCAGCAGGCCGGCCAGCACCGGCATGTCCCCCTCTGCCGCGAAGCGGTCCGCCAGGTCCCAGGTGGCGCCATCCCAGCCGATGATCAGCGCGCGGGCACCACGATCAGCCTGGGCGTGGGCGGCGGGCTGGGCGTGGGCGGCGGGCTGGGCGTGGGCGGCGGGCTGGGCGTGGGCGGCGGGCTGGGCGGTGGCAGCAGGCGCAGTCATCGGTGCTCCGCAGGAGCCCCGCCTGTAGCCCAGGGGCGCGGAAGTCGGCACCGGGCCGGGGGTCTCAGGGCGCCGAGCTCGGGGCCGCCGCGCTGGGGCCGGGCACCGCTGGGACGGTGCGCCACGAGGCCGAGCGGACCAGGATCTCGCGCAGCTCCCGGGACAGCGCCACCTGCTCGGCGCCGAGCTGACCGGCGAGGTTGACCGTCTCGCCCGGGTCGGCCACGAGGTCGTAGACCGCCTGGGTGGGCAGGCCCCGCGGGTTGCCGCGGTTGGCGCGGATGAGCTTGAGCGGAGGGGCGCGGATCGCGTCGAGCAGCGCGCCGTGGCGATGAAGCTGGGCCACGGCGGGCTCCAGCTTGGGGGCGCTGGCCCCCTCCTCGCCCTGCAACCAGGCAGCGGCCTGGATGTCGAGGAGGGGCAGGCCCTCCCACGGCGCCGGGCGCTCGGTGCCCGTCAGGTCGAGGATGGTCGGCCCGACGTCCAGCAGGGAGACTTGCCAGGGCACGTGGGCGCCGGCCCAGCGCTGACCCGGCAGCTTGATGTACAGGGGCGTGCGCAGGGCCTCATCATAGAGGCTGTCGCCCTCCCCCCAGGCCCCGTGATCGAAGAGCTCGACGCCGGAGGTTCCCACCACCACCAGCAGCGTGTCCTCCCAGACGCCCTGGGCCTGCAGGCCGTCGATGAGCTGGCCCAGGGCGGCGTCCATGGCCTGCACCTCCTCCCCGTAGAGCCGCCGGATCTGGGCCCGCGCTGCGTCGTCCAGGACCGCCGGATCCCGAGCCTCGGCCACCTGCTGCCCGTCGGCCGAGAAGTAGGGCACCGAGGGCTCGGCCAGGTGCAGCCAGGCCATGGAGCGGCTCCCTTCCTGGCGACTCCGAGCCATGAAGCCCTGGGCCTGCGCGACGACCTCGGCAGCCGGGCGATGCAGGTCCGAGCGCTCCGGCGGGATCCGGCGCAGGCGCCGCCAGTCGTCGCGGAGTAGCGAGGCCAGCATCAGGTGGCGCACGCTCTCCGAGCGCATAGGCGTGCGGGGCGTGGCCGAGGCGATGGACCAGTCGAAGCCCTGGTCGAAGCCCAGGGCCCGCTCCAGCTCGCCGCGGGCGGCGGCCGAGCCCGTCACGTAGCCCCGGTCCTGGAGCAGCTCGGCCAGGGTCACCCGGTCGGCCTCCATGCGGGCGCTGATGGTGTCGACGCCGTGGGCCTCGGGCAGCTCGCCCGTCATCAGGCTCGCCAGGGCCGGCCGTCGCCAGCTCGAGGTCGAGATGAGCTGGTCGAAACAGACCGCGTCCCGCTCCAGCCGGGCAAGGTTGGGCAGGTCCAGGCCCAGGGCCCCGCGGGGGGTGGCGTCCATGCGCCAGTCCTCGATGCTGACCAGGACCACGTCGGGCGTGTCCCCCAGGTCCGTCGGAGGCGGCTGGCGCGGATCCATGGTGACCAGGGTCGGGTCGTCGCCCGGGGCGAGGGCGAAGAGGGCCGCCAGGCCGATGGAGGCCCCCCACGCAGCCAGGGTCCCGCGAGGCAGCAGCAGGATCTTGAGAGGGGTCCGGGTCAGGAACACCGGCCCCAGCCACAAGCCAAGGACGACGACGACGCAGACCAGCCCCCCGACCTGCAGCCGCCCGGCCAGGCCCAGGCCCAGATCCAGGTAGACGGCCCGATCGAGCTGCTGGACCAAGACGTAGCCGCCCATGCCGCCGGTCACGAGCACGGCGGCCAGGGACATGGCCATGGCGTCCCCCAGCCGCGGCAGGGCCAGGCTGGTCAGGGCCAACAGCGCGCCCACCCCAAGGCCGATCACGGCGCCCAGCAGGCTGTAGAGCACCGAGGCGTGCAGCAGGGCCATGTACTCGCCGGTGGGGACCTGCGAGAGCACCCAGACGGCCTCGGCCAGACCGACGCCCGTGCCGGCCAGGAGTCCGCCGGCGAAGCCGAACCACAGGAAGCAGATCACGGCTTCGAGGGCGAGGCCGAGGCGTCCTGCACGACGGGCCAGGGATGGCCGTCCATCCAGTCCGGAAGCGGCACCCCCAGCAGGGTGAGCACGGTCGGCGCCACGTCGGCGAGCTCCGACTCGGGCCCGGGGTCCCCGAAGCTGGACATGACCATGCCGGCGCCCTGGGCGCCGTCCGTGCCACGGGGCGTGCCCGTGATGGCGCCGCGGTTGGGGGCCACCGGCTCGGCGCCGATGCGGCCCGCCATGGTGTTGGGAGCCGTCGCGACCGTGGGGGCGAAGCGAACCACCAGGTCGGGACGTCGGCCCTCGGGCGCGTTGGGGAAGGCGGTCGCTCCGTCCAGGACCTCAGCCACCAGCGAGGCCTTGCCGGCCTTCAGCCCCTCCACCAGCTTGCGGACCTTGGCCAGCGTCGCGGCCCGGGCGCCGTCCGTGACCGTACCCTGTGCCTCGCGGCCGACCTGGTTGAGGTACACCAGGCCCGGTCCGACGGCGTAGGCCGTGGTCCGATCCCAGCGGATGGCCTGGTCGAGGGTGGGGCTGGAGGCGCGGTCCACGTCAGGGCGCAGCGCCAGCAAGCCGTCCTTGGCGAGGACGGCGTTGAGATCCACGAGGTAGCGCGCGCTCTCGACCCCGTGGTCCGACACGACGATGAGCCGGTCGCTGGGATCCAGGGCCTGCCGCGTCGCCTGGACCACGCGGTCCAGCTCGGCGTAGGCGCTCTTGCTGGAGCCGCCGAAGCGGACGGCGCGCTCTCCCGTCCAGCCCGGGTGGCCGCTGTCGGCCAGGCCCAGGAAGGCTTCTCCAGCCAGGCCCGCCTCGGGCAGCCAGGCGACGACCAGCTGGGCGTCGTGCCGCCCCAGCTCGCCCAGCAGCGCGTCCTGGCGTGCCGCCAGCTCGTCGTCGATCTCGCGCACCAGCCGGTCGGGCGTGGCCAGGTCGGCGCGCAGCGCGCGGAAGATGCCCTGGGCCCCGCCGGTCGTGTCGACCGGCCCGTAGTAGCGCCTCCACTCCTGGGCGAAGCTGGCGGGGCGGGTCAGGGGCACCCCCGAGGCCGCGTCCCGGCCCGGCGACAGCAAGCAGAGCACGACGCCCTCACCCGAGCGGACCGCCGCCGCGCGCACCTGCACGGCGCCCCCGCCCGCCTCGGCCGGCAGCGGCAGGGAGACCGGCATGCCGACCTCGCCCAGCCGCACATCGGCGCGGACCGAGCCCAGGACCAGTCGCCACTCCTCGGGCCCCAGGGCGCTGATCTCGATCTGCCAGCTCGCGCCGTTGCCCAGCGGCACCTCGGCCTTCCAGGGCGGGTCGCCCTGGAGCTGCACGGTCGGTCCCGCGTCCCGGCCCGCAGGGGCCAGCGCGCCCGGCGTCAGCAGCACGACGGCGCCCGCCGGCACGGGAGCCGCCAGCGCGGCCGGGACCACCGTGAGGCCGGGCAGGTCCTGGTCCGGCAGACCACCGGGGGTCCACAGGGCCCGGGTGGGGATGCCGGCCTGGGCGGCCAGCACCCAGAAGGGAGGCAGGGTCGAGCCGGGCGCCAGGCGCTCGGGGATCACGGCGAGGGAGGCCGGATCCAGCGCGGCGCCTCCCAACACGCCGGCGCGGTCGCCCCGGGTGCCCGTGACCAGCTGAGAGGCAGTGTGGCGTGCCGTCGCGGGAGCCTCGATCCGCAGGCGCGGCAGGTGGCGCCCCGGCGCAAGTCGCTGCACGCCCGGCAGGTCCGAAGACCAGCGCTCGGCCAGGGCCGGGTCGAAGCCGGACAGGATCAGGACGACCACCCGGTCCGAGACGGGCGCCTCGACCGCTGGAGGGCGGTGCAGATCCACCGGCGCGGCTCCGGGATCCTTCTTGGCATCCCCACCCTTGCCGCAGGCCGCCAGGACGAGCAGGACGAATGCCAGGGTGGCCCGTCGCAGGAGCGGTGTACGCATCGAGGGACCTCGGGTCGCGGGGCGTCATTATGCGTCGCGGCGTGCCGCGGCGCTACCGACCGATCGCCACGCGCCAAGCCCAGCCGTCGGCGCCCGCCACGAAGTCCGCGCCCTGGATGCGCTCGACCTGGACCGAAGCGCTCCACCAGCCCAGGCGGGTCCAGGTCCAGCCCCGCAGCCCCACCCTGTGGTGGACCTCGTCGGCACCCAGCGCCAGCAGGTTGGCACCCAGCGCCTCGATGACCCCGACTCGCAGGCGTCGCTCGCCGTCCAGCTCCAGGCCCCAGGTGCCGGCATCCCAGGACACCGCCCCCCACCAGTTGATGGCGTCGCCCCCGCTGGCGTGGCCCATGCTGAGGCCGTCTCGCGTGAAGCCCTGGTGGTAGACGCGGTGCCCGGTGTACCAGCGGAAGTAGTCGTCCAGCAGGCGGCTGTACTCGGCGGTCACCGACAGCGGCCCCGCCATGACCTCGCCGCCGTAGAGGTCGGCCACGCCCGCAAGCGAGGGTACGGGGATCCCCCCGATGTCGCTGGCGATGACGTCCTCGCCCCCGTACTGGGCCCACAGCTCGACCGTGTCCAGGCCATCGACCTTGGAGCGGGAGGAGGAGATCCCCGCCCAGCGCCCGACCGGCAGGGTCAGGCGCATGTCCAAGGCGGCGATCTCGTCCTGATCGGGCTGGAGCTGGTTGGGGTCGCCGTAGATGTGGGGCTCCGTGGGGAGGAGGAGCTGGCAGATGTTGGGGAAGGGCCGGCCCTTGCCCCCGAAGATGGCGACCCGGCTGGCCCCGAGCTCCAGCAGGGGAAGGGGCAGCCAGCGCAGGTCCATGATCAGCCAGCCGGGCGCCTGCACGTCCTGGCGGTGTCCCGCCAGCCAGCCGGCGCCGCCCTCCAGGTGCACCCGGCCGAAGCGCTGCCCAGCGGCGCTGGTCACGGCCAGGCTGGCCAGGGGCGAGGGGGCCGCGTTGTCGGTGAGCATGAGAGAGCCATTGCGACCCGGCCCCAGGTGGCGGTCGCGCAGGCCGAAGCCGGCCACCAGGCCGCGGGTGGCGACGCCCGCCCAGGCCTCATGCACCCCCAGTCCCAGGGGATGCTGGCCGCTGTCCAGCCCACCAGACGAGAGGTCCAGGCGCCCGTCCCCCGCCAGGGACAGCTCGAAGATGCCCGGGTAGAGCTGCCCCTCGCCGCCCAGCCGGGCCGAGAACCAGCCGGGCTCGGTGTCCCCCTGGCGGTAGTCCGGCGCGAGCTGGCCCGCGCCCAGCAGCCCCGAGGGCAGCAGCCGCCAGGGGGGGGCCTTCCAGTTGGGGCCGTCGCGGACCACGGACAGCTCGGCCGCCAGGTCGGCCGACAGGGGCGCCAGGCTCGGGTCCTGGGGGGCGTCGGCCGGCCGCAGGGCCAGCCGCTCGGCCTGCCGCAGCCGGCTGGCGTCCGAGGCTCCCCGCACGCACTCCAGCTCATCGAGCCGGCACAGCCGCTCGACCAGCCGCGAGCTCGGCTCCTCCCAGGGGCTCGCCCGGACCCCGCGTGGGAGCAGCAGGGCCCCCAGAAACAGCGGGATCCCGGCCCTGCGTGGGGTCCGCCCGCACGGCCGACGACCTGCTATTGTGCGCATCCCGGCAAGGTAGCACGACCCTCGCGGGGCCGTGCTACGCTCCGGATGCACGAGGCTGCTGTGGGGAATGCCACGCCCGGATCGGTCCTCCTCGCGGCTGCGCTGCTCGCGACGGGCGCGGCCCGAGCCGGGACCCCGACGCCGACCTGCGGCGAAGCCGACGCGCCCCTGGCTTGTGTGGGCCCCGGCCCCCCGCTGCGGCCGGTCCGCGACAGCTACTGGATGCGCTGGGAGCGGGCCACGACCGATGTCATGGAGGGACGCGGCGCCTCGGCCCTGTACCGGGATCCGGCCAGCCACATGGACGCCTGGTGGCAGTTCGCCGCCTTCGACCGCGAGCGCCCCTGGCTGAGCGACCAGGACGCCGCCCAGGCGCGGGACCTGGCGCGCATCGGGGCGGTGATGGGCCTGCAGCGCATGTTGCGGGAGACCTTCGAGCGCAACGACCAGCTCGCCGTCCTGTACCGGATCGGCAGCACCGTCACCGGGGCCAACCTGGAGATCCGCACGCATCGCCGAGGCCCGGGGGCCCCCGACGGGACCGAGCGGGCAGGCGGGGGGCAAGCCAACTCCCAGCCCAGCGACTCCCAGCCCAGCGACTCCCAGCCCAGCGACTCCCAGCACAGCGACTCCCGCCACGGCGACTCCCGGCACGGCGGCGGGCCGCAGCTCTCCTACAACGCCCACGACGCCGACCTGCGCGCCTCGGATGCGGCCATGGACGACGACCTGCTCGCCGCCCAGGCCCAGCGCGGCGCCCGCCTGCGGGCCGGGGTGGCCTTCCAGCTGGTCGACGACAACCCCGATCCCGTGACGGTAGACCCCACCCTGGCGGCCACGGCCTACGCGGATCTGCGTCGCATCGGCCCCGACGCCCTGCGGCTGGAGCTGAGCGACACCCGCCCCAGCCCCACCACCCACAAGCAGGATCTCAAGAGCGGCGGCTCCGGCACCTGGTCAGCGGCCGCGCGCCAGGGCCTGGTCCCCAGCCTGGACCTGGCCGCCTCGGTGCAGGGGCGCGAGGACCAGAGCTGGCTGCCGGCACGGGCCAGCACGGGCCTGGTCCTGCGCCTGCCCACCGAGCGCTCCTGGGTGCTGCGGGCCGACCTGTCGCGGCGGCTGCCCTACGAAAACGACGCCACGGCCACCTTCGTCGACGGGGAGTGGCGGGCGATGCTCACCCTGCGGGCCAACCTGCGCTGGACCATCCCCCAGCCCTGGGACGGCTGGACCCTGGGTCGCGAGCCCGGCAGCCCCGGGCGCGACCTGCTCGAGGTCCCAGGGGGGCCGGGGCCCCAATAGGCGCGCTCAGCCCTCGCTGCCCGCCGGGCGCAGCCGACGCAGGGACAGGTTGGCGTTGTAGGCCACGTAGGGATCGTGGCTCTCGCGCAGGCGGGAGAGGACCGGCAGCGCCTTCTGGTCCCCCAGCTGGCCCAGGGCCCAGATGGCGTTGAGCGGCGGCTGGGCGTTCTCGGTCTGCTCCAGCAGCGCCACCAGGGCGTCTCCCGCCCGCGGGTCGGCCAGGCAGCCCAGGGCGTCGATGGCCTCCTTGCGGACGTCGGCCGAGTCGTCCTGGACCATCACCTCGGTCAGGCGCGGCACCGCGTCCTTGGCCTTCAGCGTGATCAGGCTGTCGATCGCGTTGTAGCGGACCTTCTCCGACGGATCGTCCAGCGACTTGATGAGGGCCGCGATGACGACCTCGTCGTCGTAGCTGCCGGCCCGCTTGGTCGTGTCCTCGCGGACCGCCGGGTTGGTCGAGGAGAGCTGGTCGGCGATGTCCTGGGGCTTGGGGCCGCAGCCGGTCAGCAGCAGGCCCAGGATCAGGGCGTTCATGCCGCACCTCCGCTCTTGGTGGTGGTCGTCCCGCCCTCGGGCGTGGGCGTCCCGCCCTCTGGCTCGGCGTGCCGCTCCTCCAGGCCGTAGCGCCGGTAGGCCTTATAGTAGTAGCCGTAGCCGCTGCTCGCGAAGTCGAGCTTGTTGAGGACGACGCCCGTGGGCTCCAGACCGGAGACCTCGAAGCGGGTCCGCATGTCGGCGACCAGCTTGCGGCTGGTGCTGCCGCTCTCGACCACCAGGATGAGGCCGTCGACGGCCCGCCCGATGACGACGGCGTCGTTGACTACCAGACAGGGCGGCGTGTCGACGATGACCACGTCGTACTGCTTGCGCAGGTCCAGCAGGAGCTGCCGCAGGCGCAGGCTCTCGACCAGGCGCGCCGGGTCGGCCGGCGTGGCGCCGCTGGTCAAGATGCCCAGGTTCTCGACCGGGGTCTCCTGGACGGCCTCGTCGACCGTCGCCTTGCCCGTCAGCACATCGGTGAGGCCGCGGTGGTTGCTGATGTTGGAGAAGCTGCGGTGCTGGGCGGGGCGACGCAGGTCGCAGTCGACCAGCAGCACCCGCTTGCCCTCCCGGGCGAAGCTGATGCCCAGGTTCACCGTGAAGGTGCTCTTGCCTTCCCCGGGGACGGCCGAGGTCACCGCGATGAGCCGCAGGGGCTTGTCCAGCGAGGCGTACATCAGGCCGTTGCGGATGGTCCGGTAGGCCTCGGAGATGGGGTGGGTGGTCGCCAGCTCGTCGATGACCCGGCGGTCGCCGGTGAGCTTGAACTTGGGCACCACGCCGAGCTTGGGCACGTCCCACACCTGGGCCAGCTCCTCGGGCGTCCGGACCGTGTCGTCCACGTACTCGAAGAGGAAGGCCAGGCCGAAGCCAAAGACGTTGCCGGCCAGCAGGCCAATGATGACGTTGACCAGCAGCTTGGGGCTGTAGGGGCGCTCCGGCGGCACGGCCGGCTCGACCAGCTGCATGTCGCTGACCAGCATGCTCTCGGCCACGCCCACCTGGTAGTTCTGCTCCTGCAGCGACTTGTAGACGGTTTCGGCGGCGTCGGCGGCCATCTTGAGCTGCGACATGTGCCGCATCTTGTCGGGGTAGGCCCGGAACTGCTCGGTGGTCTTCTGAATGGATGCGTCGATCTCGCGGCCCTTCTGGGTCAGACCCGAGAGCTGGGCGTCGAGCAGCTGCACGCTGGGGTCCAGCTCGTGCTGGGCGTCCAGGGCCACCGAGAGCTGCTGCTCGGTGTCGGCCATGACCTTGTCCAGGTCGAGGATGTCGGGGTGCTGCGGGGTCTTGTCCGTCAGCTCGACCGCCCGCTTCTGGCGGAGCTGGGTGAGCTGGTCCTGGATCTGGGCGACCTGCCGGTTGGCGGCCAGGGTCGCGCCCGAGACCTGGGTGACGCTCTCCTTGCCCTGGTAGGCGTGGGCCTTGGCCAGGCGGGCCCGCGTGTCCTCGATCTGGGCGGCGTTCTGCTCGTACTCCAGCATCAGCTCGGACAGCCGCGAGATGGCGGCCTTGAGCTCGCTGTCCAGGTCGATGACGTCGTCGGTGGCCTGGGCGTCGGCGATGTCCTGAAGGGCACGGTCGAACTCGTCACGCACCACGACGAGCTGCTGCTCGATGAACAGGCGGGCGTTGCGGGTGTCGGTGCGCGCGCGCTGCTGGGCCCGCAGGACCGAGACCTCGACCACCGTGTCGGCCATCAGCCGTGCCAGCTCGGGATCGTTGGCGTGGGCCTCGAAGACCAGGAGGTCGGTGCCCTGCTGCTGGGTGACCGTGATGTTGGGCTTGGCCTCCAGGTCGCCGAAGGTGCCGGGGACCAGCACCTCGTCCGAGGTGTAGAGGCGGCCGTCGGAGTCACGGAGCTGCAAGCGCCAGATGACCTCGTCGAGGACCGGACGCGTCGTCGCCAGCGAGATCTTGTTCTGGATGTCGTCGGTGTTGGACAGGCTCTGGGCGATCTCACCCAGGCCCAGATCGTTGAGGATCGACAGCGAGCTCTCGCTCGTGCTCACCAGGACGCGGCTGGTGGTCTTGAAGTTCTTGGGCAGCATCACTGCCAACAGCACCGCCCCGATCGTGAAGAGCACCACCGACTGGATGATGATCCACTTTCGGCGGAGCATGGCGGTGTAGAGCGTCAGCAGTTCCATTCCGGCGATCCAGCGCGGCACCTGGGGAGCGGGCCGCGAAGCAGGGAGGCGGGTGCGGACCGCAAGAAGATGCGGACGCTGCTCCCAGACACCCGCCTATAGCCGGACGCCGAAGCCCTAAGCAACCATGCCTGCCCGAGGGCAACGCGATATTGCGGTCAAGGTTCGCCAGAGGGAGCGTCGGTGGTCGTGCGTCCCGCGCGACCGCTGACCCCGACCGGCCGCACCGGAAAGCTCATCTTCATCGCTTCGAGTTCATCGCTTCGAGCCGCCGGCACGGGCCGCCGAAGCCGCCCTCGACCGCGCCCCGCCGACGCAGCCCGCCGTCCCAGGACCCTGCATGCTCCCTACCCTCGCGCTGCTCCTTGGCCTCTCCGCCTGCGCGCCCCGCGGCGGCAAGGTCGAGAACATCGCCGACGCCGACGCCGCGGTGCGGCAGGTGCCCACCCCCGAGCAGTTCCAGGTCGGCCCCGGCGACAAGATCTCGATCCGGGTCTGGCGTCACGACGACCTGGACATGGACGTGACCATCGCCCCGGACGGCTCGATCAGCTTCCCGCTGGTGGGCACGGTCAAGGTGGCCGGCATGACCTACGGCGAGATCCGGAGCACCCTGACCCAGGCCATCACGGCCTACTACACCGAGCCCCAGGTCTCGGTGAACATCATCGAGCTGCACAGCCAGAAGGTCCTGGTCTTCGGCGAGGTCGCCAAGCCCTCGGTCCTGCAGCTCAGCAGCGAGATGTCCATCCTCGAGGCCCTGACCGAGGTGGGCGGCATCAACCAGTACGCCCGCACCAGCAACGTGCTGCTGGTCCGCGGCGGCATGGATACGCCCCAGCTGTACACGGTGGACATCGACAGCATCATCTCCGAGGGCCGCATGGACCAGATGGTCTTCCTCCAGCGAGGCGACATCGTGGTCGTGCCGACCCGCACCATCACCAACGCGGCGCGCTTCTTCCGCGAGGTCTCCGGCGTCCTGGCACCCTTCGTGGCCGGCTCGGCGATCTACCGAAACGCCGTCACCGGTGGCGCGCAGGGGACCTCCTCGGTCCTGGAGTAGCGGTGGCCCGCATCGGCCTCCTCAAGGCCGTCGTCCTCGGCCTCGACCTGCTCGCAATTGCGCTGGGGCTGTTGTTCGGCCACGAGCTGTGGGCTTGGTACAAGCCCCACCTCGAGCTGGTCGTGCCCATCACCTGGCTCGACCTGTGGCTGCCCAACCCCTTCATGCCCAGCGGCCTGGCCATGGGCGCGGTCTGGCTGCTCGTGATGCGGCAGCTCGGCTTGTACGATCCCGACCGCATGACCAGCTCGGTGCGCATCGCAAACGGCGTCACCCGCGCCGCCATGGGCGTGCTCATCGTCGTCCTGCTGCTGCAGTTCCTGCTGCCCGACCGGACCTACAGTCGGACCCTGGTCCTGGCGACCACCGGCAGCACGGGCCTGTTCATCGGCCTGCTGCGCCTGGGCTTCTTCCGCATCAACACCTACGTGCCCAAGGCCATCGTCCAGCGGCGCGTGGCCATCGTGGGCGTCGGGCACGACGCCGTGACCATGGCCGTCCGCCTCAAGCGCAGCGGGCGGGGCGAGTGGCAGCTGGTGGGCTTCCTGCGGCCCCAACACGAGCCGGTCGGGCCCGAGCTCGATCCCTGCCACATCCTGGGGCCCGTGGCGGACATCCAAGAGATCGTCAACAGCCACGATGTCCATGCGATCATCCTGGCCAGCCGCCGCGTGACCCGCGAGGAGGGCCTGCTGCTGGCCACCCGGGCCGACCACATGGGCCTGCGGGTGCTCCAGGTGCCCTTCACCTGGGGCATCGCCAGCCCGCGCATCGACCTGGCCAACCTGGGTGATCTGCAGCTCATCGACCTCACCAGCCTGGCCTACCCGACCATGGCGGAGCAGCTCAAGCGCGGCCTCGACCTGAGCCTGGTCAGCGTCGGTGGCGCCCTGCTGCTGCCCTTGGTGGGCCTGGTGGCGCTGGTGATCAAGATGCAGGACCGGGGCCCGGTCTTCTTCGTGCAGCAGCGGGTGGGCCGAGGGGGACGGATCTTCCCCTTCTTCAAGTTCCGCTCCATGGTGGTGGACGCCGAGGCCCGCCGCAAGGAGCTGGCCCACGCCAACGAGGCCGACGGCGTGCTGTTCAAGATGCGCGATGACCCGCGGATCACGCCCTTCGGCCACTTCATCCGCAAGTACTCCATCGACGAGCTGCCCCAGCTCTGGAACGTGGTGCGCGGAGACATGAACCTGGTCGGGCCGCGCCCCCTGCCGGTGACGGACCTGGAGGGGGCCCAGGCCGATCCCGAGGTCAGCTACTGGATGGACATGCGCCAGAAGGTCAAGCCCGGCATCACGGGCTCCTGGCAGGTCTCGGGGCGCAGCGACGCCGGCTTCGAGGCCATGGTCAACCACGACGTGGCCTATGTGCAGAACTGGTCCTTCTGGCAGGACATCATGATCCTCGCCAAGACCGTTCCCGCCGTGCTCAAGGGTCGCGGCGCGCGGTGAGCGGCCCCCCAGCCAAGGGGATCGGGCACACCTCGGCCCGGCTGGTCCCCCTGGCGCTGCTGGCCCGCGGGGCCGGCTTCCTGGTCCCTGCGGCCGTGGCCTTGTGGTTCGGCGTCGGGCCGGTGACCGACGCCTGGTACTGGGCCCTGGCCTTGCCGACCTTCGCGCTGGTGCTGGCCGGCTCGAGCCTGGCGACGACGGCCACGCCGGCCCTGGCCCGGCTGCGCAGCCAGGACCCGACCTTGCTGCCGGGCGCCCTGGGGGCCTTGCTGGCCTGGGCCGCCCTGGCCGCCCTGGCCGCGGGGGCCCTGGTCGCCCTGGGGGCGGGGGCCGCCCTGCCGGCGATCAGCGGCTTCTCGGCGCCGACCATCGCCCTGACCCGCCGCCTGCTGTGGGAGCTGGTGCCCGCCATGGTCCTGGTGGCGACCGGGGCGGGCCTGCGCTCGGCCTGCGAGGTCCATGGCTGCTTCCGCGCCGTGACCCTGGGGCCCCTGATCCGGGCCCTGACCATCATCGCGACGACCGGCCTCCTGCTTCGGCCCCTGGGCCCCCATGCCCTGCCGGCGGGGCTGGCGGCAGGCGAGCTCGTCCAGGACCTGGCCTGGGGCCTGGCGCTGGCCCGGGGTCCGGGGCTGCGGCCCCGGCTCGCCCTGCGGCTGCCTGCGCTGGTCCGCCAGGTCGGGCGCGACCTGCTGCCGGTGTTGGGCGGCGAGATCCTGGTCGCGCTGAACCCCGTCGTCGACAAGGCCTTCGCCGCCACGCTGCCGGCAGGCGCCGTCGCCACCTTGGAGTACGCCGACCGGGCCCGGGTCATCCCCCAGACCCTGCTGGAGAGCACGCTGGTCATGGTCGCCTTCGCGACCTGGTCCGCGCTGCACGCCCGCGGTGACCGCGACGCGGCCCGGGCCGGGATCGGCGCCTCCTTGCGGTGGGTCCTGGCCCTGGGGGCGCCAGCCCTGGCCGGGATGTTCATCGGACGGCGGGTCCTGGTGGGCCTGCTCTTCGAGCGCGGGGCCTTCACCCACGCCGACACCCTGGCGGCGGCGGCGGTGCTGGCCTGGTACCTGCCCGGGGTGCTGCCCACCCTGCTCGGCATCCTGGCCGTAAAGGCGCACGTCCTGGAGCGGAACCTGCGCCTGGTGTTGATCCTGGGCGGGCTCAGCGCGGCCGCCAACGCGCTGCTGGACCGCTTGCTGGTCGGCCCGCTGGGCCTGGCCGGCCTGGCGCTGTCGACCACGGCGGTGGCGATCCTGGTGCCGGCCCTGTACCTGGGCCTGCTCCTGCGCGGCTGGGGCCGCAGCTCCCGCAAGCAGGCCCTCCAGGGCGTGGGCGCGGCCGTGGTCCTGGCCCTCGCCGCCGTGATCCTCGCCGCCACCGTCGAGCTGAGCCGCGGGGCGCCGGAGCACCTGGCTGACCCGACCCTGTGGGGCGCGGCCGGCGCCTGCGTGGGCCTGCTGCTGGTCGGTCGTCGCCTGGCCCGCGGCGCGCCGCCCGCGCCGGGGTAGCAGGGGAGGTGCCTCGGCCTCCCCCCGCCCTCGCCCTGGTGGCGACCCTGCTGGTGGCAGCGATCCTTCTCGCCCACCCCTACATCGACCTGGCCCTGGCCCGGTCGCTGCCGCTGCCGGGCGGGCGCACCTGGCATGCCGACGCGCCGGTCGCCGACCTCGCCGCCCTGGCGCTGCTGCCCCTGGCCCTGGCCGCCGCCCTGCGAAGCCCCGCGGCCGCACGCCCCCCCCTGCCCGGCACGCTGGGCTGGCTGCTGCTGCTCGGCGCCAGCGCCCTCAGCGTGGCCCACGCCATGGACCCCGGCGCCGCCGTACACCACCTGGTGCGCAAGCCCCTGCTCGCCTGGCTGCTGTACGGCGTGGGCATGAGCTGGGCCGCCGCCCTGCTGGTCCGTCGCCGCCCCCTGGAGGCCCTCGCCGCCTTGTCCCTGCTCCTGCTGACCGCGATCTCGCTGCTCACCAGCGTACAGCGCATCGCCCTGGGCGACGCCCTGTGGTTCCAGCCCCTCGCCGGCCTGACGCCCAACCACAAGACCCTGGCCATCTGCCTGGCCGGCTGGATGCCCCTGGTCCTGGGCGCGGCCTTGGACCCGGTCCGCCCCGGGCGAGAGCGCAAGCTGGCGGCCACCCTGGGGGGCCTGGCAGGGCTCGCGATCCTGGCCAGCGCCTCGAAGACGGCCTGGCTGGGCACGGGCCTCGGCCTGGGGCTGCTGCTGCCCCGGGACCGGCCGCTGGCCTGGCGGCCGCGCCTGCTGGTGCCGCTGGTGATCCTGGGCCTGGCCCTGGCCTACTACGCGCCCATCCTGGTCCACTCCCGCACCATGCTGGACGCCGCCCGGGCCCGGCACTCCCTGGACCTGCGGGCCTGGCGCATGTTCGCCGCCCACCCCCTCAGCGGCAGCGGCACCGGCATGAGCACGGTCTACGAGATGGTCGACTTCCCGCACTACCGGATCAACGGCGTCGACGCCCACGGCGCCCTCCAGAAGGTGGCCGGCGAGACGGGCCTGCTGGGGCTGGGCGGTCTGGTCCTGTTCACGGTCCAGGTCGGTCGCAGCCTGCTGGCCCGCTGGGGGGAGGAGCGCCGGGCTCGGCCCGCGCTGCCACCGACCCGCCTGCTGAGCTGGGCGAGCTTCTCGACCTTCGTGGTGCTGATGTCCCTGTTGCTGCTGTCGACCGAGCTGTTCACGCCGACCCACTGGGTGCCCCTGGCCACGGCCTGGGTCCTGGCCAGACCGGGGCGCCTGGGACCCCGGTCCACGCAGGAGGCGGTGTGAGGGTCCTGATGGTCCACAGCTTCCACCACCCCCGGGGCGGCGACACCACCTACGGCCGCGCGCTCACGGGCTGGCTGCTGGATCGCGGCCACGAGGTCGTGCCGCTGGCGGCCCGCCACCCCGACAACGAGCCCTCGGTCTGGGAGACCCGCTGGCCCGCCTGGGTGGACCCCCACGGCACCCGCGGCCTGTCACGGCGCATCGCCCTGGGCCTGCGCATGGCCTGGTCGCGGCCGGCCGGCCGGGCCACGGCCGACCTGGTCGCCCAGTGGCGCCCGGATGTGGCCCACGTCCAGCACCTGCACCGCCACCTCAGCCCCTCGGTCCTGGTGGCCCTGCGGGCGGCGGGCATCCCCGTCGTCTGGACCGTGCACGACTACGAGCTGGTCTGCCCCACGGGCCTGCTGTGGTCACATGGGGCGCCCTGCGAGCGCTGCCAGGGCCACCGCTACCACCAGGCCGTCGTGCACCGCTGCAAGTGGGGCCACACCCTGCCCAGCGTGGCGGTGGCGCTGGAGAAGGAGCTGCACCACCGCGCCGGGACCTGGGGCCTGGTCGACCGCTACATCTGCCCCAGCCAGCACCTGGCCCGCACGCTGGTCCGCTTCGGCCTGCCCGAGGACCGGGTGATCCACCTCCCCAACGCCCTGGACGGTCCCCTGCCCCCGCCGCCCGTGGACCCGCAGCGGCCCGGCGAGGGCTGGCTCTACGCGGGGCGCCTGACCCAGGAGAAGGGCCCCCAGGTGGCGTTGGACGCCGCCCGCCTGCTGCCGGGCTGGCCCCTGCACATCGTCGGCAGCGGCCCCGCGGAGGTCACCCTCCGCGCCCGGGCCCAGGGCATGCCCTGGGTGCGCTTCCACGGCCAGCTCCCCCGCACGGCGCTGGCCCGCCTGCTGCGCGAGGTCCGCGCCGTGGCCGTGCCCTCGCTGTGGCCCGAAAACCTGCCCTACGCCGTGCTCGAGGCCCAGGCCGCGGGCCGCGCCGTGGTCGCCAGCGCCGTCGGTGGCATCCCCGAGCAGATCACCGATGGCGTCGATGGTCGCCTGGTCCCGCCGGGGGACGCAGCCGCCCTGGCCCGGGCCCTCGGCCCCCTCCTCGCCGACGCCGACGCTGCCCTCGCCCTGGGCCGGGCCGGACAGGCTCGGGTCAGCCGCGCCCACCGGGTCGGCCCCCACCTCGACCAGATCGAGGCCCTCTACGCCCAGGTCCGCCAGGAGCGGGGTAGAGCCGGCCACCCCCCGGGAGCCTCCCTGTGAAGGCCCTCTTCCTGGTCCCCCCCAGCGAGTACAACGCGCGCGGTCTGCCCATCGACCGGGTGTACGGCTGCAACTACGGCTTCGACTACAAGCCGCCCATCCACTTCTTGCAGGTGGCGACCTACGCCCGCGACGTGCTGGGCTGGCAGGTGCGGCTGCTGGACTGCCCGGCCGAGGGCGTGGACGCCCGCGCCTTTCAGGCCGGCGCGGCCCGCGAGGCCTGGGACGTGGTGCTGCACTGGGCCACCTACCTGTCGGCGGTGGAGGACCTGGAGGCCGCCCGGCGGATCCACGCCGTGCACCCCGAGACCCGCTTCGTCTTCATGGGCACGGCCCCGACCTGGAAGCCCGAGGAGTTCCGCGTCGGCCGGCACAGCTACTGCCTGCTGGGGGAGCCCGAGCACACCCTGCGCGACCTGGACGCCGCCTGGCGAGGGGAGCGCCCCGTCGAAGGCATCGACGGCCTGGGCTGGTTCCAGGCCGACGGCCAGCCGGCCCGCGGCGGTGCCAGGGCCCTGCTCGACGTGACCACGCTGCCGATCCCCGACCGGTGCCTGCTGCACGGGCGCTACCGGGCCAACCGCCTGGAGGTCGAGCGGATCACCACCATGGCCGTGAGCCGGGGCTGCGGCTTCCGCTGCACCTTCTGCTGCACCAACGCCATCGACCAGGCCATCGAGCTGGAGTTCAAGCGGGGGCAGGCCGCCTACGTGGAGCGGCCGCCGCTCCGCAAGCGCACGGTCGAGCAGATCATCGCCGAGTTCCAGGACATCGCCGCCCAGGGCTACCAGGGCGTCGAGATCGCCGACAACATCTTCACCTGGGGCAAGCGGCGGACCCAGGAGATCTGCGCCGGCATCGCGCCCCTGGGGCTGCAGTGGATCTGCCTGGCCCGCGCCAACATGCTCCACGACGGCGAGCAGATCCGCGCCATGGCAGACGCCGGCTGCAAGCTGGTCTACATGGGCTCGGAGACCTTCGACGACGGCCTGCTCGAGGACTGCATCAAGGAGATCCACGTCACCGACGTGATCAAGGCGGTCCAGACCTGCCGGGACAACGGCGTCGAGCCCGAGATCAGCGTGCTCATCGGTGCCAGCCCCAACGAGTCCTGGCGCACCGTCATCAACAGCTGGCGCATGTCCCGCCGCCTGGGCACGCGCTTCGTGCACTTCAGCGTGGCCCTGCCGGCCCCCAGCACCGCCATGTACGACGAGGCCGTGGCCAAGGGCTGGTTCGTCGATGGCGACTTCCGTCCCGCGGACAACGCCCGCGAGGTCATCATCAACCTGCCCAACCTCTCCCGCGGCGAGCTGGAGCTGGCGCTGAAGCTGGCCTACGCCACCCAGTACCTGAGCCCCCAGGGGCTCTGGGCCCAGCTCTCGACCGTGCGCCGCCCCCGGGACCTCGTCCACAAGGGCAAGGGCGCGGCCCGCCTGCTCGGCCTGTTGACCGAGGGGCGCGGTGGGGGGGGCGTCCAGGTGCCAGCGGGCAGGGTCAGCCCGGCGACGACAGGCTGATCGCTTGCGCCGCGCCCCAAACCCTGGCTACGGTGCCTGCGTCATGCGCCCACTCGCCTCCCTCTCCCTCGTGATCCTGGCCGGCTGCGGCCTCGGCCTGAACCCCTACAAGGGGGGCGGGGGCGACTCGGCCGGCGACGGGGGGACCGGCGACACCGGGATCACGGCCGACACGGACACCGACACCGACTCGGACACGGACACCGACACCGACACCGACTCGGATACCGACACCGACACCGACTCGGATACCGACACCGACACCGACTCGGATACCGACACCGACACCGACTCGGATACCGACACTGACACGGACACGGACACGGACACGGACACCGACACTGACACTGACACTGACACCGACGTGACCCTGGACATCGTCCGGGTCACCCCCGACTACGGCACGACCGCCGGCGGGACCTCGGTCGAGATCGACGGGGGGCCCTTCGACGCCTCGACGACCGTCCGCATCGGGGGTGCCGCCGCCACGGTCACGGCGTACACGGGCACCACCTTGCAGGTGCGGACCCCCTCCTCGCCCAGCGACGGCTGGGTCGATGTGAGCGCGACCAGCAGCACCGGATCGGGCTCCCTGGCCAGCGCCTTCCAGTACTGGGAGGACGGCACGGGCATGAGCGGCGCCCTGGGTGCCTGGCAGTGGACCACCATGGTGGGCGGCTACTGGACCACCCCCTCCGACGACGGCTTCGCCTACTTCACCTTCGCCGTACCCACGGACCTGAAGTACCGCGACCTGTATGCGGCCAGCGCGGACAGCTGTGAGCTGGACTACGCCCCGACCAGCACCTTCTCCTACTACGACGCCGGCACCACCAGCCTGCAGATCCGGCCGCCCAGCGGCAGTGCCGTGTCCATGACCTGGGACGCCACCAGCGGCTTCTTCCTGGCGGGCACCGACGGCACCCTGTCGGCGGCCGGCTTCACCGGCGACACCGACTACTCGCTGCAGATCACCTCCAGCACGATCTTCCCGTCGATCACCGCCAGCGCCTTCGTCCAGACGCCCGGCACGTCCTGGCGCATCACCGCCCCGGCCGTCGAGTCCCGCTCGCCCCCGAACATCAGCAGCAGCACCAACATCACCTGGTCGGGTGGGGACGGGGACTTCGTGCTCATCGAGCTCGATCAGCGCAACGCCGCCGGCACGGCCACCGCCCACTCCATCACCTGCGTCGCCCGCAATGACGGCAGCTTCACGGTGCCCAACCTGTGGCCGTCCTGGCCGGTCGGCACCAGTCGGCGCATCATCGACGTCTTCGTCGGGCAGTACACCGAAGCCACGGGCATCCTCCCCTTTAACGAGGCGACCAGCAACATGGCCGGAATCGCTTGGCGCCACGGCGCGGGCTACTCGAATTGACGCCCCTCCTCATCGGCCTGTTGGCCGGCTGCGGCCTGCTCGATGGCGGTGCCATCACCCAGACCTGTGAGGACCTGCCCCAGGGCTGTGACGGGACCACGGATGGCGGCGGCGACACCGCGGCCCCCATCGACATCGCGGTGGACACCCTCGATCCCGTCTACGGCCTGCTGGCCGGCGGGGACTCGGTGCTCATCACGGGCGGCCCCTTCGCGGCCGACGCCCTGGTGACCTTTGGCGGCCAGCCCGCCGAGCTGCGCACCTGGAAGACCGACGAGCTGCGGGTCATGACCCCGGCCAGCTCCACCTCGGGCTGGACCGAGGTGGCGGTGAGCACCTCTGCCGGCAGCGGCGCCAATTCCAAGGCCTACCGCTACTTCCGGGACGGGACCGGCCAGGTCGGCATGGTGGGACTCATCGAGCGCAGCCACCCCCTGGGCGCGCTCGCCAGCACCGGCGACGCCGGCCTGGGCACCGTGGCGTTCATCGCGCCCAAGGCCGGCACGAGCTGGTGGCTGACCCAGGCCCCTGACTGGGACACCTGCCGCAGCAGCTATGTCCCCTCCCTGGGCTGGGAGTACTGGGACCCGGGCACCACAGTGCTGGAGCTCGAAGGCCGCGACGGCGACCACCTGCCCATGGCCTGGGACTCGGTGGAGCAGGCCTACAACGGCATCGATGGCACCGGCACCCTGCCCGTGGACCGCATCGTGCCCGGTGAGATCTACGACATCTTCGACTTCGGGGGCACCGAGCTGCCCACCTTCAGCGCAGCGGCCGTGACGGAGATCCCGGCCGGCCTGACCGTGACCCAGCCCGAGCTGAACTCGACCACCCTGCGCCTGGGCGCGACCGACCTCAGCTTCGCCTGGGACACCACCAACACGGCGGACGGGATCTACCTGACCCTGACCCTGGCGAACGCCACCTCTGGGGACCAGATCGAGAAGGTGACCTGCCTGGCCGTGGACGACGGCGCCTTCACGGTCCCCTCCGACGTCTTCACCCAGTGGTCCAGCGGCCTGACCCTGTACATGAAGATCGGCCGGGGCCTGGAGAGCAGCGCCACGCTCCCCCTGAACAACGCCGACATCGGCGTGGTCGGTGCCTACGCCCTGCTCGGCGCCGCCAGCACCTACTAGGCCATGGCGCCGCCGGTCGAGATCCTGGGTGTGCGGGTCGACCCCCTGTCCTTCGAGGACCTGGTCACCCGCGTAGAGGCCGCCATCGCGGCCCGGTCGCGGCTGCGGCTGACCTACGCCAACGTACACGTGCTGAACACCGCCGCCCGGGACGGCCGCCTGACGGGCATCCTCAACGCGGCGGAGCTGTGCTTCTGCGACGGCAACGGCGTGCGCATGGGGGCGCAGCTGTTGGGGCAGGACCTGCCGCACCGCATGACGGGGGCCGACTGGATCTGGGACCTGGCGGCCCGGGCCGAGGGGCAGTGGCGGATCTGGTGGATCGGCGGAGAGCCAGGCGTGACCGAGGAGGCCGCGGCCGAGCTGCGCCGGCGGTACCCGGGCCTGGAGATCGGGGCGGACCACGGCTTCCACGCCCGCCAGGGGCCAGAGGATGCCGCGTGCCTGGACCGCCTCAACGCCTTCCGCCCCGACATCGTGCTGGTCGGCATGGGCACGCCCGTGCAGGAGTACTGGGTCGAGGATCACCAGGATCGCATCGACGCGCCGGTGATCTGGTGCCTGGGCGCGACGGCCGACTTCGTGACCGGCCGCGTCTCCCGCGGACCGCGCTGGTTCACCGATCGGCTGGAGTGGGCCGGCCGGCTGCTGGCCGAGCCGCAGCGCCTGTGGAAGCGCTACCTGCTAGGCAACCCGGCCTTCCTGCTCCGGGTGGGCGCACAGCGCCTGGGCCGGCCACAGGTCCGCTGAGCTCCAGCGCCCGAACCTCCCGCAGCGCCCGAGCTTCCCTCAGCGCCCGAACTTCCCTCAGCGCCCGAACTTCCCTCAGCGCCCGAACTTCCCTCAGCGCCCGAACTTCCCTCAGCGCCCGAACTTCCCTCAGCGCCCGAACTTCAGGGTCGGGCCGATGCTGACGGACTTGTTGCGGGTGTCGTAGCTGACGACCACCGGGACATCGCCCACCTGCACGCCGGCCTCGGGCAGCCAGGTCTTGCCGCCGCCCTGATCCTCACGGTAGCGCCGGCCGGCGATGAGGGCCGTCTTGGGATCGGCGAACCAGGCGCCTTGCAGCGAGGTCTCGGCGCTGCGGCCTTGGGGGCTCAGGACCATCTTCTGCTGGAGGCGGCCGTAGAGGTCGCCCACGTGATCCTCGATGAGGATGTCGACGTTGTGGGACTGGTCGGCCGACTTGTAGCGGTACTCGGCCAGCCAGCTCTTGAACTCGGTCTCGCTGCGGAAGCCGTACATGGCCCCCACCTCCTAGGTCCGCTTGTCGGCGACATCGAAGCGCGCGTCCAGCCGCCCCTTGGTGCCGCCCTCGAAGCGGTGGTCCACCTGGGCCTGGGCCGAGCCCGTCCTGTCGGTGGCCAGCTCGCCCCGGAGCATGGCCTGGGTCTGGTCGCGGTCGTAGGCCACGCCGGCGCCGACCCGGCTCAGCTCGCTGCCATCGCTGCCCCGCGCGTAGCTGAGCTTTGCGTCCCCCTTCAGGCTCTCGGTCAGCTTGCCCTCGGCCGAGCCCTCCAAGGAGCGGGCGCCGTCCGAGGACAACACGGCGTCGAGCTGGGCCTTGAGGTCCTGCGGGGTGTAGCTCAGGCCCAGGGTAGCCTCTTCCTGGGGGCTCAGATCGTAGGCCGAGCCCGCCGGGCAGGTCTCCTCGAAGGAGGCCTTCGCCGACAGGCCCTCCTCGGCGGGCGCCCCCGTCCAGGCCAGAGCCGCGCTGCTGGCGCCGTCGCTGCTGCCGGCGACCGTGCGCTGGATCTTCGAGCCATCTTCCATGCCGAAGACCGCGTCGTCCGACACCTGGAGCACGCCCGCGCCCGCGTCGTAGCTGATCTTGCGGTCCCGCCCAGGGTAGTGAGGCCCTCCAGGTCGAAGACCTTCAGGCCCTGCTCGTCGAGCTTGCCCTGGGCCGTGAGCGAGCGGCTGTCGTCGCCGAGCTTGGCGTCCACGCTGCCCTCGACAGCCCCGTCCGCGCCGCGGGTGGCCTCGATGGCGGCGACCAGGGGCCCCGAGGCCAGCTCCAGGCGGGCCCGCACGGCTTGCAGGGCCACGTGGCGCAGGCTGCCGAGCTTGGCGCCCAGCTCCAGGCCTGCCGTCCCCCCGCTCGCCAGGTCCATGCCCATGTGGCGGCTCAGCTCGGGCAGGGGGGCGTCGGCCAGGACCGCGGCAGCGGCCGCCAGCACCCCCACGGTGGCGACAGTGCCGGGGCTGGCGTCGAACCAGCCGGCGAGCTGGTTGGCCAGGGCCTGGCCGCCAGGGGTCTGCAACCAGGCCTGGGCGCGCTCCGCGGCGGCATCACCCAGCGCGGTCCCGAAGGAGGTGAGCACCGCCGGGTCGGCCTTTGCGTCCAGCGTGCCAAGCTGGCTCGAGAGCTGGGAGGCCGCCGCGTGCAGGGCGCCATCGGCGGCTGCGCCCAGGGCCTCCTGCGTCAGGTGCGGGGACACGGCCCGGTACAGCTCGCCACCCTGCCAGGAGCCCAGGCTGGCCTGGTAGCTGGCCAACCCGGCCGCCGTGCCCGCCTCGGTGCGGGTCGCCTCGGCCTTGGCCGCGTTGCCCGCTCCGGCGGACTGCGTCGCCGGGCCCGCCTCCTGCGCCTGGGCCTGGGCAGGGGGTGTCGTGCTGCGAGTCGCGGCCTGCTGTGCCTTGGCGCCCAGAGTGCCTCCGGAAGTACCGGCAGGCTACCGGCGCCCGCCCGATCCACCCAGCGCCCTCATCACGTTCTCATCCGCGCCCCCTGATCCACGGCGCCCGCTGATCGGCGCTCAGATGGCCTCGATCTCCGCCTTGTAGCGATCGACCTGTCGCTGCATGGCGTGCAGTGGGCCGTCCAGCTCGATGGCCCCCTTCGGGCAGACCCACCAGCAGTACAGGCAGCCGATGCAGTGCTCCGCGTCGACCTTCACGCCGATCTCGTCGCGGAGCAGCCCGGTCGGGCAGAAGGCGACGCAGCGGTCGCAGTCACCGCAGTCCTCGGCCCGGCGGCGGATGCCCTGCACGGCGTCGTCCTGCCGCGAGTACACGTCCTGGATGATCCGCAGCTTGTAGGCGGCCTGCAGGACCTCTGGGCGATCGGTCAGGGGGCGGGCCAGCTTCTTGAGCCAGAATATCTTGCGCGAGTCGGCCAGGAGCGCCAGCCGGGTCCGAGGCGGCGCCGCCTTGATGCGCCGCACCACCGGCACCTGGGCGCGGATCTGGGCCAGCAGCGCGCCGTCGAGGCAGCCCGCCTGCTGGGCGTGGCCCAGGTAGGGCACGCGGTCCAGGGGCAGGTCCACGATGCGGCACATGACGGCGTCGTTGAGGAAGGCGTCCTCGCAGGCGAAGAGCCGCCCCAGGCGGAAGGGCTCGCCGTCGCCGGGGCCGTTGCCCTCCATGCCGATGAGCCCGTCGACCAGCACCAGGTCAGGCTTCACCACCTCGTTGATGGCGAAGATGTTGCGGCACAGGTCGAAGTGCATGTGCCGCTTGTCCTGGCCCCGGGCGATGCCGACCCAGTTCTTCATGGCGCAGGACAGGCCCGCCTCGACGTGGGTCTTGACCTTTGGCACGCTCAGCAGGAAGTCGCAGTCCAACACCGTGCGCGCGACATGGGGCCGGGCCCCGGCCGTCAGCACCACCTGCTCGCCCACGTCCTGGTTGAGGTCCACGACCCGCACGCCGCGCAGCGCCGCCAGCCGGTCGATGCGCAGGCGCTTGAAGGTGTCGATGCCCCGCCGCTCCACCCCGACGTTGGAGCCGTCGGCGATGGTCAGGTCGGTGTAGCCCCGGGCCTGCAGATCCTCGACGATGGCCATGAGCACGCGCAGATCGACGGAGTTGCCCGTGAGCGCGACCAGATCGTTGTTCAGGTTGGGCTTGATGACGATGCGGGCGTCGCGGCTGGCGGGCAGCCGATCGACGAAGTGCTCGAGCAGGGCGTGGACCTGCGACTGGACCTCGGACACGGTCCAGGCCTCGGTCATGGCGAAGCGGCCGCGCGCGAAGGTGAAGTGCTGCACCGGGACTCCCAGGGAAGACAGGCAGGCAGGCCCTATCCCGAGGCCTCCATGCCGGGCCCCCTGCCCCCGGCCGCAGCCCGGGCCGGCCGGGTGACCGAGCCGAGCACCGTCTCGTAGCGCTGCCAGACAGTGTCCCAGGACAAGTGGGCCTGGACGTGGCGGCGCCCGTCTTCGCCCAGGCGTCGGCGCAGGGCCGGGTCGTCCATGAGCCGCATCATGGCCTGGCGGAGGGCCTGCACATCCCCCCGGGGCACCGGCAGGCCGTGTCCGCCGGTGGCCTCGCGGATCGCGGGCTGGTCGAAGTAGATCACCGGCTTGCCGCAGGCCATGGCCTCGACCGCCGTGAAGCCGAAGCCCTCGTCCATGACCGTGGGGAAGAGGATGACGTCGGCGGCCTGGTAGTAGGGGGCGATCTCCGGCACGTCCACGGCGAAGGCCACTGGCTGCTCGAAGGCCTGGACGCGGAGCTGGTCCAGGTAGACCGGGTCGATGCTGGCCCCGACCACGGTGAGCAGGGCCCGGCGCTTGTGGTCCCGAGGCAGGCGGGCGACGGCGTCGACGGCGTGGTGCTGGCCCTTTCCCGGCAGGATGCGCGAGGGGTAGGCGAAGTGGACCGGGGCCTCGGGGCTGCCCGTGCCGGGATCCGCGTGGCCGTCGCCCACGCAGAAGCGGTCGAGGTCGACGCCGTTGTGGATGACCCGCACCTTGTCGGCCGGCACACCGGCCTGGGCCAGGACCCGGGCGCTGGCCTCGCTCACGGTGATGACGGCGTCCAGGCCGCGGGCCCGCGTCGCGTAGAAGGCGGCCTTGGCCCGGCCGGCCACGGTGCTGGCGATGTGCATGCCGGCCGCCTCGCCGAAGTTCAGGTCGTGTACGATGCAGGCCGTGGGGAAACCCGTCGGCGGCACCTCGATGCTGTTGCTGAGCACCACGTCGGGGCAGAAACGCCGCGCCTCACTCAGGATCGCCCGGCTCATGCGGGCCCAGCGCCGCGCCTTGCCCAGCCCCCGCAGCTCCACGGCCACGGCCTCGCTGGGGACCATGTGCCGAGCCCGGGTCCAGCCCACGACCAGCCGGACCTCGTGCCGCTCGCGGGCCGCCTCGTACAGCGCCTGGAAGACCGTCTCCGTGCCGGACCAGACGTCGGGCGGGTAGCGACGGGCGCACAGGAGGATCTTCACAGGCCCTGGCCGCCCAGCAGGTAGATGGCGCCGGAGCCCGCGCCGCCGCGGTCGTTGTCGATGGCGCCGATGCCGATGTCGCTGCAGCAGTCGCCGTTGACATTGCCCACGAAGGCGACGGAGGTGCCGGCCGCGTCCCGGGCCAGCTCGGCCGTGAAGCGCAGATCGGCATCGGCCAGGCCCACGCTACCGCCACCCGGGCTGTAGAAGAGCCAGGCGCCGCCCGCGTCGGTGCTGTTGGTGTCGGCCGCCGGGGCCCCCAGCAGCAGGTCGGCCTTGCCGTCGTTGTCGAAGTCGCCGCCGCCGGCCAGGCTGCTGCCCAGGTTCTCGCGGGCCTCGTCGCCGGCGATGCGCAGGTCGGCGTCGGCCAGGGAGCCCGAGCTCATGGGCCCCAGCAGCAGGTAGACGACGCCCGCCTCGCTGGCGCTGCCGCCGTCGGCCTGGGGGGCGCCGACCAGCAGGTCCGCGTAGCCGTCCCCGTCCACGTCACCCGCGGCGCCGATGGCGTAGCCGGCGTTGTCGTCGGGCTGCTCGCCCACCAGGGTCGCGCTGGCGTCGGACAGGCTCAGGGCGCCCGCCAGGGGCCCGGCGACGACGAAGGCGCCGCCGTTGCCGTCGTTGTTCGGGTAGGTGTAGCCCCCCACCGCCAGGTCGCTCAGGCCGTCGCCCGTCGCGTCGCCCAGGACCGCCGTGCGGCTGATCCGGTCGTAGCTCTCCAGGCCGTCCACGGTCGCCGTCGCCTCGGTCAGGCGCACGGAGCCGGTGACCGAGCCCGACATCACGTAGACCCGGCCATGGCTCTGGGAGGAGCCCTCGCCCTGGCCCGAGGCGCCGATCACCAGGTCCAGGACGCCGTCGCCGGTCAGGTCGCCGCCCCCGGCCAGGCCCTGGCCCGCCACGTCGTAGCTGATCTCGCCCGACAGCAGGGCGTCGGCCTCGGACAGCAGGTGGGTGCCGGTGCTGGGGCCGTGGACCAGGTAGACGGCGCCGCTGTCGGCCCCGCCCAGGTCGGCGTGGATGGCCCCGACGATCAGGTCGGCGTAGCCGTCCCCGTCCACGTCGCCGACCCCCGACACCTCGGTCCCCGCGTTGTCGGAGCGCGAGACGCCGTTCCAGACGGCGGCCGCGTTGGCCAGCGAGTTCGCCCCGGTGGCCGGCCCCAGCAGCAGGTAGGCCGCGCCGGAGTCCGTGTTGTTGCCGTCCCGGAAGGGGGCGCCCACCATGACGTCGTCCAGCCCGTCGCCGTTGACGTCGCCCACGCCGGCCAGCGAGGTGCCCGCCTGGTCCCCGCCCGCGACCCCCGACCAGATGGACGGGGCCGTGGCGAGGGCCACGTCGCCGGTCAGGGCGCACTCCAGGCTGTCGCCGTTGCAGTTGTTGTCGGTACCGTCGTTGCAGATCTCGGCTGCGCCGGGGTTGGTGGCCGGGTCCGCGTCGTCGCAGTCGGTGCCCTCGTCCACGAAGCCCGGCGGGCGGCTGCAGGTCGCGACCTCGCCCAGGGGGTCGCCGTAGCCGTCGCCGTCGCCGTCCTTGTAGTAGGGCACGGCGTCCACGGCGTCGTTGACGTCCGCGATGCCGTTGCAGTCGTCGTCGTAGCCGTTGCAGACCTCGATGGCGCCGGGGTGCACCTCGGGGTCGTTGTCGTCGCAGTCATCGGGGGTCCAGTAGCCGTCGTTGTCCTTGTCGGTCGCAGGCGGACCGGTGTCGGTGACGCCCGAGTCGTCGCCCATGCCACCGGGCTGGATGCTGGTCCCACCGCAAGCGAGCAGACCAAGGATGGAGGGCAGGGACACACCGGGCATGGAGACTCCGCAGGCGGGGCTCGATGGTATCCTCTGTCGGCGCGGGCGGCGCGACCACCTGCCCCCGAGGGCGGCCCTGGGCCTGTCCTGCAGGGGCTCGCAGGATTAGGCCGGGCCCGGGACCCCTGCGCCCAGGCCCTCGGGACGCCACTTGCCCCGACGGTCCGCCCCCACCTGCCGGCCCACCTTCGTCCTGTGGACGACCGGCCCTGGAGCACCGACATGTCCGACCAGCCCTCTGCCGACCAGCCCCCTGCCCACCAGCCCCCTGCCGACCAGCCCCCTGCCGACCAGCGCACTGGCGAGCAGCCCGCCCCCGAGAGCGCCGCCGCCCAGGAAGACCACGAGAAGGGCCGCGACGCCTTCGACAGCGAGGAGGCCTACCGGCTGTACTGCCTGCGGCACTCCGCGGCCCACGTCATGGCCCAGGCAATCCTCCAGCTGTGGCCCGACGCCCGCCTGGCCTTCGGCCCGCCGGTCAAGGACGGCTTCTACTACGACGTCGATATCCCCGGCGTGAACCTGTCCGAGGACGATCTCGCCGCCATCGAGGTTGAGATCAAGAAGGTCGTCAAGGAGAACCAGTCCTTCGAGCGCGAGAGCTGGACCAAGGAGCAGGCCACCGAGTGGTTCGCCGCACGCGGCCAGGACTTCAAGGTCCAGCACATCGGCCGCCTGCCGGTGGAAGAGGTCAGCATCTACCGGAACCGCCGCAAGGACGGCGGCGAGTTCGTCGACCTCTGCGGCGGCCCGCACGTCATGCGCACCGGCCAGGTCAAGCACACCCGGCTGCTCAGGGTCTCCGGCGCCTACTGGCTGGGGGACGCCAACAACCCCCAGCTGCAGCGGGTCTACGGCACCGTGTGGCCGACCCGCGAGCAGCTCGACGCCTACCTCTTCCGACTGGAAGAAGCCAAGAAGCGCGATCACCGCAAGCTCGGGACCCAGCTCGAGTTGTTCATGTTCCACGAGTGGGCGCCGGGCGCCGCCTTCTGGCTGCCCCGGGGCGAGGACCTGTACAACACGCTGGCCAGCCGCATGCGCGAGCTCCTCGCCGGCGAGGGCTACGACGTGGTCCGCACCCCCCTCATCTTCGACAAGAAGCTCTTCGAGACCAGCGGGCACTGGGGGCACTACCAGGAGAACCTCTTCCACTTCCCCGAGGGCCACTTCCTGGAGGGGGACGCCGACGAGGTGGCCCAGCAGGAGGATCACAAGATCCTCGGGCTGAAGCCCATGAACTGCCCCTGCCACATGCTCATCTTCCGCAGCCGCAAGCGCAGCTACCGCGAGCTCCCGCTGCGCATCCACGACCAGGGCGTGCTGCACCGAAACGAGCTGTCCGGCACCCTGTCCGGGCTGACCCGCGTCCGCCAGTTCTCCCAGGACGACGCCCACCTGTTCTGCAGCGAGGACCAGATCGCCGACGAGGTCGCGACCCTGCTGCACCTGGTCGACCGGGTCTACTCGGCCTTCGGCATGCGCTTCGAGATGAAGCTGTCCACCCGCCCGGCCGACAAGCTGGGCAGCGACGAGCTGTGGGACAAGGCCGAGGGCGCCCTTCGCGAGGCCCTGGAGCGCGACGGCCGCGCCTACACCGTCAACAAGGGCGACGGCGCCTTCTACGGCCCGAAGATCGACTTCGACGTCTTCGACGCCCTGGACCGCGCCCACCAGTGCGCGACCATCCAGCTCGACTTCCAGATGCCGCGCCGCTTCGAGCTGTCCTATGTCGGGGCCGACAACGAGCCGCACACCCCCGTGGTCATCCACCGGGCCATCCTGGGCTCCTTCGAGCGCTTCATCGGCATCCTGATCGAGCACTACGCCGGCAACTTCCCGGTGTGGCTGGCCCCCGAGCAGGTGCGGGTGATGACCGTCTCCGAGAAGTCCCTGGACCACGGCGCGGCCGTGACCGCGGCGCTCAAGGAAGCCGGCGTCAAGGTCCACTTCGACGATGGCGACAACAAGATCGGCTACAAGATCAAGATGTGCCATGGCATGAAGGTGCCGTACATGGCCGTCATCGGGGAGCAGGAGCTGGCCGACGGCACCGTCGCCATCCGGTCCCGCGACGAGGGCGACCTGGGCAGCATGACGGTGCAGGACTTCGTGACCCGCGTGACCGGCGAGGCGCGGATCCCCTTCTGAGCGGGGAACGCGCGCTATGCTGCCGGCCCGGCCATCCCCGGAGGCCCCGTGGACATCTACGTCGTCAGCCTGCTCCACTTCAACCTGCAGTACTGCGCCGGCGGCCTGGAGGGCATCCTCACGGGCTGGCCGGCCGATGAGCAGTCGGTCGAGGACCAGATCATCGTCGAGAGCTTCGACCCGGTCCTCGACATGCTGCTGGCCCACCCCAGCTGGGCCATGGACCTGGAGCTGCAGGCCTACATGATCGAGGTGATCGCAGCGCGACACCCCGATGTGCTGGCCAAGCTGCAGACGCTGACCGCCGACGGCCAGGTGGAGCTGGTGAGCTTTCACTGGTCCGACCAGCTCTGGACCGCCTTCCCCTGGCGCGACCAGCAGCAGTCCCTGGAGCTGACGCGCCAGGTCTTCGCCGACAATGGCCTGCCCCTGTCCCGGGTGGTCTTCACCCAGGAGGGCCAGTTCGGCGAGGGCATGCTCGATCGCATGCCGGAGTACGGCTACGACATCGCCATCCTGCCCCGCAACCTGGCCAGCTACATGTGGGGGAGCAGCGCCGACCAGACGCTCTACGACTACGACGGCGTCTCGGTCATCCCCACCAACAGCCTGAGCAGCGGCGACGGCAGCTACCAGGTGCAGTGGTCCTACGTCGATGACGGCGAGCTGCTGGCCACCGGCGGCATCGACCCCTACTTCGGCTCGCTCTTCGTCACCAACGACCAGGCCATCGCCGACTTCGCGGCCGACCTCCAGGCGCGAGAGGACGCCGGCGCCCACATCTCCACGGTCTCGGCCTACGTGGACGCGGTCAAGGACCGCGGCAGCGTGCCCTTCCCGGGCATCATGGACGGGAGCTGGCAGCCCGACGGCTCCAACAACATGTGGCGCTGGCTGGGCGGCGCCGGGCTCTTCGGCTCCGACGAGCAGGACAACGCGGTCCGGACCCTCCAGGTCACGACCGGCTTCCAAGTCGCCGCGGCCCAGGTCCTGGCGCCCGAAGACGAGGGCGTGAGCCGGGCCTGGCGAGAGCTGCTGCTGGCCGAGGTGAGCGACGCCTCGGGCTGGAACCCGGTCATCAACGAGATCAACTACGGCCTGGACCACGCGGCCGCCGCGAGCCAGGCCGCCACCGAGGTCGCGACCGCGGCCTGCGCCGACCGGGGCGCCGAGCGCTCTCTGTCGGTGGACCTGGCCACCGGTACCGTCTCCGTGGACCAGCCGCCCGCCCCGCCCGACTGGCAAGAGGCCAGCGCGCCCGGCGGCCTGACGGTGACCAGCGGCGCGGACCGCCCCGCGACCCTGCGCTGGCAGTCCAACCCGGCCCAGCCCGACCTGCTGCGCCTGGACGCGAGCTTCGAGCGGGTCGACGCCCCAGACGAGCTGAGCCTGCCATGGGACGCCCAGGTCTACGCCACCGTGCCGGCCCTCACCGACCGGGTCCAGACCATCCCGGCCAGCGAGGTCGGCGCCGACGACGTGGGCCTGGCCCTGCCCCTGGGCCTGGTCCGGCTCTCCGAGGGCCTGTGGCTGGTCGAGGACACGACCCAGGTCCACCTGGCGGGCCTGTTCTCCCGGGCCGAGGGCAGCCTGCGCTTCCACGACGACACGGCCCCCATCGACGCCCACACCTGGTCCTTTCGCATCGTGCAAGGCGACCAGGCGCGGGCGCTCCAGGTCGCCCAGGCGCTGAATGAGGACCCGGTCGTGACCTTCGCCTGCCCGGCCGCGAGCGGCGACGACACCGGCGGCGGCTACCAGGGCGGCACAGGCTGCGGCTGCGCCAGCGGCGGCTCCCGCTCCGCCCTCGGCCTTGCCGGGCTGCTGGGCCTGCTGGCTGCGCTGGGTGCGCGGCGGCGGCGGGGTTGCCCGGGCCATGCACCTGCGGCCCGAGCTCGTCCGGATCCCACGCGCCGATGGCGGCCTCGACCTCTTCGACCCGCTGCTCGACCGGCTGCACATCCTGAGCCCGGACGAGGCGGCGAGCCTGTTCGCACCTGCTGCAGCGCTGGCGACCCGGCTGAGCCAGGCACTGCTGGTCGAGGGTCCGGCCGCGCAGCGGCTGCGTGCCCAGGTGGTCGCCGCCCGCCACCGGGTGCCGCCGCGGCAGGCCCCCGTGGAGACGGTGCCTGCCGTGGACTGGGCCGAGGCCGAGGAGCTGCCGGACGGCGTCTCCACCCGCTGGCGCGACGGCGAGGGCCTGCGCCGGGCAGCGGAGGAGCGGGCCGCCGGGCGAGGGCTGACCGTGCTGCGCGGCTTCCTGGCCCCGGCCTTCTGCGAGGTGGTCGGCCGCGAGGCCCAGGCCCTGCCCCAGCAGCGCCTGGACACCGACCTGGTCCACGCCTGGCGGCACCCTGTCCAGGACGGGCTGCACAGCCTGCGCGAGATCCTGGCGGCGCCCGTCACCCGGCAGCTGCTCGGCGCGGTGCTCGGCGTGCCCCTGGACGAGGGCCTGGTGGTCAACACCTGGCGGCTGGAGCCGGGCGACTTCATGGCCGCCCACCCCGACGGGCCCCGCTACCAGGCCACCTTCAGCCTGGGCCTGTGCCGCGGCTGGACCGCGGCGGACGGCGGCGCCATCGCCTTTGGTACCCCCCACCCTGACGGCGGCTTGTCCGTCAACGAGCGCTTCCTGCCGCAGCTCGGCGACCTGGCCCTGTTCGTGCCGACCGCCACCACCTGGCACCAGGTGGAGCCGCCCGGGCGCACGCGCTGGACCGTGTCGGGCTGGTGGCTGCCCTGACGCAGCGAACCCCGGCCGTCTGACGACGACCGGGGTCCTTGCCGGGGCCCAGGAGGCCGGGCCTGGCTGCGGCCTAGAAGACCGTGCGGTTGCCCTTCGGCTTGCGGGTCTTCAGCCGGCCGCCAGCCTTGCGCTTCACGCGAAAGCCGCAAGTGCGCATGCGGGAGTTCTTGAACTTGGCGCGCAGCTTGGCGCGGTGATGGGCGGACTTGTTGGCCATGGTGGGCTCCCGAAGATGGGCGGCGGAAGGAGGCGACCGACACAGCACGGCCGCAGACCGGCCGCGTATAGCCCGGTGGTCCAAGGCGCGCACGTTCCGGCCAGCGACCGGGGCGCGCGCGGGGGGGCAGGGCGCATGGGCGGGACTGCACGGGGCCAGGGAGCCAGTGGGCGGGACTGCACGGGCGGGACTGCACGGGGCCAGGGGCGAGTGGGGACAACGGGGTTGGGAACCACCGAGAGTAGATGAGGCGGCCGGCCCTCGAAGCGGTCATTGCTCAGGGAGACCCGAGGTCTGGGGCACAGATGGCCGCTCCTCCCCTCATCCGCCTCTCGCCGCGACGCAATCAGGACCTTGAGCCCGGGCCCGGCCTCGCGGCGGCGGTGTCCAGGACGCCGAGCAGCGCGCCGCTTCGACACCTGCGCCCCGCCCCCAAGGCGGGCGCCGGCCCGCTCCGGGCGTTAGCGGCGCGCATGCGTCGCGCCGGCATCCTGCTCCATCCCAGCTCCCTGCCCGGTCCTGGCCCCTGTGGCGACCTGGGCGCGGGAGCCCGTGCTTTCCTCGACTGGCTCCAGGAGGCCGGCTGCGGCCTGTGGCAGGTTCTGCCGCTGTGCCCGCCGGGCGGGGGCATGTCGCCCTACGACAGCCCGGGGACCTTCGCCCTGGGCACCCACCTGGTCAGCCTGGAAGACCTGGTCACCGAGGGCCTGCTGCGCCGCGCCGACCTGGAGGGTCAGCCCGCCACGCCCCCGGATCGCGCGGACGCCGGGGCCCTGGCCACGTGGCACGCCCCCCGGGTGGCTCAAGCCGCGGCCCGGCTGGCCCAGGACGACCCGGCGGCCCTGGAAGAGTTCCGCGCCGCCAACCCCTGGGTGGAGGACTGGGCCCTATACCGGGCCCTGGTCGCGGCCCACCAGACGCGCCAGGGCTGGTGGGACCTGCCCGCACCGCTGCGCGACCGGCAGCCCGCGGCCCTGGTCCTGGCCCGGTCCGCCCACGCCGCCACCATCCACCAGGAGATCGCCGCCCAGCTCATCGTGCACCGCCAGTGGCGGCGCCTGCGGGACATGGCCACCGCCCGTGACATCCAGCTCGTCGGGGACGTGCCGATCTTCGTGTCCGGCACCGGGGTCGACACCTGGGCCTGGCCCCGCCTGTTCCGCTGGGGCGCCCCCGTGGACGGGCGACCGCGGCCCGACCCGGTGGCCGGCGTGCCGCCCGACTACTTCAGCCCCCTGGGCCAGCGCTGGGGCAACCCCCTGTACGACTGGGACGCCCACCGCGCGACGGGGTTTTCGTGGTGGCGGGCCCGGATCCGCGCCGCCCTGGACCTGTACCACGCCGTCCGCATCGACCACTTTCGCGGCTTCTGCGCGGCCTGGGCCGTGCCGGCCTCGGCCCCCGACGCCCGCACCGGCGACTGGAGCCCGGGCCCGGGTCGAGCGCTCTTCGACGCCGTCGCGGCCGACCTGCGCAACGACCCGCCCCATGGGCTGCAGCCCGGCGCCCACCTGCCGATCATCGCCGAGGACCTGGGCGTCATCACGCCCGACGTCGAAGCCCTGCGCGACGGCCTGCGGCTGCCGGGCATGAAGATCCTCCAGTTCGCCTTCGGCGGCGACGACAACCACCCCTTCCTGCCCCACACCTGGGGCCAGGGGCGGTGGGTGGCCTATACGGGCACCCACGACAACGACACGATCCGCGGCTGGTACGAGAACACCTCGGGCACCGTGCGCGACCACTTCCGCCGCTATCTGGGCCGGGACGGCAGCGAGCCGCACTGGCAGATGATCCAGCTCCTGCTGGCCAGCACGGCGAGCTGGGCGGTGGTGCCCATGCAGGACGTGTTGGGCCTGGGAGCGCAGGGCCGCATGAACGTCCCCGGCGAGGCCGAAGGCAACTGGGGCTGGCGCGCCCGGGAGCTGCCCGAGGACCTCGCCCGCCGGCTGGGCTCGCTGGTCAGGGTCTACGGCCGGCGGCCGGGGGGCCCGGCGAGGCTATAGTGGCGGCCTGAGGCCCCGGGGTCCGTGACGTGCTGAGCCGAGTCATCAACCTTCCCTTCCGCGTCCTGGGAAAGGCTGCCCGCGCCGTGCAGCAGGCCGAGGCTGCGCGCCAGGCGGCCCGTGGCGAGGCTCCGGCCGCGCGCTCCAGCGCCGCCACCCTGGAGCGCTCGCCCCTGGATGTGCCACCCGAGCTGGCCGCACAGACCCCCACGGTGCCCGTGGCCCCGACCATCGCCGCCCTCCAGGCCGGCGAGGCCCTGTGCATGGTCGATGTGCGCGGCGCGTCTGAGCGCGAGCGGGTGCCTGGCGCCCTGCACATGCCCGACGACAGCGCCGTCGACCTCATCGCCGAGATCCCCGCCGGGCACCGCATCGTCGTCTTCGGCGACCGGGCCGGCCGCAACGCCCGACGCGTCGCCGCCTTCCTGCGCTACCGCGGCCTGGAGGACTGTGCGGTCCTCGAGGGCGGCTTCGCTGCCTGGAAGGGTGCTGGCGGCCCCACCGAGGGTCGCTGACCCCTGCCCTCCCTCACCGCCAGCTTCGGCGGCCGGAGAACCCGTGCTCCTCCTCTCCCTGCTCGCCCTGCCCCTGCTGGGGACCGGCTGTGACGACCTCGGACGCAACGCCGCCAAGGTCTTCCCCGTCCTGGAGAAAGTCAACGAGGACTACGCCGATCCCAATGTGCCCTGCGACCCGTCCTTCTCCTCGCCCTCGTCGCGCGAGGGCATCGCCGGGGAGATCACCTGCGACAGCGTGATCGAGGGCAACAACAGCACCGGCACGCACTTGTGGGGGGACAGCTTCTACCAGGACGCCTTCTGCACGGTGGAGCGCAACCGCTACGATAACGCCCCCGAGGACATCTACCGCCTGAAGGTCCCCTCCGATCTCGAAGCAGAGGTCAAGCTGGTCAGCGACTGCGCCGACCTGGACCTGGTGGGGGTCAGCTGGCAGGAGCGCAGCATCCCGCGGGCCGAGCACCACGGGGCGATCAGCCAGTGCGACATGGACGTCGGTCGCAAGGGCGGAAAGCTGCGCCTGAACGCGGTCGGAAAGGACTGGTACTACCTGGTGGGCGTCGACGGAAAGGACGGTGCCACCGGCAACTACCGCCTGTCCGTGCGCTGCTACACCTTCCGCTGAGCCCCCGACTGGAGCGCCCCATGCCCCTCCTTCTCGTGCTGGCCCTCGCCTGCCGCCCCAGCAACCCCAAGTACAGCGAGGAGATCACCGGCCGGGAGGAGGTCCATCCCGGCGACGACGCCGCCTCCACGACGCAGGCCGCGCGCGGCGGCGGGGGCGGGGGCAGCTCGGCCTCGGCCCGCGGTGGCAGCCAGGACGAGCAGGCTCCCGTGGACTGCGGCGCGACCCACTCGGCGCCGGTCAAGGGCGGCATCACCGGCCCCCTGACCTGCGGCGCCACCATCGAGGGCACCACCGAAGGCGGCAGCAACAGCTTCGGCGACCGCTTCTACCAGCAGGCCTTCTGCACGCCGGCCCGCCGGCACTACGACGACGCCCCCGAGGCCATCTACCGCTTCGAGGTCCCCGCCGACGTCGAGGCCATCGTCACCCTGGACAGCCCCTGCGCCGACCTGGACCTGGCGGCTGTCTTCTGGATCGGCGACAGCCTGCCCACGGCCGAGCAGACCACCCGCGTCCGGGAGTGCGAGATGGACACGGCCACCGGCGGCGGCAAGGTCCAGCTCACCACCGTCAACAAGGTGCAGCCCTACCTCATCATCGTCGACGGAAAGGAAGGCGACACCGCCGACTTCCGCCTGAGCGTGAGCTGCCGGACCTACCGCTAACGCTGCTAGGTTTCTAACAGCGCTAGCGATAGGTCCTCGGGCAAGCCCGCAGGCCGAGGGGGCACTGTGCCCCCCCCGGCGGTGCCTGGCGCTCAGGCGTGGTCGCGGATCTTGTTCAGGGCGCTACCCGCCTTGAACCAGGCGAACTGCTCGGGCGAGATCGTGTTCTTCGTCGCCAGCCGCTCGGTGCTGCCATCCTTGTGGTGCAGGACCACGGTGGGGCTACCACCCCCCTGGATGGCGCCGATGTCCACGATGTCCACCACGTCGTCTCCGACCACCCGGTCGTAGTCGGCCGGATCGGCGAAGGTCAGCGGCAGCACGCCCTGCTTCTTGAGGTTGGTCTCGTGGATGCGGGCGAAGGAGCGGACGATGACGGCCCGGCCACCCATGTGCCGCGGCTCCATGGCTGCGTGCTCGCGGGAGGAGCCTTCCCCGTAGTTCTCGTCGCCGAAGATGACCCAGGGCTGACCGGCGGTCCGGTAGGCCTTGGCGATGTCGGGGTGGCTGGCCATCTCGCCGGTCAGGAAGTTGATGCCCTGGCCGAACTCACCCGTGAAGGCGTTGTTCGCGCCCAGCATCAGGTTGCCCGAGATGTTGGTCAGGTGGCCGCGGTACTTCAGCCAGGGGCCGGCCGCCGAGATGTGGTCGGTGGTGCACTTGCCCACCGCCTTGACCAGGATCCGCAGGCCCGTGATGTCCCCGCCGTCCCAGGCCGAAAAGGGGCTCAGGCGCTCCAGGCGATCGCTGCCCGGCGCGATGACGACGTCGACGACCGAGCGGTCGTCCACCGGCAGGGGCTGGATGAAGCCGTCGTAGGAGGTCTCGAAGCCCATCTCGGGCAGCTCTTCCCCGCTGGGGGCCTTGAGCATGAAGGGCTGGCCGTCGGCCCCCGTCAGGCTGTCGGTCTCGGGGTTGAAGCCGATGTCCCCGGCCAGGGCGACCGCCGTCACGGTGTCCGGCGAGGCGATGAAGGACAGGGTGGCCGGGTTGGCGTCGTTGCGGCCGCGGAAGTTGCGGTTGAAGGAGTTGATGATGGTGTTCACCTGCCCCTTGTCGACGTCGTCCCGCTTCCACTGGCCGATGCAGGGCCCACAAGCGTTGGCCAGCACCACGCCACCGATGGCCCGCAGATCGTCGGCCAGGCCGTCCCGCTCGATGGTCTCCATGATCACGTCCGAGCCAGGGCTGACCATGAAGCCCGTCTTGGACTTCAGGCCGTGGGTCCGGGCCTGGCGGGCGATGGAGGCCGCGCGGGTGATGTCTTCGTAGGAGGAGTTCGTGCAGGAGCCGATCAGCGCGTAGCTGAGCTTGCGGGGCCAGCCCTCCCGCTCGCACTCGGCGCCCAGCTCGGACAGGGCCCGGCCGCGGTCGGGCGTGTGGGGACCGACCACGCGCGGCCCGAGGGTGTCCAGGTCGATCTCCACGACGCGGTCGTAGACGGCCTCGGGGTGGGCGTAGACCTCGTCGTCGGCCCGCAGCTCGGCGGCGTGGGCGTCGGCGAGATCGGCGACCTCTGCGCGGCCGGTGGCCCGCAGGTAGCGGCCCATGGCTTCGTCATAGGGGAAGAGGCTGGTGGTGGCACCGTGCTCAGCACCCATGTTGCAGATGGTGCCCTTGCCCGTGGCGGAGATGCTGGCGCAGCCGGGGCCGAAGTACTCGACGATGTGGTTGGTGCCGCCCTTGACCGTCAGGATCTCGCAGACCCGCAGGATGATGTCCTTGGGGCTGGCCCAGCCCGACAGCTTGCCGGTGAGCTTCACGCCGATCATGCCGGGGTTCAGGACCTCCCAGGACAGGCCGACCATGGCGTCCACGGCGTCGGCGCCGCCGACCCCGACCGCGATCATGCCCAGGCCGCCGGCGTTGGGCGTGTGGCTGTCCGTGCCGATCATCATGCCGCCGGGGAAGGCGTAGTTCTCCAGCACCACCTGGTGGATGATGCCGGCCCCGGGCTTCCAGAAGCCCAGGCCGTAGCGGGCCGAGACCGTGCGCAGGAAGGCGTAGACCTCGTTGTTGATCATGAGCGCCTGGTCCATGTCCGGCTCACGACCCTTGTAGGCCTGGATCAGGTGGTCGCAGTGCACGGTGCTGGGCACCGCCACCTCTTCCTTGCCGGCAGTCATGAACTGCAGCAGGGCCATCTGGGCCGTGGCGTCCTGCATGGCGACGCGGTCGACCCGCAGGTCCAGGAAGCTCTTCTTGCGGTCGAAGGCGGCCCCTTCGGGGTCGTCGAGGTGGGCGAAGAGGATCTTCTCGCCCAGGCTCAGGCCGCGGCCCAGCCGGCGCCGGCCGATGTCGTGGCGGGCGGCCTGTCGGGCGTAGAGGGTGCGGATGGCGGCAAGGTCGACGAAGGGGTTGATGCTCATGTTGGCTCCGCAGCGGGAAGGGGAAGGAGGTCTAACCGGTGGGCCCGGGGGCCCGGTGCGGCCAGGAGGGTCGATCCTGCTTCCTTCCTAGGCCATGCCCGTCCATCACTCCAATCGAATCTCATGTTGTAGTCCACAGGTATTGCGTATGTACGAACCGCGGACCGACCCGCGCTTGACCCGCCCCCGGACCTGAAGTAGGCCCGCAGCTCGGGCCTGCCCCTGTCGGCGCCGCCGCCCGTCCCCCTGCTCCTCCCCCGCCCCTCCCCTGCGACCGGGAGCCCTCGTGAAGGTCTTCGTCACCGGCGGCTGCCGCAGCGGCAAGAGCCGCCACGCCCAGGCCCAGGCCGAGGCCCTCGCCCCGCAGCGCGTCTACCTGGCCACCGCCGAGGGCCTGGACGAGGAGATGCGCGACCGGATCCGGCACCACCGCGCGGACCGCGGGCCGAGCTGGCAGACCATCGAGGCGCCGCTGGACATCGCCCCCCACCTGCACCAGCCCGGCAAAGTGGTGCTCGTCGACTGCTTGACCCTCTGGGTGAGCAACCTGCTCCACGCCCGCGGGGAGCAGGAGCTGCGCCCGGACTTCGAGGCCCTCGAGGGCGCGCTGCGTGCCGCCCCCAACCCGGTCGTCCTGGTCAGCAACGAGGTCGGCATGGGCATCGTTCCGGCCAACGCCCTGGCCCGCCGCTTCCGCGACGAGGCCGGCTTCCTCTCCCAGCGCATCGCCGCCGCCTGCGACCGGGTCGTGCTGACCGTGGCCGGCCTGCCCCTCCTCGTCAAGGACCTACCGTGAGCCTGCACTTCGACCTCGCCGCCGCCCGCCAGACCCGCGCCCGCATCGACGCCCTTGCCAAGCCCCCCGGCAGCCTGGCTCGCCTGGAGGAGCTGGCCGTGTGGCTGGCTGGCTGCCAGGGGCGCACCCCGCCCACCGCCGCGCGGCCGCGGGTCATCGTCTTCGCCGCAGACCACGGCGTGGCCGCCGCCCAGCACGTCAGCCCCTACCCACCGGCCGTGACCGTCGCGATGGTCCACACCTTCGCCGCTGGCCGTGCCGCCGTCTGTGTCCTGGCCGACCAGGCGGGCGCCAGCCTGGAGGTGGTCGACGTCGGGGTCGCGGGCCTGGACACCCTGCCCCCGGGCCGCCCGGGGATCACCGTGGTCTCCGCCAAGGTCGGCCGGGGCACCGCCGATCTCTCCACGGGGCCGGCCATGGACACCCCACAGCTGGATGCCGCCCGCCAGGCCGGTCGCCAGGCCGCCGAGCGCGCCGTGGCCGACGGCGTCGACCTGCTGGCGCTGGGCGAGATGGGCATCGGAAACACCACCCCCGCCGCCGCCCTGGTCGCGCGCCTGCTGGACCTGCCGGCCGCCCAGGTCGTCGGCCCCGGGACCGGCCTGGACCCGGCCGGCGTGGCCCACAAGGCCGCCGTCGTCCAGCGCGCGCTGGACCGCGGGGGGCCGGCGGCGCCCTGGGCGGCCATGGCGGACCTGGGGGGCTTCGAGCTGGCGGCCCTGGCCGCCTGCATGCAGCGGGCCGCCGAGCTGGAGCTGCCCGTGGTGCTCGACGGCTTCATCGTCGGCGCGGCCGCCCTGGTCGCCGTCCGCGCAGAGCCGGCGCTGCGGCCCTTCCTGCTCGCGGCCACGGCCTCGGCCGAGCCGGGTCACCAGGCTGCCCTCGACGCCCTGGACATCGGGCCGCCGCTGCTGTCCTGGGGCCTTCGCCTGGGGGAGGCCAGCGGCGCGGCCCTGTGCCTGCCCCTGCTACGCGCCGCCGCCGCCATGGTCGAGGGCATGGCGACCCTGGAGGAGGTCCTGGCCGCGGCGGGCGGGCCCACATGAGGGGCCTGGCCGTCGCCATCCGCTTCTTGACGCGGCTGTCCGTGCCCTGGCCCCAGGATCACCGGACCGACGACCTTGCGCGCAGCCTGCCCTGGTTTCCCCTGGTCGGCGCCCTGGTCGGGTTGGTGATCGGCGGCGTGGGCATGGCCCTGGTCCGCCTGGGCCTGCATGTCGGCCTGGCGGCGGCGGTGGCGGCCGTGGTCGTCGGCCCCCTGCTGACCGGCGCCCTGCACGAAGACGGCCTGGCCGACACGGCCGACGGCCTGGGGGGCGGCCGGGACCGCGAAGCGGTGCTGCGCATCCTGCGCGACAGCCGGGTGGGCGCCTATGGCGTGCTCGCCACGGTCGCCGCCATGCTGCTGCGCGTCGAGGCCCTGCAGGTCCTGCCCATGCACCAGTGGCCCCTGGCCCTGGCCGCCGCCCACGCCCTGGGGCGCCTGGCCACGGTGCGGCTGATGGCGACCCTGCCCTACGCGCGCACCGAGCACGCCGGCCTGGCCGCCCCCATGGTCGCCGGCCTCAGCCCCCTGCGTCAGGCCCTGGCCGCCGCCCTGGGCATCGGGCTGGCCGTCGGCCTGGCAGGTGTGGCCGGGCTGATCGCCATCGGCCTGGGCCTGCTGGCCGTCGTGCTGCTGGGGCGCTGGTACGAGCGACGCCTGGGCGGCATCACCGGCGACCTGCTGGGCGCCGCCTGCGTCACCGTCGAGATCTTGACCCTGGTGGTGCTGGGCGTCGGCTGAGCACAGGCGGGCCCGCAGGGGTCCTCAGCTCCGACGGCGCCGGCGCAACATGGCGAGCAGGCCCACCGCCAGGCCCGCGAAGCCCGCGGCCGGGCTGGGGACGGTGCTCAGGCAGCCGTAGCTGGGGCCGGTGATCCCGCTGCCCACGGGGCAGTAGTCGGTGCCCCCCGGGTTCGGGTTCAGGCCCTGGGCCAGCTCTTCGGTGTCGATGGTGCCGTCCCCGTTGCTGTCGACCATGTCGGCGCCCATGGCGTCCAGGGCCGGCGTCACGGTCGAGTCCATGACGGACAGGCCACGGTCCTTCATGGCGATGCCGAAGGCCTGGGTCGGGACCCCGCTGCCCCCGGCCGTGCTGTGGCACAGGTCGCAGGTCGGGGTGCAGGGCATGCCGAGATCGGTCTCGATGAGCCCCGGGAACTGAGGCATCGCGAAGGCAGTGGAGACGAGCAGGATCGAGAGCATGGAGACCTACAGGTAGGCGTGGGCCTGAATCAGACCCAGGAAGGACGGAGCGACCCCGGGGGTGCAGTACAGCGTGCCGTACATGGCATCTGCCCGGAGATCGACGTGGGCGGCGATGTACCACTGGGTCGCCAGCCAGCCGCGGTAGGTGGGGGCCGCCGCGTCCGACAGGTCGTTGTCACACCACTCGCCCGTACCCTGGACGTGGAAGCCCTGGACCGGCTCGAGATCGGCCTGGAGGTAGCCCACCGAGCCCATGGCGGTGGTGGTCACCGTCTGGTCCAGGGTGAGCCCGGCCTCGGCCAGCAGGGCCAGGGCGCCGGCCGGCGCCCACCGCCCGAAGACCTCGTGGGCCTGGTGGGTCGTGGCGACGCGGGTCACCTCGTCCATGGCCGCGTGGGTCATCAGGCTGGACAGCCCGATCTCCAGGTTTCTCCTCGGACCCCAGCCCAGAAGCGCGCTGTAGCCACGCCGCCGGTAGGCGTCGGGCGAGATCTGGAGGTCCCCGGCGATGCCCATGGCCTCGGCGCGGATCTTCCCGACCTCGTAGTTGACGTCCAGGCCGTACTCCTGGCCCTTGTTGGCGTCGGTCAGGGTCGAGGTCCTGGCCAGCAGCATGTGCTGCTCGGTGCGGATGCCGTAGGGCAGGTTCATCCGACCGGCCCGGACGAGCAGGTTCTTGACCGGCTCGACGCCCACCCAGTGGGTGCGGGAGACGAGGTTGCCGCCCTTGCCCGCGTTCGAGGTGAGGGTCTCGCGCGCCGGCCCGGAGCTGATCCAGCCCACGCTGGCGTCGGCGCGGAACACGCCGGCGTCCAGCGAGCCTTCCAGGTCGTTCTGCATGCCGATGGCGCGGAACTTCCCCGGCTCGGGGATGATCAGCGCCCGGATGTCGGCCTGCAATGCCAGGGCGTCGGGCAGGTTCACAGCCCCGAACAGGAAGTCCTTGGACTTGCCGGGGGAGTACTCGGGCCCACGCTTGTCCGCGTTGTGGACGCTGGACAGCAGGATCACCCCCTGCCCGCGCCCGTACTCGGTCAGCACCCCACCGCCCGAAGGATCGGTGTGGCACTCACCACAGCCGGTGTAGCCGTGGCGAACCATGAATGGGTAGGCGGCCGCGGGAGCGGACCACAGCGCAGCGGACAGCAGGGCGAGGAGAGGAGCAGCAGCGCGGGCTGCACCGGAGCGCGACGGCGTCATGGAGAGGTCCTAGGCGTCGATCATGTCGAAGCGAGCACGAATCTTCTGGGCCGGGTCGATCGTGATGCCGAGGTAGCTCGGGATCGCGATGCCGAAGTCGGACGCGTTGTAGTCAAAGGACGCGTCGACCGCGTAGCCGGTCTTGCTCTTCTTGAGGCTGTAGCTGATCGTTACAGGCTTGGTGACGCCGTGGGCGGTGAAGCTGCCCTGCACGGTGCCCTGGGTCGACTGCCCCAGGTCGGTGGGCAGCTGCAGGTCGGCGCGCGCAATGCTCAGGGTGGCGTTGGGGAAGGTCCCGACCTCGAGGAACTTGTCGCGCATGTGCTCGTCGCGGAGCTCGATGCCGGTGTAGAGGTGGGTCAGGCCCACGGTGCAGGTGAGGGTCGTGCCGTCGTCGCTGATGGCGAGCTCGGCGCTCTTGCCCTCGATGTCCAGGGCGCCGGGGGAGCCCTTGGCGAAGAAGCTGACCTTGGGCTTGCCGTCCACCTGGAAGGCGGCCATGGCCGGCGTCGACAGCGACAGGGAGAGGAGCAGGGTGCCCAGGACGGCGGGGAGGGTTCGGGACATGCAGACCTCGCGGGTGTGGATGCGGGCGGGAGTGCCGGAGCGCCGACAAGGCACCCGAGGCAGGGTCGAGGCGTCCCGGTCCCGCAGAGGGGCCGCCAGGCCTTGACGATGCCTCTGAAGCTCGTCGGTCGCATCCACGAGCACCTTGTACGGCCGCAACTTCCCGCCGGACACCGCTCTCATCCACATCTAATCGGTTCGATGACCGAGGCCGGGGAAGCCAGGGCGCCCGAAAGCGGCCGCCGCCGCCGCCCCTGGGGGTGGAAGCACCGCACCGAGCAGAGTAGGCGGCTGCCCACACAGCGCATCCAGGCGCTATCCTCCCCCCCCGTCGTCCCCCGCCGCTCCCGAGCCCCCATGCACGCCCCCATCCTCGCCCTGCTGCTGAGCGTGGCGCCGGTCCGTGCCCAGGATCTGCCAGGCGACGCCATGCAGGGCAACGCCGTGCAGGGCGACGCCGGCGCCTGCGCCCAGCCCACCTCCACAGCCGATGTGCAGGCCTCGCTGGAGGTGGCCGAGGCGGCCTACACCGACGCGGACCTGACGGCCCTGGAGCAGGCCACCCTGCAGGCCCAGGCCCAGCTCCCCTGCGTGCACGAGACCGTGAGCCGCAGCCTGGCCGCCCGCTTCCACCGCACCATGGGGCTGTGGTCCTTCGTCGAGCAGCAGGAGGAGCGCGCCGAGCGCAGCTTCGCCGCCGCCCGCAGCATCGAGCCCGACTACACCTTCCCGGCCGAGGTCGTGCCGCCCGGCAACCCGGTGCTCCACCACTACCGTGCCCTGTCGGTCGAGCACCCCCTCCGCCTGCCCCTGTCGCCGGTCCCGGCCGAGGGCCGCCTGCTGCTGGACGGCCGGCCGGCCACCAGCCGAGCGACGAGCTGGCCGGTCATCGTCCAGGTCCTCAACCCCAGCGGCGCCGTTCAGAGCACCGCCTGGGTCTGGCCCGACGCCCCCATGCCGGCCTACCCGCCCGCGCCGCCCCCCTCGGTGGACCTGGCCGCGGTCCCCTCCCCGGTCCTGCCCCCGCGCCCCTGGCTGCGCCGCAAGGCCCCCTGGCTGGCCGGTGCCGCCGTGGGCCTGGCCACCTCGGCCACCCTGTTCGGCCTGTCTCGCAGCGCCGCTTCCACCTTCGATGACCCCACGACCACCGGCCAGGATCGCCTGAGCCACCTGCGCAGCCAGGCCAATGGCTTGCTCTACGGCTCGGCCGGCACGGCGGCCCTCACGGTGGGCGTCAGCGCGGTCGGCCTGGCGTTCTGAAGCGGACCCGAGCCTTCATGCTGGCACCTGGACAGATCGTCGATCGATACCGAGTGGAGGGCTTCCTGGGCCACGGCGGCATGGCCAGCGTGTACCGGGTCCGGCACGTGCACCTGGAGTCCGAGCGGGCGCTCAAGGTGATGAGCCACCTGCACCCGTCCATCCGGCGGCGCCTGCTGCAGGAGGGCCGGCTGCAGGCCGGCCTGGTCCACCCCAACGTGGTGGGCGTCAGCGACGTGCTGGAGGTCGGCGGCGCCGCGGCCCTGCTCATGGAGTACGTGCCGGGGCCGAGCCTGGACCAGTGGCTACACGCCTGGCGCCCCGACCTGGACGAGTCGCTGGCGATCTTCCGGGGCATCGTGGCCGGCGTGGCCTACGCCCACGAGCAGGGCCTGGTCCACCGGGACCTCAAGCCGGCCAATGTACTGCTGCTGCGGGTCGGCGACGAGGTGCTGCCCAAGGTCGCCGACTTCGGCCTGGCCAAGGTGGTGGTCGAGGACACCGACAGCGGCGCCACGCGCACCGGCACGGGCATGGGCACCCCGGCCTACATGGCCCCCGAGCAGATCCGGGACGCCAAGCGAGTCGACCAGCGGGCCGACGTCTTCGCCCTGGGCTGCATCCTGTACGAGCTGATCTGCGGGCAGCGGGCCTTTGGGAGCGAGGACCTGCTGAGCCTGTTGACCGCCATCACCAGCGGGGACTACGCGCGGCCCGGCGAGCTGGTGCCGGGGCTGCCGCCGGAGGTCGAGGCGACCATCCTGGGCTGCCTGGTGGCCGACCGCGATCAGCGCCTGCAGAGCTGCGCCGAGATCCTGGAGGGCCTGCCGCCGGAGCGCCCGGTGCGCTGGTCCCCCGGGGCCCTGCAGGCCGCCGGCCGGCCGGCCGAGCTGCAATCCGACGAGGGTGCCGGTCTCCGTGCCGCCGATCTCCCTGCCGCCAGCTCCGGCCCCGCCGCCGGGCCTGGCCCTGCCGCCAGCTTTGCCTCGCTGGGCCCCCGCGAGTCCTCCGAGACCTGGATGCCGGTCGTCGCGACCCCCGGGGCTTCGGGCACGCTGGTACCGGGCACCACCCAGGCCCTCGCAAGCGCAGGAGGGACCGGCGCGGCCCGGCTCCCTGACGGGGCCTCTGACAGGTCCTCTGACGGGTCCTCTGACGGGTCCTCTGACGGGTCCTCCGACGGCACCGAGCCCGCGCCAGCAGCCTCGACGGCCGGCTGGAAGCTGGGCACGGCCGCGGCCGTCCTCGCGCTGGTCGGCGTGGTCGCCTGGAGCCTGCAGCGCGGCCCCGCCCCCCAGGCCCCGACCGGGGTCCGCCCCACGACGGTCGCGCCCGCCGCGGCTCCGCGCCGCCTTCCAGCGGCACCGGACGCGCCGGCCGAGCCAGTCGCCGAGCCGGTTGCCGAGCCGGTCGCCGAGCCGCCCCCGGAGGCGCCCGCTGTGCCCACGGCTGCTCCGGCCGCGCGCGTCACCCCCACGCCCGTGGCGCCCGAGCCCGCCACGCCCGCGGCCGAGGCCGCTCCATCGATCGCCGACGGGGCCCTGGGCAGCCTGCGGGTCACGGGCGACGCCGAGCAGGTGGAGCTGCGCGGCAGCGCGGGCACCTTCGCGCCGGGTCCGGTCCCGGCCGGCACCTACGAGGTGTGGGCCCGCTTCCCCGGGGGCGAGCCCGTCGCGGCGGGTCGCGTCACCATCTCTGCCGGCAAGGAGGTCGTCCTGCGATGCCCCGTCGTCTTCGCCAAGTGTGTGCAGTGAGCGGGGCGCCCCTCAAGTCGCGCGCCTTCGGCCTCGGCCTGCTGGCCCTGCTCCTGGAGCCCGGCTGCGGCCTGCTCATCACCAGCGCCGATCTGGACGCCCGCCTGGACGCGGACAACGATGGCCACGTCGCGACCGTGCATGGCGGTGACGACTGCGACGACAGCCAGGCCAGCATCCACCCCGGCGCCACCGAGCTCTGCGACGGCGCCGACGACGACTGCAATGGCACCATCGATGACGATGCCGCGGACGCCAGCACCTGGATGCAGGACGCCGACGGGGACGGCTACGGCCGCCCCGACGTGACGGTCGACTCCTGCAGCGCCCCACAGGGCTACATCGCTTTGGATGCCAACCCGCCGGACTGCGACGACGGAGACGCCTCCATCAACCCCGGCGCCGCCGAGGTCTGCGACGGCAAGGACCAGAACTGCAACGACCAGTCCGACGAGGGGCTGTCGGGCGTCTACTACGCCGACACCGACGGCGACAGCTACGGCGACCCCGACGTGAGCGTGGACGGCTGCCCCAAGGACGAGACCTGGGTGAGCCAGGCCGGGGACTGCGCCGACGACGACGCGGCGATCCACCCCGGGGCCACCGAGATCTGCGGGAACGACATCGACGAGGACTGCAGCGACGCCGCCGACGCCTGTGCCAGCTCGAACCTGGACACCGACGCCGTCCATGGGACCGGGGCCATCTGGGGGGATCGCTACGGCTTCTCGGTGGCGGCCGCCGATGGCCACGTCGCCGTGGGCGCGCCCTCCACCAACGGCGGCCAGGCCTGGCTGCTCTTGGAGCCGGCGGACCACGGCGTGGCAGCGAACCAGGCCGACCTGCGCATCGCCGACAGCACGGTCGGCTCGGAGCTGGGCACCGACGTGACCCTGGGGGAAGACCTGGTGGGCGCCGGAACCCTGTCCCTGGCGGTCGGCTCGCCGGGTCTGGACGCCCAGGGCGCGGTGTACGTGTACCAGGCCCTCCCGGGCGCCAGCACCCTGGGCCCGCTGGACGCCGACGCCATCATCCTCAGCCTGACCGACAGCGGCAGCCTGGGCACCAGCCTGGCCGTGCTCCACGACGCCACGGGCGACGGCGTGGCCGACCTGCTGGTCGGCGACCCGGACTACGGAAGCAGCTACGCCGGCGCCGCGTGGCTCGTCCCTGGCCCCCTGGACACCCTGGTCGACCTGGACACGCAGGCCTGGCGCCTGGATGGCACAGAGTACGGCTCCGCCGCCGGCCGCGCCGTCGCCGACGCCGGTGACATCAACGGCGATGGCGTGTCGGACCTGCTCATCGGGGCGCCCGACGAGGGCGACTTCGACGGTCTCGTCGCCCTGGTCCTGGGCCCGGTGAGCGGCGACACCAGCCTGGCGGACGCCGCCCTGATTTACCCCACGGGCCCCTACACCCTGCTGGGCCTGCCCCTGGCGGGGGGCGGGGACGTGGACGGTGACGGCAAGGCCGACATCGTCGTGGGGGGCATCGGCCTCAACCGCGACAGCTTCGAGACCGGCACCGTGGGCCGGACCTGGCTCTTCCTCGATCCCACGGTCAGCCACCCCGGGTCGACCGACGACGCCGCCGCCACCCTGGAGCAGATCGACGGTGGGGACAGCGCCGATCCCGACGACGATGGCGTGGGGCTGTCGGCCAGGCAGGACCTGGACGGAGACGGCAAGGCCGACATCGTGGTGGGCTACCCCTACCGGACCGAAGCCGAGCGCGGCAGGGGCGCCGTCTACGTGGTCTACGGCGGCCTGACCGGCATTCTGGGTCTGCGCCAGGCCGACCTGACCTACTATGCTGGCAGCAGCGACACCATGGTCGGCATCTCGGTCGAAGCCACCGACGCGGCCCACGACGGCACGGTGGACCTGTTTCTGGGCGCACCCGGCCCCGCTGGCGCCGCGGGCTCCCTCTACATGGTGCCCGGCACCTGAGGGCGCGGGTGCCGGGCACCTGGGGGCACGGCCTCAGCCGGCCTGCAGCAGCGGCACCAGGCGCGCGTACATGGCGTCGATGTGGAACAGCAGCAGCAGGTAGTACATGAGGAAGAGGGCCACGGCCGCGATCTCGGCGGCCTGGCTCTCGCGGTTCCGATCCAGCAGTGCGAGGCCCAGGACCACCAGGCCCAGCTTGGTCACGATGAAGACCGCCGGGTTGAGCGAGAGCAGGTTCGCCATGAGCGGGTTGGCCTCGACCGCCATGCCCGTCTTGACCCAGCCAATGGTGAACACCGCGTCCGCCAGGTTGAGGGCGACGACAGGCAGGGCGAGGGCGCGAACGACCGATATGTGGACGGCCATGTAGGTCAAGGTACCAGACTGCTGCACCGCGTCATGCTACTTCTCGTGCCAAGATGCCGCCTCCCCCCAGCCCCGGGTGAGCCGGTCCACCCGGCGGTCGCCCCTCGCCGGTGCCATCGCCATCTGGGCGTTGGCCTGCCGTCGGAGAGCCCGTGCCCGCGCCATCGCTCCTGCTCCTCTCCGGCCTGCTCCCGGGCGTCATGCACGGCCTCCTCGCCTGCAGCCCCCAGGCCCACCCGACGCAGCTGACGGTCTACGCCGAGCCCAGCTTGCAGGTGCCCTTGCAGGCCTTCGTCGACCACCTGGGGGACCCCCGGGTCCGCCTGGTCACCGCCTCGGACCCGTCCACCCAGGCCGGCCTGGATTCCGAGCTGGCCATCGTCCTGGGCAGCCTGGACGACTGCGGGGAGTGTTACCGCCTGGAGGCCACCGACCTGCAGATCCAGGTGGACGCCGGCGGCCTGCTCGGCGCCCAGTACGGCCTGGCCGAGGCCCTGGAGGCGCTGGGCTACCGCTTCCCCCACCCCTTCCAGTCGCGCCTGCCAGCGGTGTTGCCCCGGGGCCTGCCCGACAGCGACCCGGTCCTGGGCCGGACCTTCCGCCCCGAGGAGCACCTGCGCGGCCTGCACCTGCACACCCTGCACCCCATCGAGTCCCTGTGGGGCTTCTGGACACAGCCACCCGGCGGGGATGGCGCCGATGCCCTCCTCACCGCCGACGGCCGAGCCGACGCCGTCATCGACTGGGTGATCAAGAACCGCGGCAACGCCCTGCAGTGGGTGGCCCTCGACGACATCATCACCAGTCCCGACCTGCATACCACCTGGCTGGCTCGCACCCAGGCCATCAACGACCGGGCCCACGCCCGCGGCCTGAGCACCAGCATCGGCATCCAGCTCTTTGGCAGTGGCAACCTGCAGAAGGCCTTTGACCTGCTGGACGACCCCGCCGACACGGCCGGCTGGCAGGACGCCATCGACCACCGCCTCGCACTGGTGACGGATGCCGGCTTCGACCGCTACGATCTCAGCTTCGGCGAGTTCTTCAGCGAGGATCCCGAGGCCTTCATCCAGGCCGTCGATCTCACCTACGCGCGCCTGCAGGTCCTGGACCCCGGCAGCGAGCTGGACGCGGTCATCCACGTCGGCAAGCGCCCCGAGCAGCACGTCGAGTACAAGGGCCAGGCCATCCTGTACTACATGCTGGTCCAGTACGCCGACCCCGCCATCGTGCCGCACATCCACACGGTGATGTACTACAACCTCTTCGATGACGCCGGCGGGGCCTACGGACACGAGGACTTCAGCGAGCACCGGCAGTACCTGATGGACCGCCTGGCCGCCGACCAGCCCGTCGCCTACTTCCCCGAGAGCTCCTACTGGGTCGCCTTCGACAACCCGGTGCCGCTGTTCCTGCCCCTGTACGTGCGCAGCCGGTGGTCGGACCTGCAGCGGATCCGCGCCGCCACCCAAGAGGCCGGAAGCCCCGACCTGGACGAACACATGCTGTTCTCCACGGGCTGGGAGTGGGGCTACTGGCAGAACGACGCATTCACCCTGCGCATGGGCTGGTCCCTGCCCGCGGACTGGGGCGATCTGTATCGGGACTGGTTCTCGGTCGACGGGGCCGAGGGCCTGGCGCTGGCCCAGGCCGTCGTCGACCTGGGCGAGACCCAGCAGGTGGCCCTCATCGATCAGCGCGGCGCCGCCTACCTGGCCGGCCGCGACGCGACCATGGACATCGGCTACAACGCCGGCATCGTGGGCGCCCCCGACCGGGTCGAGCTCGCCGCGCTGGCCACCATGGAGCCGGCCGACCAGCAGGCCTTCGCCGACGCGCTCCTGCCGACCCTGGAGGGCCTGGAGGCGGCCACGGCCGACGCCGAGTCCCGCATCTCCGCGCTGTCCCTGGTCGACCGCGACCCCTGGGCGGCCGAGATCCGGGACGGCGTCCAGATCGACCTGCTGCGCACCCGCTTCGTGCGCCACCTCTACCAGGCCGTGCTGGCCGCCGATCCCGCGCCCGACCTGGCGGCCGCCGACCAGGCCTGGTCCCAGGCCCGCACCGTCGTCGACCGACGCCACGCCGCCCTGCACGATCCGCTGGGCTCGGTGCTCATCGACGACAACGTGCCCAACCCGACCATCTACGACTACGGCTACCTGGTCCGGGCCGAAGATCTGTGCTTCTGGGAGCGCCAGCGCGTGCAGGCCGCCCAGGTGCTGGAGGGCTCGACCGAGCTGCCGCCGCCCTGCTTCTGAGCCGCCCTGGCGACCGGGCTGCGCGGCGCAGCGCCGGGCTCAGGTGTCAAGCTCAGGTGTCGAGGAGGTGCCGTACGGCCAGCCGCAGGGTTTGCGCCGACACCGGCTTCTGCAGCACCCGCACCGGCCCCAGGTCGGCCCGGTTGAGGGCGACATCGTCGCTGTAGCCGGACATCAGCAGCATCTTGAGTTCGGGGTACCGGCTCTGGACCTGGCGGGCCAGCTCGGTGCCCCGCATGCGCGGCATCACCATGTCGGACAGGACCAGGTGGGGCGGGGTTTCCAGGTGCTCCAGCAGCGCCAGGGCCGCCTCTCCGTCGTCGGCCTCGAAGGTGGTGTAGCCGGCCGCCTTGAGCATGGACGACACGATGGCCTGGACATCCGGGTCGTCCTCGACCACCAGGATCCGCTCGGTGCCACGGATCGGGGGTGCGTGCGGCTCGGGGTGCAGCGCCTCGGTCGGCCCTGGCACCCGCGGCAGGAGGATCTCGACGCGGGTGCCCTCTCCCACGGCGCTCTGGACCCGGACGTAGCCCCCCGACTGGGTCACGATGCCATGGATCAAGGCCAGGCCCATGCCGGTCCCCTCTCCCACCGGCTTGGTGGTGAAGAAGGGATCGAAGATGCGACTCATGGTCTCGGGGGCCATGCCGCGGCCGGTGTCCTGCACCACCAGCGAGACGTAGTCGCCCGACGGCACGCCCAGCTCGGCCAGGGCTGCGTCTTCCTCGGGCTGCACGACCCGGTTGGTGGTCTCGATGAGCAGGGACCCGCCCTCGGGCATGGCGTCGCGGGCGTTGACCACCAGGTTGAGCAGGATCTGGCCGAGCTGGCTGTGGTCGGCCCGCGTCCACCACAGCCCCGTCTCGCGACGGTGCTCCACGACCACGTCCTCGCCCACGATGCGGGAGATCATCGGCACGAGCTCGTTCACCACGGCGGCCAGGTCAAGCTCGGACAGCTCCAGGGTCTGCCGGCGACCGAAGGCCAGGAGCTGGCTGGTCAGCGCCGCCCCCCGCAGGCTCATGTCCTGGATCGCGACCGCCTCGCCGTGCAGTGGGGAGCCCGGCGGGAGCACGGCCTCCAGCATGCTGGCGCGGCCCAGGATCACGGTCAGCAGGTTGTTGAAGTCGTGGGCCACGCCCCCGGCGAGGTGGCCGATGGCCTCGAGCTTCTGGGCGGCCTGGAGCTGGGTCTGGATCCGCTCCTCGCGGGAGATGTCCCGGCCCAGGACCACCATGCCCAGGTCCGCGCCATCGGGGCCGCGCAAGGGCGACAGCAGCAGGGCACAGATCGCGGCGCCGCCGTCGGGCAGGGAGCAGGCGATCCGGCCCCGCCACGGGCGGCCGCTTTCCAAGGCGGCGTCCTGCTCGGCGCGCATCGCGGCGGTGCCGGCCATCAGCTTGCGCAGGTCCAGCGGCCCGAGCTGGTCGAGGTCCCGGGACACGAGCCGGCTGAAGGCAGGGTTGGCGAAGCGCAGCTCGCCCTTGGGACCCAAGAGCAGGACGGGATCGTCGATCTGCGCGAGGGCGAGGCGCAGCGAGGTGTCCACCAGCGCCGCATCGAACCAGGGCCGGTCGGTGAGGAGCGACGGGCGCGCGCCCCACGAGCGCGCGATGGCCCAGGCGCCGACCGCAGCCAGGGCCTCGGCCAGGAGCAGCAGGCCCACCAGGGGGGGCGCAATGGCCCGCAGTGGGTCGCCAGGCAGCTCGGGGTCGAAGGCGGCAGCCAGGACGAGGCCGCCGACCAGCAAGAAGACCACGGAGGCAGTTGCCAGGCCGAAGATGCGCAGGGCGAGGCCCTCGCCGGGGGGCAAGCCGGGGGCTTTGGGTGGGTTCATCCGGACACCGCCTCGCGCATCGGTCCCGCGCCCCATGCCGGGCGGCCTGCAGGACGGAGGGATGTCGACGGCGAGTACATGGGGGATCCAGCGACGAGCAGCAAGTTCCGCCGAAGAGGCAAGGCGTTCCCCGACCGTAGCCAGACCATGGCCGAGGAGGAGGGCACCTGGCCACAACAGGATCTGTGCATGGGCAACCTGAAGACACCGGCGGAGACGCCGGACCAAGGAGGGTCGCCTGCATATAACAGGGCTTTGCGCGAACGGGCCCCCATGGCATGGCCGGACTGCGGCGTACAGACACATCCTTCACCCCACGCGACACCTCGTCGCGGAGGGCTTGTACCGCGGCGGCGCTGCCTTTTTGATGTCCGCCCCAAACCGGATCAGCGCCAGAGACGCGCGCCGGCTAGACGGGGCCATGCCTATGGTCCGAAGCTCCCGCCTGGTGCCCCGCCTGGCCGCGGTCCTGTTGGGCCTGGGCCTGCTGGGCGCGGTCGAGGCCGGCCTGCGGCTGTCCGGGCACTTCGAGGCGCCCGTCGGCGGCACGACGGCCCCGTGGGACCCGGCGGGCGCCCGGCTGCGCAGTGACCTGGACGCTCAGCTCTCGCAGACCCGGGTCGATGGCCAGCCCGGACTTGCCGTGCCGGTCCGCCTGGCCCGCGGCGTGATGCAGGCCGAGCAGTGGACCACCCGGCCGCCGCCAGGGCGCCTGCGCGTCTTCGCCCTGGGCGGCTCGGCCACCTACGGGCTGCCGGTCCAGCGGCAGCCGGCCCGGACCTTCCCCGGCCGCACCCAGGCCTGGCTGGAGGCCCGGGGTCACCCCGCCCAGGTCATCAACCTGGGGGGCGCAGGCTTCGGCAGCGCCGAGGTCCTGCGCCTGGCCGCCCAGCTCGTCGACCAGGGCGCCCAGGCCTGGGTCCTCTACGCCGGCAACAACGAGTACTTCCGCTACGCCCTGGGTCGCTACGAGGCCGAGCGCAGCCGCCAGAAGGGCGCGGTCCTGGACGGGCTGCGCCTGGTGCGGGCCCTGCGCAGCCTGCTGCCGGCCCAACCGGCGCCCGCCCCTCCCCTGGTCGACGTCGCCGCCGAGCAGCGTCGGATCGTCGCGCAAGCCCTGGCCCGGGACCTCGTCCCGCCCCAGGCCCGTCCCCGCCCCGACGCCCAGGGACGCTGGCACCGCCACGACCCGGCCCAGGCGACCGTCCTCGCGAACTGGCAGGACAGGCTGCGCCAGCTGGGCGCGCTGGCGGACCAGGCAGGCGCCACCCTCTACGTGGTGCGGGTCCCGGCCAACCTGGTCGCGGCGCCCTGGTTGTCCCTGCACGACCCCGATCTGTCGGCGACCCAAGCCGCACAGGTCGAGGCCGAGCTGACCCGGGCAGCCCAGGCCGCGCAGGGCGGGGACCCGTTCCAGACCGTGGCCCAGGCCCAGGCGGCCCTGGAGCTCGATCCCAGCTACGCGGCGGCCTGGTACTGGCTCGGCATGGGCCAGCTCGCCCAGGGCGAGGTCGAGCCCGCCCGGCGCTCCCTGGAGAACGCGCTGCGCCTGGACATGGACCCCGGCCGCCCCCTGCCCGAGCTGGGCAAGATCACCGACCGGGTCCTGGCCGAGGGGGACGCGCAGGGCATCGACCTCGGCCCCCTGTTGGCCTCCGCTCGTGCCGGCCCCCTGGGCCGCAACCTCTTCGTGGACACCTGCCACCTGCGACCCGAGGCGTACGATGCCGTGGGTGATGCGATCGCGCGGGCCCTCGAGCAGGGACTGGCCGACGGCCGGGTCCACGCCCCCCCTGACTGATCCGGAGCCCCCATGGACCGCAAGCACAAGGCCACCGGCCACGAGTACAACCCCGAGACCCTCGCGCTGGGCCTGGGCTACGACGCCACGCTCTCCCAGGGCTCGGTCAAGATCCCCATCTTCCTGACCTCGACCTTCCAGTTCGCCTCGGCCGACGAGGGGCGCCGCTACTTCGAGCTGGCCTACGGCCTGCGGGAGCGCACCGACGGCGAGACGGACGGCCTGATCTACAGCCGGCTGAACAACCCGAACCTGCAGATCTTCGAGGAGCGGATCGCCGCCTGGGACCGCACCGAGAAGGGCGCCAGCTTCGCCAGCGGCATGGCCGCCATCTCCACCATCATGTTGGCCCTGCTGCGGCCGGGAGATCACGTCATCTCCACGGCCCCCGTCTACGGCGGGACCCACTTCCTGATGGAGAACATCCTGCCGCCGCTCGGTATCGGCACCGACCAGGTGGCCGGCGGTGTGTCAGGGCCCGACAACCTGCGGGCCGCCGCGGCCGCCGCAGGCCCGGGCAAGGTCGCGATGATCTACCTGGAGACGCCGGCCAACCCCAGCAACGAGCTGACCGACATCGCCGCCGTGGCCGCGCTGGCCGACGAGCTGGGGCAGCAGACCGGCCGTCGCCCGCTGGTGGTGGTGGACAACACCTTCCTGGGACCGGTCTTCCAGCGCCCGGCCGAGTGGGGCGCCGACCTGGTCATCTACAGCGCCACCAAGTTCATCGGCGGACACAGCGATCTCATCGCTGGCGTGATCACGGGTAGCGCCGCCCTGATCGACCAGATCAACGTCTACCGCACCATCCTGGGCACCATGGCCCAGCCCTTCACCGGCTGGCTGCTCCTGCGCTCCCTGGAGACCGTGTCGGTGCGCATGCGACGCCAGGCCAAGAGCGCGCGCAAGCTGGCCGAGCTGCTGGACCAGCACCCCAAGGTGCTGCAGGTCTGGTACCCGGGCCTGCTCAAGGAGGGCGACCCCCAGTACCCGATCTACCAGCGCCAGTGCACGGGCCCCGGCTCGCTCATCGCCTTTGAGGTCGAGGGCGGACAAGAGGCGGCCTACCGGGTGCTGGACCGCTTCGAGGTCTTCCGCCTGGCGGTCTCCCTGGGGGGCACCGAGAGCCTGGTCGAGCACCCCATGACCATGACCCACGCCGATGTCGAGCCCGCCCTGCTGGAGCGCTACGGCGTCCGGCCGGGGCTCATCCGGATGAGCATCGGCCTGGAGCACCTCAGCGACCTGAAGCGCGACGTGCTGAGCGCGCTGGAGACGCTGGACTGAGCCAGCCCGCTCGGCGCAGCGGCAGCCCGCTCGGCGCAGCGGCAGCCCGCTCAGCGCAGCGGCAGCAGCTCGGCGGCCTGGACCAGCACGGTCCGGCCGTCGTAGACCAGGATCTCGATCCCGACCGAGACCTTGCCGTACCAGGTCTCCATGGCCTCCCGCAGGCCGGCCTCCAGGGATCGCTGCTCGGGGAGCGCCTGCATGGCCTGGGCGAAGCGCTCCGCCTCGTCCTGGAACAGGCTCTCCAAGCGCGGGCCGATGGCCGCGTAGTCGACCTGGACGCGGCTGCCCTGGGGCAGGGCCTGCCACAGCAGGTCCAGGTAGCCGCCGGTCTTGCTCCAGCCCTGGGCCACCTGGGGCCCCAGCGCCCGCAGCGCGGCCACGACCGGCGCCGTGGCGTCGGCGAGCTGGCCGGTCTGGAGGCCACGCTGCGTGCCGGACTTCACGGCCGTCGAGAAGGCGCGCTTGCCGTCCTGGAGGGCCTGCTGGGTCGGGACCAGGGCGTCGCTGAGCCGCTCGGTCAGCTTGTTCTTGGCGGCGCTCTGCAGCCGCGGCTCCAGGACCCGGGCCAGGTCGGTGATGCCGACCTCCCAAGCGCCGACCAGGCTGGCGCCGGCCCGCTGGAAGGCGCCCTCGCCCTCCTCCTCGAGGACGGCGAAGGCGAGGTCGCGGTGCGGGCCGAAGCCGGTTCCGGCGAACTCGCCGCGAGGATCGAGGCGCGTGCGCACGCGGTGGGCGAGGCTGCGCAGGCGTCCGAGGGACGAGCCGGCCATGAGGGACCTCCAAGGTGCGCTGGCACTAACCCCGGCCGACCGACGTGGTGCATCCCGAGGCGATAGCGGAGCGAGGCCCCCTCTCCGAGCCCAGGACGGCAGCCGCCGGATGTCCCGCCCCGCCCTCGCTCCCCGCCCCCTGCTCCTGGCCGCCCTGGTCGCGGGCATCGCGGTGCCGGCGGCCCTGCACCTGGACTACCTGCTGCGGGACCAGCGGCTGCCGCGGGACCTGGGCCTGTTCTACCTGCGGGTGCCCGCGATGTGGGCGGCGCTGCACGGCCAGGCCGGCGCCGACTGGCCGCAGCCGGGGGGCGCGGGCGCCTGGTACGAGCTGTTCCTGGCCGGCTGGCTCTCGCTGGTCGGGCGCTCGCCCCAGGCCTTCCAGCTCGTCGACCTGGCCGCGCTGGTGGCCCTGCTGGCGCTCTGCGGGGCGGCCGCCGCGGCGGTTACGACCGGCAGGGGCGCGGGTCCGGTGGGGGCGGGGCGGGTCCGCGCCGCCGCCCTGGCTGCGGTCCTGCTGGCCGGGGGCACCCCCTGGCTGGTCCTGCGAGCGCGGCTGTCCTGGATCCACGTGCCCGAGGCGGCCCTGGTCCTGGCCACCGCCCTGCCCTGGTTGCGCGACCCGGCCCTGGGCCGCGGCAGCCTGCGCACGGCGGTCCTGGGCGCCCTGGTCCTGCTGCTGCGCCCGACGGGCCTGGCCTGGCTGCTGCCCCTGGGGCTGGGCCTGGTGCTGGGGCGGGACGGCCGCCGGCCGCCCGCCCGTCGCCTGCTGGGCATCGGGCTGTGCTGGCTCCTGGCCGCCCTGCCCGCCCTGCTGGGCCTGCGCGACTACCTGCTGCCCAAGGTGGCGGCCCGCGGGCGCTACGCCATGGACGTGCCCGGCCTGGGCCCCCAGCTCCTGGACGCCCTGGGCCCGCTGCTGCCCCTGGTGGCCGTGGCCGGCCTGGTCCTGCTCCTGCGGCGACGCCGCGACCCGGCCGCCGCCCTGCTGCTGAGCTGGCTGCTCCTCCCCGTGGCGCTGTGGCTCGGCTTCCGCGCCGGCCTCGACAATTTCCTGGTCGGCTTCGCGGCCCTGGCCATCCTGGCCGGGGCGGGCCTGGCGGCCTGGCCGCGCGGCGGTCCCCTCCTGGCCGCCCTGCCCTTCCTGCTCCTGCACCTGCCGCGGCTGCTGCCCGACCCTCCCCCGGACTCCGCCCTGGATCGGGCCCTCACGGCCATCGGCGAGCCGGCCCAGGCCGATCTGCACCAGCTCTACCGACCACAGACGGAGTGGGGTCGAGCCGACCTGGACGCCCTGCTCGCCGCCAGCTGCCCCCGGGCCGGGCGCTGCGTGCTCGGCGTGGCCGAGGGCCTGGACCAGCCCTATGGCGAAGAGGCCGGCCGTCTGGGCACCTTCCTGCGACCCTGGGATCGCCTGGACCTGCTGGATCTGCGGGGCCAGGGCCCGCCCCCGCCGCTGCGTCGCCTGCACGCGCTGATCCGCTGGGACTGCCCCAGCCAGCAGGCCGCCTGGGCGCGCCGCTTCCCGGGGCAGGCGGTGCGGGTTCAGCGCGCCGTCCGCCAACACGATCTGCGCGTGGCCTGGCAGCGGCGGGTCGCGCCGGAGTGCACGGTGTCCTGGCTGGTGCCCCATGGCCAGCTGGTGGACCCGTCCGCCCTGCCGGCGGGTGATCCCCGCTGAGCGGCCTCAGCGCCCGCCGGGCCGCTCGGGCAGATCGGTGGGATCGACGGGCAGGCCCGTGGGATCGACGGGCAGGCCCCCGGCCGGCGCGTCGGGCGAAGGCGTGAGCAGGGGCCCGTCGGGCACCGGCGGCTCCTCGATCCAGGTGGCACCGGGGGGCGGCACCTCGGCGTCCAGCTCGGTGGGCACCCAGGGCAGCTCGGTCGGGTCCTTGCCCAGCTCGGCCAGGTGGTGGGTGATCCAGTCCTGGACCTCGTCCACGCCCATGGGCTGGGGCGAGAGCTGAGGCAGCGGGTCGAAGGCGGCCGCCAGGAAGTCCTCGGGCGGCGCCGCGAGCTTGGCCCGGGCGTCATCCAGGTAGCGGGCCCGATCGTGCTCGCGGATGGTGTCGATCTTGTTGATGACGGCCAGCACGGGGCGGCCCGTGGACAGGCAGGTCCGGTAGTCGTTGCGCTCGCGGGCCTGGACCCCGCCCTGGGCGTTGACGACGTACACGAAGACGTCGATGTGGTGGAGGATCTGGCGCGCCTGCTCGGTCACGCTCTCCACGACGTCCCCCAGGCCCGGCGTGTTGACGACGAAGAGGGCGCTGGCGCCCTGGATCCGGATGATGCTGACCTCGCGGGTCGAGCCCGCGACCGGGTTCACACCGCCGGTGGCGACGCCGAAGATGGCCTGGATCGCCGCGTCCTTGCCCGAGGAGGGCGAGCCGACGACGCCGACCGTCACCCGGTGGCGCACGACCTGGCGCAGGCGGGCTACCTCCAGCACGGCCGGCAGCAGCACCTTGTCCTTGGGTCGCCCCAGCCACCAGACGCCCGCCGCCAGCGAGATCGGCGCGATGAAGGGCACGAAGAGCGGCGCCACGCGCAAGGCGCCGCCGGCGACGGCCATGCCGGCCTTGCGCGCCGGGGTGTCGGCCCGCGGGGAGTGGCGGACCAGGGCCCCCGACTCGTCCCCCTGGTGCAGGGCCGGGCCGAAGGTCGCTTCGAGCTCGGCCACCTGCTCGGGGGCCAGCTCGGCGCGCGCCTGGTGCAGCCAGGCCCGCATGATCGCCAGCTCGGTGCGCTCCAGGGTCGGCTGGGCCGTGGTCGTCATGCGCTCGGCCAGCTCGCGCAGGACCTGGGGGTAGCCCGGGCCCTCACCGCCACGCACCAGGTTGGCCAGCTCGTGCCCGCCGGCCCGCCGCAGGGTCCAGGCGCAGATCCGGGCGACCTTGTCGGTGCCCAGGCCCTGGGGGTTCACGCGCAGGTCCTTGGCCAGGGGGACCAGCTCGTCGCGGTGGCAGCGCCGCAGCAGCTCCTCCAGGGGCAGCTCCTCCCGCGCCCGGCGAAGGTCGGCATCCCACCGCGGATCGTTCACCGGCGGTGCTCCTTCCAGCGCGTGGCCTCGGCGTCGAAGACCTTGCGCAGCTCCTCGCCCCCGACCTGGCGGTTGTTGCCCATGTAGGCGACCGCCGCCTTGCCCACGCCATAGGTCGAGGCGCCGGCGACCGTGGCCCCCAGCGCGCTGGCGGCGATCTCGGCGAAGGCCCCGCCGGGCACGTAGCCGCCGGCCTTGAGCGCGGTGAGAGCCCAGCGCACGAAGCCCTTGCCGGTGCCGGCCAGGGCCTCGGCCATGATGAACATGGCGATGTCCTTGTCCAGGCGGACCTCGTGGATGGCGGCGATGTCGGTGATGAGCTTGACCTGGACCGCCGTGACCGCGGCCATGTCGGCCCCGGGGATGGGGATGGCGCCGGCCATGGCGGCGCGCTGGGCGGCGGCCTGGATGACGACCTCGCAGGCGGCGGCCTTGTTGCGGAGCTGCTTGGCAAAGAGCAGGCTCTTGCCGCCGTCCTCGAGCTTGTGGTGGATCCAGGCGATGACCTGCTCCACGCCGATGGGCGAGTCGGCCAGGGCCGGCAGCGGGTCGAAAGCGGTGACGACCGCGTCTTCTTTGTCCACGCCGAGCTGCACCAGGGTGGTGCGGACGAACTCGTCGCGCTGGTGGGGGCGGATCAGGTCGATCTTGTTCAGGCAGACCAGCACCGGCCGGCCCAGGGCCTTGATCTGGTCCAGGTCGCGGCGCTCGTCGATGGTGGCGCCGCCGTCGCAGTTGACGACGTAGACGGCCAGGTCCAGGTGGGCGAGGACCCCGCGGGCGGCGGCCTCGACCCCGTCCCGCAGATCGCCGAAGCCCGGCGCGTTGACGACCAGCACATGCCCGGCCGCGTCCATGGGCGAGACCCGCACGCAGTCGGTCGAGCCGGGGATGGGGTCGATCTGGCCGAAGTCGATGCCGAAGAGCGCGCGGATGGCGCTGTCCTTGCCCGACGAGGCGCTGCCCAGGAAGGCCACCACGAGCTGCTGGCCGAGAGCGGCCCGCACCTGGTTTCCGATGAACTCGACCTGGGCCTCGACCGCCCCGCGGGACACGAGCATGCCCTCGCCGGAGGCGGCTTCGAAGCGGGCGGCGGGGAGCTGGGGAGAGGTGGGATCGTCGCTCATCGGGTGTCCTTCCAGCGCTGGAGACCGTCGATCAGCGGCGGAGCCAGCTTGTCGAGCAGCCACAAGGCGCGGGCGCGGGGGGAGAGGATGACCTGCTGCCGGCGGCGGGCGACGGCGTCGAGGGTGCCGCGCGCGACGTCCTGCGCGGACATCAGGTCCAGGCCGGGGTGCTGGGCGCGGTAGTCGAGGAAGCCGGCGTTCTCGAAGAAGGGTGTATCCACGGCCGGGGGGCACACGACGCAGACGTCGACCCCGCTGCCGCGCAGGTCCTTGCGTAGGGCGCGCGACCAGCCGATGAGGGCGTGCTTGCTGGCGCAGTAGGCGCTGTGCTTCGGGTATCCACGCTCGCCGGCCACGCTGGCGATGTTCACGACGCAGCCGCGGCCCCGGGCGACCATGCCGGGCAGCAGGGCCTGGGTCAGGCGCACGGCACCGTAGAGGTTGGTGTCCATAAGACGCTGCATGTCGGCCACGGTCGTGGTCTGCCAGTCCAGGAACAGGCCCACCCCGGCGTTGTTGACCAACACGTCCAGGTGGCCATAGCGGTCCTGCACCGCGGTGGCCGCGGCCTGCACGCTGCGGGGGTCCACCAGGTCCAGGGTCAGGGCCAGGTCGACCTCTGCCGCGAGGGCCATCAGGCGGCCCTGGTCGCGGCCGGCGCCGACCACGCGGGCGCCCTCGGCCGAAAAGGCGCGGGCCAGTGCCTGTCCGATGCCGCTGGTGGCGCCGGTGACCAGCACGACCTGGTCGTCGAAGCGGCCAGCGGTCATCCAGGAAGCTCCAGGGTGCGGGAGGGGTTGAGGGAGGCGTGGCGGCATCGCGCCGAGGGAGCCCGACCTACCGGGCGCGCGCCTGTCGCAGTACGACACGTGGCCACGCTATATCGCACCGCGCCTACCAGGAGCTTGTATGCGCCACCCCGCCCCCGTCCTCGCCGCCCTCCTGCTGGCCAGCCTCACGGCTTGTGAGCCGAACCCCTGCAACGACTACGTCGACTACATGTGCGCCTGCCACGAAGGCGACACCGGCGTGGACTGCGCGGACCTGCAGAACACCTACGCCAACGCCGACTCGGCCCTGCAGGACTCCTGCGCCATCGCGCTCGACGACCAGCAGGCGACCGACGACGAGAACGGCCTGGTCTGCGACGTCACGGCCCAGTAGGCCCGCGACTGCGGCTCAGGGGGGCCGGGACGCTCAGGGGGCCGGGACGCTCAGGGGGCCGGGACGCTCAGGGGGCCGGGACGCTCAGGGGGCCGGGACCTCGGGCTCTTCGGGCACGAAGGCGGTCTCGGGCGCCAGCCCACGGGGCGCCCGCAGGATGACGATGACCAGGGCCAGGATCACCATGCCGACGCTGACGACCTGCGAGGTCGACATGAAGCCGAAGTAGTCGATGCCGCGGATGATGTCGCCGCGGAAGTACTCGATGGTGCTCCGCACGATGGCGTAGAGGACCAACATGGCGGCCAGCACCTGGCCATCAAAGCGGCGCCAGGAGTTCCACATCTTGCCGAGCAGCAGCACCAGCAGGAAGGCGGAGAAGCTCTCCCAGAGCTGGGTCGGGTAGATCGGCACGTCGAAGATGTCGCCCACGCCGACGCCGCGCTTGAAGACCAGGGCCAGGAAGGGCGTGCCATCGGTCATCACGATGGAGCCGCCGGGCAGCTTGAGCAGGGTGGCCGTCGCGGGGTTCGGGCAGACCCGGCCGTGGCAACACCCGGCCAGGAAGCAGCCGATGCGGCCGATCGACAGGCCGAGCATGATGCTGGGCGCCGCGATGTCGACGATCTTCCAGGGGGGCATCTTGCGGACCAGGGCGAAGATCGCCCCGGCCAGGACGCCGCCGATGACACCGCCGTAGAAGGCGAAGCCCCCCTGGTTCATGTCGAAGAAGACCAGCGGGTGCGAGAAGAACTTCTGCGGCTCCGCCATGGTGAAGTGCAGCAGGCGGCTGCCCACCAGGCCGCCGACGACGGTCCACAGGTAGAGCCCGACCATCTTGTCGGGGTCGATCCCTACGCGTGGCACACGGCGGCTGACGAGGGCGAAGGCGGCGATGAAGCCGAGCATGACCATGAGGCCCCAGCTATGGAACCCAAGGCTGCCGGCCTGGTAGATGGTCGGAAACATCGGGCCCACGTAACCGCACGCGCCCACCGTGGGTGTGCGGCCTGCCAGCAAGGGGCCGGCTGGATACATGCCGCCCTGGTCGCCACGGGAGCCCGGTGAAGGACGCCCTCATCGTCAGCGCGCTGAGCCTCGTGCCCAAGAACCGGGCGGCGGGGCTCATGGGCCGGATCGCCCGCCTGCTCCTGCCCCCATGGCTGCACCGCCGGGTCGTGGGCTGGTTCGTGCGCAAGTACAAGCTGGACCTGTCGGAGTGCGAAGGCACGCTGGCGGACTACCCCACCCTCTCCGACCTCTTCGTGCGGGCCCTGCGGCCGGGCCTGCGCCCGGTCGATCCCCGGCCCGAGGTGCTGTGCAGCCCCGTCGACGCTCGCGTGCACACCCTGGGCACGATCCGCGACGGCCGCTTCGAGCAGGCGCCCGGCATCGACGCGAGCATCGCCGAGCTGGTCGGCCACGAGGACCCGCGCCTGCCCCGCGGCAGCGCCGTCGACCCGGCCCGCTTCGAGGGCGGCAGCTACGCGATCCTGTACCTGTCCCCCCGCGACTACCACCGGGTCCACACGCCGCGGGCCGGCCTGGTCGCCGCCTTGCGCTACCTGCCCGGCGCCCTGTGGCCCGTGTTCCCGGTGGCCACCCGCCGCGTCCCGGGCCTGTTCGGCCGCAACGAGCGGCTGGTCTTCACCCTGGACACCGACCTCGGCCCCATCGTCGAGGTCATGGTCGGCGCCTTCGGCGTGGGGCGCATGCAGACCGTGGTCTCGCCCCTGATCACCAACACCGGCGGCGCGGCCAGCGACGAGCCCCTGGCGCCCGCCGTGGCCCTGGAGCGCTGCGCCGAGCTGGGCCGCTTCTGCCTGGGCAGCACGGTGATCCTGCTCCTGGAGCCCGGGCGCATCGAGTGGACCGTGGCGCCCGGCGAGGCGGTGCGGCTGGGCCGGCCCATGGCGCGGGTGGTGGCCTCAGCCTGAGAGCGCAGCCTGAGGCCCCGACCCCACCGCCAGCGCCTCAGCGGGCGTACCAGGACACGACGCCGGGGTGCTGCTGCACCGCCTCGACCAGGCGCTCCAGGCGCGGGTGGCCCGAGGGAGCGTCGGTCGGCACGTGGTCGAGCACGCCGCGGCGCAGCCAGCGGATGGCCGTCCACAGCTTGAGGTCGGCGACCTGCAGCTGCGCTCCCCCCAGGAAGGGGCCCTCGCCCAGCTGGGCCTCGATGTGCTCGCCCCAGCTCTTGAGGTAGCCGGCGACCAGGGCCTCGCGCAGGCGGCGCTGCTCCTCGGGGTCCTTGCTGGAGGCGCGGGTCACGGCGGCGCGCAGGTCCTCGACGGCCTCCATCAGGGCCTCGTGCCGCGCAGCCTCGAAGGGATCCGCCGGGTGCAGCCCGTGCTGGGAGCCGATGTAGCGCAGGATCGCGTTGGACTGGGCCAGGGTGCCCTTGCCCTCGATCTCCAGCACCGGCAGGGAGCCGTAGGGCGTCATGGCCTTGCGGGCGCCCCAGTCCTTGCCCTGGACGCGGTCGTCGTGGAAGGGCAGGCCGGCAATGTGCAGGGCGATGCGGCAGTCCTCGCCGCGGCCGCCGGCGATGTCGAAATAGGTCAGCGTGAGAGCAGGCATGGGGGGGCACCCGAGGGACCGCGACGCGGCGGCCCGGCGTGGGCACGGTGCGGTCCTGCCCCCGGACTATGGAGGTCCATGTCCACTGGCCACGGGCGCGCGCCGCTCAGGGCGCCCGCTCCTCGATCCAGAGCTCGACGCGCCGGTTCTGGGACCAGGCCGTCTCGTCGTGGCCATCCACCAGCGGGCGCGACTCGCCGAAGCCGACGCTGCTCAGCCGCTCCTGGGCGATGCCGTGCTGCTCCAGGTAGCTCCGCACGCTGGCGGCGCGCCCCTCGGAGAGGGTCTGGTTGTACTCGTCCGAGCCCTGCTCGTCGGTGTGGCCCTCGATGCGGACCTTCCGGATCTCCGGGTGGTCCTGGAGCACCCCCACGATCTCGTCGAGCAGCGGGAAGCTCTCGGGCTTGATGGTGGTCTTGTTGAAGTCGAAGAAGACCTTCTCGCGCAGCTCGATCTTCTCGGTCGTCACCACCACGCGGGCCGGCTCCATCACCAGCTCGACGACCTCGGTGGTGTTGGCCTTGAGGTCGATGTGGACCTCGGTCGGCCGGAAGCCGTTGGCCGAGGCGCGGATGGTGTGCTCACCCGCGCGGACCTTGACCCGGGGGGCCGTCGCCAGGACCCGGCCCCGGTCGCCCCCGTCCAGCTCGATCCGGGCGTCCACCCGCGAGCCACGGGCGTCGACCACGCGGACCTCGATGGTGCCGGCCGGCCGGACCATGACCTTGGTCACCTCGTGGTGGTCGGCCTGCGGCACGTCGATGGTGGTGTCCAGGGGCATGAAGCCGTCGGCGGTGGCCTGGAGCTCCAGGGTGCCGGGGTGCAGCCGCACGTCCTGGTTCGGAGCCAGCTCGTGGAAGCCGTCACCCGCGTCCACGGCCATGCGGACCACGGGGATGGGCTGGCCGTCCTCATCGACGAAGTACACGCGGACCGGGGTCTCCGGGTCGAGGCAGCCGTCGGCGTCCTGGTAGCCGTCCACGTCCTCCGCCTGGCCGGGGCAGCGGTCGCGGTCGTCGGGCACGCCGTCGTGGTCCCGGTCGGCGACGTTGCGCGGCTCCAGGCCCAGGCCCACCAGGGCCCGCGCGTCGGGGGCCCCGATGCCGTCGGTGAAACCCAGCCCGCCGCCCGCCCGGAGCACCAGGCCGCCGGTGCGCAGCCAGCCGGTGATCATGCCCTCGATGGGCACGGAGACGGTGTTGTCGAGGGGGGCCGAGTAGTTGGCGTGGCCCGCGAGCTCCAGGGCCAGGCCGCCGCCGTCCTGGGGCGCCAGGGCCTGCGAGACCGCCACCCGGCCGTAGACCTGGTCGTGCAGGGTCACGTTGTCGAGCACGACCTTGGGCGAGCCCCGGGTGCCGAAGTTGGCGAGGACCGTGGTGTCGTCCAGGCGCAGGTCGAGGATGCCGCCGACCTCGTAGCCCAGGGCCGGGGCGCTCAGGGCGTTGGAGGCCGTGGAGGTCGGCAGCATCAGCCGCCCCTCCATCGCCAGGCCCAGCGGGTTGCGCTGGGGATCGACCAGGCCGACCCGCAGCGCGCCGTTGACGTCGCCCAGCCCTCCCCCGGTGCCGCCGGTGCCCTTCACCAGGAGCTCGGCCGGCACGTCCACGCCGAAGCTCACCCGGTCGTAGGCCAGGCTGAGCAGGGCGTCACCCTGGACCAGATCGGACAACACGTGGCTGGGGTCCGCGCTGGCGTCGGCGGGCTGGAAGACCAGGGGGTCGTTGACGTACTGGAAGAGCAGCCGGGCCTGGGGCAGCAAGCGGCGCGCGAAGGTGGCGTCGTCGGTCCACAAGGTGTGCGCGCCGTCCACGCTGGGCCGCATGAGCTGCGCGTTCATGTTGGGCGCGGACTGGGCCATGACCGCGGACGTCGCGAGGAGGAGCAGCAGCATCGTCCTTCCTGGGCCGGTGGGAGCGTGCGAGGCGGATGCTACATCGTTCGGCCCGCCGCTGGCGTGGCCCAACTCGCCGCCGGCGGGGGCGCCCGGCCGGGCCTAGCGACCCAGCAGCGCGGCGAGGACGGCGACGCCGCGGGCGACCTGCTCCGGTGGCGCCGAGGTGAAGCACAGGCGCACGCAGGCCTGGTAGGGGGCCCCGCAGGAGCCGCCGGGCGCCACCAGGAGCTGCCGGTCGATGCAGTCCTCCAGGAAGCCCTGCATGCCGCGCTCGTCCAGGTGCGCCGAGACGTCGACCAGCAGGAAGGTCCCGCCCTCGGGCGCCGGCAGGCCCAGCGCGGCCGCCGCGGCCTCGCCCGCCCCTCGGTAGAGCTCCCGCGCCCGGGCCAGCCAGGCATCGCCGCCGGAGAGCGCCGCGAGCGCCGAGCGCTGCAAGGCCACGGGGGCCGAGTACCAGGCGTGCATGGCCACCTTGTGGACCTGGTCCACGACGGAGGGGTCGGTGGGACCGACCAGGTAGCCCAGGCGATGACCGGCCATGCCGTAGGCCTTGGAGAAGCTGTAGGCCGACAGGGTCCGCTCGGGGGCGGCGGCGGCCAGGGGCTGGTGGGGGCGCGCCCAGGCGAAGTCCTCGTAGACCTCGTCGGCCAGGATCCACAGGTCGTGGCGGCGGGCGAAGGCGACGATCTCCTCGACCTCCTCGGGGCGCAGGGCCTGGCCGCTGGGGTTGTTCGGGGAGTTGAGGTACAGCGCGACGGTGCGCGGGCGGAGCCAGGGCCGCAGCCGGGCCTCGACCGAGGCGGCCAGGGGCGCCGCTCCCGGCGGGTTCGCGAAGAAGGGCACGTCGATGGGCACGCCGCCCCGGGTCTGCACGACACCGCGGATGAGCGGCCAGTAGGGGGACAGGAGCAGGACCTCGTCCCCGGGCGCGAGCAGGGCCCCCGCGGCCCCCGACAGCGCGCCGGTGGCCCCGGCCGTCACCAGGACGCGGCGCGGATCCACCCCCCGTCGCGCGGCGATGGCGCCGATGAGCGCGGGCTGGCCGCGAGGCGGTCCGTAGCGGTGCTGCCCCGGTCGCAGGTCCTGGGCGAGGTCCTGGAGGCGGCAGCCCTCGGGCGGCTCCAGCCAGGTGTCGCCGATGTGCAGGGGGTAGACCTCGCCCTGCAGGGCCGCGATGCGGTGGGCCACGGTCGAGAAGACCCCGGTGGGCAGGGCGGCGACGCCCGGGGAGATGGCAGGATGTCGAGGCACGGCGGCTCCAGCGCCCCGGGGGCGGTCGGGCTAGTACCTCGTCGCAGGGGATTTGACCGGTTCGAGGGTCGTCACTCCAGCGCCGGTAGCTTGGCCCTCGGCACGAGCACCCAAAAGCGGCGGGCTATGACCCAGCACGCGGCCAACGGGTCGAGAACCAGCATGGTGACGACGTGAGATACGCGCCGGAGGCGCGCGCGCCCGTAAGGCGCGGGGAGGGGGGGCGCGCTAGCGCATGCGGGGGGAGGCATCCTCCCCCCGCCAACAAAGCGCCTCGACCCTCGTTTCGGCCATCCGGCCGAAACGAGGGTCGAGGCCGGCTCCAACAAGGAGCCGACATGAACGTGAACGATCTCGTCGACCTCTCCCAGGCTGAGCGTGTCAGCTCGAAGCCCTCAACCGCGGAGGGACGGTCGCGGTCCGCCGCCTCAAGCGAGCCCACATCCTGCTGACGTCCAACGAGGGCAAGTCCGCCACGGAGATCAAGGCGGCTGGGCACGGCGGCATCTCGACGGTCTACCGCACCCGGCAGCGGTTCGTGGAGCAAGGCCTCGAAGCCACCCTGAGCGAGGAGAAGCGCCCGGGTGGCCGGCGGAAGCTGGACGAGAAGCAGGAGGCCATCCTCGTCGCTACCGCGTGCTCACCCCCGCCGAGACGCTTCATCGAGCTCGCGGACATCGAGTCCATATCGTCGATCGCCACGCGAAGTGGCGGCAGGTCAAGGTCACGGACCGAAAGACCAACCTGGACTTCGCCGTGTGCATGCGCGACCTCGTAGACTTCCACGACCTTGAGGCAAGACGCATCCGGGTCGTCCTCGACCACCTGAGCACCCACAAGCCCGCCGCCCGGTACGAGGCCTTCGAACCCCAGGAGGGACGCCGCATCCTCCGCCGCATCGAGTTCCACCACACCCCGAAGCACGCGAGCACGCGAGCACGCGAGCACGAAGATGGCGCGCGCCTACCCGAAGCTCAACCAGTCATGGTCCCTGCGACGAGGTACGAGGAGAGCGTAGCCGAGCCGAGCGGCCCGGTGACCCTCCCGCCCGGCCGCCAGGGATGCCTGCCCTGGCGCCCCCGTGAAGACGCCGTGTTCCCGACCCCTGCCCGCGCCCGCGAGCGCTACTTCACCCCCGAGGAGGCCCACGGCCTGCTGCCCGAGGTGCGCTGGCGCATGGACGAGATCCGCGAGCTGGCCCAGCGCCACCGGGCCCTGCGGGAGGCCCTGCGGGAGGCCCTGCGGGACGTCGCCCCCGGCGGGATCGACCCGGCCGAGCGCACGGCCACCGCCCGCGCTGCCACCGAGGCCCGCGACCGCGCCCAGGTGCTGCTGGACGAGCTGGGTGAGCTGGGGGTCGAGGTGAAGGGCATCGAGCCCGGGCTGATCGACTTCCCGGCCCTGCACCACGGCCACGAGGTGCTGCTGTGCTGGCGCAGCGGCGAGCCGGCCGTGGCCTGGTGGCACCCGCAGCACACCGGCGCGGCCGGCCGCCAGCCGCTCGACCCCGCAGACGCGGCCGCCTGGGGCTGGTGGCACTGAGCCGAAGGCTGGCTGAGTGACGCGCGCTCAGGGACGCGGGCTCAGTGACGACGGTGCGGGGAGGGCTGTCGGGGCATGTAGCGGGAGAGCTGCGGCGGGACCTGCACCAGGCCCTGGTCGATGGCGAGGTACAGGCCAGCGGTGCCGGCCGCGGCCAGCAGCCCGCCGCCGAGCAGCAGCAGCACGACGAAGAGCCCGCAGCCGCCCAGGCAGCCCTTGCGTGAGGGCTGGGGAGGCGCGGCAGAGGAGCGGGAAGGGGGCGAGGAGCGGGTGACCGCGATCGGCGTCTGGGCCGGGCGCGGCGCGCTGTGGACCGGCGTGCTGTGCGTCACGGGAGGGGGGGGCGGCGGGACCGCTCGGGCGGCCGCTGCGGCACGCTCGGCGGCAGCACGCTCGGCGGCAGCTCGCTCAGCGGCAGCACGCTCGGCGGCAGCACGCTCGGCGGCAGCACGCTCGGCGGCGGCCTCCGCTGCGGCGCGCTCGGCCGCGGCTCGCTCCGCAGCAGCCCGCTCGGCCGCAGCCTGCTCGGCGGCGGCGCGCTCGGCCGCGGCCCGCTCGGCCGCGGCCTGCCGGGTCGCTTGCTCGGCGGCGGCCTGCTCGGCGGCAGCACGCTCGGCAGCAGCCCGCTCGGCGGCGGCCTGGGCCTGCGCCGCGGCCTGGGCCTGGGCGGCGGCCTGGGCCTGCGCCGCGGCCTGGGCCTGGGCGGTCTGCTCGGCCTGAACCTGGGCCTGCTGCTCCGCCGCGGCCGCCGCGGCAGCACGAGCCCGCTCCTCGGCTTCGGCCTGGGCCTGCGCGGCAGCCTCGACCCGGCGTTGCGCCTCGGCCTGGGCCAGCGCGGCCTGCTGCGCCTGGGCTGCGGCCTGCGCCTGGCTCGCCGCCCGCGCTTCGGCCTCATCCCGCTCCGCCTGGGCCCGCGCTTCGGCTTCGACCTGGGCGCGCTGCTCGGCTGCGGCCCGCTCCTCGGCCGCGAGCTGCTCCGCCTGGGCCCGCGCGGCGGCCTGGGCCTGCGCGGCAGCCTGGGCCGCTGCCTGGGCCGCTGCCGCAACCTGGGCCGCCTCCTCGGCCGCTGCCGCCTCTTCTTGCGCCTGGGCCGCCTCCTCGGCTGCTGCCGCTGCCTGGGCCTCCACCACCGCCGGCTCCTGGTCCGGCGCGCCCAGGTCGTCGAGCAGCGACCGGGTCGGCGCGACCAGCAGCGCCGCGAGGTCGAAGGGCGGCTGGGGCAGGGCGGCGTCGGGGTGCAGCTCCTGGACGGCGGTGCGGATGCAGTGCTCGGCCGCGACCCGGGCGACGAGGAGCCGGTAGACCGGCAGGGAGTCGACCCCCGAGGCCAGCACGCCCCGCAGGCCCGAGATGGGCCCGGCGAGCTGGGCCAGCACGCCGCCGGCCACCTTGGCCACGACGTGCAGGCGCTCGCGGTTGGCCACGGCCACGCCGTCGACCACGCTCACCAGGTCGCCGGCCACGAAGGCGGCGCCCGCGATGGCGTCGTCACCCACCAGGCCCGCCAGCCGCGTCTCCTCTCCGGCGCGGAAGCGCTCGACCATCACGGCCAGCATCTCCGTGTCGGGCAGGGTGGACAGCAGCAGGAAGGGCAGCGCCACCTCGACCGCGCCCACCCACGAGACCAGCGCGACGCCGGACTCCAGCGCCAGCAGGGCGCGGACCCGGTCCAGGGACAGGCCCTGGTCGAAGAGCCGCGCGGTGAGGTCCGCCACGCCCAGCAGCTTGAAGACGGCGTCCTGCTGCTGGCGCTCGTGGACCGGCGTCAGGGGCGACTGGCCGGCCTTGAGGCTCTTGTAGATCTCGACGGCCGTGTGGAAGCCGGTGCGCACATCGACCAAGTCATCACCGGTGTCCACGGCGCGGGCGATGCGCAGGACCTCGGCGATGGACTCGTCCTGGGCCAGCTCCATGGCGCGGACCACGACCTGGGGGTCGTCGGGGACCCACGGCTGTCGGGCGAGCTGCGCCAGGCTGGTTGCAGCGGGCAGGCGCGGACCCCAGGCCGAGGCCCCCAGGACGGCGCGAACCACGTTGACCGTGGGGGAGCCGTCGGGGAACTCACCCAGGAGGGCGTCGAGAGCAGTGGTGTGGGTCATGTCGGGCACCTCGTTAGCCTGCCACGCGCGGAGGCGGCGCACAGCCACTCTCCGCCCGGGGTTCGTGACTCAAAGGTGGACAACGCCCACCGACCGGGTTCATTGTCCCCCGCTCCGGCACCCGGCGGGCCGGTCGCTTCTGCACGCGCAGCGATGGAGACGAGGATGCAAGAGCAGCTCCGCGCCCTGGCGATGGACCTGTGGTGGACGACCCAGCCCGACGCAAACGGGCTGTGGGCCGACCTGGACCGCGAGCTCTGGGAGGAGGTCCGCCACAACCCGGTGGTCATGCTGAGCGAGTGCGACCTGTCGCGCACGCCCGAGGGCTGGGCCGAGCGCGCCCAGGACATGTTGGACCGCTGGCAGGCTTATCACCAGCGCGCGCCGGACCCGGCCATGCAGTCGCCCTCGGTGGCCTACTTCTGCATGGAATTCGGCCTGCACGAGTCACTGCCCATCTACTCGGGCGGCCTGGGGGTCTTGGCGGGCGATCACCTGCGCAGCGCCTCGGACATCGGCCTGAACCTGGTCGCGGTGGGCCTGTACTACACCCACGGCTACTTCACCCAGCTCATTCACGACGGGCAGCAGGTCGCGGCCTACCCGCCCAACGACCCGGCCCGCCTGGCGGTGCGCCCGACCCTGGACGGCGCGGGCGCTCAGCTCGAGGTCGAGGTCCCCCACGGTCGCCACAGCTTCTGGGCCCGGGTCTGGGAGGTCCAGGTCGGCCGGGTGCGCCTGCTGCTCCTGGACACCGACTACGCGCGCAACAGCGTGGAGTACCGGGTCCTGACCCGCAGCCTGTACGGCGGGAACCACGAGACGCGCATCACGCAGGAGGTCCTGCTGGGCGTCGGCGGCGTGCGCGCCTTGGAGGCCCTGGGCCTGGACCCCGACGTCTACCACATGAACGAGGGGCACTCGGCCTTCCTGGTCCTGGAGCTGTGGGGGCGGCTGCTGCGCGCCGGGCGGCCCGCGGCCACGGCCTGGCTCCAGGCCCGCGAGCGCTGCGTCTTCACGACCCACACCCCCGTCGACGCCGGCCATGACCGCTTCTCCTGGTCCGTGCTCGACCCGGCCCTGGTGGGCTACCGCGAGGCCCTGGGCCTGCCGCAGGGCGGCATCATGGATCGCGGTCGCGGCCGCCCCGGCGACATCCACGAGCCGCTGTGCATGACCATCCTGGCCATGAAGGGCAGCCGCTCGACCAACGCCGTGAGCCGCCTGCACGGCGAGGTCTCCCGCGAGATGTGGCGGGAGCTGGACATCCCCATCGGGCACGTCACCAACGGCGTCCACCCCACGGCATGGCTGGGGGAGCAGCTCGCTGCCCTCTTCGACGCCCAGCTCGCCGGCTGGCGCGATCACCTGGAGGACCGCGACTTCTGGAAGCAGGCCCTGGCCATCCCCGCGGACGCCATGGAGCGCGCCCGCGGCGCCCAGCGTCGCAAGCTGGTCGACGCGGCCCGGTGGCGGGTCGGCCGCCCGGTGTTGGACCGCAGCTGCCTGACCATCGGCTTCGCCCGCCGCTTCGCCCCCTACAAGCGCGGCGCCCTGATCTTCCGCGACGCCGAGCGCCTGGCCGCCATCCTGGACCAGGGCGTGCAGCTCGTCTTCGCCGGTAAGGCCCACCCCGCCGACATCCACGGCCAGGCCCTGCTCGCCGACGTGGTCAAGTGGAGCCAGAAGCCTGCCTTCCGCGGCCGCGTCGTCTTTGTGCCCGACTACGACATCGGCCTGGGTCGCCTGCTCACCCAGGGCGCCGACGTCTGGCTCAACAACCCGCGGCGCCCCCGCGAGGCCAGCGGCACCAGCGGTCAGAAGGCCGCCATCAACGGCGGTCTGAACCTGTCGGTGCTCGACGGCTGGTGGCCCGAGGCCTTCGACGGCACCAATGGCTGGTCGATCGGCACCGCGGAGCAGTGGGACGACACCGAGGCCCAGGACGCCGCGGACGCCGAGGACCTGTACCGCAGCCTGGAGGAGCAGGTGGTCCCAGCCTTTGCCGATCGCCAGGGCTGGTCCGCGCGCGTCGCCCAGGCCATCGCCACCTGCATGCCGGTCTTCAATACCAACCGCATGGTGCGCGACTACCTGGAGCTGGTCTACAAGACCGGCGGCAACACCCGCATGGCCCACGTCGATCCCATGGGCGTCGCGGCGCCAGACCCGCGCTTCAACCGCACGGGGGACCCGGACTGACCCCGGTCGGTCTCAGCTCCGCAGCGGCCAGCTCTCCTCGGGCGGCTGCCAGCGCCGCACCAGGAAGCCCATGCCCGGGATGATCCAGGCGCGGCCCCTTCGCGCCTGGAAGAGGGCGGCCAGCATCAGGCCCAGGCGGATCAGCACGGGCGGCAGGATGAAGAGGAGCATGGGGATCACGCCGAGCCCCCGGTGGACCTGCTCCAGGCCGATGCCGATGCCGGCCCCGCAGACCACCATGACCACCAGCACCACCGAGCTGATGGCGAAGAAGACCAGGCTCTGCCGCGCCGCGAAGCGGGCGAAGGCGTCCTTGGAGAAGATCAGCACCAGGATCGAGGCGAGGATCCAGATGCCTTGCAAGGGCAGGTAGCAGGCCATGGCCTGCTCGCGCGGTCCCATGCCCAGCGCCAACGAGGCCGGGTCCTCGGCCTGGACCGGCACCTGCCAGGCCTCGCCCAGCCAGCGGGCGACCGCCCCCCAGGCCCGGGCCCGGCCCGGCGGCAGGCCCCGCACGATCACCACATCGCCCGCGCTCGTCTCGGCCACGATGCCCCGCCACTTGAACAGGGGGCTCAGGTGACCCGCCCGGATCCGCGTCACCTGCCCTGGCTCCAGGCGTCGACCGCGGGGCAGGCGCACGCTGCCGCCGTCCACCGACAGCTCCACCCGGCTCCAGCCGCTGCGCAGGGGCGCCAGGGCCGCCAGGCCCAGGCCCAGGGCCAGGGTCATGCCGCTGAGCAGGCAGGTCAGCCCGCCCAGGACGTCCACGGCGCGGCCCCGCAGGTCCAGCATCAAGCCGAAGAGGGCGAAGACCAGGACCACCAGCACGGGCAGCAGCACGGCCACCGCTGCGGCCTGGACCAGGTAGTCCCGCGTGGGCTGGCGCAGGGTGGCGCCCTGGGCGGTGACGGTCAGGTAGGCGTCGGCGCCAGGCTCGGTGGGCGAAGGAGGCAGCATGCCGCCAGCTTGCCACGGGCGCGGTACAGGGGTGCGTCCCCCCCGGAGCGCTGTGGCCCGCCCCGCCCCCACCCACCGCTTCACCGAGCAGGCCGCCCAGCGCTTCCGCGAGGCCATCGCCGACGCGGGCGGGGTCGAGGTCTTCGCCGTGGGCCGCCTGGACAACGACGGCCGGATCGCCGAGATCGAGGTCCACTGCCGGGGCAACCGCACGGCGGTCCCGGCCCTGCTGCGCGCCCCGCGCCCGGGCGAGGTGGTGATCCACAACCACCCCTCGGGCCTGCTCGTGGCCAGCGAGGCCGACATGCACCTGGCCGGCATGTACGGCGAGGACGGCGTCGGCATGGTCATCACCGACAGCGAGGTCCGCCGGGACCTGTGGGTGGTGGAGCCCGCGCGCCGGGTGCGAGCTCCCATCGACCAGGCCGCCGTCCGCGCCTTCTTCGAGGAGGTCCTGCCCCGGTCGCTGCCCGGCTGGGAGCCACGCCCCGGCCAGCTCGAGATGGCCCTGGCCGTGACCGCGGCCCTCAACGACGGCTGCCGGGAGCGCCCCGTCGTCGCCGCGCTGGAGGCCGGCACCGGCACCGGCAAGTCCCTGGCCTACCTGGTCCCCGCCGCCTTGTGGGCCCGGGCCAACGAGGCCCGCGTGGCGGTCGCCACCTTCACCATCACCCTGCAAGGCCAGCTCGCCGACTCCGACCTGCCCCTGCTCCAGCGGGGCGGGATCGACATCCACACGGCGGTCCTGACCGGTCGCGGCCACTACCTGTGCCGCCGGCGGCTGGAGGAGGCCGTAGCCGAGCTGAGCGAGGAGGGGGGCCTCGACGGCAGCCCCCTGGCCCAAGAGGACGGCGACGAGCAGGACCACCCGGAGCGGGCCTGGGAGGAGGCCGATCCCGACGCCACCACGGTGCGCGCCCTCGCCGCCTGGGCTGCCGAGCACCGGCGCGGCGGCCGGGGGGACCTGGGCTTCCCCGTGCCTGAAGAGACCTGGGACCGGGTCCGGTCCGATCACGACCAGACCTTGCGCGCCCGCTGCCCCCACTTCGCGAGCTGCTTCTACTACGAGGCCCGCCGCGAGGCGGCCCGGGCCCAGGTGGTGGTGGTGAACCAGCACCTGCTCCTGGCCGACCTGGCCCTGAAGCGCGAAACCGCGGGCGACGGGATCCTGCCCCGCTTCGACCGGGCCATCATCGACGAGGCCCACCACCTGGAGGACGCCGCCACCGGCCTGTTCGGCCAGGAGCTGAACGCCCGGGCCGTGCGCCGGGCGGTGGCACCCCTGCTGCCCCAGCGCCGCCGCCCGGGGGCCCTGGACCGCATCGCCCGGAGCTACGGGGGGTCCCTGGACGCCACCGCCGCCAGCCGGCTGCGGGCTGCCTGCGACGACGCCACCGCCGCCGTCGAGGCCCTGCGAGAGGACGTGCCGGTCGGCCTGGAGGCCCTGGCCGAGGAGCTGGGCGCCGAGACCGCGGCCGTGGCCCTGCGCCTGACCGGGCCCCTGCGGGACAGCGAGCGCTGGGGCCTGCACCTGGAGCCGGCGGTCCGCGAGACCGCCCTGCGCCTGGACGCGGCCGCCACCCAGCTCGCCCGGGTCGAGCAGGCCCTGGACGGTCTGCCCGAGGGCACCGTGCTCGCCCGGCCCCAACCCCTGCTCGACCTGCGCCGCAGCGCCCGCAACCTGGCGGACAAGGCATCCCTGGCTGGCGCCATCTGCGCCGCCAATCCCGACCAGGTCCAGTGGCTGGCCGCCGGTCCGCCCCGCCGGGGCCGGTCCAGCGCCAGCCTGGCCACCGCCCCCATCGAGGTGGGCCCCACCCTGCGCAGCCGGGTCTTCGAGGCGCTGGAGACGACCATCCTCACCTCGGCCACCCTCTCGGTGCACGACCGCTTCGACCACGTCCTGGGACGCCTGGGCCTGGGCGCCACCGGCGAGGAGCCGGCGCACGAGGACCTCGACCTGCGCACGGCCTCCTTCCCCTCCCCCTTCGACTACGCCCGGCAGGCGCTCCTGGCCCTGCCCCGGGACCTGCCGACCCCAGAAGACCCACGCTACAACGCCTGGATCGCCCGCTTCACGGTCCAGGCCATCAAGGCCAGCGGCGGCGGCGCCTTCGTGTTGTGCACCAGCTACGCCATGGTCGACGCCCTGCACTCCGCCGCCCGGCAAGCCCTGGGCGACCGCCTGCCCCTGCTGCGCCAGGGCGAGCTGGGCCGGGCCCGCCTGCTGGCCCGGTTCCGCGACAGCACCGACGCCGTGCTCTTCGCCACCGACAGCTTCTGGGAGGGGGTCAGCGTCTCGGGCCGCGCCCTGCGGCTGGTGGTCATCCCTCGCCTGCCCTTCCGGGTCCCCAGCGAGCCGGTCCAGGAGGCGCGCCACGAGCGCCTGCAGCAGCAGGGCATGGACCCCTTCCGCGCCTGGGCCCTGCCCCAGGCCGTGCTGCGCCTGCGCCAGGGCTTCGGCCGCCTGATCCGCACCCGCACCGACCGCGGCGCCGTCGCCATCCTGGACCGGCGCGTACACGAGCGCTGGTACGGGCGGGTCTTCCTGGGCTCCCTGCCCCCGGCCAGGCGGGCGATCGGGCCCGCCCGAGCCGTGCTGGAGCAGCTCCGCGCCTTCTACGGCACCGGCCCGGATGCGCCTGCGACGGCCGCTGCGACGACGGCAGGCCCCCGGGCGGACGACGACGCGGATACCCTGTCGGCGCATGCCGCGGATACCCTGTCGGGGCATGGTGAGGGGCCGCCTGTCGCACCCCTCCACGCGGAGGAGACATGAGCCCCAACCGGAACCTGGCCCTCGCCCTGTTGCTCCCCCTGGCCGCCTGTGGCGGCAAGTCCAAGGACGACACCGGCGGCAGCGGCAGCAGCTCGGCCACGGTCTGCATCGACGAGGACCTGGGCAACGAGGTCAACTACGAGATGGCGGCCGGCTCGACCGAGGGCGACGACTTCCAGGTCGGCACCTGCGGCGACAGTCAGGTCGGCACGGACTCGGCCGACTACGGCTACACCTGGACCGCCCCGGCCTCGGCTGGCTACACCTTCACGACCGCCGGCAGCAGCTTCAACACCGTCCTGGCGATCCTGGACGGGGACTGCAACGGCGCCGTGCTGGCCTGCAACGACGACCTGAGCTTCGACAACCAGGACAGCGAGATCTACATCAAGCTGGTCGAGGGGCAGAAGATCGTCATCGTGGTCGACGGCTACGACGTCTACCAGAGCGGCGCCTACGAGCTGCACGTCCTGCAGGACATCTAGGACCGGCGGGTCCCCGGTGGGCGACCGCCTACCAGGACCACAACCAGGTGCGCTCGCCTACGCTGGCCAGCCAGCGCCCCCGATGGGAGAAGGCGAGGATCCGCACGGCCAGGTCGTGACCGTCGGTGCGACCGGGGTGGGCCCGCTCCAGGGAGTCCCCCCCCAGGCGGGCGACGGCGACCCCGCCCTCGCGCGTACCCACCGCCAGGGCGGAGGCGTCATTGGAGAGGGTCGCGGCGCTGACCCCGAAGCTGCGCACCGTCAGGGGCGGCTCACCGGGGGTCCACACGGTCACGCCGCCCTCGGCCACGCCCACCAGGCGCCCACCGGGGCCGAAGCGCAGGCGGTGGCTGGTCGGCGGCTGCCGCGAGAAGCCGCCCTTGCCCAGACGCCGGATCTCGGGACCGGTGCGGGTCACCTTGCCCAGGACCGGCTGCGCATCGGCATCGACGCCGACCACCACCCCGGGCGGCAGCACACCCGAGGCCCGACGACGCCCCTTGTGGTCCAGCACCACGACCTGGCGGTGGTCCAGGTCCCGGCCCGAGAGCACGACCCCGCCCTTCCACCAGCCGACCCACAGGTCGCCCAGCAGGTTCATGGCGACCTGGACGCGGCAGCTGCCATCACTCAGGTCGCGGATCTCCAGCGGCCCGGCCCGCCCCAACACAGCCAGCAGGTCCCCCTGGGGCGAGACGGCCACAGCGCCGGCCTCGGGCAGATCCTTCGCCAGCTCCCGGGTGCCCATGACCGGGTCCACCGAGATGAGCCGCCCGTCCCGGGTCGCGGCGAACAGCTCCTCACGCCGGGGGTGCCAGGCCAGCGCCGTCACCGCCTCGACCGGCGGGCTCACCACCGCGGCGATGCCGCTGCGCTCGTGCAGGTAGTGCGGGTCCAGACCAGCCAAGGAGCCTCCCCTCCACCGTAGGGAGCAGCTTAGCGCCCTCCACGACCGCGGCCGCCCCCCATCCGCACCTTGCCGGGACCAGGGGATCGGAGGTAGGGGCGGTGCCCGCACCGAGGAGCACGCCGTGGCGCATTCGAACCCCTCTGTCCCGACCCCCCCGATCCCCCGCGACGAGGTCCACCGCCTGGCCGAGGCCTGCAGCGACGAGGGCGACGCCTTCCAGCCGACCGCCACGCGGCTCATCAAGGACCAGCGCCGGCTGTCGCGGTACATCGAGCAGAACGTGCAGCACCTGGGGCCCCTGCCCGCCCAGGTGGCCCTGTACATGCTCACCGTGACCATGCGCATCTTCGAGCAGGTCGGCGGCCGCATGAGCAAGGTCGCCACCCGCGACATCGACCTGGCCGCGGCCCGGATCTCGGCCCAGGCCGACGCCCTGCTGCCGGCCGACGCCGGCTTCGCCGAGCGCGCCAAGACCGTGGCGTGGCGGGCCCAGCCCCACATCCTCGACGAGATCCTGTGGGCGCTCTTCGAGCGCAGCGACGAGGAGAAGAAGGAGGGCGAGGTCGACCTGCCCACCGAGGAAGGCGCCCTGGTCTACCTGGTGATGTGGCTGGCCGTGGAGTCCCTGGCCGCCAACTGGCAGCCGCCCAAGGGCTACGGGGCCTGAGAAGCCGGGGCCTGAGAAGCCGGGGCCTGAGAAGCCGGGGCCTGAGAAGCCGGGGCCTGAGAAGCCGGGGCCTGAGAAGCCGGGGCCTGATGCCCCCAGGGCCGCCGCGCCTGAGCGCCTACCAGCGGGCCCGCTCCAGCGAGATCGTGTAGCCGTCGCAGCTCACGCCCACGGGCAGGCTGACGACGGTGCTGGCAGTGCCACCGGGCGGCAGGTTGCGCAGCTCGGCGGCCCAGCTGTCCTGGCAACGGATCCCGACCTGCGCCATGGAGACCACGCGCGGGGATGCGTTGCGGGCTCGGACCTCGACCTCGACCCGGCCGTCCTCCCAGCGGGTGGCGGTAGCGTCGATGGTGAGCCAGGGCGCGATGTCGACGGCCCGGTTGGGCGTGCCGTCGCGGGGCTCCAGGATCAGCTCCTGGCGAGCCGCGTCCACCGTGACCCGGAACAGGCCCGAGACGTTCAGGCCGAGCAGGCCGCTGGTCTCGGCGTCGGCGCAAGCGTCGCAGACCGAGACGGTGACGCCGTCGACGGGCATGCCCCCGACCCAGACCCGGTCCACCAGGGCCAGCCGCGCCTGCCGGTCGCCGCCCGCCGTGCGGACCGTGACCTCGGGCGAGTTGGCCGGGACCTCGACCCCCAGGGCGTCCAGGCTGGCCTGGTTCAGGGTCGTGAGCGTGGCGCCCGTGTCGAAGAGCATCCAGGTGTCGGCCTGCCGACCGCCGGGGCCCTCCAGCCCCACCTGCACCGCCAGGGTCCGGCCCTGACCGTCGTAGGGCAGGACCACCATGTCCGTGTCGGCCATGGCGCCCTGCCCGCCGGCGCTGCCGGGCTCCGCGCTGCGCGGCGGCACGGGGTCGGCGTCCAGGGCCTGGGCGCGCGGCGCCACGGGGCGGACGGGCTCGGGCGCCGGCAGCAGGGCGTCGACGGTGTGGGCGTGGTCGGCGTCCAGCCGCATGCCCAGCGGCATGAGCAGCACCGTGGCGCCCGAGGCCAGGGCGTCGGCGCGCTCGCCGGGGAAGTACAGCGGGAAGCCGATGACGACCACGGTGGGCCACAAGACCAGGCCCAGGGCGAAGCCCAGCATGCGACGCCGGAAGATCGCGGCCACGCCCAGGGCGGGCAGGAGCACCAGCAGACCGGCGGCGACAGAGACCAGCAGGGGCGGCCCCTGGCGCAGCACGCCCGCGCCCAGCATCAGCGAGAGGGCCAGGCAGACCGGCACCAGGGCCACCACCGCGAGGGCCGAGGCGAGCTGGGAGGGGCGATCCGGGCCGGGCGGTGGCGGGAGCAGGGACATGGGCGCGGGAGAGGCCGGGTCGGGGGCGGAGTCAGCCGGGGGGCAATAGCTGCCCTGCCAGCTTGCGGCAGGAGGAGCGGTCCGGTACGTGGGCCCGCCCTCTTCATCATGATCGCTGATCGCGGAGCCGTCGATGCCTGAGAGCCGCGCGACCTACTTCTGTGTGGACCTCGAAGCCAATGGCCAGGTTCCCGGTCTCTACGACATGGTGTCCCTGGGGGCCGTCGTCGTCGCCCCCGACGAAGGCGGCCAGCTCGGCATCGGCGCGGACTTCTACGTGGAGATCCGGCCCCAGGCGCCACGCTTCGACGCCAAGGCCGCCGCGATCCATGGCCTGGACCAGGACCGCCTGGCCGCCGAGGGCCTGCCTCGGGGCCAGGCCATGAAGATGCTGGCCGCATGGGTCGGCGCCCACACCGTGCCCGGCACCGAGCCCGTCTTCGTGGGGCACAACGCGCCCTTCGACTGGAGCTTCGTGGCTTGGACCTACGCCGCCGAGGAGCTGCCCAACCCCTTCGGCTACAAGGCGCTGTGCACCAAGGCCCTGTCGGCCGGGGTCCTGGACCTGCACTGGCTGGACACCAACAAGGAGTTGCTCTCCGAGCTGTTGGACCTGCCGGCCGAGGACATGGGCCAGAAGCACCGGGCCGACTACGACGCCGCCTACCAGGCGCGCATCCTGCTGGCCCTGCTCGCCCGCCAGGGGCGCGCATAGCGCTGGGACCCGGGGCGCGCCTATAGTTGGGGCGGCCGCAGCTCCAGCTCGACCACGACCCGGTCGTTGACCGGCACGCGCACCGGCAACAGGCGGTCGCCGACGCCCGGCTGGAGCACGTGCAGCTCCTGGGCGCCCGCCGGCACCGAAGCCAGCGAGGCCCGGCCCTGGGGGTCGGTGACGCCGCCCACCGGCGCCACCACCACCGTGGCGTTCCCCTTGGGGCTGCGGACGGTGACCACGCTGTCGGCGCCCAGGACCAGGCTGCGCTCGCCGCCGCGCACGATGACGGCCCGATCGGCGCGCCCGTCCGCCAGGGCCCAGGCCAGGGGCAGGTCCTCGTCCTGTGCGTTGCGCAGGACCAGGGTCGAGCCGGGGGGCAGGACCAGGGTGCTCGGCTCGGGACCGCAGCTGCCCCAGGTGATCACGCCGCGCCCGGGGCGCGCCTGCCCGACCTCGGACCAGACCGCGGCGCCGCCCGCCCCGCCCTCGGCACCGCAGGGGGCCGGCTCCCCCTCCGGCGCGGGCCCGACCAACCGCAGCTCCACCTGGCCCACCGCGGCGGCCGGAGCCGGAGCGGGCAGGCCACATGCGGCCAGCAGCAGGAGGAGGACCATGGTGTTCCCGGGCGTCGCGACCCCCCAGTGGTACCGCACCCGACCTCCGCACCGGGCCCGCGGCGGCGAGTCGGGACACAACGTGATGATCCGCTGCAGCACGATCTCCTCGCCATGTACTTAGCCTGAGCACAGCGGGCGCACAGCAGGCGCACAGCGGGCGCTCAGGGGGGGCTCAGAGGGGGGCTCAGAGGGGGGCTCAGAGGGGGGCTCAGCGCGCGAGCAGCCCGCCCTCCAGGGCCAGGTGATCCGAGCCCGGCACCCGGACATGGCGCAGCCCGGTCAGCACCAGCTCGGGCCCCACGCGAGCGTTGTCCAGGCCGAACAACGGCAGGTCCGGCCAGTCGCCCCCGGCCGGCCAGCTCGCCCGCCACAAGCCCCAGCCCGCCTCGGCGTCGCGCAGGCCGGTGGCGTCCAGGGCCCGCCAGGCCCCCGCACCCGCGACGTGGTTGAAGTCGCCGATGAGCAGCACCGGGTCCCCCGCCAGGCAGGGTCCCCACTGGCGAAGCATGCGGCCCTCCCGCACCGCCCCGGCCACCCGGTTGATGTAGGGCCGCAGGCCGGTGGGATCCAGGGGGGCCGGAGGCGGGGCGTGGATGCTCAGGATGCAGGCCTCGACGGCGGCGCCCCCGCCCTGGCGCGGCACGGGCACCCGCACCAGGCCCACGGGCATGATCGAGGTGCTGCTGCCGATCTCCGGGGCGATGGCGGCCTGGCAGCCCAGACCCGGCCGGCAGTGCACGGCGTGGCCGTGGCTGATCCGCGACATGGGCACGGCGTAGTTGTCGGCCACGCGCAAGAGGCCCGGCACCACCTCAGCCCGGCGCTCGATGACCAGCAGCACATCGGGCTCCAGGGCCGCCAGGGTCGCCTCGGCCCCGGCCGGCCCCTCGCTGAAGGCGTCGACGTTGGCGCTCACCACGCGCAGGCCCTGGAGGCTGCCGGACAGCGGCGGGTGGCCACACAGCAGCAGGTAGGGCAGGGCCAGGAGCGCAGCCCCGGGCCGGCGGCGCTGCAAGGCCAGGCCCAGGCCGAAGACCGCGCCGAGCAGCATCAGCCAGGGCCCGGCGACCAGGGCGAGGGACTGGAGCATGTGGCCCCAGATCCGGTCCTGCGGCAGCAAGGTCGACAGGCTGCGCAGGGCGAGGGCCAGCAGGGCGGGCAGCGCCAGCAGCAGCCACGGCGCGCGGCTCCGCCCGGGGGGGGAAGAGGGCCCTGGACCGGGCTTCGAGGGGTCATGGGGCCGCCGCACCGCCCGGAGCTAACCCAGGCGCGCTGCGACAAGGCCCGCCGACCGCCCCTCACGGGCCTCTCCGGACGGGACGAGGCCAGAGGATGCCGATAGGCTGCGCGCCCGTCCCCAAGGAAGCCCGATGACGCGTCCCCTCCTCCTCCGTGCCCTCGCCGGTGAGGCCCTCCCCCGTCCCCCCGTCTGGTTCATGCGCCAGGCCGGTCGCTACTTGCCCGAGTACATGGAGGTGCGCCAGCGCATGAGCTTCCTGGAGCTCTGCGCCGACGCCGACATGTGCGCCGAGGTCACGCTCCAGCCGCTGCGGCGCTACCGCTTCGACGCCGGCATCGTCTTCAGCGACATCCTGCTGCCGCTGGACGTCATGGGCCTGGGCCTGTCCTTCGGCAAGGGCCACGGCCCGCGCCTGGAGCGACCGGTGCGCTGCGCCGCCGACGTGGCCGCCCTCAAGCCCTTCGACCCGGTCCGTGACCTGCCGGCCCCCCTGCGGGCGCTGGAGATCCTGGCCGAGCAGTCGCCCGTGCCCGTGCTGGGCTTCGCCGGCGCGCCCTTCACCATGGCCTGCTACGCCATCGAGGGCGGCGGCTCCAAGGACTGGATCCGCACCAAGCAGCTGATGTGGCAGGACCCGACCACCTTCCAGGCCCTGCTGGACCGGCTGGCCGACGACCTGGGCGACCACCTCCAGGCCCAGGTCGAGGCCGGCGCCGTCGCGGTGCAGCTCTTCGACACCTGGGCCGGCGCGCTGTCCGCCGAGGACCTGCGCCGCTGGGCCCTGCCCGCCGCCGCCCGGGCCCTGGCGCGGGTCAAGGGTGCCCCCACCCTGTACTTCACCCGGGACTCCGGCCCCTTCCTGCCCTGGCTGCGCGAGAGCGGTGCCCAGGCCATCGGCCTGGACTGGCGGGTCGACATGGCCCACGCCCGCTCGGTGCTGGGTGCTCAGGTCCCCGTCCAGGGCAACCTCGATCCCATCGCCCTCTTCGCCCCCAAGGACGAGCTGGTGCGCCGCACGCGGGCCCTCATCCGCGCCGCCGGCCCGGCCGGTCACGTCTTCAACCTGGGCCACGGCATCACGCCCGAGACCCCCATGGGCGCCGTGGAGACCGTGGTCGAGGCGGTCCACGCCTTCTCCTGGGACGACCCGGAGTGAGCTCCGCGCGTCCGGAGCGCGGCGCTTGAGCGCGTCGACCCAGGTGTGGCTGCTGTCGCTGGGCGCCCCGGCCACACCGGCGGGCGCCAGGGCCTGGGTGCGCGCCTTGTGGTCGGATCCCGACGCCACAACGCCGCCCATGCCCGGCCTGCGGGCCCTGTGGGGCTGGCTGTCGGCCCGCTTCGCCGCGCCCGCCCTGGCCGCGCGCTGCGAGCACCTGGACGCCGACACCCTGCGCTGGGCCGAGGTCGAGCGCCAGGCCCGCGACCTGGGTCGCCTGCTGGGCCCCAACTACGCCGTCCGGCCTGTGCTGCGCTATGCCGGCCCCACAGCGGAGCAGGCCGCCCGGGACACCCGCACGCACGACCGGGTCATCCTGCTGCCCCTGGACGCCCAGGTCGGCGGCCCGACCACCATCTCGCCGTTGCGGCACGCCCACCGGGTGCTGGCTGGGCACCCCGCCGCCCGCACCGAGATCCTGGGCTACCCCGACCACCCCCTCTACGTGGAGGCGGTGGCCGAGACCCTGTGCGAGGTGCTGGTCGACCTGGCCGGCGCCGACGCCGCCTACGAGGTGGTCTTCTGCGCCCGGGGCATGCCGGGTCCGGCCGGCCCCTACCCCGCCCAGGTCCAGGCGACGGTGGCCGCCGTCGTGGCCCGGACCCGCCTGGCCCGGCCTCACCACCTGGCCTACACCCGCGCCCCCACCTGGCTGGGCGGACCGCGCCCCCAGGTGCGGCGGGTGGTGCAGGACCGGGGCCGGGCCGGCGTGCAGACCCTGGTCCTGGTGCCGGTCGGCTTCACCAGCGACCACGTCGAGACCCGGATCGAGCTGGACGAGGAGCTGCCGGCCCTGGCCCGCGCGGCGGGCGTGACCCGCCTGGTGCGTGCGCCTACGGTCGCCACCCGCCCGACCTTCCTGCGGGCGCTGGCGACCCTGGTGCACGAGGCCGAGGATCGGGCAGGCTGGGATGTGCCCTGGCGGGAGCTTCCCGCCGTCGTGGAGGCCTGAGTGGAGACCGATGTCGTCGTGGTGGGGGCCGGTGTCTCCGGTCTGGCCGTGGCCGCGAGCCTGTCCCTGGACGAGCTGGCCGGCGAGACCTGCGGCGTGGAGCTGCTGGAAGGCGGCGATCGCGTGGGCGGCGTGACCTGGAGCGAGGTCGAGGAGGGCCGGGTCCTGGACCGGGGTCCCTCCTCCTGGCTCTCGGGCGAGCCTGCCCTGGACCGGCTCATCGCCCTCGCCGGCCTGGAGGACCAGCTCCTGACCGCCAGCGCGGCCAGCAAGGCCCGCTACGTCTGGGCCGCCGGCGCCTTGCACCCCGTGCCCATGGCCCCGCCTTCGCTGCTGTCGACCAAGCTGCTGAGCTGGCCCACCCGCCTGCGCATGCTGGCCGAACCCCTGATCGGGCGCGGCGATCCTGAAGCCGAGGAGAGCGTGGCCGACTTCGCCGCCCGGCGCCTGGGGCCCGGCGTGGTGCAGCGCCTGGTCGCGCCGATGGTGGCCGGGATCTACGGCGCCGACCCGGCCCAGCTCTCGGTGCGGGCGGCCTTCCCCAAGCTGTGGGAGCTGGAGCGCGCGCACCGCAGCCTGGTGCTGGGCATGATGAAGAGCCGCGGCGAAGGGCCGCGGTCGGTGATGCAGGCCATGCACGGCGGCTGCGGGACCTTGACCCGCGGCCTGGGGGCGCGCCTGGGCTCCCGGGTCCACACCGGGCAGGCCGTGCGGGCCGTGGAGCCGCGGGCCGACCTGTGGGCGGTCCACACCGACCAGGGCACCATCGAGGCCCGGGCCGTGGTCCTGGCCACGCCTGCCTGGGCCCAGGCCGCCGTGCTGCGCGGCCTGGACGCCGCCGCGGCGCGGGCCCTCGACGAGATCCCCTACGCCCCCATCGCCGTGTGCACGGTGTCCTGGGCCGCCGACGCCTTCCCCCGCCCCCCCGATGGCTTCGGCGTGCTGGTGGCCGGGGACAGCCGGGACGAGGCGCCCGTCCTGGGCACGATCTTCGTGTCCTCGACCTTCCCCGACCACGCCCCCGAGGGTGAGGTCCTGCTGCGGACCATGGTGGGCGGCAGCCCCGATCCGGACGCCGCAGGCATGGACGAGCAGCAGATCGCCAGGCGCTGCCACGCCGCCCACGCCCTGTTCCTGGGCCAGCCCAAGGGCGAGCCCCTGGCCGTGCACGTCGTCCGCCACCCCCGCGCCATTCCCCAGTACGTCAGTGGGCACCTGCGCCGCGTCGCCGTGGCCCGCCGGGTCCAGGCCCGTCACCCCGGGCTGTTCCTGGCCGGCAGTCACCTGGACGGCCCGGGCGTCCGCGACTGCGCTCGCAGCGGCTTCGACGTGGCCGCCAAGGTGCGGCTGTGGCTGCAGGACGGGGTCACGGATCCGGGGGACGTGTAAGGCCAGCGGCCGCCCGCCCGTATCATCCGCGCGGAGCTGCCCATGCCGTCCCCCCCTCCTGTGTCTCGTGGCGCCTTCCCCTGGCGAAAGCTGCTGTACGCCGTGCTCGGAGCCATGCTCCTCGCGGTCCTAGGCTGCGCTTCGCTCTTCATGTGCCTGCCGGCCTGGCTGCGCTGGGGCGTGGTGGTCGACACCTGCCCGGCCGGCCGGCCCGTGCCGACGACCTGGGTCGAGGCCAGCAGCCTGCGACGCGGCGTCTGGCGCGAGGTCACGGTCGGCGCCACCGCCCACTACACCCCGGGCGAGGCCGACCAGGACTGGACCACCGACGTCCGCCACCCCGACGTGGATTTGGTCCTGCTGCAGCCCGATGGCCACGAGGTCCCGCTGCCGACCCGCAAGGGCTGGAAGCGCAGCTGGGGCCACTCCCGCACCGCCCAGGTGCAGCTCCCCGCCGACCTGCCGGACGGCGACTACCTGCTCAAGGCCAGCACCGACAGCCGCCTGGGCCCGTCCACGACCCAGGCGAAGCTGCCGCTGTACGCCCCGGCCCGCATCCACGTCCTGACCGACCGCCCCCTGTACGAGCCCGGCAACGTGGTGCAGTTCCGCGCCCTGGTCCTGCGCGCGGCCGATCTCAGCCCCCTGGAGCAGCGCCCCGGCACCTGGACCGTCCGCGACCCCTCGGGCGAGGTCCTGCTCGAGGAGCGGGCCCCGGCCGGCGCCTGGGGCGTGGTCGCCGGCAGCTTCCCGCTCGACAGCCAGGCTGAGAGTGGCGACTGGACCGTGGCCTGGGAGAGCGGCGGAGCCAGCGGCGCCGCGACCATCCGCGTGGCGCCCTTCACCCTGCCCCGCTTCCACGTCGAGGGGCGGGCCGACCGGAGCTGGTATGGCCCCGGGGACCGGCCTGTCGTCACCGGGCGCGTCGTCTACGCCTCGGGCGCCCCCGTGCCCGCGGCCGTCCTGAGCCTGGACTGGGGCAGCAGCGGCGCCTGGCCGCCCCCCACCGCCTGGACCGACGGCAGCCCCGGTGGCCTGCCGATCATGGCCACCACCGACGAGGGCGGCGCCTTCCGCCTGGCGCTGCCGCCGATCCCCACCGACCTCCAGGGCCAGGTCACCCTGTCGGCCCGGGTCGAGGCCGTGGATCCGGCCGGCGACCGGGTCACGGGCGCCGTCTCGGTCCTGCTGAGCGCCGACCCGATCCAGGTCCAGGCCGTCACCGACCTGGGCGAGGGCCTGGTCGAGGGCTTCAACAACCGCCTGTACCTGCGGGCGACGACCGCCGACGGCCAGCCCCTGGGCAACACCGACCTGGTGGTGCGGCGGGCCTGGGACCGCACCGACCCCGGCCAGGCCGCCCGCACTGACGCCGACGGCGTCGCCGCCCTCCAGGTCGACCCGGGCCCCGCCGTGAACGTGGTGGTGCCCCCGATGCCCGTGCGCCCGCCGCCCCGCCAGCCCGGCCTGTCCACGCCCTCGACGGCGGACCTGCTGGGCAGCCGCACCGTGGCCCTCCTCGACCAGCGCAGCCTGGACGCCTGGACATCCTCCCTGGAGCCCTGCAGCCGCTTCCTGCCCGAGGACCAGGGCCGGGCCTCGCTGGTCCTGCGGGTCCAGCCCGACGGCAGCCTGCTGCCCTTCTCCCCCGACGGGCCGGTCGCGCGCTGCATCGCCGGCCAGCTCCAGGCGCGGCGCCTGCCGGCCGGCGGCGATCGCCTGCTCCAGGTCTCCTGGTCGGTCGATGCCACGGCCCTGCCCCGCCTGTCCCTGTCCAGCCGCGGCTGGCCCACGGTCCCCGACGACATCGGGGAGCAGCTCTCGCTGGCCGCCCGCGACGCCCGCGTCTGCCTGCCCGAGGACGCAGGTGCCACCAGCCTGCCCCGCCGCCTGGAGTGGCGGACCCACAGCGGCGAGCGGTCGGTCGCCACCCGCTGGCTGCCCCGGGGTCGCAGCGACCTCTCCGCCGCCGCCGTGGCCTGCGTCGAGTCCCACCTCGCGGCCTTGGGCCTGGACGAGCCGGCCACAGCCGACGGCATCGGCATCGTCGAACTCGACCTGCGCCCCGCCCCCCGCCAGGAGCTCTCGCGGCCCCAGGCCACCACCGAGCTGGGCTACGAGCTGGCCGTGGCCGCCCACGCCGCCGATGGCGAAGACCTGGGCAGCACCACCCTGCGCATGCGCCCCGGGGCCGTGCCCACGGTGCGGCTGCGGGCGACCCCCATCCTGCCCGCCCGGGGCCAGGTGCTCAGCGTCGAGCTGCTCCGCGGCCCCGACTTCAGCGGCGAGCTGCCTGAGAAGCTGGTCCTGAGCCACCAGAGCGGCAGCGCCCAGGTCGCCGACCTCGACCCCAAGACCCGCACCGCCACCTTCGACCTGCCCGACGACAAGGAGGGCTGGTTCACCGTGAGCTGGGCCGGCGCCGTGGCCCGCGTCTTCGTGCGACCGGCCGGCTCGCTGGCCGTCCAGCTCCAGCCCGACCACGACCGCTACGCCCCCGGAGACGTGGCCACCCTGACCGTGCGCACCCTGCTCGGCGCCCGGCCCGGCCCCGCTGCCGTCGGCCTGGTCGGCGTGGACAGCACCCTGGGCCAGCTGGTGACCCTGCCCGGCCCCGACGCCCTGGAGTCGCTGCGCGACCCGGTCACGACCGAGACCCCCGCCTTTGGCAGCCTGGACGGCGAGGCCCTGGCCCTGGGCCGGATCCAGGGCGACAACGCCGCCGCCGCCACGGTGCTGCGCGTCAGCAGCATCCCCTCCCCCGTCGCCACCGACACCGACGTCGCCGTCAGCGACCACGGCAGCTTCGACCCGGTCGCCGGCCTCACCGACGGCTTCTACATCGTGCTCGGCGAGCTCTACACCCAGACCCGGAGCTGGGAGCAGCAGGCCCCCAAGGACGAGCAGATGAGCAACCCGACCATGGCGAAGCTCTGGACCGCGTCGGTCAAGGCCTGCGCCGCCCGGGGCGAGGGCGTCCTGGACGCCTACGGCCGGCCCCTGCGCCTGTCCTGGCTGCCCCAGGACCTGCTGGCGCTCACCGATCCGCGGGTCGTCGTCGTCGACGCCACCCGCCTGCCCGAGGACGTGGTCGGCTGGTCCGGCTGGGTCGCAGAGGAGGAGCCCTGATGCGCACCCCGACCCTCGACCGCTGGCTGCCCGGCGCCCTGATCCTGCTGCTCGCCGGCTGTGGCGCCGAGCAGAGCGCCCCCATGTCGGCCCCCATGGAGCCCGAGGAGCAGCAGGCGGACGACTGGGGAGGCATGAAGGAGAAGTCCGCCCCCTCCCCCGCTGCCGCAGCCCCGGCCGCGCCCAGCGGCGGGCGCGCAGCGCGGAACATGGACCAGCCGGATCGCTTCGTCGACCTGACGCTCGCGGCCGAGGGCAAGGACGAGGCGCCCACCGACAGCGCAGAGCGGGGCGAGGCGGCCCCGGCGACCCGCGCCTGGTTCCCGGAGACCTTCCTCTTCGCGCCGCTGGTCCAGACCGATGACCAGGGCCTGGCGCAGGTCCCGGTGACCGTGCCCGACCGCCTCACGACCTGGCGGGTGCTGGCCCTGGCCCACGACCGCCAGGGCCACCAGGCCGGCGCGGTCACGAGCTTCCAGGGCACGCTGGCCGTCTACGTGGAGCCGGTGGTGCCGGCCTTCCTGGTCGCCGGCGATACCATCCGCCTGCCCGTGCAGGTGGTGAACACCTCGGAGCGCCCCTACGAGGGCACCGTGACCGTCGACCTGACGGGCGCCACCACCTCGAGCTTCTCCGGGCGGGTCCAGATCCCCGCCGGCAGCAGCCGCGTGCTCGCCGTGCCCCTCACTGCCACGCGCGCGGGAGAGCTGCAGGTGGCCACGCGCCTGGGCGGCGCCGACGCGGTGGTCCGCACCCTGCCCGTGAAGCCCGCCGGCCAGCGCCTGGAGCAGGTGCGCAGCGGCACCCTGGCCGCGCCCCGCAGCATCGAGCTGGAGGGACCGCGCGACATGGATCCCGACAGCGCCCACCTGCGCGTCGTCGTCCAGCCCGGCGCCCTGGCCGTGCTCCGCCGAGAGCTGGCGCGGGCCGGCGCCCCCACCGGCGACCCGGCAAAGGACGCCTACGCCCTGCTGCTCGCGGGCCGGGCCCCGGCCCTGCTGGAGGCCCTGGGTGAGCCCCTGGACGCCGACGGGCTCGCCGCCCTGCGGACCCTGGCCCTCCAGGCCGGCCAGCGGGTGATGCGCGACGCCCGCTCGCCCGACACCGCCACCGCGGCCCTGCTGCTGCCGGCCGCCGCGGCCCACCCCGACAACCCGGTCCTGGACCGCCTCTGCACGCGCCTGGCCGACCAGCTCGCCCGGGAGCAGCGCCCCGACGGCACCTTCCTGGGCGGCGGCGGCACCACCGTCCAGCGCATGCTGGTCGCCACGGCCCAGGCCACGGCCGCTGTGGGCGCCGCGGTCCAGGAGGGGGACGACGCCTCCGCGCAGCGCGCCGCCCGCGTCCGGCTGTCGGCCGGCGCCGCCTTCGAGCGCCACCAGGGCCAGATCGCCGATCCCTACACGGCCGCCGCGGTCCTGGCCTCGGGCGCGGTCCGGGGTGAGCTGCAGGAGAGCCTGCGCGCGCAGGTCCGAGAGGCCATCGAGCAGCAGGCCGACGGCAGCCGCACCCTGCCGGTGCCCGCGGGCGTGGTGCGCGCCGACGGCCAGGCCCCCAGCCTGACCGAGGCCACCGCGCTGGCGGCCCTGGCCCTGGTCGACGATCCCCAGGCCAAGGCCCTGCTGCCCGACCTCGCCGCGACCCTCATCGGGAGCTGGCGCCCCGGCACCGGCTGGGCCGACGGCCAGGCCGACATGCTCGCCAGCCAGGCCGTCGCCACGCTGCTGCGCGAGCCCCTGCCGCCGCACATCGAGATCGTCGTGGCCCGGGACGGGGTCGAGGTCCAGCGCGGCAGCCTGGAGGGTGCGCGCCGCAACGAGCTGCTGGTCCTGGACATCCCCGGGGGCAGCGCCCGGGGCCTGCACACCTGGACCGTCTCCGCAGAGCCCGCCGTGCCCGGCCTGGGCTTCTCCCTGGCCCTGCAGAGCTGGGTCCCCTGGCCCGCGCCTGCCGCCGACCAGGGCGTACAGGTGGACCTGGACCTGCCCTCCATGCAGGTCGGCCACAAGGCCGATCTCACCCTCGCCGCCGCCGCCCCGGCCCACACGGCCCTGCAGATCCGCCAGCCCCTGCCGGCCGGCGTCCAGGCCGACGAGGACAGCCTGCAGGCCCTGGTCAGCGCCGGCAGCCTCTCGTCCTACACCGCCGAGGACGGGCTGCTCACCTTGCAGGTCCCGCCCCAGGACGCCACCACCTGGTCGGCCACCTTCTCGGTGATCCCCACCCTCGCCGGCACCCTGCACGCCGACGCGACCCAGGCCGCCCTCACGGCGCGCCCGGACCTCGTCTTCGCCTGGCCTGGGCCGACCTGGCGCGTCGCGCCCTGAGGCCCGGCGCGTCGCGCCCTGAGGCCCGGCGCGTCGCGCCCTGAGGCCCGGCGCCTCGCGCCCTGAGGCCCGGCGCCTCGCGCCCTGAGGCCCAACCGGAATTCAGCGCGGCATGCCCTGGGCGATCCACCCCAGGATCAGCGAGGTCTGGGCATCGGTCAGGGGCGGCAGGCCCAGGGGCATGCCCGGCCGCTCCGGTCGGGCCAACAGGGCCGGGGCCTGGCCGGGCGCCAGCTCATCGCGAGGGGCCTCCTGCCGGCGTCGCAGCAGGACGTCGGGGATCCGGTCGGCGACGGCCACCACGCCCTCGTAGGTCTGCAGCTCGATGCCGGTCTCCGGCCAGCCGAAGCCGCCGGCGTTGCCCGGGCCGCGCCGCCCCTCGTTCTGGGCCGGGTCCATGTGGCAGTGCACGCAGATCGGCGCGAAGACCTCGGCGTCGACCTCGGCGTAGCTCACCGGGCGCTCCACGGGCGCCGGCAGGGAGGCGGCGGGCGGGGCCGGCCAGGGGGACAGCGGGGCGAGCAGCACGTAGTCCCGGACGGCCAGGACCTCGGCGGCGTCCAGGCCCAGGGCCGGCATCGTGGCCTCGGGCGAGATTGCAGAGGGCTCGGCGATCCAGGCGGCGGCCATGTCGGCCGACATGCGCTGCCGGGTCCAGGCCAGGTCGGGGGCCGTGGCCAGACCCTGGTCGGTGTGGCGCTCGCCCAGGCTGTGGCAGGCCGCGCAGCCCTTGTCCACGAAGAGCTGCTGGCCCCAGGCCACCTTGGCCGCGTCAGGTCGCGGCTGCGGCTTCACGTCCACCCGGGCCTGGGCAAAGGCGGCGACGATCTCACCGCGGGTCTGGTCGTCCAGGGAAAAGCGCGGCATGCCCTCGGGCATTCGTGGCCGCAGGTCGTGCGGATCCTGGAGGTAGGCGTCCACCCAGGCCGGGTCCAGCCGGGCCATGGCAGCGCCCAGGGACGGAACCGCCAGGAAGCTGTGCACGTTGCGCTCGTAGCGGTCCCAGAGCGGGAAGATGCGCCGGGCCGTCTCCCGGGCCTGGGGCTCGCTCGCGACCGTGCGGATCCAGTCGTGGCAGTCCGCACAGGAGTCCTTGCGCGCCGCGGGCGCCTGGCCGGGCACGGCGTGGCAGAGGGCGCAGCCGCCGGTCTGCCAGGCAGTCGCCAGGGCCGCGGCCCCGGGGGTCTCTGGGGAGGCGGCCCGGGCAGGGGAGCGCGCGGCGCCCAGCAGGCCCAGGCCGAGGCCCAGCGCCCCGCCGGCCCACAGGAGGCCAGACCGGCGGCCCACCCTCAGCTCTGCGGGTGGGTGGCGCCGGCGGAGGCAGTGGGCGTCGCCGTCGCGGGCGGCCCGGCCGGGGGCTCGGCGGTCGGCAGCGGATCGGCGGAGGGCGCCTGGGCCGAGGGGACCGGGGCCGAGGGGACCGCAGCGGCGTCGATGAGGGCGAAGGCGTCCTCCAGCCGCTGGGCCTCGGGGGCCGCCGGGACCTCAGCGGCCGGGGCCTCAGCCGCCGGGGCCTCGGGAGCGGCCACCGCCACCTGGGGCTCACGGGCCACCGGGGGCATGTACATGGCGCAGGCCTGGTCGGCCTGGGGGACGGCCATGATGGCCAGCATGGCCAGCAGGAAGGGGCGCAGGCTGCCCTCGGCGGGGTGGGCGCGCAGGACGGTGGCAGCGAAGCGGGTGCGGAGCATGGGTCCTCCAGGGGGTACCGGGTCGCGGAACACGGAGCCGGGAAGCACAGGGGCGACTGGCTGGCTCAACGCGACAACGGCACACGGGACCGGTTCCTTACAGGCCCTCGGCTTGACAGCCTCCAGACGCAGCCCTCTCCAGACGCAGCCCTCTCCAGACGCAGCCCTCCTCCCCGTGCTAGGAGCCGGCCGGAGGAGCCGTGACCGACGCCGACGCCGACGCCTTGACCCTGGGCCAGGTCCTGGACCGCAGCATCGGCTGGCTGCGCCAGCGCGGCAGCCCCTCGCCGCGGGTCGACGCCCAGCTCCTGGTGGCCCACGCCCTGGGCCTGGACCGGGTGCAGCTCTACATGCAGTTGCAGCGGCCCCTCACCGACCCGGAGCGCGACACGATCCGCGCCCTGCTCCAGCGCCGCGGAGCCCGCGAGCCCGTGGCCTGGATCGTGGGCCGGCGGGATTTCCACGCCCTGGAGCTGCGGGTGCACACGGGGGTCCTGGTGCCCCGGCCGGACACCGAGACCCTGGTCGAGGCCGTGCTGGCCCGCTGCCCGCCCCAGGCCGCCCTCTTCGTGGCCGACGTGGGCTGCGGCACCGGGGCCGTCGGCCTGGCCCTGGCCCACGCCCGACCCGGCATCAAGATCTACGCCACGGACCTCTCGCCCGAGGCCCTGGCCTGCACCCGGGACAACGTCGAGGCCCTGGGCATGAAGGAGCGCGTGGCGGTGCTCCAGGGCGACCTCCTCGCCCCCATCCCTCCCCATCGCCCCATCGACATCGTCGTGAGCAACCCGCCCTACATCGCCAGCGCCACCCTCGCCGGCCTGGAGCCCGAGGTGCGGGATCACGAGCCGCGCCTGGCCCTGGACGGGGGCGGCGACGGCCTGGCCGTCTACCGGCGCCTGGTGCCCGCCGCGGCCGCGCGGGCCCGCATCGGCCTGCTGGTCGAGATCGGCCACGACCAGGGCGCCGCCGTCGCCGCCCTGTTCCGCCAGGCGGGCCTGCAAGGCGTGGCGGTCCTGCGCGACCTGGGCCACCGCGACCGCGTGGTGCTGGGCACGGTGCCCGGCGCGCGCTGGCCCCTGGAGCCCACGGTGCCGGCGGGCGAGGTCCACGTGGAGCCTGCCCCGGACCCGGCCATCCCCGCGTCGATGAGTCCGGAGGGCCCGGAGAGCCCGGAGAGCCCGGAGAGCCCGGAGAGCCCGGAGAGCCCGGAGAGCCCGGCGCCAGCAGCCCAGGACGCAGCCCTGGATGAGGCGGGGCAGCCGCTGCCCGTATACGACGCCGACCGCTGAGCCTGGCCGCTGCGCCTGGCCGCTGCGCCTGGCCGCTGCGCCTGGCCGCTGCGCCTGGCCGCTGAGCCTGGCCGCTGCGCCCGGCCACTCAGCCTGTGGGATCCAGCTCCCCGGCCTCGATGCGGGCGTGCTCGACCACGGCGTCCCACTGGGCCAGCAGGCGCACCACGATGACCATGCCCATGGGCATCGTCACGAACATGCCGACGTAGCAGGCGAAGGCGCCCAGCGAGGCGATCATGTTGGCCACGAACATGCCCAGGAGCACGGTGAAGTAGGCCCCCAGGCGTCGGCGGATGGCGTGGACGCTCTGCATCGGGGACAGCAGGGGCATCGCCTCGCCGTTGAAGCCCCGCCGCCACAGCTCGGGCACCAGCACGTTCATGGCGATGATGAGGATGAACATCATCGGGTACAGGACCAGCATGCCCAGGCCGGCGATCATGCCGCCAGCGCCACCGTGATTCGAGCCGCCGTCGATGGCCGAGCCGATGAGGACCAGCACCATCATGGCGACCCAGACGCAGACCATGAGCACGCCGGCCGGCACCGCCAGGTTCAGGGCGGCCAGCAGGGGGGTGAGCCCGTAGGACAGGTCCTCGCCCAGGTCCAGCTCCGGCAAGGTCTCGATGTCACCCTGCTTGGCGAGGTCGTAGACCCGGCGCAGCCAGCCCATCCAGATGATCCAGCCGACCACGGGAATCATCAGCACCAGCCCGATCAGGGCGTACTTCTTGAACCACTCCGGATCAGCCGTCAGGCCGCGGAAGGACAAGCCGAGATCGACCTGGGGGACGGCCTGGGGGACGGCCTGGGACACGGCGTCGGACATGGGAGGCTCCAGGGGGGGCCTCGCAGCCTAGCACACGCGCAGCGCCCGCCCCCTGCGCTCAGACCCTGCGCTCAGACCCTGCGCTCAGACCGTGCCCCACTTGCCCAGACCGACCTCGGGGATCTTCTTGAGCACCGTGCTCTTGATGATCTCGCCCAGGACCGTGGCCCCGCCCAGCATCTCCATGAGCTCCACACGCCCCTCGCTCTTGGAGAGCTTGCGTCGGATCAGGTCGGAACGCAGGTAGAACTTCATGTAGGCCTTGGTGCGGAAGGCCCGGAGCTGCTCGGCCGTGAAGGTCTCGGTCTCGAGCTGGGGGATCACGCCGCCCCCGTCGATGGTGTACTGCTTCCAGAAGTCGCCCTGCACGTAGCCACGCTCCTGGGCGATCCGGTACAGGTCTGTGGCGGGCAGCGCGGTGGCCACGCTGAAGCTCGCCCAGTCCAGGCCCAGGCCGCTGGCGAAGGAGATCATGTCCTCGACGTCGTCGGTCGTGGCGTCGTAGTAGCCGACCATGAAGTAGCCGCGCGTGTCGATGCCCTCTTCCCGACAGATGCGGAAGGCGCGCTCGGTCTGCTCCCGCGTGATCTGCTTGTTCATGATCTTCAGCACGCGGTCGGTGCCCGCCTCGACCCCCATGTGGATGCTGCGCAAACCGGCCTTCTTCAGGGCCCGCACCACGTCGCGGTCCACGGTGTCGACCCGGGCGCGGATGTTGAACTTGACCTTGAGGTTCCGGCGCTGGACCTCCTCGGAGAACTTCAACATCCGCTTCTTGCCGATGGTGAAGGTCTCGTCGAAGAAGACGATCTCCCGTACGCCGTAGTTGCGCTCCAGGAACTCCATCTCGTCCACGACCAGGCCGATCTCGCGGAAGCGCAGCTTCTCGCTGTAGACTTGGCTGCAGTAGCCGCAGTGCCAGGGGCACCCGCGGGTGGTCACCATGGTCGCGAAGGGCTTGAGCAGGGTCAGGCAGTGGTAGTCACTGACCGGCAGCAGGTCCCAGGCCGGCATGGGGTAGCGGTTGATGTCCTTGGGCACCGCGCGCGCCGGGTACTGGACGATCTCGCCGTCGGCCTGGCGCTCCATGCAGCCGGCGCAGCCCTCCAGCGAAGACCCGCTCTCGATGCGCTCGCAGATCTCCAGGAAGGTCTCCTCGCCGTCGCCGACCACGGCCACGTCGAAGCAGTCCCAGGTCATGGACTCGCGCGGGTAGATGCTCATGTGGGGGCCGCCGACCACGATGAGCGCGTTGGGCGCGGCCTGGCGCACCATCTGGGCGATCTCAATGACGGCGGGCCAGCCCAGCGTCTTGCTGGTCAGGGCGACGATCTGCGGGTCGAAGTGCCGGACCCGGTCGGCGGCCTGGGCCGGCAGCAGGTTCTCGACGTGCAGGTCGATGAGCCCGACCGGGAAGCCGTGCTGCCGGACCCAGGCGGCCAGGCCAGCCAGGGCGAGGCTGGGGAAGATCCCAAGCTTTTCCGCAGCCTTCTTGGACAGCGGCTGTTGATCCGCGGCCTCGTGGTACTTGATGAAGAGGACGCGGGTGCGCCGGGTGCCGCCGTTGGTCATGGCCTCTCCGGGGGGAGGTCGCCGCGCGGCCGAGGGGATCGGGCGGACGGGCGCTCGGACTCTACCCCGAGGCTGCTCGGCGTCGACCGGCGACCCGCGCCGGCGGCTATGGTCGCGCCGTCCGCCCCCACAGCCCACGCCCACAGCCCACGCCCGCAGCCCTCGCCCGCAGCCCTCGCCCGCACCCCTTCCTCCCGCGACCCATGCACCCCCTCCCGCCGCCCCCCACCCTCGTCGATCGCGCCGATGGCGTCGCCGCCCTCGCGAGCCGGGTGCAGTCCCTCCAGGACGCCCACCCGCCGACCGCGCCGCCGCTGCGCGTCGCCATCGACACCGAGTTCCACTCCGAGCGCCGCTTCCGTCCGGCCCTGATGCTGGTCCAACTCGGCCTGCCCGACGGCAGCAGCTACGTCATCGACCCCCTGGCCGCGCCCCTTCACGCCCTGGGGCCTGCCCTGGCCAGGGTCGAGCTGCTCGTCCACGGGGGCATGCACGACCTGGCGCTGCTGCACCGGGCCACGGGCACCTGGCCGGCGACGGTGATGGACACCCAGCGGGCCGCAGGCCTGGTGGGCGCGATCTACCCGGCTCGCCTGGAGGCCCTGCTGCGGCAGCGCGTGGGCCTGGAGTCTCCGCCGAGCCGGGCCATGTCGGACTGGTCCGTGCGCCCCCTGCGCGCCGACCAGGTGCGCTACGCCGCGGCGGATGTCCAGGACCTCTTCCCGCTCGCTGCAGAGCTCGACGCCGCCTTGCTCCAGGCGGGGCGCACCGAGTGGGCCCGCGCCGCCTGCGCCGAGCTGCTGGAGGGGGCGCGCGCGCCGGGATGGGACCCACACGCCTGGCGGGCCTGGCAGATCGCGCCGAACCTTGACGAGGCCGAGCGCCGCGTGATCCAGGCGCTGATGGACTGGCGCATGGTCGAGGGGCGGGATCGCGACCAACCCCCGCACTTCGTGCTGGGCGACGGGCTGATCCTGCAGCTTGCACGCACGCGCCCCGCCGCCCTGGAGGACCTGGGCCGGGACCGCCGGATGGCCAGCGGCCTGCGCAAGCGACACGGAGGCACCCTGCTGGCCTGCATCACGGGCGCCCTCGCCGACGCGGGGCCTCCCCCTCCTCCCGTGCCCCCTGGCGCGCCGGCCACCGCGGCGCTGCTGCGCGCCTGGGCCGAGACCGTGGCAGAGGAGGAGGGCATCGCCGCCGGGCTGGCCCTGCCCCCCGAGCTGCTCCAGGCCGTGGCGGAGGGCGGACCGAGCGCCGTTCACGGCTGGCGACAGGCGGCCCTGGGACCGGCCCTGGCCGCCTTGTGGGAGGGCCGCGTGTCCGTGACCTTGTCGGCCGGTCGCCCGCGCCGCGCGCCACCGCTTGAGCCGAGCGCCGCGCCTGGCTACGATTCCGGCGGCCAGGAGCCCACGTGAGCCTCTCCACGAGCATCCTCTGGGCCCTGGTCGTCATCGCGGCGACCTGGGACGTCTGGCAGCGCCGGATCCCCAACGCGCTGATCCTCACCGGCCTGCTCCTCGGCCTGGCCCTCAACCTCCAGATTGGAGGGTTGCCGGGGCTTCTCGGGGGCCTTGGCGCCGCCGCCCTGGCCCTGGCCCTGCTCATCGGGCCCTTCGCCATGAAGGTCATGGGGGGGGGAGACGTGAAGCTCGCCATGGTCTGCGGCGCCTTCACGGACTGGCGCACCGTCCTCCAGATCATCCTGGTGGGAACCGTGATCCACGGCGTGCTCGCCCTGGCGGTGGTGCTCGCACGGCGCGTCGCGCAGGCCAGGGGCTCGGTACTACCCGACCGCGCGCAAGTGCCGCACGCAGTCGGATTTGCAGCTTCTACCTTTATTATCACCGCCGGATATCTTCACTTCCTGTAGACCTGCGTTGTCACTGTCGGTAGTGTGCTCATGACTCGGGCGTCGCCCAGCGGTTCCCGACCTCTTCCAAGGCTCCAATTCGCAACCCGCGTCCTCCCAGGCACGCGGCCCCGAAGGCAGAGACCAGCGGCGCCCTCCGCAGTCGGCCCTCCGCCTATACTCGCGAACCACGACCCACCGTGGAGCAATCATGGCGCGCCAGCAGTCCTCCCCGCGATCCCGGAAGGCCGTGTACCTGGCCGCAGCCATCGTCGCCGCCGCCATCACCGCCGCCCTGGTGGCCCAGCTGCTCAAGGGCTACCAGCGGCAGGTCGAGCAGGCCACGGCCCGACCCACCATGGTCGAAGCCGTCGTGGCGGTGCGCGATCTGTACATGGGCATCCCGATCACGCAGGAAGACGTCGCCGTCCGAAAGCTGATGCCCGAGATGGTGCCCGGCGACGAGACCTTCCAGTCGGTCGACGAGGTCGTCGGCCGCACGCCCCGCGAGCGGGTGCTGGCCAACGAGCTGATCCGCACCGAGCGCCTCGCGCGCCGCGACGCGGGCATCGGCCTGAACGCCATCGTCACTCCCGGCAAGCGCGCCATGGCCGTAGAGGTCGACACCGAGTCGGGCGTCGCGGGCTTCCTGCAGCCCAACAACTTCGTCGACGTCATCGTGACCATCAAGCCCGATGACAACGGCATCGACGCCAAGTGGGTCACCGAGACGATCCTCCAGGGCATCAAGGTGCTGGCCGTCGACCAGAACCTCGGCAACAACGAGGAGAAGGAGAAGCAGAACCGGAGCAGCAGCGCTCGCCGGATGCGCCCCTCCGTGACCCTCGAAGTGACGCTGGAAGAGGCCGAGAAGCTGGCCCTCGCGTCGTCCAAGGGCGACCTGCACCTGGTGCTCCGCTCCGACGTGGACATCACCCAGGTGGAAGACCACGGCCCGATGGTGATCAACAACATCATCGGCCTGGCGCCCGAAGCAGAGACCAAGACCACCGCTGTGCGCCGGCTGAAGGCCGCCGTCGAGGCCCCGCCGACCACCAACGTGGAGGTCATCCAGGGCTCCGAGCGCAGCACCGTCAAGTTTGACGAACAGGGCAACAAGATCGAGGACAAGCGCGCCCATCGCTGAGCTTCCGCTCCCCCTTCCCCATGGAGATTTCCATGAAGTCCGCGTCCTGGCTGCTGTCCGCCGCCCTCGCCATCCCCCTCCTCGGCCTGTCGGGTCTCGCCCTGTCCACACCCGCACAGGCGCAGCAGGCCGCTACGCAGTGGGTCGATGTCCCGCTGGGCCAGTCCTTCATCTACCAGGAGAGCCGCGACATCCAGCGCGTCCTGGTCAGTGACAACGACATCGCCGAGCTCAAGCAGCTCACGCCGGGCCAGTTCCAGATCCGCGGCTTGGCCGTCGGGTCGACCGACCTGTGGGTGTGGTTCAAGGACGCGCCGGACAAGCCGGTCTCCTACACCCTGACGGTCCACTCGGACCTCAGCGACATGATCCGGCGGGTCGATCAGACCGTGCAGACCAGCCCGCCGCGCGTCTACCCCCTGATGGACCGCCTGGTCGTCGAGGGGCCGGTGGCCGACGTGGAGACCCTGGAGCGCGTGGCCGCGGTCGCCAGGATCTACGACCCCGAGTTCGTGAACCTGATGACCGTCTCGGGAGATCACCAGATCCAGCTCGAGGTCGTCTTCGCCGAGGTCGACCGCCGCGCCATGCGCGAGCTGGGCATCAACGCCATCTGGGGCGACAACGCCCTGGGCCTGGCCATGGAGGGGCCCGCCTCGGTGCCCTCGGCCAGCGGCCTGCGCGAGGCCGCCTCGAACCTGAACCTGGGCTCGCTGCAGGGCGCCACCACCGGCACCTTCCAGATCCTGGGCAGCTTCGGGGGTGCCGTCGACCTGACCGCCATCATGTCGGTGCTCGAGCAGTACGACGTCTCCAAGATCCTGGCCCGGCCGACGCTGGTCGCCCTGTCCGGGCAGCAGGCCGAGTTCCTGGCCGGCGGCGAGATCCCGATCCCGGTCGCCCAGCAGGGCAACAAGATCTCGGTCGAGTTCAAGGAGTACGGCGTCAAGCTGGTCTTCGTGCCGACGGTGCTCGGCGGCGACGTGGTCGACATGCGGGTCTACGTCGAGGTCAGCGACATCGACACCAGCAACTCGGTCCGCACGACCGGCATCGAGATCCCGGCCTTCCTGTCGCGCAAGTCCCAGTCGCACCTGCGCCTGCAGAGCGGCATGACCTTCGCCATGGCCGGCATGATCAACGACACCAGCCGCCAGACCACCGCGCGCGTGCCCTTGCTGGGGCAGATCCCGCTGGTCGGGACCCTGTTCCGCTACGTCAAGCACGAGCGCAGCGAGTCCGAGCTGCTCATCTTCGTCACCCCCCGCCTGGTGCGCCCCATGGCCCCCGGCGAGGTGCCGACCCTGCCAACCGCCTATGAGGACAACAACCCGAACGACCTCGAGCTCTTCTTGCTGGGCATGGACCACCACATGAGCAGCAAGGATGACGATGGCGCCGACGATGCCCAGGCCCGCAGCGGCCAGCCCCAGGGCACCGTCGGCCTGGCCCGGTAGGGAGAGGACATGCGTCGCCAGGGTGTCTCAAGAGGAGCAGCACAGGTCGTTGTCGTGGGCGTAGATGCCCGCGGCATGGGCCTGATTCGCGAGTGCCTGGGCACCGAGGCGGTCCTGCCGGCTCAGTCCACGCCCTACCATGGCGCCGTCGACGCCGTTCAGTCATCACGCCCCAACGTGGTCATCACCGGCTTTGACGGTGACTTCGAAGAGGCCGTGCGCCTGGGCCCGCTCCTGCAGACCGAGGTCCCTGGCCTGCAGCTCGTGGCCATCTCCCAGCAGACCGATCCGGAGCGCATCCGGGCCGCCATGCGGGCCGGCTACCGAGAGTACGTCGTCCTGCCCGAAGACTCCGCCCTGCTGCGCCAGGCCGTGCGCGAGTCGGACCTGGCCGCCGGCAACAGCGAGGACCAGGGTCAGCTCATCAGCGTCGTCGGCAGCAAGGGCGGCGTGGGTACGACCCTGCTGGCCTGCAACCTGGCGGCCGAGCTGTCTCCGGTCCAGCGGGTCTGCCTGGTCGACCTCGACTTCTCCATGGGGGACGTGGCGGCCTTCCTGGACCTGCAGCCCAAGAGCTCGCTGCAGGACCTGATGACCAGCGCCACCCGGCTCGACACCCGGATGCTCACGGGCTCCGTATCGGTCCACCCCTCCAAGGTCCACGTCCTGGCCCAACCCGTCGAGCTGATCAGCGACGATTCCATCTCCGGAGAGCACGTCCTCCAGGTGCTCACGGTCGTGGCCGACACCTACCAGTTCGCCGTCGCGGACTGTGGTTGTCGCATCGACGAGGCCACGCTGACCACCACGGCGGTCAGCGACCTCATCCTCCTGGTCTGCAACCCCGACGTTCCCAGCGTCAAGAACGCCTGGCGTCGCCTCCAGCTCATGGAGCGACAGGGCATCGAGAAGGGGATCGTCCGGCTCGTGGTCAACAAGTGGCGCAAGGGCACCGAGCTGTCGCTGAACGACATCGAGAAGAGCCTGGGCATCCCCGTCGCCGCCACTGTCAGCTTCGATGAGGAGATCTGCCACACCGCCATCAACGCCGGTCGTCTCCTGAGAGACGTCGACAAGAAGAGCCAGATCGTCCGAGACATCAGCGCGATGGTCAGCCTCGCCACCGAGGGTGCCATCCGTGTGGAGGCTGGCAGCAACGAGAAGAAGGGCTTCGGCTGGCTCTTCCGCTAGCCTCCAGGTCCAGCCCCGGTCCGAAACGTAGCACTCGCCCGAGGTAGCTCATGTCCTCACGCCTCATCGATCGCGTCCGTGGCGCCCAGCAGCGCTACCGCAGCCCCAGCTCCTCGGAGTCCCCCGAGTTCGAGCAGATCAAGCGGCAGCTCCACGGCGAGCTCATCGAGGCCCTGGACTTCGAACAGGTCAGCAAGACGCCGCGCGAGGAGCTGGCGCAGCGCCTGCGCAAGACCCTGACCGAGCAGGTCGAGAGCCGCCAGCTCCCGCTCAACCGGCTGGAGCGCGAGCGCCTGGTCGACGAGATCCTCGACGACATCCTGGGCCTGGGGCCGCTGGAGCCGCTGCTTCGGGACCCGGAGATCTCCGACATCCTGATCAACGGCGCCAAGACCATCTACATCGAGAAGAAGGGGCGGCTGCAGAAGACCAACGTCCGCTTCCAGGACGACAACCACCTGATGCAGATCATCGACCGGATCGTCAGCGCTGTCGGACGGCGCATCGACGAGACCAACCCGATGGTCGACGCCCGCCTGTCCGACGGCAGCCGCTTCAACGCCATCATCCCGCCCCTGGCCCTGGACGGACCGACGGTCTCCATCCGGCGCTTCGGCACGGTGCCCATCACCTCGGACGACCTCATCGCCTTCGGCTCGGTGCCGCGGCCCATCCTCGAGGTGCTCAAGGGCTGCATCAAGTCCAAGCTCAACATGGTCATCAGCGGCGGTACCGGCTCCGGCAAGACGACGCTGCTGAACGTCATGAGCTCCTTCATTCCGCCCGGCGAGCGCATCATCACCATCGAGGATGCCGCCGAGCTCCAGCTCCAGCAGCCCCACGTGGTGCGCCTGGAGACGCGGCCCTCCAACCTGGAAGGCAAGGGCGCCGTCGACGCCCGCGACCTGGTCAAGAACGCGCTGCGCATGCGGCCCGACCGCATCATCCTCGGCGAGATCCGCGGTGGTGAGGCCATCGACATGCTCCAGGCCATGAACACCGGCCATGAAGGCTCGATGGCCACGGTGCACTCCAACAGCACCCGTGACGCGCTGTCCCGCTTCGAGACCATGATCGGCATGGGCATGCCCAACCTGGCCGACAAGAACATCCGCGAGATGATCGCCCGGGCCCTCGACGTGATCATCCAGGTGGACCGCCTCGCGGACGGCTCCCGCCGCCTCCTCGCCGTGACCGAGATCCTCGGCATGGAGGGGGACATCGTCACGACACAGGACCTGTTCGTCTTCAAGCAGTCCGGAGTGGACGACGACGGGCGGGTGCGTGGCCGCTTCATGTCGACGGGAGTCCGGCCCAAGTTCACCGGCAGGCTCGCCAGCAATGGCATCCGCCTGTCCAGTGACCTCTTCCGCTTCCAGATGGACGTCTAGCGATGAACCCGCTCTTCCAGGTCGCCGTCGCCTCTATCGTCTTCATCGGCGTCTTCCTCGTCCTGAGCTTCGTCTACTGGGGCATGCAGGAGCGGAAGGAGGAGCAGCAGCGCGAGCTGTCGCGGCGACTGGGCAACCTCTCGGGGGAGCCGGGCAATACCCTGTTCCGCCAGCAGGTGCGGGACGAACTGGTAGAGGCCCTGGGCTCGCTGGGGCGCACGCTGGACGAGTACATCCAGCAGGCAAACGTCGAATACACGATCTCCGGCCTGCTGGCCCGCATGGCCGGCTTCGCCCTGGCCGGGGTGCTGCTGTTCGCCGCCGTCTTCCACAGCCTGATCGCGCTGGCCGGCCTGGGCGCGGCGGTGATCCCGTACTTCCTGCTGGTCCGCAAGGCCAACGAGCGGGCCGGCAAGATCTCCCAGCAGCTCCCGGACGCCCTGGACCTGATGGCGCGCTCGCTGCGCGCCGGTCATGGCCTCTCCGACGCCATGCGCATGTGCGCCGAGGAGATGCCGCTGCCCATGGCCATGGAGTTCGGCCGGGTCTACGAGGAGCACAACCTGGGTCGGGACCTGCGCGACTGCCTGTACAACCTGGTGCGGCGCAACCCCCAGAACTTCGACCTGCGGATCTTCGTGAGCTCGGTGCTGCTCCAGCGCGACACCGGCGGCAACATGATCGAGATCCTCCAGAGCATCAGCAAGACCATCCGGGACCGGTTCATCTTCCGGGCCAAGGTCAAGGCGCTGACGGCCGAGGCACGGTTCTCCGCCTACATCCTGGGTGGCCTGCCATTCATCGTCACGGCGGCCATCGTCGCCCTGCGGCCGGACTACCTCGATCCCCTGATTGAGGACTCGATGGGCCACGTCTTCCTGGGCATCGTGGCCATGCTGTTCTTCACGGGCATCTTCGTGATGCGAAAGGTGTCCCAGGTGGAGCTGTGAGCCATGTCTGACGCATTCTCCAGCATCCTGAAGGGTTCCAGCGTCATCTACGGGACCGCTGCGCTCGTCTTCGGCACGGTGATGCTGCTCTTCTTCGTGCTGCGACGCACCTTCCGCACCGAGCGCAAGGCGGTCGATCGCATCCAGGAGATGACCGGCTCCCAGGGCGCCGACAGCTTCCTCGAGAGCGACCGGATGCAGTCCCTCGCGTCGACGGTCAGCGGCCTGGCCGCCCCCGCGGCCGAAGACGACCGCAACGTGCTCCGCCGCGAGCTGGTGCAGGCCGGCTGGCGCGCGTCCAACAACCTGGAGCTCTTCAGCGCGGCACGCGTGCTGCTCGCCTTCGCACTGCCCATGCTGGCGGCGCTCATCATCCAGCCGAGCAAGCTCGTGGCCATCCTGGGCGTGGTGCTGGTGGGCGCGAGCGCGGGCTACTACATCCCCGGCCTGGTGCTCAGCAGCCGGGTGACCGAGCGCCAGAAGATCCTGCTCAAGCCTTTCCCCGACGCGCTCGACCTGCTGGTCAGCAGCGTCGAGGCGGGACTGGGTCTGGACGCCGCCTTCAAGCGGGTGGCCGAGGAGATGGAGAACGCCGCCCCCGAGCTGGCTCACGAGCTACAGCAGGTCAACCACGAGGTGGCGGCCGGCGTGCCCCGCATCGACGCCCTGCGCCACCTCGACCAGCGCACCGGCCTGGACGATGTCTCGGCCCTCTGCAACGTGCTCACCCAGGCCGACCGCTTCGGTACCTCGGTGGCCCGGGCCCTACGGGTGCACTCTGACATGGTCCGCACCAAGCGCATGCTCGCCGCCGAAGAGCAGGCAGCCAAGGTCTCCCCCAAGCTGACCGTCGCGATGATCCTCTTCATCCTGCCCTGCCTGATCATCATCCTCATCGGTCCGGCGGTCATCAACGTGGTCCGCATCCTGCTGCCGGCCATGGCGGGGGCCCGATGAGTCCGCTGCTGCTGGGCATGGTCCTGTCCCTGGGCACCGCTTGCGCGGGGCACCGGCAGGCCATTCCGCCCGAGCCCGCTTGGGAGCTGGCGGGGGGCAAGGAGCGGGCGCGGGTCGACATGGCCGACGCGCTGGCCAAGGGCGGCAGCCCCGAGGCAGCCCTGGCCATGGTGAGCCAGATCCGGGGCGAGGGCGTCAAGGACTCGCGGCTGGACCTGATCCAGGCCCGGGCCTTGCGCGGCATCGGCCTCACCGACGACGCAGAGAGCCTGCTGCGCGACGTGCTCAAGAAGCACCCGCGCCAGGCCGGCGCCTGGGATCAGCTGGGCATCCTCTGCATGGACACGAAGCGCCTGGAAGAAGCCCAGACGCTGCTGGCTCGGGCTCACCAGCTCTCGCCCACCGACGCGCTCATCCTCAACAACCTGGGCTTCGCGCAGCTCACCGGCGGCCACCCCGAGGACGCGGTGCAGACGCTGCACGCGGCCCTGCGTCTGGACGGCGCCGACCGCCAGATCCGCAACAACCTAGGTTTTGCCCTGGTGGCAGCGGGCCAGGACGATGAGGCCCTGCGCGTCTTCCGCGCCGGCCTGCCCGAGGCCGACGCCCGCTACAACCTGGCCCTGGGCCTGGAGCTGCGGGGCGACGACCAGGCCGCCATCGACCAGTACGCCAAGGTGCTGGCGCGCTTCCCCAGCCACCAGCCCTCCATCGACGGGCTCCGACGCCTGCGCCCCGGCGAGCTCCATCGCCTCGCGCCCCCCACCCTCGACTCCGACCAGGAGGCCCCGTGATGCGCACCTCTCTCCTCCTCGCCCTGTCCGCCCTGGTCCTGGGCGGCTGCGCCCACCGACCGACGCTCCAGGACCGCCACGCCGAGTGCTTCAACCAGTCCCTGGCCATCCAGGCCGACCTGGGTCGGCCCACCGTGGCCAACGCGGCCTACTCGCTCACCGGCTTCGAAGGCCTGGAGCTGCGGCAGCGGGTGACCGAGAAGTCGACCGACGCCGAGTCCGGTGAGGCCGAGGCCGTCAAGTCCATCGGCGTGAACTAGCGTCCGTTCCTGGGGAAGGCTCTGATGCGGCTTCCCCGGGGGAGCGCCCTCACCCTGATCAGCGTCGCCACGGGCGTCGTGGCGGCGGTCGCGGTCGGGACTGCGTGGTTCCCGCTGGTGCGGGAGCGCGAGATGCGGGCCCTCGACGACCAGGCGCGCCAGCTGGAGCTGGTCGCCGCGCTGATCGTCGATCGCATCCTGAGCCCGACGCCCGACAGCCCGCAGCCCCTGCTCGACGAGGCCTCGCGCAGCGCCGAGCCACCCGATCCCGAGCGCATCGCGCTGCTCCGGGCGGCCGTCGAGCCCTCCCTGACCCGCATCGCCATCCTGGCCAACGTCGACCGCATGCTGCTGGTCGACACGCGGGGCCGCCTGCTGGGCGCCGAGCCGGCGCGGGCCGCCTCGCTATACGGCGACGTCAGCGCCGACCCGGCCCTGTCCGCATGTGACCTGGCCCGGGTGGTCGACGACCGTCGCCGGGTCCGCGCGGACTTCCGCGACCCCGATCGAGGTCGGCGCCAGGCCATCTGCATGCCGCTGCGCACCGACGACAACGGCGTGCTGGGCGTGCTGGTCGTGGTGGGGGACAGCGACACGGTGCTGCGGCGCAGCCGCCAGCGCGGCCGGGACGCGCTGTTGCTGGTGAGCGTGGCCAGCGTCGCCGCCCTGGTGGCCGTGACGGGCATCCGTCGCCTGCTGGCCCCCCTCACCGAGGTGGCCCGCGCCGCTGGGCGCATCGCGGCAGGAGAGCGCGGCGTGCGCGTCGGCGTCCGGGGCTCCGACGAGATGCAGCAGCTCGCCGTCGCCATGAACGCCCTGGCCAGCGGCGTCGAGAACCGCGAGGACGAGATCGGCAGCCGCATGCAGGTGGTGCAGCAGCTCTCCCGCATGGTGGCCCACGAGGTCCGCAACCCGCTGCAGAGCTTGTCCCTGCTCGTGACCCTGGCCCGGACCGAGCCCGATCCGAGCTCGCGGGACAAGCAGCTCCAGCTCATCGAGGACGAGATCCACGTGCTGGCCGGCGTGGTCCAGCGCTTCCTCAGCCAGTCGGGACCCCTGCACGTGGCCCGCAGCCAGACAGACCTGGTCGACATCCTGGAGCGGGCGGCGGCCATCGCCTACCCCAAGGCGGCCGCCCAGAACGTGCGCCTGCGCCTGCAGGCCCCCGGTCGCGTGCCCGTCATGGCCGACGGCTCGCTGGTCCGGCGCGCCGTGGAGAACCTGATGCTCAACGCCATCGAGGCGGCAGGAGGCAAGGATCGGCCCGGGCAGGTGACGGTCAGCCTGGTGCCGCGGGAGGGCGAGGTGCTGGTCGTGGTGGACGACAGCGGCCCGGGTGTGCGCATGGAGGACCGCGAGCGGATCTTCGAGGCCGACGTGTCCACCAAGCCCGGGGGTACCGGGCTGGGGCTCGCCTTGGTACGTCAGGTGTTCACGGCCCACGACGGGAGCATCCGCTGCGAGGAGTCGCCCCTTGGAGGGGCCCGCTTCATCGCCTCGCTGCCGCAGCCGGCCTAGACTCCTGCCCGGCCCCGCCTGAGGTGCACCATGAACGACGCGCCGCTCCACGTCCTGGTCGTCGACGACAACAAGACCGCGGCCGAGGCGGTCGCGACCCTGCTGCGGCGGGAGCAGCACCAGGTCGAGGTCTGCTACGACGGCCAGGCAGCCATCGATCACCTGCAGCAGGCGCACTTCGACCTGGTCCTGACCGATCTGCGTATGGAGCCGGTGAGCGGCCTGGAGGTGGTGCGGGCGGCCCGCGCCGTGGACCCGCCCGTGGACGTCATGGTCTTCACGGCCTTCGGATCGGTCGAGGTGGCGGTCGAAGCCATGCGCCTGGGAGCCAGTGACTTCCTCACCAAGCCCGTGGCAGCCGAGCAGATCCTGCGGCGGGTGCGCGAGCTGCGCCCGGCGACCCTGCCCTCGGAGACCGTCATCGGCTCCAGCGAGGCCACCCGACGCCTGGTGGCCGAGGCCTCGACCGTGGCTCGCGTGCGCAGCACCGCCCTCATCTCGGGCGAGCCCGGCTCGGGGCGTCGCCACCTGGCCCGCTGGCTGCACGACCAGGGGCTGGACCGGGCGCTGGAGCTGGTCACGGCCCGGCCAGGCATGCCCGTGGACGAGCAGCGCCTGATCGAGGCCGGCACGCTGCTGGTGCCCAACGTCGACGCCTGGAGCCCCGAGGCCCAGGCCTCGCTGCTGCGCCTGCTGGAGGGGCTGGAGGCCGGTCGCCCGCCGCGAGTCATCGCCACGGCGAGCTCGGGGGTGGACGTCAAGGCCGCCCGGGGCGAGATCCCCCCCGAGCTGTACTTCCGCCTGGCCGTCCTGGTCCTGCGGATCCCGCCCCTGCGCGAGCGCCCGGGAGACCTGGGGCCCCTGCTGGCCCACTTCCTGGCCCAGACCTCGCGCGCCTACGGAAAGCCGCTCCGGCAGCCCACCGCGGCCCAGCTCGCCCACCTGTCGGCCCATGGCTGGCCGGGCAACGTCCGCGAGGTGGCCAACCTCGCCGAGCGCGCCATCGTCCTGGGCCCCGAGGCCTTCGACATGGAGATCAAGCCGGCGGCCGGCCCCGGCACCTCCCTGCCTGAGCTGGCGGAGGGCTTCAACCTCCCGGATCACCTGGAGCAGATCGAGCGCACCCTGCTCGTCCGGGCCATCGAACAGACCCGCGGGGACCGCCCGGCCATGAGCCGCCTGCTCGGCCTGGAACGCAACACCCTGCGCTACAAGCTCAACAAGTACGATCTGCTGGATCGTACCTGAGCGCCCCCGACCCGGACCCGGGGGCCTTCGCCCCGGACGTGGCGCGACGCGGCCTGCGACGCGGCCTGTGGACCATCGCCGCCCTGGTCGGCGTCATCGGCCTGGGTCTGCTGGCCCTCGCCCAGACCGACGTCGGCGCCCAGAACCTGGCCGAGCTTTGGCAGCACGCGCACCCGCCGCTGCTCGTGGCCGCCTTCGTCGTCATGACCCTGGCCTTCTTCTTCATGGCCCTGCGGTGGCGGGCCCTGATGCCGACCGGGCACCACCCGCCGGCCCTGGGCCTGATGGCCATCATCTGCGCCGGCCTCCTCCTCAACTACGCCCTGCCCGGTCCCATGGGAGAGCTCGGCGCCGCCTGGTTCGCTTCGCGTCGCTACAAGGTGCCCCTCGCCAGCTCCCTGGCCTCGGGCGTCGCCGCCCGCATGGTGGGCCTGGCTACCGCCGCCCTGACCGCCGCGATGGTCTGGGCCCTGGCGGACCTGCCCGTGCCTCCGGCCTACCACCGCCTGGTCGGCACCGCGGTCATCGTCATCGGCATGGGCGGGGCGTTGCTCGCCCTGCTCACCGCGCGGCCGGAGCCCTACAAGCGGTTGGCCGACGCGATCCTGGGGCCGCTGTCCGCTCGCCCCGGCCCCTGGGGAGTCCGGGCCCGACAGCTTCACGACGCGCTGGGGCGGACCGCCGACGGCCTCGCCGATGTCGCTCGCGCGCGGCCGGGCGCCTGGCTGCGGGCCATCGGCTGGTCCGCCGCCTCCCACCTGTCCGTCGTGAGCGGGGTCTGGCTGGCCGTGACCAGCTTCGAGGGCCACGCCCAGCTGGCCGGCCTCCTGTTCACCTACGCCACGACCACCGCCGGCGCGGTCGCCCTCTTCGCCCTTCCCGGCTCGCAGCTCGGCTGGGACGCCATGTTCCTGAGCCTGCTCCACTCCAGCGCCGGGCTGCCCCTGTCCACCGCCAGCGCCGTCACCCTGACCGTCCGGGTCCACCACCTGCTGGTCATGGGGCTGGGCGCGGTGGCCCTGACCTGGCTCCTTCAGCGCGGTGGGGATGACGCGGGAGATGACGCGGGAGATGACGCGGGAGACGACACGATCAAAGCCGACACCGACGCGGGCGATTAGGGAGCAGGGGTCGAGGTCGGGCTCCTGCCCACCTCGACGACCCGACCGAAGGAGCCCTCATGAAGTACGCCCTCCTCACCCTGCTCCTGGCAGCAGGCTGCGGTGGCAAGAAGGCACCGCCCCCCGCGGCCGCCTCCCCTGCACCCGCGCCGGCCCCCGTCGCCGCCCCCGCCGCGGCCCCCGAGCCCGAGCCCGAGGCCGTCCCCGCGCCCCCCGCCTCCAACATCGACCTCACCGTCACCGTCCGCTTCGCCGACGGCAGCAGCAAGGCCGGCCACGTCAAGCGCGTCGAGCGCAGCGACGACTTCTACGGCGAGGACACCTGGACCGACTCCGGCCACAAGCTCGTCATCGAGGGCGAAGCCGGCACCGTCGCCAAGGACCTGCCCTGGACCCAGGTCAAGAGCGTGGCCGTCGCCCCCGGCCGCGTGCCGGCCGACGTGAGCTGCACCTACAACACCGAGTACACCCCCTGGATGTACGACTGCACCCTGACCACCACCGGCAAGGTCGTGGACAAGGACGGCAAGACCTGGACGGTGGCCAACCGCAACAAGTGGCGCTTCACCTTCGACGACGACAGCACCGTCGAGTTCTGGCTCTACAAGTTCGCGGCCCGCCAGCAGGACGACAGCGTCGTCGACCTGGACACGACCAACCCCGAGAACCTGGACCTGTACGCCAAGCTCCAGGAAGACCTCCGGCAGGCCGTAAAGAGCAACAGCTTCGTGACCTCCATCCAGCTCCAGTAGGCAGCAGCTCCAGTAGGCAGCAGGGCCGCCACCCGCCGGGGTGGGGCCCGCGCCCTCAGAGCGTGTCGGACATCCCAGCGGCGCCGAATTTCACGGTGCGCCGAACGTCACAGTGCGCCGAACGTCACAGTGCGCCGAATTTCACAGCGCGCCGGACAGGCGGATGGCCAGCGCATCGGCGAAGAGCTCCATGACGCCCACCTGCTCCCGATCGAAGCCCCTGGGGAGCACCGGGTTGAGCAGCTCCAGGCAGCCGTAGACCCGGCCCTCGTAGGCCACCGGTACGCAGATGACGGCGTGGGTCGTGAAGCCCGTCACCTGGTCGAAGTCCGAGCAGAAGCGCGGGTCGCTGCGGGTGTCGGTGACGAGCAGGCTGGCCACCCGGGCCACCGAGAAGCCGGCGATGCCCATGCCACCCGGCATGACCGCGCCCTGCACCCCCGCCGAGCGCGGGCCGAAGGCGTGCAGGAAGCGGAGCTGACCGTCCGCTTCGCGCTCCAGGGCGGCGCCGGCCTCGGAGGGGACCATGGCCTGCGCGCCGTCGAGGGCCTCGTGCCAGGCCATGAGATCCGAGGGCGAGCTGCGGACCCGATCCAGGCGGGCCACGACCCGCACGGCCGCCGCGCTGCGCTCGGAGCTGATCTCGGAGTTGATCTCGGAGCTGATCTCGGAGCTGATCTCGGAGCTGATCTCGGAGCTCGTCTCGGCGTTGGTCTCAGAGCGGGTCACGGCGCCGGTCTCGGCCGCATGGGCCAGGGCAGGCGCCGCCAGCTCGGCCGGCAGGACCGGCTGCCCGCCAGTGCGCTCGTCCCGGAACCGCGTCGGAGCAAAGCGTCCCACGACCGGCACCTCGGCGCTGGGCGCCTCTTCCAGGTCGTCGCCATCGGTGAGCGCCCAGGCCGCCGCCGCCTCGCGGGTGGCCTGGTCGGCGGCCCGGCGCGCCGCTTGGGGATCGAGGGCCGGCGCCGCCTGGACCGCGGGGTTCACCACGTAGCCCCGGCCATTGCGCACGTTGCGCGCCAGGACGCGGCCGTTGGGCAGGACCTCACAGGCCAGCCGCTCCAGCTCGCCGAACAGGCCCAGGGCCGTCAGGCCATCCCCCAGGGCCGATAGCCAGTTGCCCGCCTCGACCGTCACCGGCCGGCCATCGCTGCTGCTCACCTCGAAGAGCGGCACGGCTCCTCCCTTCCCAACAAGACGGGAGAGCCGAATAACTCCCGCGCCGGGCAGCCGCCGCGCAGCGGTTATGCGGCGGGGCATGTCGGCTCGTCTCGTCGTCCGTTTCCGCCGCTGGGTCGTGGCCGCCATCGCGGTCGGCGCCCTGCTCTTCGTCGCCGGCAGCATCTGGGCCGGCTTCGACCAGGTCCAGGCCGCCCTGGCCCGCTTCGCCTGGCCCTGGCTGCTGCCCATCCTGGGCCTGACCCTGGTCAACTACGGCCTGCGCTTCCTGAAGTGGCACTACCTGCTGGGGCGCCTGGGGGTGCGGATGCCCCTGGGCGAGGACCTGTGGAACTTCGCCGCGGGCCTGGCCATGGTCATCTCGCCCGGAAAGGCCGGTGAGCTGCTCAAGCCCTACGTGGTCCGCGAGCGCCTGGGGACCCCCATGGCCCGGACCATCCCCGCCCTGGTCACCGAGCGGCTGACCGACGGCATCGCCATGCTGATCCTGGCCAGCCTGGGCGTCACCACCTACGCCGGCGACAAGGTCCACTACCTGACCATCCCCGCGGCCATCATCGCCGCGGGCATCGCGGTCCTGGCCAGCAAGCGCATGTCCATGGCGATCCTGGGCGCCTGCGAGGGCCTGCCGCTGGTCGGCCGCTTCGTACACAAGCTGGAGGAGATGTACCTGGCCATGCGGACCTGCCTGGCGCCGGCCCCCCTGGTCTTGACGCTGGCCCTGAGCATGGTCGCCTGGGGCGCCGAGTGCGTGGGCTTCTGGCTGGTCTTCCACGGCCTGGGCATCGACGCGTCCCTGGACGCCAGCATCTTCATCTACGCCTTCGCCACGGTGGCCGGCGGCGCGATGCCCGGCGGCCTGGGCGTCGCGGACGGGGCCCTGGCCGGCGGCGCGGTCGCCCTGGTGCCCGGCCTGGACCACGCCTCGGCCGTCGCCGCCGCCATGATCATCCGGGTCGCGACCCTGTGGTTCGGCGTGCTCCTGGGGGCCGGGGCCCTGTTCAAGCTCTCCTCCATGCTGGGCGGCAAGCTGGACCTGGACCAGGCCCGGGCCGCAAGCGAGGAGCCGGGCGAAGGAGCGGGGACCGGGACCTGAGCCGGCTCAGACCGGCTCGCCCTGAAAGACCTCTGCCTGAAAGACCTCTGCCTGAAAGACCTCTGCCTGAAAGACCATGCCGGCGCGGCGCAGGCGCTCCAGGTAGGGCTGCCCTAGGGCGACGGCCGGGGTGAGCACGCCGCCCTCACCTTCGGGCAGCTCGCCCGGATCGCCGGCCAGGCACAGCGCCGCCTCGCAGAGCATGCGCACCGTGCAGCGGTTGCCCGGGTCGCCCTGGCCCTCGATGTGCCCACGGGCACGCTGCCCATCGGCTGCCTCGCCCACCAGGTCGACGCGGAAGAAGCCGCGGTCCATGGCCGCCTCCGTGGGCCCCTCACCCGGTGCCGGCGCCACGCGACGAACCAGGCTGCGCGCCCAGGCCTGGGTCCCCAGGCTCATGGTTGCGCCCAGGCCCGCCGTGATCGCGGTCGCCCGGGCCCGCCCCCGCAGGCCGCGGCCGGTCCACAGGGTCTCCTGCCAGCTGAAGTCCGGCCCGTAGCCGTGGCCGCGCGCCGCCAGCAGGGCCGCGCTGCGCCGCACGACGCGGCTGTTGACGGGCGCCATGATGAAGGGCGCCGTCCAGCCCCCCAGGTCCGGGTCGAAGCGAGGGGCCGCCGGGTCCCGGCTGTCCGCCCCGCCGCGGGCCGGCCGCGCGTCGGCCGGGTTGAGCAGGACGGGGTCGGTCAGAGCGCGCAGATCGCCGCCCTCCAGCATGCCCAGCGCGCTGGCGACGGTGCCGCCGTTGATGCCCCCCCGCATGCGGAAGACGGCCCGCACCGCCCCCGTCGGCTGGTCCCACCGCGACCGGATGAAGCGGCTGAGCAGGAAGGCGCCCAGGTCCGAGGGCACCGAGTCGAAGCCACAGAAGGGCACGATGCGCGCGCCGCTGGCCCGGGCCTGGTCGTGGTGCGCGTCGATCATGCGCCGCACCCAGGGCGTCTCCCCGGTGATGTCGGTGTAGTGCGTGCCGTGCCGGGCACAGGCGGCCAACACACCGCTACCGTGCTGGGCGAAGGGGCCGACCGTAGTCAGCAGGACCCGCGTCCGGGCCGCGAGCCGGTCCAGCGCCGGCAGCTCGGCCGTGTCCACCACGACCAGCTCCCGCTCGGCGTGGTCCGGGCCCATGCCCGCCCGGATCTGCGCCAGCCGCGCGCCGTCCCGCCCGGCCAGGGCCCACCGCAGCTCCGGCGGGGCGTGGGCCGCGAGGTAGGCCGCCGCCTGGCGCCCGGTGAAGCCCGTCGCGCCCAGCACCACCAGGTCGAGCTCGCGCCGGTCGGCGGGCGCGCCGCTCATGCGCAGAGTCCAGCCTGGCGGGCCAGCTCGTCACGAAAGCGCGGGTGGGCGATCTGGATGAGGGCCTCGGCCCGGGCCGGCAGGCTGCGCCCCCACAGCTCGGCCACGCCGTACTCCGTGACCACCGTGTGCACATCGGCCCGCGAGGTCACGACGCCGGCGCCCTGTGCCAGGGTGGCGACGATGCGAGAGCGGGTCCCCCCCTGGGCGGTGGAGGGGATGGCGATCACGGGCCGGCCCCCCTTGGAGCGGTGCGCCGCCCGCATGAAGTCCACCTGGCCGCCGACCCCCGAGTAGATGCGGCCCCCGATGGAGTCGCTGTTGATCTGGCCCGTCAGGTCCACCGAGATGGCCGAGTTGATGGCGATCAGCCGGTCGTTCTCGCTGGCCACGACGATGTCGTTGGTGTGGTCGCAGGGATGCGCCTCGACCACGGGGTTCTCGTGCAGCCAGCGGTACAGCTCCCGCGTCCCCAGGGCGAAGGTCGTCACGACCTTGCGGCGGTGCCGGGTCTTGAAGCGCCCGGTGACGGTGCCGGCCTCGACGGCCCGCATCACCCCGTCGGAGATCATCTCCGAGTGGATGCCCAGGTCGTCCCGGCCCTCGAGCAGGGAGATCACCGCGTCGGGGATGGCGCCGATGCCGAGCTGCAGCGTCGCGCCCTCGGGCACCAGGGGGACCAGGTAGCGGGCGATGGCCGTCTCGACCTCGCCGATGGAGGGCGGGGGCAGCTCGGGCAAGGGCTCCTCGGCCTCGATCACCCGATGCACCTGGGAGATGTGCAGGAAGGAGTTGCCCAGGACCCGCGGCATCTGGGGGTTGACCTGGACGATGACCTGGCGGGCTGCTTCGGCGGCAGCCAGGGAGGCCATGACCTCGACGCCCAGCGAGAAGAAGCCGTGCCGATCCGGGGGCGAGGTCATGAGCAGGGCCGCGTCCAGCGGCGGCCGGCTGGCTCGGATCAGCTTGGGGATCTCCGAGAGGTGGCAGGGCACGTAGCGGGCCCGCCCCTCCTGCACAGCCACGCGGTCCGCGGGGCCCACGAACCAGGAGAGGTGCCGGATCAGGCCCCGGGTCTTGGCCTCGGCGAAGGGGTCCTCCCCCAGGAGCAGGACGTGGCCCACGGTCAGGCCGGGGACCTGGGCCGCCCGCTCTGCGAGGGCGCGGGCCAAGACCCGCGGCGTGGCGGCGTTCCCGCCCATGTAGACCACGTCGCCCGGCTTCAGGCCGGACACGGCCTCCTCTGCCGTGCACAGCTTGCTGCGGTACGCGTCCAACCAGCCCATGGGGACCTCCAAGGTGGGGACCTCCAGGTAGCCGATCGCCCCGACGCGGGGCACCCCGACGCGGGGCACTCCGACGCGGGGCACCCGGCGCGCACCCCAGCGCGCAGGCGATCAGGGGACCAAGCCCGGCGGCCCGCCCCCACAGGTCGCCAGGGCGCTCAGCGCTGCCGGCGCCGCAGGCCGACCAGGCCCAGCAGCAGCGACAAGCCGGCCAGCAGACCGGCCCGCCCGGGGCCCGCGCCCGGCACCGTGGCACAACCCGCGCAGCCGCCCAGCACCTGGCCCGGGTTCAGGCCGACCCCGGTATCCAGGCCGCCGTCCAGGCCGCCGTCCAAGCCGCCGTCCCCGGTGATCTCCGTGTCGCCGCCGCCGTCCCCGGTGATCCCGGTGTCGCCACCGGTGTCCCCGCCACCCGGCTCGTCGTCGCTCGGATCCAGCGGGTCGGTGCCGCGGTCGACCTCCACCCCGTCCCCCACGCCGCCGCCGTCGGTGTCCACCACCAGCGGGTCGGTGCCCGTGTGGTCCACCTCGGTGCCGTCGTCGAGCCCATCACCGTCGGTGTCGGCGACCAGCGGATCGGTGCCCAGGTCGACCTCGCGGCCGTCGGTCAGGCCGTCGTCGTCAGTGTCGGGGTCGACCGGATCGGTGCCATGGGTCAGCACCTCCTCGCCGTCCGTCAGCCCGTCCCCGTCGGTGTCCACGACCAGCGGATCGGTGCCATGGGTCAGCACCTCCTCGCCGTCCGTCAGCCCGTCGCCGTCGGTGTCCGCCACGTGCGGATCCGTGCCCAGCACCGCCTCCTCGCGGTCCGTCAGGCCGTCGCCGTCGCTGTCCGTGGTGTCCAGGATGTCGTCGCTGGGGTCGAGGGGATCGGTGCCGTCGATGAGGACCTCGACGCCGTCCGCCGTGCCGCCGTCGTCGGTGTCGCGGTCGAGGGGATCGGTGCTGTAGGTCAGGACCTCCTCGCCATCACTCAGGCCGTCGCCGTCCGTGTCGTCCAGCATCGGGTCGGTGCCATAGGTCAGGACCTCCTCGCCGTCGGTCAGGCCGTCCCCGTCGCTGTCGACCCCTAGGGGATCCGTGCCGCGATCGACCTCGTCCCCGTCGAGCAGGCCGTCGCCATCGGTGTCCTCGAGCAGCGGGTCCGTGCCATGGGTGAAGACCTCCTCCCCGTCGAGCAGGCCGTCGCCGTCGGTGTCAGCCACGAGCGGGTCGGTGCCATAGGTGAGCACCTCCTCTCCGTCGGTCAGGCCGTCGCTGTCGGTGTCGGGGTCGGTCGGGTCCGTGCCCAGGCCCAGCTCGGTCTCGTCGTCCAGCCCGTCGCCGTCCGTGTCGACGCCGGCGTCCACGCCGTCGCAGTTCTGGTCGATGCCGTCGGCGGGGATCTCGGTGGCACCGGGGTGGATCGTGGCGTCGGTGTCGTCGCAGTCATCGCCGCCATGGGCCGCGCTGTCGTGGCCGTCGCCGTCCGCGTCGTAGTCGTCATTGCCGGCGCAGTCGCTGTCGATGCCGTCGTACCAGGTGTCCGTCGCCCCGGGGTGGATGCTGGCGTCGGAGTCGTCGCAGTCGTCGCCGCCGTAGGCCTCGCTGGCGTGCCCGTCGCCGTCCGCGTCGTAGTCGTCGTTGCCGGCACAGTCGCTGTCGACGCCGTCGTACCAGGTGTCCGTCGCCCCGGGGTGGACGCTGGCGTCAGTGTCGTCGCAGTCGTCGCCGCCGTAGGCCGCGCTGTCGTGGCCGTCGCGGTCCGCGTCGTAGTCGTCGTCGCCCGCGCAGTCGCTGTCGACGCCGTCGTACCAGGTGTCCGTGGCCCCGGGGTGGACGCTGCCGTCAGCGTCGTTGCAGTCATCGGCGTTGTCGGCGTAGCCGGCGAAGCTGTCGCTCGAGGTGATGGTCGCGCCCGCCGGGTCGCCGTAGCCGTCGCCATCGCTGTCCGCGTACAGGGTCCGGACGTGGCCCGACTCGCAGACGAAGCGGAAGGCCGACTCGCAGGGCTCGTCGTTCCAGGAGCCGTCGGTGTACCGGTTCTGCTGCATGCAGTCTTCGGCACCACCCGCGTCGTTGGGCTCGCCCGAGTGCCAGTTGGTATAGGTCAGGTCGCTGCCGTCGACCCAGGTCCAGGTGCCTTCCACGGCGCGATCGTTGCCGCCCATCCACCACTTCTCGGTCGACCGGGCGTCGCATCGGGCGTCCACCCAGGCGTCCTCGGTCCCATCCGAGATGGTGGCCAGGTTGTAGCCGTAGCCCTCGCAGAAGCTCTGGGCGTCGGCCCAGGCCACCCCAGCCTCGCAGAACATGTAGGCGTGGCCGCCGGTCTCCTCCACGTCGCAGGGACAGACGCCCCCGTCGTCGATGGCGCCCGAGCAGTCGTTGTCCGCGCCGTCGCAGGTCTCGCTGCCACCGGGGTGCGAGCTCGCGTCGCCGTCGTCACAGTCCGTGGCGTCGGCCACGTAGCCGGTGGGCGGCGTGCTGCCGGCGGCCTCAATCGGGGACGAGGGGTCGCCGTAGCCGTCCGAGTCGCTGTCGGCGTAGAAGGTGGAGGCGTGCGCGGAGGCGACGAACAGGAACAGGTACATCGGGACCCCTCGGAGAGCCGGACGGCGTGAGCGAGGCGAGCCACCGCCTCGGCACCGCAGGATAGCCTGCCCTCCGCCCCCCGCGACGAAAAGCCACCCTCCCCTCGCCCCTCGCCCCTCGCCCTCGCCCCTCGCCCTCGCCCCTCGCCCTCGCCCCTCCCTCCCCTGCCTCCCCTCCCCTGTGGAGCCCGCGCTGCTTGATCTGCTCGCCCTCTCCGAGGCCGACCTGGCGCTGCACCTCGCCGCCCAGGGACAGCCAGCCTTTCGGGCCCGCCAGCTCCGCGAGTGGATCTACACCCGCGGCCAGGGCGATCCCGCGGCCATGAGCAACCTGCCGGCGGGCCTGCGGCAGCGCCTGGCCCAGGCCGATACGGTGGGCACCCTGGCCGTCGTCACCGAGCAGCACAGCCGCGATGGCACCCACAAGCGCCTGTACCGCCTGCCCGACGGCCCGCTGGTCGAGGCGGTGCTCATGCCCTACGCCGATGGCCGGCGCACCGCCTGCATCTCGTCTCAGGCCGGCTGCGCCATGGGCTGCGTCTTCTGTGCGACCGGCCAGATGGGCTTCCAGCGCCACCTCACGGCCACCGAGATCTTCGAGCAGGCCTGGCGTTACCACGCCGAGCTGGTGCAGGTGGGCGAGCGCCTGAGCAACGTCGTCATGATGGGCATGGGGGAGCCCTTCCACAATTACGATGGCGCCATCACCGCCGTCCGCCGCCTGATCGACGACCTGGGCATCGGCCAGCGGCACATCACCATCAGCACCGTGGGCCTGGCGCCGGCCATCCGCCGCTTCGCCACCGAGGGCCTGCAGGTGACCCTGGCGATCAGCCTGCACGCCGCCACCGACGAGCAGCGCAGCGCCCTGCTGCCCGTCAACCGCCGCTGGCCCCTGGACGAGCTGCTGGCCGCCTGCCGCGACTACCAGGCGGTCACCGGCCGCCGGATCAGCTTCGAGTGGGCGCTCATCGCCGGCGGCAACGACAGCGCGGCCGAGGCCCACCGCCTGGGCCGGCTGCTGCGGGGCTTGTCCTGCCACGTCAACCTGATCCCCCTGAACCCCACGGCCCGCTTCGACGGCGCCCCCACCGCGGATGCCGACGCCCGCACCTTCGTCCAGGTGCTGGCCGAGCACGGGGTCCCTGCCACCGTGCGGGTCCGCCGGGGCATCGACATCGACGCCGGCTGCGGGCAGCTTCGCGACCGGGTCCTGGCCGACCAGGACGCAGAGCCGACATCGAGCGACTGAAACAAGACACAAGCAGGCAGACCAAGGGGGCCCCGCCGCTCGCCGCGCCGCTACGCGGGGCTACCCTGGAAGGTGCCCAGCGGGCGGTCCTCTCATGTCGGCCCACTACTCCGTCATCATCTCGCTCAAGACCGACCGGGGCCTGGTGGTCGGCCACGGGCTCGATGTGCGGGAGGATCGCGTGGTCTTCACGGTGCCCACGCGCCTGGTCACGGGGCAGGAGCTGGAGTTCCGGCTGGAGCTGCGCGGGGCCAACGACACCGTGCTCGGCTGGCTGCGCGTCGGGCCCCGGGGCCTGGACCGCAGCAGCCGGGAGGAGCTGACCGAGGGCCAGATCACGCGCATCTCGCCCGATGACCAGGCCACCTACGCGCGCTGGGTCAAGGACATCGCGGTCGGCCGGGTGGCCAGCCACCTGCGAGAGGACCGCCTGGGCCGCGACGGCTTCACCGCCATGCACGGCGCCACCCAGGGCGAGACCGACCACGCCCTGAACCAGATCGAGGCCCGCAAGGAGCGCTTCGCCCACATCCGAGGGGCGCCCGCGCCCGAGACCGAGGGCATCTTCGTAAAGGACCTGTTCCAGCAGGCCCCGGCCGCCCCGCCCGCGGCCCGAGCGCCCTCGGCCCCACCGCCCGTCGCCCCTCCGCCCGCGGCCCCTCCGGCGCCCCCAACCCCCGTCGCCAGCCGGCCCGCGGCACCCGCACCCGCACACGCACCGACACTGCCACCGGCACCGGCACGTCGCCCCGCCCTCCCCCAACAGCCGCCGCCGCCCGCGGTGACCCTCACCTCGGCTCCCCCACCCCAGGTCGCCCTGCTGCCCACCGCCGGCGGCGAGCTGCTCATGGTCGCCTGGCTGGCGCCAGATGCGCACACGGCCAGCCGGGCCCGCGGCCTGGACGAGGGCTGGCTGCTCCTGCCTTCGGCTTCCTGTGCCACCTGGCCCGAGCGACCGCGGATCCACCTGTCCACCTGGCAAGGCCTGGACCTGGAGTGCAGCGCGCGCCGGGTCGGCCGCGACGGGGACCAGGTCCGATACCGACTGGACCTCGACTCCGCGGCCCTGGCCCGGCTCAGTCGCGGCATCTGAGCCGCAGCACAGCCGCAGCTCTGGGCGCTCGGGGCGGCCGGGACAGCCCCGCAGCCGCCCGATCGCGAGACGCGCAGCGCGCAACGCGGTACCGTCCGCCGGCAACGCCCCCACCCCGCGCTGACCAGCCTCGCTGTTTTCGGCCGCAGGAGCCCACGTGTCGACTGAGCCCGTCGCCGCTTCGCCCGTGCCCCACACCGCCTTCGAAGACAAGGTGGGCCACCCGCCGGGCCTCTTCTTCCTGTTCTTCACCGAGATGTGGGAGCGCTTCTCCTACTACGGCATGCGCGGCCTGCTCGTGCTGTACATGGTGAACTACCTCTTCGTCAGCTCCCGCCAGGTGGCCCAGGGCAGCAGCCAGACCATCGCAGGCGACCCGACCCAGGTCCTGGGGCTGCACGCCATCCGCACGGGCCTGGAGAGCATCTTCGGGCACCTGGAGATCCAGCCGCTCAGCTCGCAGATCTACGGCCTGTACACCGGCCTTGTCTACCTGACGCCGGTGCTCGGGGGCTACTTCGCCGACCGCTTCCTGGGACAGCGCAAGACCGTGTACATCGGCGGCGCCTTCATGGCGATCGGCCACTTCCTCATGGCCAGCGAGAAGATGTTCTTCCTGGCGCTGCTCTTCCTGATCATCGGAAACGGCTTCTTCAAGCCGAACATCTCGACCCAGGTCGGCTCGCTGTACCCCGAGGGCGACCACCGCCGCGACCGCGCCTTCTCGATCTTCTACGTCGGCATCAACCTGGGCGCCTTCCTGTCCAACCTGGTCTGCGGGACCCTGGCCGCCGTCTACGGCTGGCACTGGGGCTTCGGCGCCGCGGGCGTCGGCATGATGGTCGGGCTCGTGGTCTACGCCATCGGCCAGCGCCACCTGGCGCCCGACAACGTCATGAAGCGCCAGCAGTCCCACGCCGACAAGGCCGCCGACAAGCTCACGGCCGCCGAGTGGAGGCGGGTCCTGGCCCTGTGCGCCTTGTGCGGCCTGAACATCGTCTTCTGGGCCGTCTACGAGCAGCAGGGCAACACCATGCAGCTGTGGGCCGACCAGCAGACCATCTGGCCGACCATCCTGGGCTTCACCATCCCCAGCACCTGGTTCCAGAGCTTCAACCCGCTGGTCATCATGGCGGGCACCCCGCTGCTCATCGCCTTCTGGGCCTGGCAGGAGAAGCGCAAGACCGAGCCCTCCAGCGTCGCCAAGATGGCCATCGGCAGCGTCATCCTGGGCCTGTCGTTCCTGGTCATGGTCGTGGGCGCCCGCGTCGTCGGCGACGAGAAGGGCAGCATGTTCTGGCCGCTGGCCTGCACCACCATGCTGACCGTCGGCGAGCTGTACCTGTCCCCGGTCGGCTTGTCCCTGGTCACCAAGGTCGCCCCGGTGCGCATCGTCTCGCTGATGATGGGCGTCTGGTTCCTGTCCAGCTTCCTGGGCAACTACCTGTCCGGCGTCATCGGCAGCTTCTACGCCCTCATGCCCAAGGAGGTCTTCTTCATGATGCTGACCATGTTGGGCGTGGCGACCGGCCTGGCCATGTGGGCCTTCAACAAGCCGCTGAAGCGGGCGCTGGGGCACGAGGTCTGACAAACAAGGCGGGGCCCGCATCTCCAGCGAGCCTCGCCCGGTGTTGACTGCTGCCTGGGAGTCAGCAGCCGCCACCCTTCTTCGACGCGCGACGCACGACATTGGGCTGCACCGTGATGGGCGCCACGGCGGCCTGGCTCCCGGTGAGCTGGCCGTGCAGGGCCGACGCAAGCTGGTACTCGGCCACGGCCTGGGGGGTGGCCTCGGTCGGCGGGCTCGGCGGCTGCAACACGGTCGCGTCGAAGCCCTTCATGCCGCCTTCCAACACGGCCACGGGGCCCGCGTAGCGGCTGGCTGCGTCCGGCAGGCCGACCAGCGTGTCCTGGCCGTAGAGCACCAGGGGCCGGGTCGGCGGCAGCGAGGCCAGCAGCTCGGCCTTGGGATCATCGTCCGGCAGGCAGGTGGCACCGGGGATCCGGGCCTTGGCGCACAGGGCGGGGTCGCGCAGATCGACCAGCCACAGGCCGGTGCTGTCCGTCACCAGGGCCTCGGCCAGGGTGCGGGCCGACATCTTCTGCACGCTCTGCACGGGGCTGGCGACCACCTGGGCGGGCAGGGCCAGCGTGGCGAGGCTCGCGACACCCGCGACGACCATCCCGGCCAGGACCGCGTTGCGGCGGCGGGGGTGACTCGTGGGGGGCTCCAGACCGGCGCGGCGGGAGATGAAGTGCTCGGCCTTCTCGGCGAACAGGAAGGCGCCCACCGCGACGATGACGACGCCGATCGAGACCACCGGCCAGGACAGGCCCAGCGCGTCGGGCAGGGTCAGGCGACCCATGGCGCCCGAGGCGTAGAAGTCGCCCACCCACGGCCACAGCAGCGCGAAGACGACCGCGCCGATCATGGTGCCGAAGATGGCGTACAGGCCGTCGCGGTTGCCGGAGCCGATGGCCACCAGGGCCGTGCCGGGGCAGTAGCCGGAGATGGCGAAGCCCGAGCCCAGGAGCAGCCCGCCGACGAGCTGGGGACCGATGAAGGTCTCGGGGATCTGCAGGGCGCCGACGTCCAGCAGGCCCAGCCCCGACAGGGCCCCGATGCCCACCGCGGCCGTGGCGATGGCGGTGAACATGACCTTCAGCACGCGGTTGTCGGTGCCGTAGAACTGGGACACCAGGATCGAGCCCCGACCGAAGCCCGAGCGCTCGAGCACGAAGCCGAAGAGCAGGCCGACGACGGTCGCCAGCGCCATGGCCACCGGGTAGCCGAAGGCATCATTCATGTAGAGAGGCATGAGGTGGGTCATCGCCAGGCCCTCCGGACGAGCGGCGCTGTGAGGTAGGCGCCCGCGAAGACCGCGAGCATGAAGAGCCAGCTTCCGACCGCCAGCATGGAGCCGCCGGTCAGGGCCTGGCCCGAGGTGCAGCCGCGGGCCAGCCGGGCCGCGACGCCCATGATGACGCCGCCGGTCAGGGCCAGGGCCAGGCGCGAGTTCACCGAGATGCGCGGGCCCTTGTCCACGAAGCCGCTGCGCATGCGCCCGGCCGAGTAGGAGCCGACCACACCGCCCAGCAGCACGCCCAGGACCTCGAAGACCATCCAGTCATCCAGGATGTTCTTGCCCGGGCCGACGTAGTGGCCGATGTAGCCGTTGGCCTCGGCCCAGGTCGGCGCCAGCAGGTGGAGGGCGCCGAAGGCCAGCCGCGTCGGGCCAGAGGAGGAGCCCAGACCCCAGCCCATGATGGCGAAGGTCGCGAGCAGGAGCAGGCCCAGGGCGACTCCCGCCAGGTAGGGGTTCCAGAAAGGTTGCTCGGTCTTGTTGCCAGGCATCGTCGTGTCTCCCGAGAGAGGGGGCCCGTCAGTGGAGCAGGGCGAAGGAGGAGGCCTGGCCCGCCGCGACCAGGACGAAGCGCAGGCTGAGGCCACCCACCAGGACCAGCAGCGGCGAGGCCAGGGTGGCCGCCATGCGGTGCCGCAGCTCCATCAGGTTCAGGCCCAGCGGGACCAGCAGGCCGGCCACGACCACCAGGGACCAGAACCAGGGGGTGAAGGGGCCGCCCAGCAGGGAGGCCGCGGCGAGGTGCCCGCCGGCGCCGCCAGTGGAGAAGCCGATCATCATCATGGCGATGAGGGCCAGCTCCACCACGATGGCCATGCTGTCCCAGCGCACCAGCAGGTGGCTGCGATCCTTCTCGCCGCGCAGCAGGAGCAGCAGGGCCGCGCCCGTCGACACGCCAGAGACCAGGAAGAGCGGGCCCAGGACCGCAGTGTTCCACTGCAGGCGCGCCGCCATGGTGCCCAGCAGCAGCCCCGTGTAGGTGCCCAGCCCCAGCCCCAGGGCGACCGTCGCCCACAACACGGTCCGGCGCTGGGCCAGGCCCAGGTCCACCAGCTGCTGCAGCAGGCCCTGACCGGGCAGGCGCGACAGCCAGCTGCGGGTCTCGTCGGCGAGCCCGCCGGCCCAGCCCAGCACGAGCGCCGGGTAGACCAGGATCAGGATCCAGGAGCCCCAGGACATGGGCGAGGTCGGCTGGAAGGTCATGTAGAAGCGGTAGACATGCAGGGGGTGTTCCAGGTCGAGGAACAGCGCCCCCATGCCCAGGGAGAGCAGCACGGCGGCCAGCAGCGGGATGTGCTGGAAGGCGCGGCTCTTGTCACCCGTGCGCAGCTCCAGCAGGGGGACCAGGATCATCAGCCCCGCGACCACGCCGCCCAGGAACAGGTAGACCGGGACCTCCCAGCCCCACGCATGCAGGGTCGGGTCGATCATGGGGTTCGTGCGACCGTGAAGGATCTCGATCACTTCGGTGTTCATCGCGTCCTCTGGACTCAAGACAGGAAGTAGAGCTTGGGGGTGGTGCCGGCCTCGGGGTGCAGCACCGTGACCTTGCGCTCGGCCAGCAGGCGGCTGACCGAGGACTCAGGGTCGTTGAGGTCGCCGAAGTGCAGGCTCTCGGTCGGACAGACCGAGACGCAGGCCGGGTCCTCACCACGCGCGACGCGGTGCATGCAGAAGGTGCACTTGTCGACGAAGCCGTCGGTGTGGACGTAGCGGGCGTCGTAGGGACAGGCCGCGATGCAGGCCTTGCAGCCGGTGCACTTGTCGCGGTCGATCTGGACGGTGCCGTGCTCGTCCACGAAGCTGGCCCCCGTCGGGCAGACGGCGACACAGGGGGCGTCGACGCAGTGGTTGCACCGCTCGGAGCGGATGACCTGGGAGAGCACGGGGAACTCGCCCCGGATCTCCTTGACCACCCAGTCCCGGGTGTAGCCGGGGGGGACGGCGTTCTCGGCGCGGCAGGCCAGCACGCAGGCGCTGCAGCCTACGCACTTGCGACTGTCCATGGTCATGGCGTACAGGGACGGAGCCTGCGAGGTGGGGGCGCTCATGCGACGGTCCTCTCGACGCGGACGAAGTTGACGTTCATGCCGGTGCCGCCCATGATCGGGTCGATCTTCACGCGGGACATCAGGCGCGCGTCGCTTGCACCCCTCCCGCGGGCGAAGTTCAGGCCCTTGGCGTCATGGCCGTAGCCGTGCACCAGGTACACGCAGTCCGGGCGGATCCGCTGGGTGACCTCGACCTTGACCGGGGTGCTGCGGACGCCGTCCTGGTTGACCAGCACGACCTCCTCGCCATCGCGGATGCCCAGCTCCTCGGCCCGGCGGGCGTTGAGCCACACCTTGTTCTCGGACATCACCTCGGACAGCTCACGGTTGTTCGTGGTCCGGCCGAAGGTGTGGACCGGCGCGCGGCCGCTCAGCAGGCGGAACTGGTCGGGACCGGGCTCCTCGGGGGGGGGTGTACTCGGGCATCGGCAACAGGCCCGCCGCCGCCAGGTCCTCGGAGTACAGCTCGATCTTGCCGCTGGGGGTGTCGAAGGCGGGCTCGACGCCCTCTTCGATGGTGGTGGGCTCACGCTTGCCCAGGACCACGCCGGTCCGGGACAGCTCGACCAGGTCGATGCCCGCCGCCTCGGTGCGCTGGGCCAGGTACTCCTCGACGTGCTCGAAGGGGTAGAAGGCGCCCAGGCCCAGCCGCTCGGCCACCTGCTTGGCGATCCACCAGCCCGGCTTGGTGTTGTACATGGGCTCGATGACGGGCTGGCGCAGGGCGACGAAGGGCTGCCGGTAGGGCGGCGCGAAGAGGTCGTCGTGGCGCTCGAGGTAGGTCGCCTCGGGCAGGACCACGTCGGCCCAGCCCGCGATCTCGCTGGGGAGCATGTCGACCACGATGACCGAGTCCAGGGCCTGGAGCGCCTGGATGGTCTTGTCGCCTTCGGGCAACGCCTGGATCAGGTTGGTGGCGTAGACCATCCAGCCCTTCACGTCGGTGGCGTGGGTCCCGGGGATGCTCGCGTCGCGCAGGCCGTTGGCGATGGCCTCGCCCCCGAAGGGGTAGACCGTGCCGGTCGGCATGTCGTTGGGGGGCAGGGGCTGGTGCTCCGGCTTGGGCAGCGCCACCTTGGGGATGGACATGGCCGAGGCGATGTACAGGCCGCCCTGGTGTCCCCAGGCGCCCAGCAGGGCGTTGAGGATGGCGGTCGCGCGGCCGCGCTGCGTGTCGTCGCCGTACCAGGCGGCGCGGCGGCCGGGGTGGATGAGCGAGCCCGGGCGGCCGCCCGCGATGAAGCGCGCCGTCTCGACGATGACCTCGGGGCGGATGCCGGTGCGGACGAAGGCCCACTGGGGGGTCTTGTCGGCGACGTGGGCCCGCAGCTGCTCCATGCCCACCGCGTAGCGATCGATGTAGGTCGCGTCGTACAGGCCCTCTTCGATGATGACGTGCATCCAGGCCAGCAGCAGGGCGATGTCGGTGCCGGGCTTGATGGGCAGCCAGTAGCGGGCCTTGCCGGCCACGGTGGAGTACCGCGGGTCGACCACGACCAGCTCGGCGCCGCGCTCGATGGCCCGGGCCAGCTCCTGCACCTGGGTGTTGTGCATGTTCTCGCCCAGGTGCGAGCCCATCAGGGTGAGCACCCGGCTGTTCTCGATGTCCGTGACCTCGGGCGAGCCGACGCCGCTGCCGAAGGTCAGCTCGTAGGCGACCTCGCGGGCTCCGCGACACTGCGCCCAGCCCGGCGCCCCGATGTTCCCGGTCCCGTAGGCGGTGGCCAGGGTGTTGAACCAGGAGCCGCCGAAGCCGTGGATGAAGAAGGCCATGGCCTCGGGACCGTGCTCCTTGCGGATCCGGTCCAGGCGCGCCGCCGTCTCGTTGAGGGCGTCGTCCCAGCTCACCGGCCGGAACTCCTGCTCGCCCCGCTTCTCGGAGCGGACCAGCGGCTGCTGGATCCGGTCGGGGTCATAGAGCAGGCCCGTGCCGCCGGTGCCGCGGGGGCAGAGGTGGCCCTGCGAGAGCGGGTGGGCGGGGTTGCCGACCAGCTTGGTCACCCGGCCATCCTTGACGTGGGCCAGCAGGCCGCACTTCCAGAAGCACATCTCGCAGAAGGTCGGGATCACCTGGTCCCCGTCGGTCCGCGGGTCGTTGCCCTGGCTGGCGTCGAAGCCCCAGCCCTTGGACACCAGGCCCGAGGCCGCGGCTGCCATGCCCAGGCCTCCTCCGCTGATCTTGATGAACTGTCTACGACTGACTGACATGTCGCCTCCCAGGCGTCGGGGCACCTCCAAGTGCAACGCCCGTGCCAGGTGAAACGCGTGTCGCGTTTACGCCTTTACGATCCGCAACAAAGCTGCCGTATCGGCCGAGTCAGGCCAAGGCCGCCCCCCCCGAGGCGACCGGGCCGGCCTCCGGAATGAAACGCTGCGTGGACCGCTACAGGAACGTTTCGTTTCGCGCAACGTTGCGTTTCAGCGCACCCAGCCCGGCAACTGGAACCGGCAGCCACTGCCGCCGGCCCGCAGTCGCGCCACGGCACGATCCAGGTCGGCGTAGATGGCGTCGGTGCCCTCGTGGCAGGGCAAGCACAGGCCCATGCGCAGGACCCGGCGTTGCTCCGTGGCGTCCAGCGAGCGCTGGGCCGGGCGCGTGCCCTCACCCGGGCGCTCCGGCTGCAGCCCGACCCAGCCGTCCAGCGCTCGACCCGCCTGGCTCGGATCCGGCACCGCCGGCGTGAAGCGCAGCGCTTGCAGGTCCAGGCTCCCCGTGCCCAGGCCCAGGGCCTCGGGCCGGGCGTGGCAGCTCTCGCAGCTGCGCCCCTGGCGCTGGGTGGTGTGAGGGGCGGTGGCCGCGAAGCGCCGCGCGGACAGCGTGCCGCCGCCCGCCGCTGTCGCGTCCACGTCCAGGATCATGCCCGGCACCATGGGTCCGATCCGCCCGTCGACGCCGATGCCCAGGGCCGGACTGCCCATGCCGAAGGGGCTGCCCTCCTCGATCCAGCGCCCGGGGGCCAGCGCCCCGCGGCCGAAGTCCCACTGCTCGCCCTGCACCTCGTAGCGGGTGTGGCAGGCCGGGCAGGTGGGCGCCTGCAGCGTGTGGCAAGCGCTGCAGGACAGGCGGGTGTGGCCGGGCTGCTGGTGGGTGGCGTCGGCCGGCGTCGGCCGGATGTCGATGGGGGTCCCGCCGGCCTTGGGTGTCAGCGCCCAGCCCGCCCCCGCAGGCCGCAGGTTCCACAGGGGGGTGCCGCGGCTGCCCAGGCGCACCGCCTCGGTCGGCTCGCGGGTCTGGCCGTGTTGGCGGACCAGGATCCGGCTGATCGGGTCCTGCACCTGGGCCCAGGTCGCCTGCGGGGCCCCGGCGGGGTCCGGCCCGTGGCAGCTCTCGCAGCGGATCTCGACGGCCTGCTCCTCGTGGGCCCAGGCCGTGCCGTCTCCCATGAGCTCGGTGTGCAGGTGGCAGTCCACGCAGGACAGGCCGGCCTGGTGGTGGATATCGGCCGGGCCCCGGCAGCCGCTGCGGCCGTCGAAGAGGGCCACCGGGTCCTCGCAGGGGGCACCCAGGGCCTCGGACAGGCCCTGGGTGCCCAGGCTGATCCGCCCGCTGCGGCTGTGACAGCCCAGGCAGCGCCCATCAGGCGGCACCGAGTCGATGGCCGGGTGCGGGTCCCAGGCGCCGGCCCGCTTCGCGACGTGGCAGGCGCCGCAGCCAGACCCGCCCTCGACCACGGCGTCGTCCCGGTTGTCGGCCCGGGTGCCCAGGTGGCAGCCGGCGCACAGGCGGCGCAGGTGGTCCTCGGCCGGCGTAGGCGCGGCCGCCGCCCGCACCTGGGTCAGGGTCTGGCCGGGTGTCGGCACCTCGCCCAGCACCTGGCGGTCGACGGCCACCAGGCCCGCCCCCGTGGCCATGAGCGAGCTCGCCACGCGCGCCGACTCCGCCGCATGGCAGCTGGCGGACCCGCAGGTCTGGTCCACCGTGTCCAGCGCCCCCGGCTCACGCTCCAGGCCGCGGTGGGCCGCCTCCTTCTCGGTCGCCGCCGGGTCCCCCAGGTGGCAGGCGGCGCAGCCCATGCCGCCCGCGGCGTGGATGCCAGGCGGCCCCTGGGTGGCCAGGTGGCAGGCCATGCAGCCGTCGGCCAGCGCGACGGTCGCGGGCGCATCTTCGCCAGCATCGGGTGCCGGTCCGCCCGTGCAGGCCCCCAGCAGCCCCAGCCACAGCAGCCCCGCCCACAGCAGCCCCAACCCCAGCAGCGCCCGTCCGGTCATCAAGCCAACCCGAGCTGCTTCATCTTCCGCCACAGGGTCGTGCGGGACATGCCGAGCGTCCGCGCCGCCTCCTCTCGTCGGTAGCGGGCCCGGACCAGGGCCTGCCGGATCTCGGCCGCTTCTCCCGAGGCTGCCTCTCCCGAACCAGCCTCACCCGACGCTGCCTCTCCTGACGCTGCCTCGCCCACGCCCTCCGCGGCCGCACGCTCCTCGGCTCGGACCGCTCCGGGGGCCCCCACTCCGAGCGCGCCTTCCTCGAACAGGGCCTCCCCAAGGGCGCCCTCTCCGGCGACGGCCAGCCGCAGCTCGGGGGGCAGGTCGCGCACGTGCACCGTCTGGCCCTCGCAGACGGCGACGGCGTACTCCAGGGTGTTCTCCAGCTCACGCACATTGCCCGGCCAGGACCAGGCCAGCAGGCAGCGCGTCGCCGTGGGGGAGAGCTGCACGGCCCGGCCGCGCTGGCGGGCGATCTGCGCCAGCAGGTGCTCGACCAGGGGGGCCAGGTCCTCGCGCCGCGCCCGCAGGGGCGGGATGTCGATGGGCAGCACACGCAGCCGGTAGAACAGGTCCTCGCGGAAGCGCTTGTTGGCGACGGCGTCCCGCAGCACGACGTTGGTCGCGGCGATGACCCGCACATCGGCGGTCCGGGTCTTGGACTCGCCGACCCGCTGGTAGGTCCGGTCCTCGAGCACCCGCAGCAGCTTGACCTGCAAGGGCAGGGGCAGATCGCCGATCTCGTCCAGGAACAGGCTGCCCCCCTGGGCCAGCTCGAAGCGCCCCGGCCGATCACGCACCGCCCCGGTGAAGGCGCCGCGCACATGGCCGAAGAGCTCGCTCTCCAGCAGCTCGGCCGGCAGCGCCCCGCAGTTGACCGCCACGAAGGGGCCCCGCGCCCGGCCCGAGGTGTTGTGCACGGCCCGGGCCACCAGCTCCTTTCCCGTGCCGCTCTCGCCGGTCACGAGCACGCTGGCGTCGCTGTCTCCAAGGACCTCGACCAGGTGGAAGAGGCGCAGCATGGAGGCCGAGCGCGCCACCATGCCCTGGAACTCGACGTAGCCGCGGTGCTCGCTGGCCACCTCTTCCTGGGGCCGGATCATCACGTGGACCCGGCCGTCCGAGCCGGGCCCGGCCGAGACCGAGACGGCGCGGCGCTGGCCGTCGGGCAGCAACAGGTTGGCCGAGCGCCCCTCACGACGCTCGCCGCGGGTGAGCGCCGCCCGGAAGCTGCTGACTTCGGCCCACAGGTCTCCGCCCAGCAGCTCGGCCAGCTGCTTGCCCAGCAGCTCCTCGTGGGACCAGCCGGTGTCGCCCAGGAAGCCCAGCGACGCGTCCACGACGCGAAAGTCACCGTCGGACGCCAGCCACAGGCGCCCCAGGGCCTCGGAGACCAGGTCGATGGTCCGATCGCGCCCCGGTCGAGTCGGCACCTCGACCACCGGCAGCAGGACCTCCACCGCCCCGCGGATCTGGCCCTCCTCGTCCAGCAGGACGCGGCCGATCTTACGCACCGACAGGTCGCGGCCATCGTCGTGGAAGATGCTGACGATGCCGTTGGCCTGCCCCCGGTCGAAGACACGGCAGCCCGCCAGGCAGCGGTGACAGCGCACCACGGCGACGCAGGGGGTGGCCAGGGCCTCTTCTACCGAGAAGCCGGTCAGGGCCGCCGCGGCCGCGCTCCAGCGCACCACGCGTCGCTGGGCGTCGACCTCGAACCAGGCGAGCTCTCCGAGCTCGGCGGCCAGGGCCTGGGTGGGGTCAGTGCTCGACGCGGGGGTCTCGTCCGGAGCCATGCCCGCGCCTAACCCGCGGACCCGCTCGCAGCGGCTGTGCCGGCTGGTCGCAGGTGGCCGGGCGCGCAGCAGCCGCCCCTCAGCAGCCGCCCTCAGCAGCCGCCCCTCAGCAGCCGCCCCTCAGCAGCCGCCCCTCAGCAGCCGCCCCTCAGCAGCCGCTGTCGTCGGCGGCGCACACGCCGCAGGTCCCGGCCGGGAACTGGGCCTCGAAGCTGGCCAGGGAGGAGGCACACAGGGCGTTGTCCTGCACCTCCAGGCTGCCCCCGACCTGGGTCCACGCGGCGGCGCCCGACAGCGAGGACAGGTGCTGGTTGCTGGAGATCCGGGCGTCGCCCCCCACGCGCTGCAGCGCCCCCAGGCCGTCCAGGGAGACGAGCTCGCTGTTGGAGATGAGGTCCAGGGACCCCTCCACCGCCTGCAAGCCTTCAAGGCCCGAGAGGTCGACCAGGACGTGGTTGTAGCTGACCGAGGCGCTGCCCCCGACCGAGGCCAGGCCCGAGATGCCGGTGAGCTGGTACAGGGCGCTGTTGGCCTCGATGGTGAGGCTGCCGCCGACGGTCTCCAGCGCGCCCAGGGCCGACAGGTCGTCAAGCACGTCGTTGTCGCTGATGACCAGGTCGCCGGTCACGGTGCCGAGGGTCTGAAGGCCCGACAAGCGGGCCAGGACGATGTTGTTCTGCAGGTCCAGCGTGCCCAGGCTCGCCAGGGGAGGCAGGTCGGAGAGGTCCACCAGGCGGGCATCCTGGCGGATCGACAGGCCGCCCAGGCTGGTGAGCCCACCCAGTGCGACCAGGTTGCGCACCCGGGTGTCCCACAGGCTCAGGGTGCCGCCCACCGTGCGCAGGGCCTCCAGGCCGCTGAGGTCTGAGACCTCCAGGTTACGCTCGAAGGCCAGATCGCCGTCCACCGTCTCCAGGCTCGCCAGGGCCGACAGGTCGTCCAGCAGGTCGCAGGAGCGGATGGCCAAGCCCGCCACCTGGCTGCGGCCAGCCAGGGGCCCCAGGTCGGTGAGCGCCGCCAGGGTGTCCAGCTCCAAGGGCGCCGTGGCCAGCAGCTCGCCCGGCAGGCCCGACAGGCTGGCCAGGGCCGGCTCGGCGCGCAGCGAGATGGAGCCCAGCATCGTCGGGCTGGGGAAGCCGTCCAGGCTGGTCAGCCCCGTGTTCGACAAGGTGAAGGCGCCGTCCACGCGGTCCAGCACGGCCAGGCCCGAGACATCGGTGAGGGTGGTGTCTTGCACCGTCAGGGCGCCGACCTGCTCCAGGCAGGCCAGCGGCGCCAGGCTGCTCACCCCGTCAATGGTCAGGGTACCGCCGACCCGAGCCACATCGGACAGGGCGGCCAGCGCCGCGTCGCCGCTCACGGCCAGGTCGCCATCGACCGCGCGGGCCCCGGGGCAGATCCAGGTCGGGCCGGTGTCGCCACCGCCGCCGTCTCCACCGCCGGTGTCACCACCGCCACCGTCACCGCCGTCTCCCCCACTGGTGTCATCGCCGGCGGTCTTCTTCGTGCAAGCGAGCAGGCCGAGCAGCAGCACCAGGGACAGGCGACGACGAGCGGGCATGGAGCGCTCCGGGGCGAGGTTCGCCGCAGCGTAGCGCCAGGCGAGGCTTCGCGGGGCGCCGCCCGACCGGCCGCCGGAGCTCGGGCCGAGATGGCGCGTGCACCGCGGCGGATTGCCAAGGCTAGCGCTGTTCGAGCAGCTCCTCCAGGACCCGGTGGTAGTGGAGGATCCCTCCCTCTCCGGCGCCCAGGCGCAGGAACGGCAGGGCGCCGTCGGCCAGGCCGCGCTGGACGCGCTCGGCGATGGCCATGTCGGCGTCGGTGAGGGGGCCCAGGCTGGCGGCCGCGCGCGCCAGGTCCTCGTGCGGCGGGCGGGCCGCGGGGCCCTGTCCGGCCGGGCGGCGCTGGAGGATGAGCTGGTCGAAGAACATGCGACCCGGGTCGCTGCCGTGCGGCCGGTGGCGAAAGACCTGCAGCTCGTCGGCGTGCAGGTTGATGTGCAGGTTGGGGAAGACGTGGAAGAGCTGGTTGTCGGAGAGCAGCACGTCGGGCAGGGCGTCGTAGGCGGCGCCCCGGGCGCGGCGGAGGGCCTGCAGGGCCAGGCGGCCGGCCTGGCGTCCCGGCGGCAGCGCGTCGACATCGACGCCGTAGCCGCGCAGCACCTCGGAGAGCAGGGCCGGGCGGGCACCCTCGGGCAGCCGACCGCTGGGCAGGCCGAAGGGCACCCGCAGGCGGCTGTGGCGCCCCAGGGAGCACAGCTCGACGGCGGTGTCGTCGAGCAGGGGCAGCACCTCGGCGTGCAAGGCGTGCACGTGGTAGCTCTCGGCGTGGGCGTCCAGCGAGGTCTTCCAGTTGCAGGCCAGCGGTACGGTGCTGTCCCGCCGCAGATCCCAGTCGGCGATCCCGTAGGCGGCGACCTGGGGCAGGACCGGGCCCAGGTAGTCGGCCAGCGACTGCTCGGGCTGGCCCAGGTGGATCCAGACAAAGCCCAGGGCCTCGTCGCAGGGCAGCTCGGCCAGCCGCAGGCTGCGCGCCTGGACCTCGGCGTCGAAGCCCTCGGCGTCGCTGGCCCCCAGCAGGGTGCCGTCCGAACCCCAGCGCCAGCCGTGGTAGGGGCAGACGAAGCGCTCCGAGCGCCCCTCACGTCCGGTGCACAGCAGCGCGCCACGGTGCTGGCAGACGTTGTGGAAGGCCCGGAGCGTGCCGTCGCCGCCGCGGACCACCAGGATCGAGGCGTGGCCGTGCTCGAAGACGCGCCAGGCACCCACCAGGGCCAGGTCGCGGGACAGGCCGGCCATCAGCCACACCCGGGGCCACAAGGAGGCCCACTCCTGGCGGGCCTGGTCGGGGTCGGTGTAGCGCGCGGCCGGGACCCGGCTCGGGCTGGGGGCAGGCTCGCTCATCGGGCACCTCAGGATCGGCAAACTAGCCCGTCCGAGCGCGGCCCGCGCCGGCCCCCTGCCCCTCCGGGGCGAGGCCGGCTATCCTCCCCTCCCCTGCACGGAGTGCGGACCATGCTGCTGCCGTCGGACCGCCGGCTGGAACGCCCCGGGATCCCCCACCGCGACTACATCCTCACCGAGTACAAGCCGCGGGCCGATCCCACCGGGCGCCTGCACGCCAGCAGCCTGTTCCGCTTCGCCCTGCGCCAGGCCGGCTGGCTGGACGCGGTCTGGCCCATCTGCGAGACCCTGCAGGCCGCGCTCGGGCCCGAGCAGACCGTCTGGGGCTTCAAGTACGGGCCCCAGGGCTTCGGCGTGGAGCTGTACTTCTACAACTTCAGCCAGAACGGTCCCGACAACGACAAGTCCGTCGAGAAGCTGCGCGCGATCCTGGCCCCGCACCTGCGCTTCGACGCCGGCGTGGACGAGGCCGCCCGCTACTTCATGTGCAGCTTCGAGCTGACGCACCAAGGCCTGGCCGAGGGGCGCGGCGAGCCGTTCCGCATCTACGTCCGCACCGGGGACCAGGGCCGGCAGGAGGCGGGCTTCTCCTACCGCGTGGAGCCCGGCGCCATGGTCATGGAGAACCACTACTGGTTCTACAAGGCCGCCGACAAGACCGAGCTGGAGGACGCCGTGCGGCGCGTGGCCCACTCCCCCCGCACCGGCACGAAGCAGGCCTGGGGCACCCTGCTGCCCCGCTACCTGCGCGAGGACTGCACCACCATCTGCTACGCCGTGAAGCCGCGCAGCGACAGCGTCTACTACTCCCGCATCGGGACCCCCGCCCTGGCCCGCTTCCTGGAGCGGCACCTGCCGGGCCCGGTGGCCCAGGCCCTGCGCGCCCACGACGACGACTTCGCCCACGTCGGCTGGGACCTGGGCTTCGACTACTGCGCCCGCCCCAGCGACGCGAGGGTCGCGCTCCCCAAGATCGGCATCTACAGCGTTCTGTAAGACAGCGTTCTTTAGGGACGCCCGGCCCGTGAGGACTGGATGAGCGAGATCCTCGCCGAGGACGACCAGGTCGAGAACCTGACCCTGGCGCTGAACTACGTCTGCAACAGCCGGTGCCGCTTCTGCTTCATCGAGCGGGAGCTGGACCTGAAGCTGGCGCCGACCTCGGAGCAGGAGATCGCCGCGCTCTTCGCCGAGAACGCACGTCTGGGGCAGTACCAGCGGATCATCCTGTCGGGGGCCGAGTGCACCCTGCGCAAGGACCTGCCGGACATCGCCCGTCGCGCCCACGCCGAGGGCGGCTTCGACGTGGTCCAGATCCAGACCAACGGCCGCCGCCTGTCCGACCGCGCCTACCTGATGACCCTGCTCGCCGCAGGCATCACCGAGTACTTCGTGTCGGTCCACGCCGGCGATGCCGAGCTGGACGCGTACCTGACCCGCTCGCCGCGCAGCTTCGAGCAGATGCGCCAGGGCCTGCGCAACATCCGCGCCGTGGGCGCCCGGCTGATCAGCAACAGCTGCGTCACGCGCGGCAACTACGAGCAGCTGCCGGCCCTGGCCGACTTCCTGCTGGCCGAGGGGGTGCCCGAGAGCCACTTCTGGGCCTTCATCGAGTTCGGCCGCATCGACCAGGACGGCGAGCATGTGCGCTTCCCCGAGGTGGCGCCCGCCCTGCGCGAGGCCGTGTCCCGGCTCAAGGCCAAGGGCGTTCGGGTCCACCTGAGCTGGTTTCCCGAGTGCCTGCTGGGCGAGCACCGAGACGTCGTCGACAACCACCGCTCGGACACGCACATCCACGCCGAGTTCAGCCAGCGCAGCAAGGAACACGGCGGCTTCTCCTGCGTACACCAGGACCGCTGCCCGAGCTTCATGCGCAGCTGCGTCGGGCTGCACGAGCGCTACGTCGAGGTCTTCGGCGATGAGGCCGAGCACCTGCATCCGCTGCCGCCCCTCTCTGAAGGCGGGCCCGAAGCCGGACGGAAGGTCCGAACATGAGCGAGTCCTCAATCCGACAGGGTCCGGTGCCCTTGGAGGCAATCCAGGAGCTGCTGGCCGCGCTGCGGGCCTGCCTGCCCCCCCCTCCGGCGACACAGGCCCTGCGCCCCGATCCCGCCACGCTGCTCGACCTCGACTGCGTGCAGGCCCAAGCCCGCCGCTTCAAGCTGGACCTGTCCTTCGAGCTGCGGGCCGATGGCCAGCCGAGGGCCCGCTTCTCGGTCAACGACAAGGGGGAGCCCGAGACCTTCCGTACGCGGCTGCGCGGGGCGGAGCTGGCCCTGCCAACCGCGCCGCTGGAGGGGCTGCTCGCCCTGGCCGCCCCGGGACACGTCCAGACCACGCTGGGGGTGAAGTGGGGCGCCGCTGGAGGGGCTCCCGCGCGGGTGTCGGTCTACCTGGAGGAGCTGTTCGGGGTGCCCGATGCCGAGCAGATCCGCGCCGGCACCTTCGGCCTGCTGGGGCTGCGCGCACCGCCCCCCATGGCGGGGCTGCTGCCCGTCTCGGTCTGCCTGGACTTCGCGGCTGGCCAGGTCGTCGCGGTCAAGGACTACTTCATGGCCACCGAGCGCCCCGGGGACCCGCCGGTGGACCTGCCGCCGGGCCTGGCGGCCCATCGGGACCGCTTCCCGGTCCACCCCGTCAACGGCCACCGCCGCTACCTGGTCGCCCGCCGCTTGGACCCGGACGGTCGCCCTACCGGCAGCAAGCTGCTGTGGATGAGCGAGGTCCACCGCAACGAGACCCTCTCCTGGGCCTGGGCCGAGGTCGACCGGCTCCGCGTTGAGCTCCGGCTGCCGCCTTCCCCGACCGCGGCCGCCCTCGACGCCCTGCGGACCGGCTGGCCCCACGCGCCGGACACCTTCCTGCACCCCGACCTGGTCTCGCTCAACGCCGGGCCCGACGGCGAGCCCGACGCGCTGCTGATCTACACCTCCCTGCGCTGAGCAGGGGCCCGCGCTGAGCAGGGGCCCGCGCTGAGCAGGGGCCCGCGCTGAGCAGGGGCCCGCGCTGAGCAGGGGCCCGCGCTGAGCAGGGGCCCGCGCTGAGCAGGGGCCCGCGC